>ERZ894180.29-NODE-29-length-112607-cov-30.746801_pt1 | contig 112607 bp, 94 predicted proteins | sample MGYA00380278_ERZ894180 | MGnify/ENA primary metagenome ERZ894180 (study PRJEB32331, sample SAMN06328450) | human gut metagenome | biome: human gut microbiome; feature: stool | host: Homo sapiens | collected 2013-02-24 ...
GAAATATAAACCTATTTTATCGTAAATAATTTGTAAAAATCATAGTAGTATGAATAAAATTATTTTATTGTCATTTTTATGGCTCATATGTTTTACAAACAATGCAATACATGCAGAAAATAGTTTCAAAACATACTTTGGTAAAGTCTATAGTATCGGCGATACGATTACAATAGGTAGAAATAATGGATATATATATGAGTTTGATAATAGCCAAACAAGAACCATTAAACAAGACCTTTCAGGTAAAAAGCTGACTATATCCCAGTTTTATAACATAAAAAAGTTAAATACACTACAACGAATGCTCTTACCCTTCGACATGAACAGCAACGGCGTTATCATCGCCAAAGGAAATGGAAAATCTTATCTGATAGATCTTGACAATGCCATATTCAATGGAAGCATCATGTTATCATATAAGAAATCATACTTTGATGGAGCTACTGATCTAACGTCTGATATATTATTCGCATATAGAATTAAAATATATAATATTAAAATTACAGACAACATCGTAGAGCAATATCTGAAACTCTGCATAACACCGAAAGAATATGGAAGAATCCAATCTGACCCTTTCATAATGTCTGACATTAGAAAAAAATATAGGGCCAAACTGAACGAGGCGATAAGTCAAATTGATTTCAATAAAGTCTTCAGATTAAAATGTATCACAAATGTCAAGCAATACGACATGGACAAAAATGCATTTCCTATATGGAAAATGGAATTTACAGACAGAGATTTTAATAAAAACAGACAGTTAAATGATATAGGATATTGTACATTTGGAGAGGCAGCATTCACTTTTAAAAATTCAAAAGAGTTTACTAATTTATATTGCCCGCCAGAAAAGGCTAAATTCTTGTATTCTTTGGCCAGATATAAAAGCTATACATTAAACGATAAAACAGACCTTGTCAGTTATGTATACATAAGAATTCAAAACAAAAGAATTGATACGTACCAAATCCCCGGATATAAAAAGCCTATTGACCGTTCGGACGATAAATTAAAGGATTTCTGCATCGACATGAATATAATTAAAGTGGATGGATATTATGTGAAACTAAATCGAAAAGACAAAGAAGAAATATCAGACTTCTATGTAGGGTCTATCACTTCCAATACAACCTTACACTAAAAGTTGCTTTCTTTTCAACAAGGGTTACCTGATGAACGTAAAGTGGTATTGGAAGGCTTAGATGGCTATATTATGGCTGAAAAGAACGGGCAACTATTAGTCTGTCGTCTAACTGAAGAACAACGTATCAAGGAATTTTCACAAGCATAAAATTAAAAAATTATTTACTAATATCGTAACCTTATATTTATGCAACATTACGATTATCTCATAGTAGGTGCAGGGCTTTTCGGTGCTGTATTTGCCTACAAAGCTCAACAAAAAGGCAAAAAATGCCTGGTGATTGACCGCCGTCCTCATCTGGGAGGAAATATCTATTGTGAAAAAATGGAAGGGATCAATGTGCATAAATATGGTGCCCATATCTTCCATACATCAAATAAAACAGTTTGGGATTTTGTAAACTCCATCGTGGAGTTCAACCGTTATACGAATTCACCCGTAGCAAACTACAAAGGTAAGTTATACAACCTGCCTTTCAACATGAACACGTTTTATCAGATGTGGGGAGTAACTACTCCTGCTGAAGCCACTGCTAAAATTGAAGAACAAAAAGCAGAAGCTGTTGCACGCATGAAAGAGCAGGGAGTGACTGAGCCACGCAACCTGGAGGAACAGGCGCAACTGCTTATAGGAAAGGATATTTACGAAGCATTGATAAAGGGATATACCGAAAAACAATGGGGACGTAAATGTACGGAACTACCTGCCTTTATCATCAAGCGTCTGCCTGTACGCCTGGTATTTGACAACAATTACTTCAACGATAAATATCAGGGTATTCCTATCGGTGGATATAATGTACTGATTGAGCGTCTGCTGGAAGGTGTGGAAATTCGCCTGAACTGCGATTTCTTTGCGAACCGTGAAGAGTTTTCTGCTATGGCCGACAAAATTGTGTTTACGGGAGCTATCGATGAATTTTATAATTACCAGTTTGGTAAGTTAGAGTATCGTACGGTAAATTTTGAAACTGAAGTGCTGGATATGCCTAACTACCAAGGCAATGCGGTGGTAAACTATACAGAAAAGGAAGTGCCCTACACACGTGTGATTGAACACAAACATTTCGAAATGTTCGGGGCGGATATAGAAGCTTGCCCTAAAACGGTGATTTCGAAAGAATATAGTTCAGAATGGACTGAAGGCAGTGAGCCGTATTATCCGGTGAACGATGAAAAGAACAATTCGTTGTATCTGAAATACAAGGAACTGGCAGATAAGGAAACGAACGTAATATTTGGTGGTCGCCTGGCGGAATATAAGTATTACGACATGCACCATATCGTAGAAAAGGCACTGAATTATTTCAAATAAAAAATAGAATTCATAGATTTGTAATCTCCTGCTTGTTTTTTCATTTCTGCCATTATCTCTTTTTGTCATATCTGTGGTTACGAAGGATGGACATACTCAATTTACAAGTGCCTTTATATATTTGGAAAATTTTATTCTTCTCTCAGCACGTTTTTCTGCAAATTATTCATTTTCTTTGTAGAAAGAATGACTGAAAACTGATTGCCGTATGGAAAATTATATTCGTTTTGACTGGGCCATGAAGCGTCTGCTGCGCAACAAGGCTAACTACGCGGTGCTGGAAGGACTGCTCACTACCCTGCTCGAAGAAAAGGTGACCATTCACAAACTGCTGGAAAGTGAAAGCAACCAGGAGGATGAGTTTGACAAGTACAACCGCGTGGACATGCTGGCTGAAAACTCGAAGGGTGAACTGGTGCTCATCGAGGTGCAGAACAATAATGAGTATGCGTATTTCCAGCGCATGCTGTTCGGTGCATCCAAGCTGGTGACGGAATACATCAACCGGGGTGAAGGATATGAGAAGGTGCGCAAGGTGTACAGCGTGAACATCGTGTATTTCTCGCTAGGCCACGGGAAGGATTTTGTGTATCACGGAAAGACGGAATTCGTGGGAATCCATAATGGGGATGTACTGGAACTGAGCCCGTTTCAAAAACAGACTTTCAAGGTGGACAAGGTGAGCCAACTCTATCCGGAGTATTATATCCTGAAGGTGAACGACTTTAACCGGGTGGCCAAAACGCCGCTGGAGGAGTGGATTTACTACCTGAACACGGGAAATGTGCCCGAGAATGCAACTGCTCCGGGACTGGACACGGTGAAGGAGCAACTGAAACTGGACCACATGAACCGGGAGGAACTGAGGGCGTATTACAAGCACCTGGACAATATCGTAATTCTGCGTGACAACATCATGACGGAACGTGCGGAAGGTCGTGCGGAAGGTCGTGCGGAAGGTCGTGCGGAAGAAAAAACCGCTATTGCCCGTAACCTGAAAGCACTAGGACTGACTACCGCGCAAATTGCACAGGCTACCGGCCTGACAGAGGATGAAATCAGAAGAATAGAACAAACTATATGAAAAAACTGTTGTCGCTGCCACCGAATCTGGTGGAGTGTTTTCACGATATTATGCACGCAGACCACAAGGAGTGGTTCTGCACATCGGACCCGGTGGGAAAGAAACTGGGTTCGGGAGGTGGTACGGCCTGGCTGCTGAATGCTTGCCGGGAGGAAGAGGATAAGGATGCCGCACTGGGCGACTGGCTGGCACGGGAGAAGCGTATCCTGCTGCATGCCGGAGGGCAGAGCCGCCGTCTGCCGGGCTATGCACCTTCGGGCAAGGTGCTGACGCCGATTCCGGTGTTCCGCTGGGCACGGGGACAGAAGCTTACACAGGACTTGCTGTCGCTGCAGCTGCCGCTGTATGAGGAAATCATGGAGCGGGCGCCGGAGGGACTGCGCACGCTGATTGCGAGCGGCGACGTGTACATCCGGGCTACCCAGCCGCTGCAGGAGATTCCGGATGTGGACGTGGTGTGCTACGGTTTGTGGGTGGACCCGGAACTGGCAAAGAACCACGGGGTGTTCGTATCGTCGCGGAAGGAACCGGAGAAGCTGGACTTCATGCTGCAGAAACCGAGCGTGGAGGAAATGGGCCAGCTGATGCAGGATTACCTGTTCCTGATGGACATCGGCATCTGGCTGCTGAGTGACCGTGCCATCGAGCTGATGGTGAAACGTTCTACCGACAAGGACGGGGGCGTGAAGTTCTACGACATGTACTCGGAGTTCGGACTGGCACTGGGGGCGCATCCGCGCATCGTGGATGAGGAGCTGAACAGCCTGAAGGTGGCTATCCTGCCGCTGCCGGGCGGTGAGTTCCACCATTACGGTACGAGCCGGGAGATGATTTCGTCGACACTGGCCGTGCAGAACTGTGTGACGGACCAGCGGGCGATTATGCACCACAAGGTGAAGCCGCATCCGGCGGTGTTCGTGCAGAATGCGGAGATGGAGTTTCCGCTGACGGCCGACAACGCAGAGGTGTGGGTGGAAAACAGCCACGTGGGCAGGAACTGGACGCTGCATAGCCGGAACATCATCACGGGGGTGCCGCGCAACGACTGGGCGCTGAACGTGCCCGAAGGGGTGTGCATCGACGTGGTGCCGATGGGCGAACGGGAGTTTGCCGCGCGTCCGTACGGTTTTAACGATAAATTCAAGGGAAGCCTGAAGGAGGCTTCGACTACATACCTGGGCCGTCCGGTAACGGAATGGCTGGCGGAAAGAGGTCTGACAGCGGACGAAATCCGGGGCTGTGAGGACTTGCAAGGGGCAGCGATTTTTCCGGTAACGGACTCGATAGAGGACTTGGGCACGGTGTTGCAATGGATGACGGACGGCGGACAGGGTGAAGCCGGACGGACTATCTGGATGAAGGCGCGCAAGGTGTCGGCCGACGAGATTTCGGCGTATGCCAACCTGCGACGGCTGTTCGCCCAGCGGGAGGTGTTCCGCAAGGAGAACTGGAGCCTGCTGGCCAGGAACCAGGAACGGAGCGTGTTCTATCAGATAGACTTGCAGGAGGCGGCCGGGGCATATGCCAAAGGGGGCATCGCCTTGCCGGAGGAACTGCCGGAGGGGTCTCCCCTGCTGAAGCGTATCAGCGACGCGATGTTCCGCGCGAAGGTGTGCGAACTGGAGGGCAAACCGGAGGCGAAGGAACTGGAGGCACGGGCGTTCGGCCTGATGCGAGAGGGACTGACCGGCACGATGGATTACCGTCAGCAGCCGAAGCTGTCGGTGTATGCCGACCAGATTGTGTGGGGACGCAGTCCGGTGCGCATCGACATTGCGGGGGGATGGACGGATACCCCACCCTACAGCCTGATGGAAGGGGGCAACGTGGTGAACCTGGCCATTGAGCTGAACGGACAGCCGCCGCTGCAGGTGTACGTGAAGCCGTCGAAGGAGTACCGCATTACGCTGCGCTCGATTGACCTGGGTGCCATGGAGGTGGTTTCCACCTACGAGGAGTTGCAGGATTACCGCAAGGTGGGTTCGCCGTTCTCTATTCCCAAGGCGGCACTGGTACTGGCAGGATTCCATCCGGATTTCTCCACAGAACGGTTTGCTTCGCTGGAAGCACAGCTGAAGGCGTTCGGCACGGGTATCGAAGTAACGTTGCTGTCGGCCATTCCGGCAGGTTCGGGACTGGGTACCAGCTCCATCTTAGCAGCTACGGTACTGGGGGCGCTGAATGATTTCTGCGGTCTGAACTGGGACAAGCAGGGCATCGGCAGCCGTACACTGGTGCTGGAACAGTTGCTCACCACAGGGGGCGGCTGGCAGGATCAGTACGGAGGTGTGCTGCACGGGGTGAAGCTGTTGCAGACGCAGCCGGGATGGCACCAGGAGCCGAAGGTGCGCTGGCTGCCGGACTACCTGTTCACGAGCGACGAGTACCGCAAGTGTCACCTGCTATATTACACGGGCATCACGCGCACGGCCAAGGGCATCCTGGCAGAGATTGTGAAGGGAATGTTCCTGAACTCGAACCGTCACCTGCACTTGCTGGAGCAGATGAAGGGCCATGCCATGGACATGTACGACGCCATCCTGCGGAATGACTTTGAGGAGACGGGACGACTGATACGGAAGACGTGGATGCAGAACCAGCGGCTGGATGAGGGTACGAACCCGCCGGCCGTGCAGGCGCTGACGGAACGGATTGACGACCTCTGCCTGGGATACAAGTTGCCGGGGGCCGGTGGGGGTGGTTACTTGTACATGGTGGCCAAAGATCCGGATGCGGCCGTGCGTATCCGCCAGATTCTGACGGAGCACCGGGCGAACGACCGGGCACGCTTCGTGGAGATGAGTTTATCGAACAAGGGACTGGAAATCAGCAGGAGCTGACGGAACTGGCTGCTGCCACAAGAAACTGAATATTGAATATATAACATTATTAAATAGAGCTGAAATCATGAAACAATTAAATATCGCCGTAGCCGGAACAGGGTACGTGGGTTTATCCATAGCGACTCTGCTGGCACAGCATCACCGGGTAACGGCCGTGGATGTGATTCCGGAGAAGGTGGAGAAAATCAATAACCGCATCAGCCCGATTCAGGATGAATACATCGAGAAGTATCTGGCGGAGAAGGAACTCGACCTGACGGCTACGCTGGACGGGGCTTCGGCTTATAAAAACGCGGACTTTGTGGTCATCGCGGCTCCTACGAACTATGATCCGGTGAAGAATTACTTTGATACTTCGCACGTGGAGGAAGTTATCGACCTGGTGCTGGAAGTGAATCCGGATGCGGTGATGGTAATCAAGAGTACCATCCCGGTGGGATATTGCCGCAGCCTGTACGTGAAGTATGCGGAGAAGTTCCGCAGCGTTCCTGCCCTGGCGGGTAAAAAGTTCAACCTGCTGTTCTCGCCGGAGTTCCTGCGTGAGAGCAAGGCACTGTATGACAACCTCTACCCCAGCCGTATCATTGTGGGCTATCCGAAGCTGATTGACGGACGGAACGAGGAGAATGAGGCCATCAAGGCCATTGCTGGGAGAGACCTGAAGGAGAAGGCGCAGGAGTTTGCGGCACTGCTGCAGGAAGGGGTGCTGAAACCGGACGTGGACACGCTGTTCATGGGACTGAAGGAGGCGGAAGCGGTGAAGCTGTTTGCCAACACTTACCTGGCTCTGCGCGTGAGCTACTTCAATGAGCTGGATACGTATGCGGAAGTGAAGGGACTGGATACGCAGGCGATTATTCAGGGTATCTGTCTGGACCCGCGCATCGGCACGCACTATAACAATCCGTCATTCGGATACGGAGGATACTGTCTGCCGAAGGATACGAAGCAGTTGCTGGCCAACTATGCGGATGTACCGGAGAACCTGATTCATGCCATCGTGGAGAGCAACCGTACGCGCAAGGACTTCATCGCCGACCAGGTGCTGAAGAAGGCGGGATATTATGATTATTACAACCGGGGTGATTTCAGTCCGGAAGCTGAAAAGCAGTGTGTAATCGGGGTGTACCGCCTGACCATGAAATCGAACAGCGACAATTTCCGTCAGAGCTCGATTCAGGGGGTAATGAAGCGTATCAAGGCGAAAGGGGCTACGGTAATTATTTACGAACCGACACTGGAAGACGGTACGACGTTCTTCGGCTCAAGGGTGGTGAACGACCTGGAGGCATTCAAGCAGCAGGCGGATGCCATCATTGCCAACCGTTACGACACGTGTCTGGACGACGTGAAGGACAAGGTGTACACACGGGATATTTTCAGAAGGGATTAGTTACAATTAATAAAGTAAAAATTAAAAACGAGAGGGTGTCTACCGTTATTAATTTTTCTTTTTTCATTATTCATTATGAAAAGATATTGTCAGACACTGGAGCTCTATGATGACAAAGAGCTGATTGAAGCATACGTGGCGGAACATGCACACGTGTGGGAGGAAGTGAAAGCGGGTATCCGCGAAGTGGGTATCACGGACATGCAGATTTATATCGACGGGAACCGCCTGTTCATGATTATGGACACGACGGATGAATTTGACATGGAACGGGACTATGCACGCCTGGCTACCCTGCCCCGACAGGCGGAATGGGAGGCACACATGGCGAAGTTCCAGAAGGCTGCACCGGGGGCAACCTCGCAGGAGAAATGGAAATTGATGAAACGGATTTTTAAGTTGTAGCATGTAGTAAAATTTAATCTATTTGTCATATTTTCATGTCAAAAAGTACAATTAAAGGGGTAAACGCAAAATTTTCAGACTGAAAACGTGCGATTTACCTCCTTCTTTTCTACCTTTGTAGAAATTATTTTTACTGAATGTTTGCGAACATGAGTTTATTGAAATCATTGTTATTTATGGCCTTGGCAATTCCTGCTGCGGCTCAAGAAAAACCACAAGAATTCCACTATCGGGTAGAAGCTACTGCCACTGCATCGACGGGGACGTATGCCCCGCTCTGGCTGACGGCGAACCGGTTTGGAATGGAGAGTGAAAAGCCGAACAGCGGATACCTGAGGGCGGGAATAGAATGGAACAAGAAATTGAACAGAGGATGGCGTATTAATGCCGGACTGGATCTGGCAGGAGGCGTGAAACAGACGTCGGACTTCTGGATTCAGCAGGCGTATGCGGACTTCTCATGGAAAATGTTGACACTCAGCATAGGAAGTAAGGAAAGAATGGGATTCCCGCTGGAAAAGAACAGTGAACTGACCAGCGGATGGATGGCGGAAGGACCAAACATGCGGCCGATTCCGCAAATCAGAGGGGAAATCAAAAACTATCTGGCCATACCGGGCACACGGAACTGGCTGGCTTTCAAAGGGCATCTGGCTTACGGAATGTTTACAGACGGTAACTGGCAGGAGGATTTCACTGCTGCCAACCAGCTATTCGTCAAAAAGGTGATGTATCACAGCAAGTCGCTGATGTTCCGCCTGGGAAACAAGGAGAAGCTGCCCCTGGAATTTGAATTCGGCCTGTATATGGCCACACAGTTCGGAGGCGACCAGTACAAGAAACTGGCCAACGGGGAATCGGAACAGACCATTGATATGCCCGATGGACTGAAAGCGTACTGGCATGCTTTGTTCCCTACTGCCGGCGGAGAGGATACTCCGGAAGGGGAACAGGTGAACGTGGAAGGAAACATGCTGGGAAGCTGGAACTTCGCACTGAATTATTACTTCGGCGACTGGAAGGTTAGGGCTACGCTGGATCATTATTTCGAAGATCACTCGCAGATGTTCTGGGAATACGGACGCTGGAAGGACGGACAACTGGGAATCGAGCTGTATCTGCCTAAAAACAAGTGGGTATCGGCCGTGTTATGGGAAGGTATCAGCACGAAGGATGCGTCGGGACCGATTCTGTATGACGGTTTCTGGGGCTCTTTCTCGGACTTGCAGATGAGCGGTGGGGATGATTATTATAACCACTATATCTATCAGGCATGGCAGCACTACGGGCAGGGTATCGGCAATCCGCTGCTGGCAGGACCGATTTATAACGAAGATGGAGAAATCCGCTTCAAGAGTAACCGAATGAAGGCGCAGCATGTGGGCCTGTCCGGAAATCCGACGGAGGAATGGAAATGGAGAATCATGGCTTCGTATGCCCGTCACTGGGGCTCGTATGCTCACCCGCTGGATAAGATGCGGAAGCAGTTCAGCAGCATGGCCGAGGTGACTTATATACCGCAATGGACCAAAGGATGGAGCCTGACCGCCACACTGGGCGTGGACCGGGGGAATTACCTGGGAAACAGCACGGGAGGCATGATTACACTTAGAAAAACAGGAGGACTGGGAAGATGAGAAAATGGATATATATGCTCATTGCGGCTGCCGGACTGCTTGCTGGTGCAGCCGGATGCAAAAAGGCACCGATAAACAGTGACGTGGAAGGGCTCTGGGTGCTGGAACGATTCACCGTGGCGGAAACGGGGGAAACCGTGGAATGTGAAAGACTGTACTACAGCATTACCCGCATGGTGACGGAGGTGGCCGAGAAAGACGGCTCAAAAGGATATGGGGCTTACATAGGACGTACGGAATACCGCAACGGGGAAACACAGCTCGTGGTGAAAGACTTTAAAGTGAGACAGTCTACCGGTGACAACGGAAAGGATGCCCCGGTAGAGAAACTGAAACACTTCGGTATCGGGAATCAACAGGAAACCGTTTTCGATATCGAATACTGCAACGGGAAAAAAATGACCTTACAATCGGACTATGCCCGACTGGAACTGACAAAATTCTAAGTAAGAGAGAGAATTTTAGCTAAAAATTTGGAAGGAAAGAGGAAATATCATTAATTTACGAATTGTAGTCTTAAATTATTCAAATCGTATGAAAACAAAGTATGACACATACAACAGATGGGCCAGCCTCTTTGTCGTAACTTGCGAAACGCTGATCACAGGGGGACTGTTTTATGCATTGTTCTTGGCCACGGAGGATACGCCCTGGCACAAAATCCTTAAAGCTCCACACCTGCAGGTGATTCTGACCGTGATGCTCTGCTATTTTGTTTCGGCCATACAGATTGGTGTGGTACTTTACCGCCGAAAAGTATATGCTTACCAGATTATAGGACGAGTATTAAGAAGTACGATTTTCTTTGGGGTACTGTCGGGAGTAGTACTTGAACTGGGAGATTTTATGGATGCCTGGTCATACTTCTACCTCACATTCCTAGGGCTGCTCTTTGTATGTCTGGCTATCTTCCGTACCACCATGAGATGGGGACTAAAAAGATACCGTTCCAGAGGAGGAAATGTACGTTATGTAGTACTGGTGGGTAGTTCGGAAAACAACCGGGAACTGTATTATGAACTGACAACCCAGGGCTGGATGGGCTTCAAGGTGAAGGGATATTTCGACTTCCAGCCTAATCCGGAGTTTCCACAGGAATGTCCGTACCTGGGACAGCCTCAGGAGGTAGAAGAATATCTGGAAAAGAACGGAAATACGCATTATCTGTTCTGCTGTCTGCCTTCAAAGGAACATGTGATTATCCGTTTGCTGATTGATTACTGCGAGAACCATCTGGTGCATTTCTATAGTGTGCCGAATATTTATAACTACCTGCACAACCGCGTGTACTTCAACATGCTGGGTAATGTGCCTTTCCTGAGCCTGCGACCGGACCCGCTGAGCAAGACCGGAAACAAGACTCTGAAACGGACGTTCGACATCGTGTTCTCACTGCTGTTCTTGTGTACACTCTTCCCTATCATTCTGATAATTGTGACCATTGTGACGAAAATAACCATGCCGGGCCCTGTGTTCTTCAAGCAGAAACGAAACGGACTGAACGACAAGGAATTTTATTGTTACAAGTTCCGTAGCATGAAGGTGAACGCACAAGCCGACACGCTGCAGGCGACCAAGGATGACCCGCGCAAGACACGCTGGGGGAACATCATGCGTAAGACGAACATCGATGAACTGCCGCAGTTTATCAACGTGCTGCTGGGTGACATGAGTATCGTAGGACCACGCCCGCACATGCTGAAGCATACGGAGGAATATTCAAAGCTGATCAACAAGTACATGGTGCGGCATTTCGTGAAGCCGGGTATTACAGGCTGGAGCCAGGTGACGGGCTTCCGTGGGGAGACCAAGGAACTGAAGGACATGGAAGGCCGTGTGCGTGGAGATATCTGGTACATTGAACACTGGAGCTTCGGACTGGATTTGTTCATTATCTACAAGACCGTGGCCAATGCCCTGCACGGTGAAAAGAATGCATATTAAGTATAGTCACTACTAAAAAAAGAAGCTGTTTCACGCACGGAACATTCCGGCGGTGTGAAACAGCTTCTTTTATTTTAGCTCTTTCCAGGAGGGTTATTCTACGTAAAGCACCAGTCCCTTGAGGTATTCGCCTTCCGGATGGTAGATGTTGACCGGATGGTCGCCCGGCTGGGTGAGCTGGTGAAGGATGCGCACGCTGCGTCCGCTCTGTGCAGCGGCGGTAAACACGGCGTTACGGAAGTCCTGCTTGTTCACCACCTGCGAGCAGGAGAAGGTAAAGAGGATGCCGCCCGGGCGTATCTTTTCGAAGGCCTTGGCATTGAGCTTGGTGTAACCGCGAAGGGCATTGCGCAGGGCATCGCGATGCTTGGCAAAGGCCGGCGGGTCGAGGATAATCAGGTCGTACTGGTCGCCCATGCGGTCGAGGAACTTGAAGGCATCTTCCGCAAAAGCCTGGTGACGGGTATCGCCGGGGAAGTTGAGAGATACGTTCTCGTTGGTCAGGTCGATGGCTTTGGCAGAGCTGTCTACCGAGTGAACGAGGTTGGCCCCTCCCCTCATGGCATAGAACGAGAAGCCGCCGGTGTAGCAGAACATATTGAGCACGTTACGGCCCTTGGCATAGCGTTCCAGCAGGGCACGGTTCTCACGCTGGTCGACGAAGAAACCGGTCTTCTGTCCCTTGAGCCAGTCTACGTGGAACTTCAGTCCGTTCTCCATGGCCACGTTCTCCGGACTTCCGCCTTTGAGGAAGCCGTTTTCAGTAGCCAGCAGGTCGGCCTTGAAGGGCAGCGTGGTTTCTGATTTATAATAGATGTGCTGGATGACGTCGCCCATCACTTCTTCGAGGGCTTCGGCCACCGCCATACGGTCGAGGTGCATGCCGGCAGAGTGTGCCTGCATCACGGCGGTATGGTCGTACACGTCGATAATCAGTCCGGGCAGGTTATCGCCCTCGCCGTGTACCAGACGGTAAGTATTGTTCTGAGGATTGCCCAGCACGCCCAAGGCACAGCGGAGGTCCTTGGCCACCTGCAGGCGGCGTACCCAGAACGCATGGTCGATGGGTTCCTGACGGAAGGAAAGCACACGCACGGCGATGCTGCCAATCTGGAAATGTCCGCAGGCAATGAATTCTTTCTTGGAGGTGTAGACATCTACTACTTCACCTTCTTCCGGCTCTCCTTCCACGCGGGCGATGGCGCCGGAAAAGACCCAGGGATGAAAACGCTTGAGCGATTCTTCCTTTCCGGGTTTGAGAAATACTTTCTTATAGCTCATTTGTATGGTTTAAGTGATTAATCTTCGAGAATGTGTTCAGGGGCTTCCGTGCGTATCACGCGGTACTTGCCCGAAAGGCGAAGTTCTTCCAGGTACTGGTAGATGCGTACGCAGGCCCAGGCATCGGTGGCGGCATAGAGCTGCTGTGCCTCGGTCAGGGTGTCGGCCTCCCAGTTGGACAGGCGCTGGCTCTTGGAAATCTTTTCCTGAAAAAGGAGGGCATAGATTTTCTGGAGGCTCTTTTCTTCGATGCCGAAAGAGGCTACGTAGTCCTGCAGTTCCACCCAGTTGCCCATGCGCGGGTCTTTCTTGTTGCGGCGGCGGAGCATGGCAAAATCGTCTTTCAGCGACAGGCCGATCTTGAGCACGTTGTTCTGAAGGAACTCTTCCAGGAAGTCCGGCAGCCCGAGGTGATTCAGACGGAACAGGAAGCAGGTGTCGTAAGTAGAGACCTGCAAGAGGGCCACCTTGTTGACGGCTCCCTTCCGGAATGAAGGACGTGTTTCGGTATCCACTCCCACCAGTACATGGGTATTGAGGTAATCAATGGCCTTGCGGGCTTCGGCCTCGGTGTAGATTACGAAGATGCGACCGGGGAAAGAAACCTTAGGTAACTCCGCAACGATTTTCTTATCTATTTTACTCTGTAGTTCTACCATTCAGTTTACGGGTTTAGGGTTATTCGTCGTCGCCCATGTCAAGGCCTTCGTAGAGTTCTTCTTCGGTGCAGTTGTCTTCGTAGAGTGCAGAACCTTCCTCCTCCTGGCTGCCGTGTGCCAGCTGGCGGTACTTCACATCGTGAAGGGCACGCATCACATTGACCAGGCGCTGGCCCCAGAACTCGGCAAAGAGTTCACGGCAGATGGCCAGAGAATCGTTCATGGTGTGCTCCAGACCCAACTGGAACACGCAGATAAAATCCTTAACAGGCTGGTAAATGTCGGCCAGGCTTTCGGAGATGTTCTGATGAATGGGAGTATCACTATAGGCCATGTCATCGAGGAACACTTCGAGGTAGTCATCGTATTCGCCCAACAGGGAGGCAATGGAACCGCGAAGCACTTCGTAATCGGTCTCGGTCACGAAGGTTTCCGGATCAGCTTCTTCCATCCGCTCGCAAGCAGGAAGCAGCGAAGCCTTCAGATATAAAAGGGGAAGGAGTTTCAGGGACTTGTCGACGAAATCCCGACAGCGCATATCGGAAACACGCTCCAGGAATCCACAGAACTCGGCAGCCACTGTCACGAACTCGACCGCATTTTTATCGAATATTACTTGAGATTTTTTTTCTTCCATAATCATGCTAATTGAGACGCAAAGGTACAAAAAAAATTTCTCAGTTCTAGTTTTATTCGTACATTTGCACGTATGTTTAGCTAATTCGAATCATCATGCAAACCAAAAAAACAGATACAGGCAAAAGTGGAAAAGCGGCTGCCATGGCCGGAAAAACATGGACTATTCTTAAAAGTGAAACTACGGGGTTCGTCATCGGACTGCTTTTTGTAATCTTTGGCGTGTACTTGCTGCTGGCTTTCAGCTCGTTCTTCTTTACGGGAGGAAATGACCAGAGTATTCTGTCGCATCCCAACCCGTCGGAACTGCTGGAAACGAGCAACCGCATACAGAACTATGCCGGAGCACGGGGAGCGCAGCTGGCACAATACCTGATTAACGACTGCTTCGGGTTTTCGGCTTACTGCATCATCATCTTCTTAGTGGTGGCCGGCATGAAGCTGATGAAGGCGTATGAATTCCGCATCCGTTACTGGTTCTTAGGCTGTGCCACGGTGATGGTGTGGCTCTCTATCACCCTGGGATTTGCATTCGGGGGACTGCTGGAAGATTCTTATATTTATCCGGGGGGACTGCATGGCTATAACGTGAGCCTGTGGATTCGCTCGCAAATCGGTGCACTGGGATTGATTCTGGTGCTGCTGGCTACGGCCATACTGTTCGGCGTGGCACTGACCCGACAGACCATGGGCGTGGTGAGAAAGGCACTTCATCCGCAAAAGGGCAATAACGCAGCCATGGCAGAGGAAGTAACTCCCCAGCCGGAACCAACATTCCGAAAGCCGGTAGTGGACGAAGCGGAAGCGACCGTTGCGGAGGACGAATCGGATAAGAAGGAAAAGAAAGAAAGTTTCTGGAAGAGCTGGACGCACCGGAAACCGAAACAGAAAGAGGAGGAAGAAACTCCGCAGGAAGAACCGGAGAAAGCGGCTGAACCTGTAAAGGAGGAACCGGAGAAGGTGATTGTGAAAGAGGAACCGGCACCGGAGCGCGTCATCGACCTGCCCCTTGATACCGAGGAAGAGGATGAGAAGAAGCACCCTTTTGAGGTGAAGCCGGCCCTGGTGGAGGAAGACTTCGACAAGGAAGAAGAGGAGCCGGCATTTGAGGTCAGCAACGATACCAAGGAAGAGGATCAGGCTTACCGTGGAGACGTGTCGCAACCGTACAACCCGCGTCTGGACCTGGAGTTTTACCGCTTCCCTACCCTCGATTTGCTGAATACGTATCAGAACGACGATCCGGACATCGACATGGAGGAACAGAATGCCAACAAGAACCGCATCATCAAGGTGCTGCGCAGTTTCGGCATTGAAATCAGTTCCATCAAGGCCAGTGTGGGTCCGACCATTACCTTATATGAAATTACGCCGGCAGAAGGGGTACGTATCTCGAAAATCCGTAACCTGGAAGACGACATCGCCCTGAGTCTTTCGGCACTGGGTATCCGTATCATCGCACCGATTCCGGGCAAGGGTACCATCGGTATCGAGGTGCCGAACGCAAACCCGCACATCGTGCCCATGAGTTCCATCCTGACCAGCAAGAAGTTCCAGGAAACCACGTTCGACTTGCCGGTGGCACTCGGAAAGACCATTACCAACGAGGTGTTCATGGTGGATCTGGCCAAAGCGCCCCACATGCTGGTGGCCGGTGCGACAGGTCAAGGTAAGTCTGTGGGACTGAATGCCATCGTGACCTCCCTGCTCTACAAGAAGCATCCCAGTGAACTGAAGTTCGTCATCATCGACCCGAAGAAGGTGGAATTTGCCATCTACGCACCGATTGAGCGTCACTTCCTGGCCAAGTTGCCCGACGGAGAGGATGCCATCATCACCGACGTGACGAAGGTGGTACAGACACTGAACTCGCTGTGTGTGGAAATGGACAACCGTTACAAGCTCTTGCAGAACGCGGGATGCCGTAACATCAAGGAATATAACGCGAAGTTTATCAACCGCCAGCTGAATCCGGAGAACGGTCACCGCTTCCTGCCTTACATCGTCATCATCATTGATGAGTTCGGCGACCTGATTATGACAGCCGGCAAGGAGGTGGAACTGCCTATCTGCCGTATTGCCCAGCTGGCCCGTGCGGTGGGTATCCACGCCATCATCGCTACCCAGCGTCCGACCACGAACATCATTACGGGTACCATCAAGGCCAACTTCCCGGCACGTGTGGCTTTCCGTGTGGCTTCCATGATGGACTCACGTACCATTCTGGACCGTCCGGGTGCCCAGCAGCTCATCGGTAAGGGTGACATGCTGTACCTGCAAGGAAACGACCCCGTGCGCGTGCAGTGTGCGTTTGTCGATACGCCGGAAGTGGAGCGCATCGCGGAATTCATCGGCAAGCAGCAGGGTTATCCTACGGCCTTCATGCTGCCGGAATACGTGGATGAGAATGCAGAACCCAGCAGTGCAGCCGACGTGGACATGAACCGTCTGGACCCGCTCTTTGAAGAAGCGGCTCGTCTGGTCATCTACCACCAGCAGGGTTCCACTTCGCTGATTCAGCGTAAATTCTCCATCGGCTACAACCGTGCAGGACGTATCATGGACCAGCTGGAAAAGGCGGGCATCGTAGGTCCGGCCAACGGTAGCAAGGCGCGCGACGTGCTTTGTCTGGATGAAAACGATTTACAAATGAGAATGAGCAGCCTGAAGGATTAAACGGGCTGCCCTCTAACCCATAAAAACGATTGTGACAGGTATGAAAAAGATTTTTCTTCTCGTCCTGCTGATGGGAGTCGCCTTGTGTCAGGCTGTGGCCCAACAGGATGCAAAAGCTGAAAGCATATTAAGCAAGATGGCGGACAGCTACCGGAAAGCCGGCGGCATCAGTCTGACTTTTGGAGGTACACAACAAGGAAAGCTGTTGCTGAAAGGCAACAAGTTCTGTCTGGAGAGCGGAGGCATCAAGACCTGGTTCGACGGAAAGACACAGTGGAGCTACGTGGAGCAGAATGAAGAGGTGAACGTGTCATCCCCCACCCCGGAGGAAATACAGAGCGTCAACCCGTATGCATTGCTGACGGCCTACAAGAAGGGCTTCAACTACCGCTACGTGGGCGAAAAGACCCGTCAGGGAAAGCGGGGACATGAAATTATCCTGACCCCGAAAACCTCGCAGGACATTAAAAGCATCACACTGAACGTGAAGGAAAACAGCTCGCCCGTGTACATTGCCATCCAGTTGCAGAACGGAGAGAAACAAGAGTTTCAGATTTCGTCGTACCGCACGGGAGTGAATCTGCCCGACGCGGTGTTCCGTTTCGACAAAAGCAAGTATCCCGAAGCAGAAATCATTGATTTACGATGACATCATCCGATGTATCGAGAATAAAACTTTGAGCTAAGTAAGAGGGGGTTTCGGCATAGATATACATGACGCTGCCCCCTTTTATCGCATCTATAATGGGGCGCGACACGGAAGTAGGCAGTGCCGGACATCCGAAACTCCGTCCCAACCGTCCGCCACGACTGGCCACGGAGGGGTCTGCATAGGCGGCCCCGTGCACCACAATGGCACGTTCGCGGGCCCGGTCGTTAATCCCTTTCTCCAGTCCGTCAAGAATGAGCGAATAGCCGTTTCGTCCCTGATAGGTGGAAGCCGTCAGGTAAAAACCCAGTGAGCTCTTGTAGGAGCCGTATTCGTTGGAAAAAGAGGTAGCATAGTTTCCACCGCTGTTCTTTCCGTGCGACACTACCGAGGAATACAGCATCCGGCGGTGCTTCATGTCGAACACGTACAGGCGCTTTTCCGTGGAAGGCTTGGAAAAGTCAATCAGGGTCAGCACGTCGCGCTTGCGGTTCTTGATGCGGTTGTAACCCGTCACCGCCTGCTTGAAGGCCCGACAGTTGACCACCCCCTCCAACTGCATGGAATGGTAGAGCGACACGACCTCATCGGCCGCCTTGACCGCTGCTACAGGGGATTCAGTAGGAACAGACTCTCCTTCCGCCGTGAAATACGCACAGGGGAAAGACAGGAACATGGCAGAAAGAAAAAATTTGATGATATGATTTTGCATGACTTTTTACGACCTGAAAAATATTCGGCCGCAAAGTTACGGATTTTCCGCCCTTCTTCTTCCGTAAAGAGAGTTAATTTTATAGAAATCACTCGATTACAATCACCAGTGACCGTTCTGTCGGTGCCCAGTCGTACACAAACTTGGCATGCGAGGTGGCATTGCGCACACACATGTGCGAACGGGGCGTGGTGCCCAACGACCAGCTGTATTCAATCATCGCCGTGCGAGGCACGTTGACCGGCACCCCGTGAATATAGGCTCCGTTGGTAAAGCGGCTGGCATACGGTGCATAGCCTCCGGTGGCTGCAGAGCCGTCTTTCAGGAACACCATGCGCGACTTTTTCTGCTGCACCACAAACATGCCGAGCGGGGTTTCCTGCGCGTACGGCGGACGGTGCATGCCCGTAGTGGCCGGATTCATGCTGCGGATGGCCCAGGTACCTTCTTCCAGACGTTCCAGGGTGGCAATGTTCTGGTCGCCCCGGTCCACCACGACCACGTGGTTAAACTGCGTGCTGTCGGACAAGAGCTTGACGTAGCGGCGCGGCACCCACCATTCTCCCTCGATGGAGACCGGTGACACGCGATAGAAACTGCCCGTCTCGCCCAGGAAAGACACCAGCGCCCCGTCACGTCCGTAGCGTTCGGGCACCAGCGTATCCGAAGGAAGATACAGCGGCACCGACTGATAGCGTTCCACTCCCAGCGTATCGGCAATGCGCCGGTACACATTCTGCGTGTATTTCCGCACCAGCGGAGCTTCACGGTTCACATTCTTGTAATTCTGGAATATCGCCCAGCGGTTGGCATCGTACTGAAGGTTCTCGATAAAGGCCAGGCATTTGCGTATGGCATCCCATTTGAATGAACGGACGGTGTCCTTATACGGATACTCATCCTCCAAGGTATATTTGTCAAAAAGAAGTTCCTTCGCCAAGATGATGTCGGCAGCGGTCAGCGGTTTACGCTCAAACGGCAGAATATCTTCCACCTCCATGCTGTCGGGAGATGCCGTCTCCGACACGATGGGTTGCGACATCGGTTGTTCCACCTCACGGCCTGCTTCCTCCCGGCAACCGCAAAGGAGACACAAGAAGCATATTAAGCCTGTCAGTCGTTTCATAATGAAGGGTTATAAGGTTGGAACAAAGATAATAATTTTTGCTAAAAAACCGCAGGAAAATGCAAAAAATCAGCGACTTTCTGCAAAGAAAGCACGACTTCCGGCACTTCCTCCAATTACTCGTCCAGGATACGGGCCGTCTCCACTTTTTCCAGTCGCGCACGCAACTTTCCCATCATCGACTTACGGATGCGCAGACGCATCAGGCAGTCCATGTCGTACGACTGTTCCAGTATCTCGGGCGACTCTTCCTTGACGATGCGCATGATGTCGTTCATGAAAGGATATTCGAATGCCACGGCCACGTCTTCGTCCACCGTCTTCTCGATGACCGGAGCTTCATCCAATGCCAGCGAAGCCGCCATGCGGTAGGCTACAATCAGACCGCTCGTCCCCAGCTTGATACCGCCGAAATAACGCACCACGATGACCAGCACATCGGTCAGTTCGCGCGAGTTAATCTGTCCGAGGATGGGCTTTCCGGCCGTGCCCGAAGGCTCTCCGTTGTCGTTGGCCCGGAAATCCTTCCGTTCCGCACCCAGCATATAGGCATAACACACGTGGCGGGCATCGTAATATTTCTTCTGGTACTCTTCCAGAAGGGACTTCACTTCGGAGAGCGTACGCACCGGCAGCGCAATGGCAATGAACTTGCTGCGCTTCTCGGTATAGATGGCCTCCGCGCTTTCCTGAATGGTCTTATAGGTATCTTCTTGCATCGTTTTTCTTCTTTCAGGTGGCAAATTTAATGATTTTTCTCGCATTTTTAAAACCGGAAAGCGTATCTTTGCTCCTGCATTAATCCCTTAAGAAACTAATGGCATGAAAAAATTACAAAAACTAACCTACTGTATGGGACTGGCTACCCTGGCCATACCTCATGCACAAGCTGCAACCTCCGATTCTGAAAAACCCAATATTTTGTTCATTCTCTGCGACGACATGGGATACGGCGACCTGGGATGCTACGGTCAGCCTTTCATCCAGACACCTTGCATCGACCAGATGGCACAGGAGGGCATGCGATTTACGCAGGCATACGCCGGAAGCCCCGTCAGTGCCCCGTCGCGTGCCACCATCATGACCGGACAGCACAGCGGACACGGACACGTGAGAGGCAACAAGGAATACTGGCTGGGCGAGGTGTGGTACGGACAAAACAAGGAATATGCCGTGACCGGACAGGAGCCGTATGACCCGCAGCACATCATCCTGCCGGAAATCATGAAGAAGAACGGCTATACCACCGGCATGTTCGGCAAATGGGCGGGCGGCTACGAGGGTTCGACCTCTACTCCCGACAAGCGGGGCGTGGACGAATACTTCGGCTACATGTGCCAGTTTCAGGCGCACCTCTACTACCCGAACTTCCTGAACTCCTACAGTCGTGCCGCAGGCGATACGGCCGTCAGCCGTATGATTCTGGAAGACAACATCCGCTACCCGATGAGCGGCGACGACTATTTCAAGCGTACGCAGTATTCGGCCGACCTGATTCACCAGAAGGCACTGGAATGGCTCGACAAGCAGGACGGCAAACAGCCTTTCTACGGCTTTCTGACGTACACCCTGCCACATGCCGAACTGGTACAGCCCAACGACTCCATCCTGAAGAAATATAAGAAACAGTTCTTTGAAGACAAGACCTGGGGCGGACAAGCCGGTTCCCGCTACAACGAGAGCGTGCACACACATGCCCAGTTTGCCGGCATGATCAGCCGACTGGATGCCTACGTGGGCGAAATCCTGGCCAAGCTGAAAGAAAAAGGACTCGACGAGAATACCATCGTCATTTTCAGCAGTGACAACGGTCCTCACGAAGAAGGCGGTGCCGACCCGACATTCTTCGGACACGACGGCAAGCTGCGCGGCCTGAAACGCCAGTGCTACGAAGGAGGTATCCGCATCCCATTCATCGTGCGCTGGCCGGGAAAGGTGAAAGCCGGTGAGGTGAACGACCATCAGCTGGCCTTCTACGACATCATGCCGACCTTCTGCGAACTGGTGGGCGACAAGCGTTTCCCCAAGAAGTACCTGAACAAGAAACTGGAAGGTGACTGTTTCGACGGCATCTCTTTCGCTCCTACCCTGTTGGGAAATGACAAAGCTCAGAAGGCACACGACTTCCTCTACTGGGAGTTCCACGAAACCGACCAGATTGGTCTCCGCATGGGCGACTGGAAGATGGTGGTAAAGAAGGGTGTTCCTCACCTCTACAACCTGGCAGAAGATATCCATGAGGACCACGACGTGGCTGCCCAGCATCCAGATCTCGTGAACCAGATGAAGCAGGTAATTCTGCGCGAACACCGCCCGAACGACCTCTTCCCCGTGACCTTGCCGAAATAAGATATTCTACCGGAAAACGCACTTACGTTTCGAACCAAACGCACTTGCGTTCCAACTCAAACGCCGAAGAGTCTTAAAGAAAACGCACTTACGTTTAGCAGAATACGTAAGTGCGTTTTCTTTTCAGCTTGCTTCTCGCCGTCCGTCCCGCAAGTATATCCACAAAAAAAGAAGAAAAATCTTATTCCAGTTTGTGAATCACCAGTCCCGAACGCAGTTTCGGTTCAAACCACGTGGTTTTCGGCGGCATGATGTTGCCCGTATCGGCAATGTCCATCAGCTGCTTCATGGAAACCGGATAGAGTGCCAGCGCCATCTTCATTTCGCCGCTGTCCACCCGTTTCTTCAATTCACCCAGTCCGCGGATACCGCCCACGAAGTCGATACGCTTGTCCGAGCGCAAGTCCTTGATGCCGAGAATCTCGTCCAGAATCAGGTTGGAAGAAATCGTGACATCCAGCACCCCAATCGGGTCGTTATCGTCATAAGTGCCCGATTTGGCTGTCAGACTGTACCATTTGCCCTCCAGGTAAAGCGAAAAGTTGTGCAAGGCTGCCGGCTTGTAGATGTCCGCACCCTTTTCTTCCACTACGAAGTTCTTCTTCAGCGCTTCCAGGAACGCCTGCGGAGTCAGTCCGTTCAAATCCTTCACCACCCGGTTGTAGTCGATGATTGTGAGTTGCTCGGCCGGGAAACATACCGCCATGAAGTAGTTGTATTCCTCATCGCCCCGATGGTTCGGATTCTGAGCCGCCTTTTCAGCACCTACCAGTGCTGCTGCCGCACTACGGTGATGACCGTCGGCAATGTAAAGCGAAGGCATTTCCTTGAACGCCTCTGTCACTGCCTCAATGTCCTTGTCGTCGTCAATCACCCAGAACTGATGACCGAAGCCGTCATCCGGTGCCACAAAGTCGTACACCGGCTTCTGAGCCGTATATTTCGCCACTACGGCATCCAGCGTCTTATTTTCCGGATAAGCAAAGAACACCGGTTCGATGTTCGCATTGTTCACCCGTACATGCTTCATGCGGTCCTCCTCCTTGTCACGGCGCGTCAGCTCATGCTTCTTGATCACCCCGTTCATGTAGTCGGGCACGTAAGCTCCTACCACCAGTCCATACTGCGTCTTGCCGTTCATGGTCTGGGCATAAATATAATAACACGGTTTGTCGTCCTGCACCAGCCAGCCCTTTTCCTGGAACATCCGGAAGTTTGCTACCGCCTTGTCGTACACACGCGGATCGTGCTCATCCGTACCCTCCGGAAAGTCAATCTCCGGCTTGATGATGTGATACAAAGATTTCTCGTTGCCTTTCGCCTCTTCGCGGGCCTCAGCCGAGTTTAACACGTCGTAAGGGCGGGAAGCCACCTGCTCCACCAAGTCCTGCGGCGGACGAACACCCTTGAAAGGTTTAACTATTGCCATAATGCTTGGGGGAATCAGAAGTTATTTCTTGTTTACACGGAATTTCTCACAACCATCTTTCAGGAAGTCCACAATCTGACGGGCCGCTGCGATGCCGGCATTGATATTTGCCTCAGCCGTCTGTGCACCCATCTTCTTCGGAGTAGAGAAATAACGTCCCGGGAAATGATCGGCAAACTCATCGTGATGAGCCGGCATGATGTCGGTCACATACTTCAAGTCCGGACGGTCACTCATCAGGCGAAGCAGATCTGCTTCGTTAATCACCTCCTTACGGGCAGTATTCACCAGCAAACCGTTTTTCGGCATACGGTTCACCAAATCATAATCAATGGAGTTCTTGGTTTCGGCAGTAGCCGGAATGTGCAATGACACCACGTTGCAAGTAGCATACAGTTCTTCTGCAGAATCCACCGGTTTCACACCGTCGGCCACCATGGCTTCCTTCGGACAATATGCATCGTAGGCATAAATGTCCATACCGATGCCCTTTGCAATACGAGCCACATTGCGCCCTACGTTACCGTATGCATGGATACCCAGTTTCTTACCCATCAGTTCCGTACCCGATTTACCGTCGTAGAAATTACGAACCGCCATGATCATCATACCGAAAGCCAGTTCGGCCACCGCATTCGAATTCTGTCCCGGTGTATTCATCACGCAAACCCCGTGAGCCGTAGCTGCCTCCAGGTCCACATTGTCATATCCCGCACCGGCACGTACCACGATTTTCAGTTCCTTTGCCGCATCCAGCACTTCCTTGTCAATGATATCACTTCGGATAATCACTGCATTCGCATCCTTCACTGCATCGAGCAACTGCTGTTTTTCTGTATATTTCTCCAGCAAAGCCAGTTCATAGCCCGCAGCTTCTATCTCTTTCCGAATACCGTCGATAGCTACTTTAGCAAACGGTTTCTCTGTCGCAACCAATACTTTCATAATACTTGATTTTAAAAAGAAAACAAGGACGTGTTATCGAAATTCCACGCCCTTATCTTCGGGTATAACAACAATTAATGCATTTTCTCAAATTCCTGCATGCAGTCAATCAGTGCCTGCACACTTTCTACCGGCATGGCATTGTAGCAAGAAGCACGGAAACCACCCACAGAACGGTGGCCCTTGATGCCCACCATACCTTTTTCGGTAGCGAACTTCAGGAAGTCGGCTTCCAGGTCCTTGTATTCATCGGCCATGACGAAACAGATGTTCATGTACGAACGGTCTTCCTTGGCCGTTACGGTGCCACGGAACAGCTTGTTGCGGTCAATTTCGGCATACAGCATGTCGGCACGCTGTTTGGCACGGCGCTGCATTTCTTCCACACCACCCTGTGCCTTGATCCAGCGCAAAGTCTGGAGAGCCGCATAAATAGGCACTACCGGCGGAGTATTAAACATAGAACCCTTGTCCACGTGTGTCTGATAATTCAGCATGGTCGGGATGTGACGGGAAACCTTACCCAGCGCATCGTTCTTCACGATAACGAAAGTCACACCTGCAGGAGCCAGGTTCTTCTGTGCACCTCCGTAAATACAGATATATTTGGAAACGTCTACCGGACGAGAGAAAATGTCCGAAGACATATCGGCCACCATCGGCACATTGACATCCAGGTCGGCATGCAATTCCGTACCGTAGATGGTATTGTTGGTCGTGATATGGAAATAATCCACGTCGGCCGGCACTTCATAATCTTTCGGGATATAAGTGTAGCCTTCTTTTTCAGAAGAAGCCACCTCTACTGTTTCGCCGAATGCTTTCGCTTCTTTCAGCGCTTTCTTGGCCCAAGTACCCGTATTCAGGTAAGCCGCCTTCTTTTCCAGGAAATTATAGGGAACCATACAGAACTCCATGCTTGCACCTCCACCCAGGAACAATACCGAGTATCCTTCCGGAATGTTCAGCAGTTCCTTGAACAGTGCCACTGCTTCATCTACCACCGGCTGGAAGTCTTTAGCGCGGTGACTGATTTCCATCAACGAAAGTCCTGAACCATTATAATCAAGAATAGCCTGAGCTGTCTTTTCTATCACTTCGCGAGGCAAAATAGACGGTCCCGCATTAAAATTATGTTTCTTCATTGGAAGTTTGTTTTGGTTAAACAATCATTTTAGCTAACACTTGCGAATTTAGTGATTATTTTTAGACTTCCAAAAGTTTTCGTGATAATTTTACAGCCTTATTGAATTCTATCTTTCAAATTACATACACAAACGCCATTTTAGTGGCATATTGACACGAGAATAGTTAACTATGGCATGGGGATGCTCACGAGTCATAGCAAAATGCGAGACAGCCTTCACCGCCGGAAGGCTGTCATGACACAAAGTTATTATTTTGCCAGTTCTATCAAAGTTTTTACCCCCTTTATCTTTTCATTTTGCATGAGTTTTAACGTTTGTTTTGCCTTTTTCCGAGAAATTGCCGCAAACGCATAGTGGTCTTTCACGTCCACACGTCCCACATCGTCCCGGCCCAGTCCACCTTTCTTCGACAAAAAGCCCACGATGTCAATCTTGTTGATTTTGTCTTTCTTGCCCTTCCCTATATATAAGGTAACAAACTCCGGCAAGGCTGGCTGCGGCGTCGGCTCCGGCAGTTCAAACTCTTCCAGCGGACGGGGCACATAGTCGGGGATACGCTCCTCATCGTGCAGAATCAGAAAGGCATTTCCCTCGGCCTCCCAGCGCGCCGTACGTCCGTTGCGGTGAATGAACCCGTCCTCGGCCACCGGCAAGTGATAATGCACCACGTGACGGATGTCCGGAATATCCAGTCCGCGGGCTGCCAGGTCGGTCGAGATAAAGATGTGGCAGCTTCCGTTACGGAACTTATACAGCGCCCGTTCACGGTCGTCCTGCTCCATTCCGCCGTGGAACGTCTCGCAATACACCTTCATGGAGTGCAGGTACTTCCCTACCCGGTCCACACTCTCGCGATGGTTGCAGAACACTAGCGTCGATTCGTTGCCCAGCGTACACAGCAGCTTGTAGAGCGTTTCCAGCTTGTCCTTCACCGGCGAAGTGACCCGATACACCGACAAGCGCTGCGACACCGTTTCCTCCGGATTCAGGAAATCCAGTTTCAGCGTGCGGTTCATGCCCGTAAAACGCGGAATCTCCTCCGCATCGGTAGCCGACAACAGAAAGCGGCGACGCAATGCCGGCAACTTTCCGATGACCTCGGCCATCTCGTCCTGAAAGCCGAATTCCAGACACTTGTCGAACTCGTCGATGACCAGCGTACGCACGGTGCCCGCCTCGAAATTCTGCTTGTTCAAGTGGTCGTTCATACGTCCCGGCGTACCGATAATTACCGCCGGCGAAATGCCCTTCATGGTGCGGTGTTCCTCCATGGCCGGACGTCCGCCGTAACAGCTCATCACCGGAAAGCCGGTCGCCATGGCCTTGAACACCTGCTCAATCTGCAAAGCCAGCTCGCGCGAAGGTACCAGTACCACGGCCTGCACGCCTTCCACTCCCTTTTTCAGCGAGCTCACCAGCGGCAGCAGGTAGGCCAGCGTCTTTCCGGAACCCGTAGGCGAGAGCAGAATCAAATCGCTGCCCTCCTTCCACGCATCGATGGAAGCCTCCTGCATGGCGTTCAACTGGTCAATCTTCAGGTTTGATAGTATTGTTTGTATGTCCATAATTCTTGGTTTTTTGTGGGTTAGTTAGCAAAGATAAAAAAATTGTGTTATACCGGCATTCTTATCATAGTACATTTAGTCATTATTCTTATACTAAAATCTTATCCATCTTCTCCAGCGGAAGATTCTAAAGAAGCGAGGAAACCAGTTTATCACTGGTCGAGGGCAATCCCAGTTCCGGCTTTGTACGTCTGCCACATGGCTCGCCACGATGGCCGGATTCTCCCCGTTGCGCATAGCTTCACGAAGCACACGGGCCACCTCTTTCTTATCCGTATATTCCGCCTCACCGAATCCTTTGATAGTTTTCAATACCCGCATGATATTGCCGGCATAGCCTACAAACGTACCAAACTGCGAATAGCTGATATCTTTCAGCGTACAATCCCCGTCAAACAACACAATGTTGTAAATGGGAAGTTGAGCAAACTGTGCCGACTGTTCTTTCAATGCTTTTATGTGACCGGCATTCTGCATAATCGGGTTGTAGAACCGGTATTTCTCCTTGCCATAATTCAAAATCTGTGTCCAATAGCGTTGCCTTTCACTTCCAAACAGCCAGCCGCTATAGTCCTTTACTTCTATCGCCACCAATCCCTGCGGAGTAGCTACCACAAGGTCTATCTGAGAGTAGCTTCCACTCTTTCTTTTCAAATATAAGTCATGAAAGATTGCTTTCGGATGTACTCCTTTCTTTAGCATCTTGATAATGAGCTTTCGTTCCGACCTTGTTCCTCTTGTAGGAGAAGACACAGAGCAGAGCAGTTTCATATCTCTTCGGTGACTGAGATACGAAACGATGGCAACAGCTATGATTAAGGAAAGTAATAGATATTCCATAAACGACTTATACAGAAACAACAGCTCCATTAATAACCATTGGCTACAGCTTCGCACTTTCTGCGTAACTCTACCAATTCGGATAATTTTACTGGATTCTTATCCAGATTCAGCAAAGGCACATATTTGACAATCAGAGATTCTTCTATCTTTTCTAAATTCTCAGAATGAACAATAAAGTTTATTTCCAAATTATCCTCTATCCAACGAATTATTCCAGCAGAATCCTGTGCGGAAAACTTATAATTTCTTTTATTCCTATTCCCCAACAAAGATCCAGTTTCCGGCAAATAACCCAATATAGCACCTAATGAACGGAAAAAAGTGCCATGACCCTTTGCATGCAATTCATTTCCCCACAGCCTTCTCCTTAACGAGTTCGTAGAAATCCCAATATACAAAATCTTATGCTTCCTCTCTTTCAACACCTTACTAAAGGTAAGCGGAAGTTTATCAATATCCTTTATCTTAACAACATACACACCTAAAGAATCAGGTATATCTGAATCATTCAACTGTTTTACACTGAGGAAATTAGACGAATTCATTAACTGTTCTTCTGATATTTGAGATGTAGCAACTCCAACGGGCTTTTGTATAGATTTTTCATACTTTCCATCAGAATGTGGTATAAACCATCTTCCATTACTAAGTTGGTAAGCATGTGTAATATATCCAGCCCTTAGAATATCTCGTAAAGGTTTTCCAGGTCTGCTCAATGAATCTTTGAGAACTCCAGCTTTATCTAACAATTCTGCTGCTTCAACGGCTGTTAGTACATCTTTTTTATAATCGTATTCAAGGTATTTATCTATAATAGATATGATTAATTCTAACTTCTGAGTATTCATAAACATGTACCTTAATATAAATTCCTGATTATTGATTGATAAATCTATAAGTAACTTTATACAATTCTATCATTCGTATATTCCACCTCAGATTCAGCAGCCATCGGTATATCCTCATCTTCCGATGTCGTATAAGTCTTGATTTTACGGTCTTCCAGAAAAATATGGTTCAATGTAAAAGCCAATGATTCAAGGGTCTGCACACGGATTTTAGGTTTTAACTGACACTCCCAGATGGTTATACAATGCCACCCCATTGCAGCAAGCTGACGCTGTTCCTCCACATCCCGCTTCTTGTTTCGTTCCACTTTCTTCCGCCAGAAATCCACATTCGTTTTAGGAAGATGATAATATTTGCAATTATCATGTCCATGCCAGAAGCAGCCGTTAACAAAAATGACCGTACGATACTTACGAAGCACAATATCCGGATGTCCAGGCAGACGCGGATGGTTCAGCCGATAACGGAATCCCCGTCCAAACAAGAACTTACGTACCACTATCTCTGGTTTTGTGTTCTTGCCACGTATTGCCGACATACAACGGTGTCGTTGTTCCTTCGTCAGTCTGTCCATATGACCTTACTTGTTTTTATCAATCCTCAATCCATCAAGCTCATCAAACGTAGTATCAATAAAAGTATGAAGAATCATTTTATGAGTATTAATCATCTGATAATCATCAAAAAGCCTGCGATTGAAACGTAATTCAAAAGCCAAACGCAAATCATTAACAAGTGAATCATCATATTCCGTACGCTTAGCTTCCTGCGCCGTGATTGTCCGTATCCGGATTATCTCATACACATCTCTGATACCCTTTCCCTTAATGTAAGGTATGAAAAAATGAAGATCCTGTAATGCGATGGTCGTCGGAAATTGTCTTCCGGTATAATACAACGTAGCGGTTCCATTTTCAAAATGATCCGAATAACCGGCACGACCTTCAACCACATACCCAATAAGTACACGATTACCAACTTCAACGAAAGTTCCTTTCTGAGGAATTACACGCGCTATGACTTCCTGCGATTTGTTTTTTATGAGTCCTTCTATAAAATGCTCCAATAACATCCTGTTCTCCTCATCTCTTGGACGCAAAGGGAAAGCACCGATATTCACTTTGTCAATACTTTTATAAAATCTGGACATCTCCACATCTACAGAAGCTCCATCTCCCGGGAAAAGTATATAACCGCCAATCACTTCTTTCTTCAATGCATCTGATGAATAATCCTTATAATAAATGGCATCCCGATACCGATGCATTTGGTTTATCGCATCATCAGGCGGCACATCAACCCCATTCACTTTTCCGTCAATCCGATATTTCGCATCAAAAAGATATGTAAACTTCATCCCTTCCTGTAAGTCATTTTTAGTCAGTCTCAAAACGATGTCAGGCTTCTGAGGAACGGTAGGTACCACCAATTCTTTTATACCCACTGAACTGCTATCCTTTTCCGTACTCTTCGGATTATATACCAGTTCTGCCAGTTCCACATCATCTTTCTTGAACAAGATACGTGAATGCTCTCCCTTTCCCAATTCCCAAGTGAAAAGCCCGTTCATCTCCATTCGGTTACGATGCTCCAAATCCTCATCGGCAAGATGCAGCTGTTCTTTCACAATATGGCTCACTTCAATAAAGCACCAGATCTCATACAATGTAGCGATGTCTTTTGTCTGAAGCCGATACATACCGTCATTCAGTGAATACGCACGACGCAATATATTCCATGTGCGATAAACCTGACTATATCCTGAGGCTTTCTGCAAAACAAGACTTTCCTGTGTGAATCCCTTAAACCGTCCGACTGTCCGGAAAAACGGATGGCTGTTCAACCGTTTAAATGACATTGCAACCGTCTGCATATCCAATCGCATTACCTCCGAAACACCCTTTAACTTTTCAATCTGCTTCTTCAACTGTTCATACTTTGCAGATATCTGCAAAAGAGCAAATTTAAGAAAACGATTTTCCTGGGTATCGTTCGTTGTTACCTGTTCTTCAACGCAATACAGATGAGCAGGATTCAGTCGATGTTCAGCCACTTCATTCTCAATAGATGTAGGGATAAAAGTCAACTGGTCTGCCCTCAAATAAGTCTTTCTTCCGTGCAGTCTATGACGAGGACGTTCAATAATATTCTTGCACGCTTTTATAAATTTCTGTTGTTCATCGGCAAAAATACTCCACCAGATTATTTCCGGTGTCTCGCCATTCTTATCAGGAGCAAACCCGTGAAAAGTTCTCCGCATATAATCAAGCGACAACATTCGATACTCTTTCTCAATATCTTCTACAATCGCTTTCCAATGCTTATGATAATCCAGCTTATAACTAAGAACCTCAAAAGAGAAACTGAAACGGCGTATCTCATTACCTACTTTATACACCAACTTTATTTCACTTCGGCCTATTTCATTACCATAGTTCAAGTAACCAGCCAAAATATGCCTATGGAAAGTAAAGCGTTCATTATCACTTTCCAAAGTCGAACCAAATCGGGCCTCTTTTACATAATCTTTAAAGTCCACCCATATAGGGTAATCCGTATTTTCAAAAAAGATGGCCTGAGACGGAACATTCTTTTCAATCAGACAGTCTTCGCCTGCCCCTCCTGACATTATCACAGACTGCACGCCGTCAGACCAAGAATAAGTGGACATAAGAGCCTCCTCACCCACATTATTCCTAGCTTTCTCCCAAACCGTTTCAAACTTCGCACATTCAATGCTCAATTCGAAATCTTCGTGCTGTATCGTCAAAAGTTCCATCAATAACTCCAAAAACTTGTAAAGCCAGAATCCAGCTTCTTCTTCATTTCCTTCAGTTTTGCCAATGAGACCGATTTTTCTTCTACAAATTCTTCAGACAAATCTTTCAGTCTCTCACGGATGATCCTGATCAGGTCATCCAGCAATGAATCCTTAACTTTCGTATCATCGCCTTCAATCCGGGAAAGAATCTTCATGCTTGTCACTTCATCCAAAGCCCTTGCAATGACATATTCTTCCGTCAATTCATTTCCTGCCTCATCCTTCTTGTAAGACAAGTTATTGACCACATAAAGCAAAAATTCGTTTCGTGTACGATAAGCAATTTTGAATGAAGTTCCTTCTAATACTGCATTGACCGTCTTCAAATAAGTTAATACCTTATCGCACACTTCCTTATTGGCAGCATACACATCTACTCCTTCTACGGCGGTACCAATAAGTTCACCGCATCCTAATTTTCCAATATGCTCATAACGTTCTGTCAGACCAGCATCCAAATCCACCTCATTCATTTCTATTGTCATAGCCCGATCAAGCACTTTGCGTGAAAAAGAGAAAGTGGTTTCATCCATATTCACTGTTCCCACAATTATCAGGTTGGCAGGCAAAGACAAACGCTTTCCGCTACTTTCTGTCAAATAATCCCTGCGTGCCGCCTCATCATTCACAAACAACTGATCTATCAGACTCTTGTACGCAGTAGTGACTTCAAAATTTACAATCGGGTCAGTCACTATCTCACCCTGCTCATTCTTCTTCCGCGACTCCATTACACTCAGATACTCAGCAAAATACTGCTCTACTGGAGCAAGATTCATTTCATCAAGGCAAAAGAAATAGGGCATATCAGGATGCTGTATAGCTTTCACTAAAAATCTTAAAAACGGGCCAACTACAAATTTCTCTCCATCTATCCGACTTACATAACCAATCAATTCGCTTGAGTCATGCCAATTCGGCTTAACCTGGACCATCTCAAAATTCTCCGGCTTTTGGGATTTAAATTCTTCCGAGTCCTCATTCCAGCACGCCCGCGCCAATTCGCGCACGATTCGGCTTTTCCCCGTCCCAGAAATACCAGCCAACAAAAGGAAGGGTTTCGATTTAATAGCTGTAATATATGGGCGATACTTTGAACTAACACATTCAAAAACAGCAGGGTGATTTAGAGACAACTCTTCCATCATTTTCTCCGTTAAAGTCTCCATTTTCCCCGGAGTATGTGGGTGGGATGGGACCCACACCAAATATTTTTTATTTCCTGAAAAATAAGTATAAAATTCTGAGGTATGAGCAAATAATCCTTCCCATGCAGAACGGGAACTACCCGAACCATTCCATACAGATTCAATATGTAAGGGCTTGTTCTCAACGACCTTTTTTACAAATGTAGAAAGATTTTCTGTAGTTATATTTGCAGTCTTAACCGAGCTATTACTTGTATCAACTTTGGTGACCGCTACATTTTTATTATTATGATCCACTCCTTCCAGACGGATTTTATAAACTCCCCCTTTTACGTAATCATATTCATGATATTTTGGAAGCTCATCTATCAGATCTAAAAAATGTTCTAATGTCAAAGTCATATTCTAAACTACAAATTTATGTGATTAATATAATCATTTATTGAATTCGCAATACCATTAGCTAAAACAAAGGGAACTCCATTTCCGACCGTCTTAAAGGCATTTGTCAACGAAATATCTAACGGTAGAATAAAATTTGCAGGCAATGATTGAATTGCCAATGCCTCCGCTACAGATATTCGTCTAGGCAAATACGGATGAATATGTACTTCGTTATTCCCATAAGCAGCCGTAGGTGAATATCTCCATCTATGCAATCTCTTATAGCATTTCTTCTCAACATCACCTTCATCCTTGGTTCTAAATCTCACGATACCAGCACGTGGCTGAAAAAACATGTTACCATTCGGATGATGCATCACATCATTTTCTGTCCACCAATGTTGCACTGTCAATGCTTCTATAATACCTTCAGGCATAGGAAGAGGAGCATTTTCGCGGTATGGAGTCTTATCGGGCCAGGGTAATTGCTTCACATCATTAAGATTATATATTTTATGCGCTTCCCATGGAAAATTAACTAACAAACCATTTTCTGCCGGAAGATGCAACCTGTCAATGGCTTCTTGGTGAAATCCGATTAATATGATTCTATCCCTATCTTGAGGAGCACCAAACTCCAAGGCATTCACCAATTGCTCCGTCAAAGAATATCCATGTTCACGAAACAACTGTTTTAATTCTTCAAAGAATTGCCGATGCCTTGCTGTTCTGTAAAGCCCCTTTACATTCTCGAACACAAAAAAATCAGGCAAAGCCCTACATATCAATTCTGCATACGTACCTGACAAACGTCCATTTTCTCCATCACGTCCTCTATTCTTTCCAGCAACAGAAAAATCCGGACATGGAGGACCTCCGATAAAGCCCGTCAAATCAGCTCTTTTTGACTCACCCACCATATTGATAAGCACCTGCAAACGTTCATCATGTTCTCCATCCACATATTCTGTTATATCTTCCACATGATGACCATACCGAGGCTCTGGCAGCCCCATATTGCCACGTGCATATCTATAAACACGGTTGAATTCTTTGTCAAATTCATTTACAAATACAATATCATAGTTACCTTGCAATTCAAAGCCTAAATCTAAAAAACCAGCTCCAGCAAAAAAAGAGAATATATTCATACAATTTTCCTTTATATCAGCCAAAGTAAGATTTTATATCCACTTCAACACATATTACAATTCAATCCAATTTTTACAAAACATATCGATACTATGTCAGAATTTCTTCAAACACGCCTCATTAGTTCTATATCGAAGTTTTTTTCTCTTCTGCCAAAACCACTTCCAAACGGTTTATATTCTTATTCATATTTCTTCGTCAATCTATTTTGCAAACAAAAATAGTCATTTTCCTCTAATCACTATCGAGACCTTAAATTATTTCAAGAAAAACAATGCATCTCAATATACTCCATTGAGCAATTAACTATTACATCTCTGTTTTTGTTTCTCCCAGGTTAACAAAACAAGCTGTCCTAACAATAAAAATGCATGAACGATTCTATCCGCCATATTCTCATTAAAATCATTCTCAAATAATAAGCCATGACTTATCAGATTTCTATAATTACATCCATTAGTTTCTGTAAACAAAACCTTATAATATGTCGCGACATCCTCTCCTAAAGCATCTTTCAGTTGTTCTAAAAGTCCTTCCAATGATTTATACTCACTTCCATTTTCAGCTTTTCCCTGAGTCCGAAGAATCTCACCATTAAACATTTCACAAAGATTTCTGATAGCAGATTCAAACTGAGGTATAATCAAATGACATGCTACTATATAATCCCCGGCAAAATATGCATCAAAACCTCTTTTTAAAATATTCCGTTGGTCTTCCTTAATGAGTGGTATATCTTTATTGAATACCTGATTCATAATCCTATCTGTATTCAACAATCCCATTTTCTCAAGTTTAATCATATGTTCATGTAAAATAGGATTTAACAATCTCATTCTCTGATATATTCCTTGTATAAAACGTTGCTTTTTCCTTTCCTCTCCTGTGCCTATGGTATTTATTGGAACACCATTTTTATCTAATTCAAACACAGGTATCAAACTGTATAAAGGAGATTCCCTTTCTTCTTCCTCTTGAAATTTTTTCTCTTGCTCTAGTATTGGAATATACTCTAACAAAAATGTATTCCAACGAGATTCATCATCTCCTTGAAACACCCATTGCCAATATTCTTCCATCATTTTTTTCTGAAAGGTAATTGTAAATGAATGGCGATGCATCTCGGATTTCGCCTTCTCACCTAATGCTCTAACATCCACATACAATGCATTAGCTTCTTTATATAAATGATATTTTCTATAGAGTCTCTGCATTTTCTCTATCATTCCCTGAGACCATAACCCACCTTTTAATTCAAAAGAAACTTTTACAGCCTGTACTAACCGATCGATAAAAGGCTTTATTTTCTCATTCTGCTTTGTTGCTTTATAAAACTCTGCCAACATTTTTGTCTCCTCATACAAATCATGAGCAAAACGGTCAGTAGTTCTTCCTTCTTTTAAAGCCTTTTGTTCCAACCTGTTAAACCGTTTAAGATGATTTAAAAGAACATCTTCTTCGAACTCCGTAAAAAACTTTCGGAATTCAACCAATTCCTCCAGTAATACACGGGCACAATTAAAATTATCATCAGTGGAATACTTCCTATCGAAATTGACAAGAATCCTTACAGCACAATCTATCAATTGCGTATCGTTAATAGATACCGCCATCTTCAATCCATGACGAACAGCCTCCATATTCTGTCGTTCATATCTAAAAAATTCTCCTTTTGCCACATTCAATGAAGCCACAAGATGTGAATACCGTATTTTTCTAAAATCCGGAGATACGCCAGTTACCTTTTTCTTAAAATCAAGAACCAATCCTGTATACCTCATTTTCAATAGTGGATTTTGGACCTCATCAGCACGTGTTTCCCAATAAGCAATAGCATCTGAAGTAATCATCGATATATCAGGGAAAAATGCTTTATGACTCCCGTCAGAATCTAGTGACTCTCGTGTTGGACCATAATATGTCTTCCAACACTTTCCTGAACCATCTACAAACGCAAAAGCAAGTTGTTCATAAGTCTTTTCTGCACTCTCTGGAAGTGAACGGATTGCATTAACTATATCCAAGAAACTAAATCCTTTTCTGTCAATGACATCAAATTCAGCTAATTTTTCTTTTAATTGTCGTGTTTCCATTTGCTTATATATTTTGTTTCAGCAAAAATATTGTCTTTACACCAAAAATCAAATCACATATTTTCTAGAATTATCATAATAGGAATATTTTTTCCCAATACAACCACTCCACTACGGAGATTACATATAACAACACCTACAACTGCTCCAAACGCAAGGACGTTTTTCAATCCTTATTTTCATCCCTCATAAAACTTGATTTACCTGAAAATTCAGTCCAAACTGAACAAGAAGCGCTTCCAGAATCCTCCAGATACTCCCAATTTATGTACCGACACCCCTTTCAGAGTACTTCTGAGAAGGGATTAACTTGCAGACTTCCTACTGAAGAAGCAAATTCACTAAAACAAATAGACAGAAATCTGGCCCAAATCCTTCCAAAAAGTCACAATCTATTTTCTGAGAAAAAAAAAGAACAAAGGAAAAAAACAGAAAAAAAATCCACCGAAAAGCGTATCTTTACAATCCATATTACAATCAATTCATAAACATTTATCTCATGCAGATACGACTTGTTTCAACTGGCAAGAAACGTTTCCTCCCGCTCTTGCTTTTGGCCGATGAACAGGAATCCATGATAGACCGTTACCTGGAACGGGGCGACTTATACGTGATGTACGACAAACTGCTTACAGAACCGGTTGCCGTAGCCGTCGTAACGGATGAAGGGAAAGGAATTCGTGAACTGAAAAACCTGGCTGTAGCTCCACACTGGCAGCGGAAAGGATACGGACGTCAGATGGTGGAATACCTTTGCCAGCGTTACCAGAATGTGTGTCACACGCTGACGGTAGGCACAGGAGACAGCCGTATGACCATTTCATTTTATCAGAGCTGCGGGTTTGTCTACTCGCACACGGTGCCCGACTTTTTTACCCTCCACTATGACCATCCGATTGTAGAGGATGGAAAGGTACTGAAAGACATGTACTATTTCAGCCGCACTCTTGCCCAACCAAATGAAACTGACGGATGAATCAGAATAAACCCTGCAAAAGTTTGCTCGTTCCGCAAAAAGTCGCGTCCTTTGTAATTGTAAATTCACAAGACTATGGCTGACAATTACATTGAACGACAATATGAGGCATACCAGGCACGGAAGGCGGCCTGGGAGAAAGAACGGAAGTACAAAAAGAAAAAACCGGCGGCTCCGGCCGAGGCTCCTCATCGCTCGGGAGCTTTCCTGCAAAATCAGGTGAAGAAAGTGGTGGCTGTGCACGACCTGTCGGGCGTGGGTCACGTGTCACTGATGGCGGTCATTCCGGTGCTCTCGTCCATGGGTTTTCAGGTGTGTCCGCTGCCCACGGCGGTCCTGTCCGCACATACGCAGTACCCCACGTACTCGTTCCTCGACCTGACCGACGAGATGAAGCGCATCATCGAGAACTGGGAGAAGATGAACGTGCACTTCGATACTTTCTACACGGGTTATCTGGGTTCGCCGCAACAGGCACAGATTGTGGAGGAGTTTATCCTGAAGTTCCGTGGGGAAAATGACATGGTGGTGGTGGACCCGGTGCTGGGCGACAACGGTCGTCTTTATAAGGGCATTACCGAGGAGATGGTGACGGAGATGAAGAAACTGATTCACCTGGCGGATGTCATCACGCCCAACCTGACGGAGCTGTATTACCTGCTGGACATGCCGTATCAGGAACACATTACGGACGCGGAACTGAAACAGGCACTGAAAACGCTTTCCGACCGAGGTCCGGCCATCGTCATTGCCACGAGCGTGCCGGTGAGCGGCGACCCGCGTTCTACATCGGTCTATGCCTACAACCGCTTTGGCGACCGCTACTGGAAGGTGACCTGCCCCTATCTGCCGGCGCACTATCCGGGCACGGGCGACACGTTTACCAGTGTCATCACGGGGGCGCTGATGCAGGGCGACAGTCTGCCCATTGCGCTCGACCGCGCCACGCAGTTTATTTTGCAGGGCATACGGGCCACGTTCGGCTATGAGTACAACAACCTGGAGGGTATCATGCTGGAGAAGGTGCTCCACAACCTCGACATGCCGATTCAAATCAGCAGTTACGAGCTGGTGGAATAAGCGGCCACGCGAATCAGTACATACGTATCTGACCGACGGGGAGTTCCACTTCACCGAAGGGTATCAGGGCATTGAACAGACGGATATGCCGGTAGTTTCCGAGGGAGGCGACCGGGATATCCGTTTCTTTTATCTGTCCGGTGTCGAGCAGGTGTCGGCGCTGGGTTCCGGCCAGCAGAGGCTGTGCGGGGGTATGCCACTCGCATCCGTCCCAAAGGGCAATGTTGGCGATGGAGGTATCAGTGAGGAGTCCGTGGCGCACGATGAGGACGTCGTCAGCTGTATCGCGCAGGGCGAAGGCTTCGTCGAGCACACGGCGGTCAGCCTGCTTGTAGCGGTAGTCGATGTCGTCCTGCACCACCAGTTGCAGACTGTGTACGGGGCGGACGTGGTAAGGAAAGTATTCCACGCGAATCACGTCGCGTGCATAGGTCAGGCGACAGCGGGTGCGTGCGGTGTGGGCTTCCGGACGGAGATAATCCATTACATGGAGGTCAGGCACGAGACCAAAGAAGGCACGGCGCGTGTCGTTCATGCGGCGGTCGTGCAGCGAGGCATGCCACACCTTGCCGTCTTCGATGCGGAGGGTTTCAATAAAGAGGCACATAGACTTTCTGTTTCATTTCTTCGTATTCATTTCGGGCTTCGCTGCGGAAGGTGATGCCTCCCCCACTCTTGAACACCTTCGTGCCGTCGGGCTGCAGTTCCAGAAAACGGATAAGCACGGCACTGTCCAGGTTGCGGCCGTCAAAGTAGCCGGTCACGCCGGTGTAGAAACCACGGTCGTACGCCTCGGCCTCACGGATAATCTGCACGGTACGGGGCTTGGGAGCTCCGGTGATGGAACCTGCCGGCAGGAGACTGAAAAACAGGTCGCCCAGTTGTGAAGGATAGTCTTCGGGCAGACGGCCACGGATTTCGGAACTCATCTGGAGGAGCGGACCACGGTGTGTGTACAATTCGTCGAGGTAGCGGTAGCGGGTCACGGTGACTTCGGTGGCGAAACGGCTCAGGTCGTTACGGATGAGGTCGGTGATGGTGGCATGTTCGGCCGCTTCTTTCGGGTCGGCCAGCAAGCGTTCGCGGGCATCAGGCAGCGTGGCATCCATCGTACCTTTCATGGGGTGGGAATAGATAAAACCATCGGTTATCCGGACAAAGATTTCGGGCGAGAACACCACAAAGCGGTCGTTTACCCACAGTCTGTAGGGAGCACGGGCATGGTCGAACACCTGCCGCAGAGTGAGGTCGGTATTGACGGGGGTGGCACAGGTGTAGTTCACCAGGAAGGAATTGCCGCCATGCAAGTGACAATGTACGATGTCGAATCCGCGACGGTACTCCTCAAAGCTCATCGGATGAGGCTCCCAGCAGAAAGAAGCGGGGCGCGGAGTAGCGGACATTCCTTGCGGCACGTTCGTGGCTCCCGGAAAGGCAAACAGCAGTTCCGCAGAAGGCAGACGGTGGGGTTCTTCCACCAGGCATTTTTCGGCGGTATAATCTATCAGGAAAAAGAACGGGCGGCCTTCGCAGCCAAAGCGGTTCATGCGGGTGATGGCTTCCTCACGGCCACAAAAAGAGAGGGTATCAGTCATTTCGTTTGGTTTTGAGGGAACAGAGATAAAGGGTTACTCCCACGGCTACGGCAAGCATCATCGCTTTCAGCCAGAGGGCATCGAACATCAGGAAGATGCAATGCAGGGAGGTGAGCCACAACAGGCTCAGAGCGAGGATCTTGGCACGCAGAGGGATGGCGCGCGACTCACGGAAATCGCGGATATAAGGTCCCAGCAGCTTGTGGTTCAGCAACCACTGGTAGGCTCTCGGCGAACTGCGGAAAAAGAGGGCGGCCGAAAGCAGCAGAAAGGGCGTGGTGGGCAATACGGGCAGGAAAATACCGGCCACACCCAGTGCCAGCGACAGGAATCCGATGGGGAGGTAAATGTATTTCATGGCGCAAAAATACAAGGTAAACGGCACACCGCAGGCAGGAGTTTAGTTAATAACCTCAAAATCGGAAGGGCTGCACGTGGATAAGCTTGCAGAAAAAGAAAGTTTTCATCATATTTGTAATTGCTACAAGAAAGATTTTCTGGAAGAAGGCACGACCGACCACAAGGGCATCTACCGCCTGACGTATCACGTGGCGCCCTACTTCGAACGGTTGCAGCAGGATTCGTTCTACCCGTTTATCGAAGTGGTGTTCGAAATCAAGGACGGCAAGCACTACCACGTGCCAATCACGCTTTCGCCTTACGGATATTCTACGTATAGAGGAAACTGAAAAAGAATGGGAGCCTTTCAAGCTCCCATTTTTCGTGCCTTGCGGGTGCAATATCGCTTGCACTGGGCACAGATGTCATAACCCAGCATGGCTCCCAATATGAAATCTTCTTCCGGAGTGAGCAGGTTCAGGGGACGTGTCACCATCATGCGGATGGCTTTAATGCATTCCGCCTTGCCGAAAAAGAGATTGATGCGCTCGTCGTCCACCGGCTGAATCACAAACTTGATGCGCTGGCTTCGCAGACGTTTCACGGCAAAGTCTTCATATCGCTTGTTCGTGGTGTACAACACCATCTGACGCACGCCTTTCTTCAGCTCATAGATGTGGTTGAGAAAGACTTTCAGTTCTACGGGATTGATATCGGGAGTCATCATGGGCTACGGATTTAGAAGATAGAGAAATGAGGTCGGAAGGAATCAGGCCAGATCGGCTTTGAGCATCTCTGTCCAGGCCGACACGCGGGCATCGGTCCGGTCGCTTTCGTTCACGTCGTCGAGGGCCAGTCCCACGAATTTTCCGTCGGCTGCGGCCACGGAAGATGCGTAGGTGTAATCGCTGTCGGGCACAGCTCCCACGAAGGTGCATCCGCTGTCTTTCAGGTCTTCAAAGAGGATACCCATACCGTCGCAGAAAGTATCGGAATAGGATTCGGAATCGCCGCAGCCGAAGAGGGCGATGGTCTTGCCGGAGAGGTTGGCGTTTTTCAGCACCTTGATGCCGTCGTACCAGTCGTCCTGCAACTCTCCGTCACCCCAAGTAGAGGTACCCAGAATCAGGGCTTCGTAGCTCTCTGCCAGGGCAGCATCCAGCTTGCTCACATCGTGTACGTCTTCAGGGGATACTCCCAGCTTTTCCGCTATCAGGCGGGCCACAGACTCGGTGGTGCCTGTGGTAGAACCATAAAAAATACCAGTTTTCTTCATTTTCTACATGTTTGATTTGACATCGCAAAGAAACGGCATCCGGTGCGGATTTGAAATACCTAAAAATTGGGATTTTGCGGGATTTTTCCGACCGCTTTCTAATGGGTGAAAGAAAGAATTCTGTATATTTGTCGCATAAAAATAAGAAACAAGTATGAAACAGACTCTCTATGCGTGGGCCAGCATCGTGGTGGGATGTACCATCCTGGCGGCCGGATTCGTATTCTTTATCAATCCCTATAACATTGTGCCCGGAGGAGTGTACGGGGCCAGCATCGTGCTCCACAACCTGTTCCCGTCCATTCAGGTGGGTACGTTCGGCTATATGTTCGACATTCCGCTGCTCATCCTGTCGGTGCTGCTGTTGGGGGCGAAGTTAGGGATACGCACCATTGTGGCGGCCCTGCTCACTCCGTTGCTGATGAACACCATGTCGCGGCTGGTCTACCCTACCCGCGAAGCACTGGAGAGTCTGGACCCGGCACAACTGCTGGGAGGCAGCATGAACATGACGGACCACCTGATGCTGACGTGCATCATCGGGGCAGTGGTCATCGGTGTGGGTACGGGCATCGTGATACGCAGTCAGGCTACCACGGGCGGAAGTGACATCGTGGGGATGCTGCTACAGAAGTATGCGCACATCCGTTTCTCACGGGCCATTCTGCTGGTGGACGGGGCCGTAGTGTGCTTCGGCCTGGTGGTTATCGGTTTCGGACTGGGTACGGCGAGCGACTCTACGCAGCCTTCGTGGCACCTGTCGTTCTACTCACTCATTTCCATCTTCATCATCTCGCGGGTCATTACCTACATGATTAACGGGGCGAAGAACGACAAACTGATTTTCGTCATCAGCGACCATGAGTTGCAGCCGCTTCACCAGTATATTCTGAAAGATTTAGACCGCACGGCTACCTGCATCAAGAGTTCGGGACTCTACACGGGCAAAGACAAGGAGATGATTTTCCTCGTGGTGAGCTACCAGGAGGTGCAGGGTGTGAAACTGAAAATCAAGGAGGCCGACCCGCGGGCGTTTGTGGTGGTGACGGATGCGTACGACACCTTCGGCGAAGGGTGGAAACAGCTTCCTTCTCCACACGAGATTTATCCGGAATAACTCATTTTCCGACTTTTAAGACAGAAAATCCGACATTCCGAAAAACGCACGATTGCCATTTGTGCCGTACCTTTGCATAAACAAAAAAACTTGCTTATGCACATTCTTTTTACGCATTTCCGTCGTTTCCGCTCCGGCTTCACACAGGTGTGTTTCTGCCTGGGAGTTTTGTTGCCGGGCGGATGCGACATGATTGAATATCACCCGTACGACCTCGACATTGACGGAGAAACGGACGTGAACCGCCGGAACATCGAACGGATTGAAACGGCTACTTACGGGAAAGAGGAAATCCGGTTTGCCGTAATCAGTGACACGCAGCGCTGGTACGACGAGACGGAGGATGCCGTGGAGGCCCTGAACCGGCGCGATGACCTGGATTTCGTACTTCATACGGGCGACATGTCCGACTTCGGTCTGAAACTGGAATTTGAGAAACAGCGCGACATTCTCAGCGGACTGAAGGTACCTTTTGTCTGCCTGCTGGGCAACCATGATTGTCTGGCTACGGGACTCGATGTGTTCCGCAAGATATTCGGCACGGAAGATTTCGCCTTTACTGCCGGTAACGTACGTTTTCTGTGTCTGAACACCAATGCCCTGGAGTTCGACTACTCGTCGGCGGTACCCAATATCCAGTTCATCCGCGAAGAAGGTGACCACGTGCCCGAAGGAGTGGAAAAAACCGTGGTGGCCATGCATGCAGGTCCCTTCTCCGAACAGTTCAACAACAACATCGCCGAGTATTTTCAGTATTATCTCCGGGAAATGCCCGACCTGCAGTTCTGTGTCTACGGCCACGGGCACAATATCAGTGTAGACGAGTTTTTCGATGACGGTATCAAGTATTACGAATGTACCTGCGCCAAGAAGCGCTCTTATCTGTTTTTCACCCTCAACTCAAACGGCTATACCTATGAAGTGGTCAATTTTTAAACTGCTGCTGGCAGGAGGAATGGCCGGAATGACGCTCCTGCCCCTTTGCGCACAAAACGACAGTATCGCTCCGGCCGTAAAGGAACGTCGCTGGGACAAGCGCGAGCACCTGCGTTATGATGAACGGTGGGAACGCCTGAAGCCCACTCACCTGAAATGGCAGTACGCCGGAGGAATGGGACTCAACTCAGTGGGCGTGGGCTGGGATTACGGACGCCGCTGCCAGTGGGAAACGGACTTCCTGGTAGGTTTCCTTCCGGCCAAGTATGCCGAGAAATTCCGTCTCACATTTACCGTGAAGCAAAACTACATTCCCTGGAGCATCTGCTTCAAGGAGCACTGGATGGCCGAACCCTTCTACTGCGGTCTGTACATCACCACCATTGCGGGCGACGAGTTCTGGAAGAAGGAACCGGGACGCTATCCCAACAAATACTATAACTTCAGTACCAAGATGCGCCCCTATATCTTCGTGGGACAGCGGTTCGGGTTCAGTCCCCACCACGACTTGGTGCGCCACGTCTCCCTGTTCTATGAACTGAGTACCTGCGAGCTGTATCTCATCAGCAAGGTAACCAACAAAAGTCTCTCCATGCGCGACATCCTGCGCCTGTCGTTCGGCGTGAAAGTACAGCTGTTCAGAGACGAATAGACACAGCCTGCAAAAAAAGATAAAAAAGGAACGGCAGCCGTTCGCCGTTCCAAAGTTTTCGTTATCTTTGCCGGAAAGTAAACAAAGGGGTGCCCCACGGATGTGTCCGGGCTGAGATTATACCCTACGAACCTGATGCGGTTAATACCGACGAAGGGATTGTTGATTCTGACATCTATTTCCTTTCCCCGTCCGCGGGATGCTCTCTTTGGTTTACACCCTAAAACAGTATGCTTATGAAACTATTGGTAAACAACAAAGAGACGGAACTTACACAAGGTCATACAATTGCCGCACTGGCACAGCAGCTGGAACTTCCGAAGCAGGGAGTGGCCATCGCGCTGCACAACCGCATGGTTCCGCGTGCGGAATGGGAAAACACCGTCCTGAACGAGGGCGACAGTCTGGTCATCATCAAAGCAGCTTGTGGAGGATAAGGCCATGGACATGAATCATTTCAAGTTGCAGTTCATCACACATTTCACCGACACGTATTCGTATCTCGACTCGGCCCGGATGGCCCTCGAAGGGGGATGCCGCTGGGTACAGTTGCGCATGAAGCACGCCTCGGACGAGGAGACGGAAGCGGTGGCCGTAGAGGTACAGAAACTGTGCCGCACGTACGGAGCCACTTTCCTCATCGACGACCGGGTGGAACTGGTGCGCAAGCTGAAGGCCGACGGAGTGCACCTGGGCAAAAACGACATGCCGATAGCCGAAGCACGAAAAATCCTTGGAAAGGACTTCCTCATCGGAGGTACGGCCAACACGTTCGACGACGTACAGGCACACTATGAAGCCGGAGCCGACTACATCGGTTGCGGACCGTTCCGCTTCACCACCACAAAAGAAAAGCTCAGCCCCATCCTCGGACTGGAGGGCTACCGTTCCATCGTACAGCAGATGAAGGCGGAAGGCATCCACCTGCCCATCGTAGCCATCGGCGGCATCACCCTGGAAGATATCCCAGCCATTATGCAGACCGGTGTGACGGGCATTGCCCTGAGCGGTACCATCCTGCGGGCAGCGAATCCGGTGGAAGAGACGAAGAAAATCGTAAGTCAATTAAAAATGAATAATGAATAACGAGAAACGAAAAATTTGTGGATGTGTTCATTTTTAGACAGAAGAACAAAAGAAACATATTTTTCAAATCCTCTGATTTTCAAGATTTCATCACAAACTCCAACTCACCTTTGCCGGTAAAGAAATTCCTACTTTACCAAAAAGAATAACGAGTAAAGGAACCAAAAAAAGAACGAAGCTCCGAAGCGATTTCGCCCCAAAGGAAGCCCCAAAACAAAAAAACGGATCAAAGAATAAAGAAGCAAAAACTCCCCACAGCGATTTCGCCAAAGGCGAAGAGCGACAGCCCCCCCAAAAAATCCCGTCCTCAGTTTCGGACCGAAAAGCGGAGAAGCAGAGCACGGCGAAAAGAAGCGCAGGCTGTTTGAGCGAAGCGAGTTCCTGCGCTTCCGACGAGCGAAGCTTCGCAGCCGGTCCGAAACTGCAGACGGCGGTTTTTTCTTTTTGTTACCTTTTTCTTTTTGCCGCCAAAAAGAAAAAGTAAGAGCAAGCAATAAACAAAATAGATAAAACAATGGAAAAACTAATCATTGCGGGAAAAGAATTCGAATCCCGCCTATTCTTAGGAACAGGAAAATTCAACTCCAACCAACTCATGGAAGAAGCCATCCTGGCTTCCGGCACAGAAATGGTAACCGTAGCCATGAAACGTATCGAACTTGACAACAAGGAAGACGACATGCTGAAGCATATCATCCACCCCCATATCCAGTTGCTCCCGAACACCTCGGGCGTGCGCACCGCAGAAGAAGCCGTGTTCGCCGCACAGATGGCCCGCGAAGCCTTCGGCACCAACTGGCTGAAACTGGAAATCCATCCCGACCCGCGCTACCTGTTGCCGGATTCTACCGAGACCCTGAAGGCTACGGAAGAGCTGGTGAAACTGGGATTCGTGGTATTGCCTTACTGCCAGGCCGACCCGACCCTGTGCAAGCGTCTGGAAGAAGCCGGAGCAGCTACCGTGATGCCACTGGCTGCCCCCATCGGTACGAACAAGGGATTGCAGACACGCGACTTCCTGCGCATCATCATCGAGCAGAGCAACGTGCCGGTGGTAGTGGATGCCGGCATCGGTGCACCGAGCCATGCCGCTGAAGCCATGGAAATGGGTGCCGCTGCCTGCCTGGTAAATACCGCCATCGCCGTAGCCGGAAATCCGGTAGAAATGGCCGTAGCCTTCAAAGAAGCTGTCATTGCCGGACGCCGTGCCTACGAAGCCGGACTGGGTATTCAGGCCGATAACCTCGTGGCATCTGCCTCCTCTCCCCTCACTTCTTTCTTGAATGAATAAATCCTGATTTTCTCAACCGGTAGGGACTGTTCCCTACCCGCAAACAAACCCCGATTTATATGGAAAAAGAAAAAGACCAAAAAGCATACGCCCATGCAGAGAAAGCCTACATGCAGGGCACCCTTTTCCCCTTTGTAAAGGTAGGCATGCAGAAAGTGAACCTCACCCCGACGGTGACCGTAGTAGACGGCAAGAAGGTAATGACACCTAATGCACCGGTGTACGTGTACGACACGAGCGGCCCGTTCAGCGACCCGAACATTGAAATCGACCTGAAGAAAGGACTGCCGCGCATGCGTGAGAGCTGGATTACCTCACGCGGCGATGTGGAACAGTTGCCGTCCATCACCTCGGAATATGGCAAGATGCGCCGTGACGACCACTCGCTCGACCACCTGCGCTTTGAACACATCGCCCTGCCTTACCGTGCCAAGGAAGGCCACTGCTGTACGCAGATGTACTACGCCAAACAGGGCATCGTGACACCGGAAATGGAGTACGTAGCCATCCGTGAGAACATGAACTGCAAGGAACTGGGCATCGATACCTACATCACACCGGAATTCGTGCGCGACGAGATTGCCGCCGGACGTGCCGTACTGCCTGCCAACATCAACCACCCGGAATCGGAACCGATGATTATCGGCCGCAACTTCCTGGTGAAAATCAATACCAACATCGGTAACTCGGCCACGACTTCAAGCATTGACGAGGAAGTGGACAAGGCGGTGTGGAGCTGCAAATGGGGCGGCGACACGCTGATGGACCTGTCGACGGGTGCCAACATCCACGAAACTCGCGAATGGATTGTGCGCAACTGTCCGGTGCCGGTGGGTACCGTGCCCATCTATCAGGCACTGGAGAAGGTGAACGGCAAGGTGGAAGACCTGACCTGGGAAATCTACCGCGACACCCTCATCGAGCAGTGCGAGCAGGGAGTGGACTACTTCACCATCCATGCCGGTATCCGTCGTCACAACGTACACCTGGCCGACAAGCGTCTGTGCGGCATCGTGAGCCGTGGCGGAAGTATCATGAGCAAATGGTGCCTTATCCATGACCAGGAGTCGTTCCTCTACGAGCACTTTGACGACATCTGCGACATCCTGGCTCAGTATGACGTGGCCGTATCATTGGGCGACGGGTTGCGTCCGGGCTGTATTGCCGATGCCAACGACGAGGCTCAGTTTGCCGAACTCGACACGATGGGTGAACTCGTGCTCCGTGCCTGGGAAAAGAACGTACAGGCCTTTATCGAAGGTCCGGGACACGTGCCCTTGCACAAGATTCGTGAGAACATGGAGCGTCAGATCAGCCACTGCCACAACGCACCGTTCTACACCCTCGGCCCGCTGGTGACCGACATCGCTCCGGGTTACGACCACATCACTTCGGCCATCGGTGCCGCACAAATCGGCTGGCTGGGTACAGCCATGCTGTGCTACGTCACTCCGAAGGAACACCTGGGTCTGCCCAACCGCGAAGATGTACGTACGGGTGTAATCACCTACAAGATTGCCGCCCATGCAGCCGACCTGGCCAAAGGTCATCCGGGCGCACAGATTCGTGACAATGCCCTGAGCAAGGCCCGCTACGAGTTCCGCTGGCGCGACCAGTTCCACCTGAGTCTCGACCCCGACCGTGCGCTGGAATACTTCAACGAGGGACGTCACACCGACGGCGAGTACTGCACCATGTGTGGTCCGAACTTCTGTGCGATGAAACTCAGCCGCGACCTGAAAACAATTAATAATGAATAATGCATCAGGCCAGCATCTTTAACTTTTAATTTTTAACTATTAACTATAGAAATGTTTAGTGACGAATTAGAAAAAATAAGCTGGGAGGAGACGACCAAGGCCATCTACTCCAAAACTGAGGCCGACGTGATTCGGGCACTCGGAAAATCACGGTGCGACGTAGACGACTTCATGGCTCTCATCTCGCCGGCTGCCGAAAAGTTCCTTGAACCCATGGCACGCCTCAGCAAGAAATATACCGAAGAACGTTTCGGACGCACCATGTCGATGTTCATCCCGCTCTACATCACCAACTCGTGCACCAACTCGTGCGTGTACTGCGGCTTCCACATCAGCAACCCCATGACGCGCACCATCCTGACACCCGAAGAGATTGAAAACGAATACAAGGCCATCAAGAAGCTCGGCCCGTTCGAAAACCTGCTGATTGTGACGGGTGAGAATCCGGCCAAGGCGGGTGTGCCCTACATTGCCAAGGCGCTCGACCTGGCCAAGCCGTACTTCTCGAACCTGAAAATCGAGGTGATGCCGCTCAAGACGGAAGAGTATGCCGAACTGGTACACCACGGACTGAACGGTGTAATCTGTTTCCAGGAAACGTACAACAAGGCCCGCTACAACGTGTACCATCCGCGCGGCATGAAGTCGAAGTTCGAATGGCGTGTCAACGGGTTCGACCGCATGGGCCAGGCCGGCGTACACTCCATCGGCATGGGTGTGCTCATCGGACTGGAGGACTGGCGTACGGATGTAACCATGATGGCTTACCACCTGCGCTACTTGCAGAAGCATTACTGGAAGACGAAATACAGCGTGAACTTCCCGCGCATGCGTCCGGCCGAAAATGAAGGTTTCCAGCCTAATGTCATCATGAGCGACAAGGAACTGGCACAGGTGACTTTCGCCATGCGTATCTTCGACCACGATGTGGACATCTCCTACTCTACCCGCGAACCGGCCAATATCCGCGACCACATGGCTTCACTGGGTGTGACTACCATGAGTGCCGAGAGCAAGACCGAACCGGGCGGATATTACACCTACCCGCAGGCACTGGAGCAGTTCCATGTGAGCGACGAACGTACAGCCGTAGAAATCGAGAAGGCCCTCAAAGCATTGGGACGCGAACCGGTATGGAAGGACTGGGATGCTTCGTTCGACCACGTGGCACAGTCGCACGCCACCGCCGCTGCGACCCGCTGAAAAGTCCTCCGGAACACTCTCTAAAAAACGCCCTTACGTTTTCCCTGAAACGCAAGTACGTTTTACTTCAAACACCAGTGCGTTTGGATGGAAACACAAGGACGTTTTTCCAAAACGCAAGTGCGTTTTTTCAAGGCACATATAAATCCCTTCAGAAGGCATCCTGAGGCCATTATCCCGACTTCCGGATGCCTTTCTGTCTTTTCATCCATCCCCTTATCTCTTATTCCTTATGAAACTGACTGAAAAAGAAGCTGCACGCTACAACCGACAGATTCTGCTCAACGAAATCGGCGAGACAGGACAACTCCTGCTGAAGCAGGCCCGCGTACTCATCGTGGGAGTGGGCGGACTGGGGTCGCCCATTGCCCTCTACCTGGCCGGTGCCGGAGTGGGCACCATCGGACTGATTGACGACGATACCGTGAGCGAGACCAACCTCCAGCGGCAGGTGCTCTACAGCGAACCTGAAATCGGACTCTCCAAGGCCGAACAGGCTAAGTTGCGTCTGCAGGCCCTCAACTCCGACATCCGTGTGGAAGCCTGGAACGAACGGCTCACCCCACAGAATGCCGAATGCCTCATTGCCAACTACGACATCGTGGTGGACGGATGCGACAATTTCCGCACGCGCTACCTCATTAGCGACACCTGCGTGCGGCTGGACAAGGTGTACGTGTACGGTGCCATCCGCGAGTTCGACGGGCAGGTCTCCGTATTCAACTACCAAGGCGGTCCCGACTACCGTACCCTCTTCCCCGACGAAGAGGAAATGCTCGCCATGCCCCACCCCTCCAAGGCCGTGCTGGGTGTCACTCCGGGCGTAGTGGGCTGTGTGGAAGCCAGCGAGACCATGAAAGTCATCCTGGGCAGTCCGACCGTGCTGAGCGGAAAACTCTGGCACATCGACCTGCGAACCCTGGAAAGCTACGTCATTTCACTGGTATAGCCCCACACGGTTCGCTGAAAATCACGGTTTCCGGTGATGTACAGCTCCTCAGATAGCTTTACTTTTGTACAAACGCAAATTATCCTATTATTCTTATCTTTAGTATGAACAAAAGTAAAGCAACGACAGCCCTGAAATCGCTGCTGGTTTCAGGCTGTGCCCTTTTTGTGTGGGGCATGACACCCGTATTTCTGGCCTCCACTCTCACCTCGTGCGAGAAGCTGGAAGAACTCTTAGGAGGTGATGATGAAGGTGATGAAGGTGATGACGACGGAGACGGAAGCAGCTCGGGCAATCTGAACGGAGTGGGTACTACCGACGGAGCGGCTCCCTATTTCAACCTGGAAACTACCCGCATCGAAGTGCCTGCCGTAAGAGACGGGGAAGGCATACAGGTGAAATGCCAGACCAACATCATAAGCATGCGCTATGTGCTGGAGAAATTCAAGAAATTCAGTGAAGGGGAACTAACCGAGCAGGAGGACTATTCGTTCATCCTGGAAAATCCGGAGTATTCGTTCTACGGCGAAGAGTACCTGCAGTATTACACCAACTACTCCAGCGAAAAACAGACCGACAACCTGCTGATTTATGCCACCGACAAAGACAGTCTGCTGGCTACCATCCCCATCGAACAGGCAGCTGCTCCCCATATCAGCGTGGCCAAGGCAGATGCAGACATCAATGAAATCACGCTGACACTGGAAGGACAGAACGATGCCCGTTTCTATTCCACTTATATCTCAACAGACAGCATCCCCTTGTTCGAAGTCATTCAGGATTTGAAAAACGGAGGCTCAGGACTTCCTTTTGAATACCTCTTCGACCTTCAAAGCCAGCCTACCTGTACTTTCTCCGGGCTGACGGAAGCAACCAAATACTACATCTACCTGCAAGGCGGTACGGAACCGGGGCCTCTGCATGGACTTTCATTGTACACCGTCACTACTGCCATGCGCGGCAAGGAAGACGCGCTGATTCTGAAATACGTATTGAACAACCTGAACAACCGCACGGTGTACCTTCCGTTTGAAGGACGGGTGAAAGGTGTCATCGACTGGGGTGACGGGGTAACCGAGGTGCTCGACAAGTCATACGTATATTCGGCCGACCTGTCACACGTTTATGCCCAAGGTGCTGAATCGACGGTAGAAGTAGCCTTCAAGGGTACGGTAGAATCTCTGACAACCAACAGCACGACCAAAGGAGAAATCCTCAAGAGTTCACTCATCGGCATCACACAATGGGGTACGCCCGAACTGAAAACACTGAGACTGGAGGATGTTACTGCACTGACCCAGCTGGCTGCCGACACCAAGGGAGCACTGTCTGCCATCACGGACTTCACCTCCTGCTTTGAAGACTGTACGGGACTGACCAACCTCCCCGAAGACCTGTTTGCCATGGCAACCGGTGCCCAAACGTTCGACAGAGCCTTCCAGGGCTGTACGGGACTGACTTCACTTCCGCTCAATCTCTTCGCCCAGAATTCCAGTGCCCGCAACTTTAACGCTACCTTCTCCGGCTGCACAGGACTGCTCTATCTGCCCGAAGACCTCTTTGCAAGCAACAAAGACATCTATGTCATGAACGATGTGTTCAGCGGATGTGAAAACCTGAAAGAGATTCCGGCCGGACTGTTCCGTAACAATACCCGTTTAGGATACATACAATGTGCCTTCTCAGGATGCAGCTCACTCACCAGTCTGCCCGAAGGACTGTTTGCCAACTGTCCGGGCATACAGAGTGTGTCAGAAATCAACTCCGTCATGGATGCCTACGGTCTTTTCTCGAATTGCACCTCATTGACCGAAATTCCGGAAGACTTATTTGCCAGCATGACCAAGGTTACCAGATTGGATGGCATATTCAAGGGATGTACCTCCCTCCGCGAGATTCCCGAAAAGCTGTTTGCAAACAACACACAGGTGATTTCCATGTGGGAAGCCTTTGCCGGATGCAAGAGTCTGCAACGCATTCCTGTCGGACTGTTCGACTCCATGCGCACCCTGCAAGCTGTCCGCCTCTTGTTCAAAAGCTGCAGTTCGCTCACCGGCGAATCGCCCTACACCCTGATAAACGGGGAAAAGGTACATTTGTATGAGCGCAAGGATTACCCAAATGAATTCCTTGAAATCACCAGCCACACCAGTGCGTTCAACAACTGTACGAACCTGACCGACTATGAATCCATTCCGAGCAACTGGAAATAAACGAGTCCCGATTTTTGCATAATTATCCTTCCCCTGCCAAAGCTAGATAAAAAACACGCTTGGCAGGGGATTTTTCATGCCTCAATTTCCGATTCTCTGTTTTTTATGCTAACTTTGCGAATCAAACCTTTATCAAAAAAACTATGTTACTCAGAATTTTAGGTTATCTCTGTCAGTTGTGTTTCATTATTGGCCTTTATTATGGGCTCAAAAGCCAGGAAGCGTTTCTGCAATACACTGTTTGCATACTGGCCATACTGATTCTCTTACAGCGTATATTCATTGACTTATTCTGGAAAAAAGAAAACACTTAATACTTTATTCCTCATGCATACTAAACAACTCACCGACATTCTGCTGGTATTCCTCTGCATCTTCTGCTTCACCAGCTGCGACCACGACGACGTAAACTTTCCAACTTTCACATTCAATGAAAACGGAGAATGTGAGCCAGCGTCTCTCACCCCCATTTCTTCCGCCCGCTTCGAAGAAGCCGTGGTGGGATACGGCTGGAAGCACGTCCACACCTACGAAATCAATCCCGACGGCACTTGCCAGACGCAGGATTATTACCAAGACCTGACAGGTGCAGGCCCTACTCAATATTACATGGAAAGCAACTCTTCCCTGAAGAAATACATGTACATTGACGCCTATCCTGCATGGGGATTCCGGACAGTCACTTATACCTTCTCGGATGGAAACCGACTGCTCAGCAACCAGAACACAGTGTTCCAGATACTTTCTGTGAACGGCAACACAATGGAAATACTTGACCAGCTGGGGGTACGGGCAGGCGGAACCGAAATCTACGGTTATTCCATCTACCAGCGGATGACGAATCAGGAACTGGAAGAGGTGCAGAAAACATATCACACAGATTTGTCGGACGTCCACGAACTGACCGTATCGGTACAGGAAAATCCGCTCATCATCTCCGGAAAAGAAACGGAATTCGATGTGCTGAGCAGCAACGGTCCTTTCACTTTCAAACCAGCCAGAGAAGGCAGTTGCGAAATCACTTCACAAGAGAATCACGTCAAGGTCAAACTGCTGAGCAACGGAGTGTATCTCACCGGCTACGACCGTCTGCGTCATTGTGAGGTGGTCATCTTCTCTACCGACGAAGAACTGGAACCCGAAGGTACGGACATCTACGACTTCACGTATACGGAAATCACTGTCAATCAAGAAAAGAAACTCTTTGCGCCCGATGGCCATGAAATCTCCTACGACCTCGGCAGCATGGAAGTCACCCCGCGCAAGGAATACGCCGGAAGTATCCTGAGCCAATATGCTCCCGTAGCCCTGCTTGCCGTGGACACAAACGGACAGGCACGCTATCTGCGCATGAACAGCGGCAAAATCAGTTTCAAGGACCTTCTTCCGCAAGAAGTGCTCGACCAGCTGACGGAAGGTACAGACGGGGCTTCTCTCACCTACAAGCTGGAACTGATTACACCCGACTGTGAGGTGTTCCAGGTTCTGCCTTTCAAAATCACCTATAAAAAATAGTGCAAGTTTCATGAAACTAATCCGCCTGCTTCCCATATTGCTTCTCATCGGACTCTCCTGCCTGACGAGTTGCCAGAAAGAAGAAATTCCGTCTGCCGACAACGAGCGGACACTCTTCATGTACCTGCCGTGGTCTACCAACCTGACGAGTTATTTCTACCAGAATATCGACGATATGGAAGACGCCATCTCCCGCAGAGGGCTGGACAAGGAACGGGTGCTCGTCTTTTTGTCCACCAGTTCCACGGAAGCAGAACTGTTTCTATGACCTCGTCGATTACGTCCGTACCCTTTGCAGCATCACCACCTCTGCACCCAGCACAAACAGCCTGGCAAGTACCTACTCGCAAACTTCGTGGTATCTGGCTACGCATTGATAATAATATTTATATCGCCCGGATACTATCAGGAAACACAGAATTCATTACATTTGCAGAAACCAAACCCGATATTTATGAATCGCAGACTACTATCCGTCACCGTGTTTCTGGCACTGATGCTGACTTCCCTGCTGGCCGGACGCCATAACTACCACGTGACACGAAACGAAATAACAGCCGACCTGAATCAGGCACTGGCACTGACTTTACTGGAAAAGAAGGAGCCCATTGTGACACAAGACACGATACGGGCATACAAGCAGCTCCGGCGTACTTCGGGCGGACAGGTACTGATTGCCGTGTCCGATGAACGGTTCTGCCGACACCTGAAGAACCGGCGACTGAAGGAAACTTCTTTCCTCACGTTCGATGTGGTGGACAAGGAGTATCAGGGCGGTTCGACGGATGAACAGGCCATCTACAGCGATACACTGATGATAAGAAACGAACACGCAGGCGAGACACTGGCCCTGAAAGGCTATACCCGTCTGTCGGCAGCGGCCGTATTCGGCATGTCCGACCAGCGCTTGCCTGCCGGACTGATGGCAGCGGCTATCCTCTGGGCCATCGGTTCGATGCTGTACTTACGGAAAAGAGAGAAAGAGAATCTGGTGCTGCAACCCGTCGGAGGATGCAGACAACCGGCTGAAGATGGTACACAATCTGCCGAAGATTTCAGGGGACTGACGTATTCGGATGCGGACGACCGTTTCTACGGCGCCGACCACACGCCTATCCACTTCACCCCCATGCAACAGCAACTGATGCGGCTGTTCTGGCAGTCACCTTCCCACTCCATCTCGAAAGAGGAAATCTGTGCGGCACTCTGGCCCAAGAAAGACGATGCCAACGATACGCTCTACACCCTTATCCGCCGGTTAAAACCCATTGTAGAGGAGCATACGCGACTGAAAATAGTGGCCGACAGAAGACGAAACTATTCCTTGGAAATCAACGAATTGAAAAGTTGACAGCGAATTGTCAGGCAAATGTCAGCGTTGGTTTTTGACGCCTTCGTGACAGCCTCCTACTTTTGTTCCTGAAATTTACACACAGGAACAAATGAACACACTCAGATTACTTTTCCAGCAGGAGGCCGAAAGCCGGCTTCTGCTGACCATCTCCCGATTTCTGGCCAGCATCTTTCTTCTTTTATTGCTGGCCTTCCCCACTCTCGCACAAGAAGTAGCCTCCACCGTGGAACTAGGCGAAGTGGAAGTCAAGGCCGACCGGATTATCCACAAAACCGACGGCCTGCTACTCTATCCCTCCGAACAGCAGAAAGCTTCTTCCCGCTCGGGCTACAGTCTGCTCCAGCAACTCACCTTACCAAATATCCGTGTGGATGAAGTGGGCCACAGCATCTCGGCCATCGACCAGCGGGGAAGTGTACAGATTCGCATCAACGGCATCATTGCGGACAAGGCAGAGATGCTGTCGCTCGACCCGAAGAGCATCCGCAAGATTGACTTCATCGACAACCCTGGTGTGCGTTATGGCGACGGCATTGCCTACGTCATTGACATCACTACCCGACGGGCAGACAACGGATATACTTTAGGAACCTCGCTCACCCAGGCACTGACTACCCGCGACGGCGATTACACAGTATACGGCAAATGGAACACGGAAAAGAGTGAGCTGTCGCTGAACTACAGCTTCGGCTACCGGGATTTTAAAGGAATACGGACGGAAGAAACCGCGCACTACCACCTGAACGACGGCTCCATTTATACCATCCAGCGCAACGACCTCGCCTCGCGCAACCGGAGTCTGAGCAACCAGATGAAACTGACCTACAACCTGGCCGACTCCAGCCGCTATGTATTTCAGGCTTCACTGAGCGGCGACTTCAGTCACGTGCCGGGTGATTTCAGTCAGAAACAGATTGTGGACGGGACACAGACGTACACCGCCCTCGAACAGCAACAAAGCCAGAGCAGCAGTCCGGTGCTCGACCTCTACTATTTCCAGCAGTTCACCCCCCGGCAGTCGCTTACCCTCAATGCCGTGGGCACATACATCGGCACCCGCTCCTCCGACAGCTACGACGAAGGTTCGCCCTACCGTTACGACGTGGACGGACGCACTTACTCCCTGCTGAGCGAGGCCATATACGAAAACCGGTTGAAGCCCTTCACCCTTTCTGCCGGCCTCAACTACAGCCAGAAATACACAAACAATGAATATACGGGCGATGTTTCTTCCGTCACCCCCATGCACCACAACCGCGTGTACCTGTTTTCGGAAATCAAGGGAGCGTGGGGCAAGCTCCGCTACTCGGCAGGCATCGGAGGCAGCTACCTGCACTACCGTCAGCAAGCCCATTCGTACGATTACTGGAGTTTCTGCCCGAAAGCAGCCCTGAGTTACAACTTCACTCACTCCCTGCAACTGAGTTACAATTTCCAGCTGAACGAACGCACCTCACGGGTGGCCATGATCAGCGATGCCGCCATCCGCACCAACCGCATGGAATGGACCATAGGCAGTCCCGACCTCAAGCCCAACCGGGAGACGTATCACACCCTCCGGCTGTCGTACAACGACTCCCGTCTGCAAATCAATCTGCAAGGCTTCTACAAGAAATGTCCTCACCCCAACATGGCGGTGTACGAACGCACGTCCGACGACCGGTTCATCTACACCCAGCGCAACCAGAAAGAGATTGATGCCCTGCACGCCATGGCCTACGCAAGCTACTGGCTGATGCCGGAAAAGCTCTCCGTCACGGCCTACGGGGGACTGTTCCGCTGCTTCAACTTCGGCCACGACTACACTCACTGCGACACGTCCTACTTTGCCACGGGAGCCCTCAACGCCTACTTAGGCAACCTCTCCCTCCATGCCTACGCCGACAACGGTTCCCGCTTTCTGGAAGGGGAAACCAAAGGCTACAGCGGAGGCGACATCGCCCTGAAGGCCGCCTACAGCTACAAAGACTGGCAGTTTGCCCTTATCTGGCAACAGCCCTTTCAACACAAATACAAAATGTTCGAATCGGAAGTCCTGAACCGGAACCTCCAGAAAACCACTGCCCTCTACAGTAGCGACGCCTGCAACCTCGTCAACCTGACCGTAACGTGGCGCCTGACCAGAGGACGCAAGTTCCGCGCTGTCAACCGCTCCATCCGGCTGAAGGACAGTGACACGGGGATTATCCGATAAAAAAAGAAATTCTCAGGTAAGTATTCCGCTTGCCTGAGAATTTTTCAATGAGCTGCACGCTGCAACCACCGGTTACAACCGTTTCCCAACAGTACCCCCAAGAATACGCTCACAAAGATGCGCCAATCATCGGCAAGGCCCATCCATTGTGTGACGAACAGACAGAGACTGCACACTACGGCACTAACCACCAAGCTCCATAATAACGGTTTCATTTTCATAGGCATTTGTTTTGATTACAGTCGCAAAGATACAAAAAAGAAACGGCATTTCAAAGTTGGGATTAAGACGAAAATCAATCATCAACTCATGGCAACAATCCTTCTGGAATCAGGTATCCATGTAATGTTAATAGATTCTCTTTATGCCTTTGAAAACAACCGGCACCTCAACCTGGATTTTGTCAAAACCAAAAGATATGAAAGGATGAATCTGGGAGGCAGAAAATACAAAATAACGCACAAGGGATTTTTTCTGAAGAAAACTCTAATTTAGAGCACTTTTCCGCTTATTTTTCGTATATTTTTTCATTATCCAATTACATATCTCACCTTAAACCATATGGAAAATTTCAGACTTAAAAACAGATTGATTTATGGGGGCTACATTATCCTGTGGTGGTTCCTCGGAGGACTGATTTTCTATTGCATCCTGAATATGAATCCATGTCACCTTCATACCGTCCAGCGTCAACGTGGCCAGCAGGCTGTCTTTCTGTAACTTTACCTGAGTACATACGGTCCTTGTCGTATCTGCATCCATTTCTTTCTCTGTTTTCTGTTTATTCTGTCCTTGGCAAAAGGTGCGGCATAGCCTTTCTCCCTAATCTGGGCCAAAGCTTCGTCCGCGCTGCCGTTCAGCTTGAATTCCATGATGTACACGTAGTCCTGCGTCTGGAGCACCAGGTCAATCCGACCGCGACTGGTATGGTATTCCACCTGCACATAGAAACCCATCAGCTTGAAAATGATGTAGAGAATATTCTGGTAGTGTACTTCGCGGTCGCGCGCCAGTTCGTAAGGGATGTCGGCAAACATGGTCTTCAACCGTTCGAAAAAATCGTCCACCTTGCCCGCCATTACTTCCTCCACAAAGCACTGAATCTGATAGGGTGACTTGCTTACGCTCACCGACGCGTAGTTGGGCAGCAGGAACTTGAAGAACCCCTGTTCCACCTCGCGGTTGGGGAACCCCAGCGTGTAGTTCTCGAACATCTTGTTATAGCCCTTGATGGTGAGGTAGCCGCTCTGGTAGATGACCGGAATCGGGTCGGTAGAAGCCGTATCGATTCTACTGCGAATGTAGCAATTTTCAGCGAACATTCAAACAGACGAAGAATAGGAAACTGAAAATTAGATGGATAATCACTCGTCCTTTGCAAGAATAATTTTTATTTTTGGAAGAATCACATAATCCGCTAAGAATAAAAAGTTTATGCGGATCATCAAAAAACGAGGTAACGAGTTGGCAACCGTTCTGGTTTCTACATACTTGCATCAATTGCGTTGATGTGCAACTCACTTTATGCAAAGGTACGATTTTTTACGGAACATGCAAAACACCTTTGATAGTACAGGCAGTTAGGAAAAGTGAAAAAAATCAGGCATGATTGAAACAGACTGTTACGGTCGTGATCGCCGGGATGATACTCGACGTGGCGAAAGTGGAGAAATGCGCGGGATTCATGGTGGCGAGGGATCCGGTAAGGGTGGACGGCAAGCTCTGCTACAGAATCATCCTCGACAACCCGATACCGAAGGGATTGAAGGCCATCGGCGCGAGATAGGCACCGGACCACGACAAAAAAAGCGGAAGGGGCATCCGGCAGCAGGTAGAAATACCCGTTGTCGAATGTCCCTTTTCTCGTGCACCTGAAAAAACATAATAACATAATAAAATATGAGGCTGTCCTTATAACGAACCAACCAACATTATAACGACCTTATAACTGCCCGTTCAACCTGGGCAGAACCGGGAAGCCGTCACCGTTCCTGAACCTGTCTATAAAGCAACGCCTCACATAATAGCCAGCCTAAGCCCAATAATTTGTACCTGAGCATGATATGCGTTTCTTTTGCAGCCGACAATGGTCATGTTGTGTTGGCAACATCGACCTCTTTATTAACCATTCAAAAATCAAAGGATAATGAAAAAGAGACAAGAAGCAGAAGCAAGTGGCGGGCAGCGCAGGCTCCCGCCGGAGGAGTACCGCAACACCTTCATGCGGCCCTACAGGATTGAAGACCGCAAGCCGGTTCTCATCAGCCGGAAATTACGTGACACGCTTGAACGTTTCGCCTGCAAGATTGGCGGAAACCGCATGAGCTTTTTAGGTTTATTGGAGAATACCGTCCGGCATCACATCAGGTTCTATACTGGGGATTTTGAGTTTTGTAAGAAGTTGCAAGTCCTTATTTTCATTCAATTAAAAAAGCATTTTGGCGAGATTTCTTTTTCGGGGCCCTAAAAATGGAAACTTTCATTTTGGGGGGTAGCAAGTTTATGTTTTGGTCTGACCAAAACCGCCTCCTTCCACTCCCGGAGGTCCCGAAGGGGCACATCCCGTTGGTCTATAAAGTGAGTAAAGTATGAACTGTAAACAAAAAACGTAACCGGATGATACAGAAGAATGATACCGACAAAAACAAGGGTGGACGCCCGGCAAAGGGGCTGTCCGAGAAACGCAAGTACCGCATCACGGTAAAGATGGCAACCGGGGAATACTACGCCCTGAAGTCGAAAGCCAGGAAGGCCGGTGTCTCGGCAAGCGAGATGGTGAGGCAGGCGGTGGACGGAATCCAGGGCGTGGTGTTCGGTAAGAACGGCTATTCCTTCAACGGCTCGAAGATTGACCGTCAGTTCAGCTACTCCAAGATAGCCGCAGCCTTGAACCGTAACAGTCCTCAGGAACGGCAGGCACAATCCTTCCGGCAAGGCATCAGCCCGGCTTCAGGCGGTGGCGGGGAGCTTATCAGCGGTTCATTGGGGCTGCTGGACCTCATCCCATCATCCTGCACCGAGACTCCGGAGGAAGCCGAGTTCCGCCGGCTGATGCAGCGGAAGAAGAAAAAGAAGAACAACAAGGGATTCAGAATTTAACAACAACTTAAAAAAATCAAGATGAAAGAAAACACAGAAACCATCATCGCCATGCTGGAAGAACTGCTGACCGTCAGCAAGAGCCGGCAGGCATCACAAAGCGGCTGTACAAACATGGATATTACCTCCATCAAGGCCTTAATTGAGGAAGCCGGCCGCCGTAACCACGAACGCACAGAGGCTGAACTGGCGAAGTTCACCCACGGTATTGTGGACTGCCTGAATACGGTCAACAGCCGGATAGACAGGATTGTCCGGAGGGAACAGCCTGATTTCGGGGAAATCAGACAACTGCTGGAGCAGACCGATGAAGGGCGAAGCATCGCCCGAAAGCATCTCCGGGCTGGAAAACCTCTTTGAATTCAACCGGGACAACGGGAAAATCAAACAGATGCGCAAGGATGTGGAAACCTACGAGGAGGCGGTACGCCGGCAGGCCGCCCTCATCGAGCAGGCACGTCTGAAAGAACGGGCGGCAAGGGAACAGGAGGTCAGGGCCGATACCCGGTCCGTACATAGTGCCCTGCCGTGGAAAACGTCCGGTCATACGGCAGTCCTTCCCATGCCCCGTACCGTTCCGGACATTTCCATGCATTGCAGGTTAAGACAATGAAAAATCATCAATCAAGAAAATACAAGCATGGCTACAGTAAAAGTTAAATTCCGTGCATCTTCCGTCGGAACGGGAGAAGGCACACTGGTTTATAAGGTGACGCACAGACGGGTGACAAGACAGATTACCACCGGTTACAGGCTTTATCCGCAGGAGTGGGATGGAGCGCATTCGAAGGTTGTCATTCCCTCAGACAGGGACAGTAGGCGTCAGGCTTACCTGAAGGCGTTGGAAGAGAAGATTGCGGATGACATGACCCTCTTTCGGGAAATCATCGCACTGCTGGACTGCACAGGCGGGCATTACACGGCGGACGAGGTGGTGGGACAATACCGTATCCCTCCGGAAACCGGCGGCTTCATGTGTTTTGCCAGGAGCCTGACCACGGAACTGAAACGTACAGGCCGGGAACGTACGGCCGAGCGGTACACCACTGTTCTGAACAGTTTCAGACGTTTTCTGGCGGAACGCGGCGACATCCCTCTTAACCGGATAGAATCCGCACTGATGGTGGAGTACGAGAGCCATCTGAAAGCGGAAGGCATCTGCCCCAACAGTTCCTCCTTTTACATGCGGGGGTTGCGGGCGGTTTACAACCGGGCGGTGGAGAAGGGGCTGACCGTACAGCGGAATCCCTTCAGGCATGTCTATACCGGAATAGACAAGACGGTCAAACGCGCCATCCCGCTGAAAGCCGTAAGGCAGATCAGGGACCAGAACCTGAGGCTGGAGCCGACCATGGATTGGGCAAGAGACCTTTTCATGTTCTCGTTCTACACACGCGGCATGTCGTTCATCGACATGGCATACCTGAAGAAATCCGACCTGAAGAACGGAGTCCTGTCATACCGCAGACAGAAGACCGGACAGCGGCTGTTCATCAAATGGGAGAAACCCATGCAGGAAATTGTCAGCAGGTACGACACCTCCGGGACACCTTACCTGCTGCCTGTCATCAGGGATATGCGGACAGACGGAAGAAAGCAGTACAAGTCTGCCGCCCACAGGGTGAACCGTCTCCTGAAAAAACTGGGGATGCGGCTCGGACTGGCAATCCCCCTCACCATGTATGTCGCCCGCCACGGATGGGCCAGCATTGCCAAAAGCAGGAACATCCCGGTTTCCATTATCAGCGAGGCGATGGGGCATGATTCGGAAAAGACCACACTGATCTATCTGGCTTCATTGGATACATCCGCGATAGACAAGGCCAACAGCCTTATCCTGAAAGCATTGTAGGATGAAACATAGAGAAAGACCGGGATATTGTCGGACAAATTCGGCTTTCTCTCCGGAAGAGAAATATACATGTGATATACTACTGACAATCAGGGCAATAAATGAAATAATGTCGGGCATGGAAGCCGTTTGACGGACGGATGCCCGATGTTTTTATATCGCGGATTGATTTTTTTATTGTTTTTTGTTGTCTGTCTGCAACTTTTTTCATAATTTTACTACAGTAATTTCTCTTCCGGAGAGAAATACAAGCCATGAGCCTCCATGCGCCTTTGCGTATGTCCTTCCCGCCTGATGCGGGAATGTTTAACGAAACCTTTGCAATAACGACAGACCGGCCTGTCAATACTAATGAGACAACAAGAAAAAGAAAAAATATGAAAAAACTGATCCTCGGTGTTTTCCTTGCCGTTTGTTGGTGTACAGGCACCGCCAACGCGCAGGATATAGCAGCAAAGACCAATCTATTGTATTGGTCAACCACAACGCCCAACTTGAGCCTGGAATTCGGGTTGGGTCAACGCACGACCCTCGACCTCACGGGTGCCTACAACCCGTGGACGCTGGACAAGGACAAGAACAAGAAAATCAAGCACTGGCTGGTCATGCCGGAGTTCCGCTACTGGCTCTGTGAACGCTATAATGGCCACTTCTTCGGTCTGCACAGCGGCTACGCCTACTACAACATCAGCGGTGTGAGAATCCCTTTCCGGAGCAAATCCACCAAGGACCACCGCTACCAGGGATGGGCCACGGGTGTCGGGCTTTCATACGGATACTCCTGGATTCTGGGCAAGCGTTGGAACCTCGAAGCCACGATCGGCCTGGGCTACATCTACACGAATTACGACAAGTACGAGTGCGCCACCTGCGGCAAGTTCAAGGGCAGTCAGGACAAACACTACTTCGGCCCGACCAAGGCGGGTATCTCCCTGATATACATAATCAAATAACAAGGAAATGACTATGAGACGCTTATATATCATACTATTGCTGATATTGGCAGGTAGTCCCGTGATGCTACATGCCGAGAACGAAACCAGTTACCTGCCCTCGATCGGAATCCGTCAGGGAGGTGTCGTCAAGCAGGGCCGCACGGTCGAGCTGACGATGTCCGTGGATTTGAGCAATGCCAAAATCCGCACACAGCACACCGTAGCGCTGATGCCCGTGCTCGTGTCGGCGGACGGAAACCGGGAGATAGCCTTTCCCCCGATTGTCATCGACGGCAAGACCCGCCACAAGGTCTATCTGAGGGCGCAACGCCTCGAAAGCGTGGAACTCCCGCCTTTTCACGACGATTCGTCACAGGTAATCATACGCCACGGCAGCAAGAACCAACAATACGACTACGCGGCTGCCGTGCCCTACGAGCGGTGGATGCTCGACGGGCGGGTCGAGCTCCGCGAGGAGGTACACGGCTGCACCAACTGCGGCGAGGGTAAGGCCGAACAAGGCCTGTGGAGCGGCATCCTGCCCACCTTTATCCCCGATTACCGTCTCGATTCCATAGCCCCGGAACCCGAACCGGTGAAGGTGCGTGCCGAGACCCGTACCGCGCGGTTGCAGTTCCGGCAGGACAGCTACAATATCCTGCCCTGGTTCAAGGACAACCGTGCCGAACTGGACACCGTTTCCAACTCCATCGAACTGGTAAAGAAGAATGCCGACGTCAGGATTATCGGTATCTACATCACCGGTTACGCCTCTCCCGAGGGCAGCATGGCGCATAACATGACCCTCTCCGAGAACCGCGCCAAGGCACTGGCCGACTATATCCGCCGCCACGATGCCATATCGCCCGACATGCTCCACGTGGACTGGAAGGGCGAGGACTGGGAAGGCTTCATCCGTGCGCTCGGCGACTTCCCGAACCTGCTCAAGCGCGACGAGGTGTATGAGGTCATCGAACGCTATCCCGACGAACGGGACTTCTGCGAGTTGCAGCTCCAGAAACTCGTGCCGCCAACCATTTACCACAGGCTGCTCACCGAGATATACCCCGCGTTGCGCCGCAATGAGTACCGCATCGAGTACAACGTGCGCAACTTCAACCTCGAAGAGGCACGCCGCATGGTCGATGAGCGTCCCGACCTCCTGAGCCTGTCGGAAATGTACAAGGTGGCCGGCTCCTACGGGAAAGGCACGCCCGGGTACGACAAGGTGATGGCCACCGCGGTACGCTATTTCCCCGCTTCGCCCGCCGCGCTCAACGAGAATGCCGTGAACGCCATCTCACGTAAGGAGTACGCCAAGGCAGTGGAACTGCTCGAAAAGTCGGAAGTCACCGCGAAATCTGCCGAACTGCTGACTACGCTCGGCGTGGCATACGCCGGAGCGGGACAGTATGACAAGGCCGAAGACGCTTTCCGGCGTGCCGCAGAGACCGGCTCCGAGACGGCCCGGCACAACCTCGAAGAGGTGCGGCAGGTCATCGACCAGTTATAGGCAAAAAAACATAAGCGAGAAGTTATAAAAAACTTTTTATTAATTTTTTAAACAACAAAAAGATGAAAGTCAAGAGCTTTTTATTGACAGCTTTAGCAGCGTCAATGACGTTTGTTGCATGTGACAACAACGACAATGAAATGGGACAGCTGGACAACACTCCCAAGAGTGTGAGCATCAACCTGTCCAATGTGATCTCAACCAGAGGTGCCGGTCAAGCGATAAAAGACGACTCAAAGGTTTCTTTGGCAGATTTACAGGTATTCTTTACAAACGGAACGACCCTGTATAAAGGAAAGACAGTAAGCGGAACTGAGGCAGTCCACTACTTTTCCACTAAAGGCGATTTTGACAGTCGTGACGATCGGGTATTCCATTTTTTACCTGCCGAGGTGAACAAGGTAATCGTTGTAGGTAACAACGGTAGTAAAATAACTGAAGCTACTACTTATGCAGATTTACAAAAAAAACTGGCAATCGCCGAGCAGCAAGATCCGCAAAAACTTGACCTTTACAAAGAAGTTGAATTGACTTCTGTGGAGGGGCAAGACGATTTAGGACACCCGCTTTACAAAGCGAATGTGGTGCTTGAACCGCGTGTATCCAGAATCGAAATCGGCGCATTCAAGTATAATGCTATTGCTGAAGGCACCCCACGTAAGTATACGAGCATTGAGGTTCAACAGGTTATGTTGAACAACTATTTTACAACAGCTGATTTTCAAGTTGGAACAGCCAGTACCGTATCCAAGAAAGAAATCACAGCAGCTTCTGTGTTCGGTATTTTCGAAAAAGCTGCCCAAGCAGGCGCAACAAACCCCGTATGGTATAGCGACGTGTTCAGTGCTGACGAACCTGCAGATCCTGCAACCAAATTGCAAGTAATTACATTGGATGCAGCTGCACAGTATGAGCATGCTTACACAGAAGGAAATGTCCGTCCTGCATATCACTTCTTCCCTAAAGATGATGCGATTGGCACCACCAACCATCCTCAGGTACTTGTAAAATTGATCGGTACAAAGTCTGATGGAACTAAGGAACCTCTTTACCTGGCTACCAGTACATTCAATCCGGCTGTTACAGCAGATTTCGCCAAGATTTACGTCATGAACTTTGAATTTGATGATGAAGACTTGGATAATCCTCAAAAATGTGTGGAGGTAACTGTTGACGTCATGAGCTGGGATGTAGTTCCCGTCACTCCTGAATTTTAATAATTGATAACCCGATACAGAGGGCGAAAGTTCCGCCCTCTGTATCCTTTAACACTTCAATCACATATATATATGAAATTGACGAATATTGTTTTCTGCCTGACGTTGCTCGCCGGAGCCGCCACATCCTGCATCCGTGAGGATCTGGACGACTGCCTGAGCACGAACAAGTTGTTGCTCAGTTACAAGGGCGACGGCACCACGGAGATATTCCCCGACAAGATCTGCCGGGTGGAGATGTTCATATTCGATGCAGAGAATCGATGCGTCAATTCGAGTATCTTACCAGAGGAACAAGTTAAGGGCCGCACGGCTATGCTTCCCCCGCTCGCTGCCGGTGATTACCGGATTGTCTGCCTGGGGAACACCCACCACACGAAGGTCGATGGCATCGCCACGGGCGATTTCGGCCGGATGCTCTTTGCCGCCGGGGATTATTTCGACGAGAAACAGGTTGCCGGCAACGATTCGCTTTACTATGCAGCCACCTCTTATACCGTACTGCCTTACAGCGGTCGTGAAGAGGAGAACCAGACCAAAACCATAGAGTTCGCCAGCTCTCACTACGATTTGTTGGTGGAAGTGGCCGGAGTTCCCGCCACAGGAAACCGAGCAGGCTCGCTGCCTGTGCTTGAGATATGCGGAGTCTCACCCTGTACCGATTTCAAGAACCGGGCCTGCGAGGAGGCGACCGACTATTTGCTTGAAACAGAATACGAGGCCGGGAAAGCGTTGCTCACAGCCCGTACCAATATAATGCGTCACAAGGATCACGAGAACGTGAATATCCGCTTGAGCGCCGTTCCGAACGGAGAGACGCTGGCCGAAGTCAACCTCGCCGAGTTCCTTGCCGACAATCCCGTCATAGACTGTTCCAAACACGAAGTGCTCATCCCGATACGTATCGAGTTCAAGTCGGGAGAAATCACGGTAGGCGTCCCCGAATGGTACATCGAACAAGTGAAACCTGAGTTTTAAGATCGAACCCAAAAGAATATGCTGAACACAAGAAAAATATTATACTGGGCGGTTACAGCGGTATGCTGTGGCTTGTTGCCTTTCGGGTGTGTCAAGGAGGATGCCGCATCGCTCGGCGAACGGCACGATGTGGCGGTGCGGCTCAATGTGGGGACACGTGCCGTCAGCGAAACCGACGGTACGCCTACCGATGCAGAGTCTGCCATCCATACACTTCGTGTCTATGCTTTCGTAGGCGGCCAGCCTGCGGGCCATTACTTTACAGACGATGTGGAAAACCTTCCGCACACGTTCTTCATGGATCTTACTTTTTATTCGACTACAACGCAGCAAGTGGACTTCTACGTCGTGGCAAACGAAGGAGCCATGTTGGTTCAAGGTTCGGGTGCCCCCGAGTCTCTGTCTGAGACAACATCGGAAAACCAGTTGAAGGCATATTGGTTCACTGAATTGCGGGACGTAACGACCTACGGCCTTCCGATGTTCTGTGAACAGCAGGCAACACTCGACTTCACGAATGTAAGCGATAAAATCCCGACTGATCCCGAACATACCGGACATACCCTGCTTGATTACGACATCCCGTTCAAGTTGCAACGCCCCGTGGGGAAACTCGGCGTATTTGCAGCCAAGCCGCAAGGCGAGACCGGAGAGTTGCGGATAACAGGACTGACAATGCTGTCTTCCGGTACACTTACACGTAACTACCTTATGCCGCAGACCGATGAAACGCTGAAGGACATAACGAGCATCGTCGGAGACTTTGAGTTGGAAGTGGTCGGGGAAGCGGTAACTAAAGAGTTGGCTAACGGCATCAGCGAAGATGAACGGAAGAATCCGGAAAATTATACCGCCGTGCTGAATGTGCCTTTCTACCCGTTTGAGAACCCGTGGGGCAGCAGCGCTTGGAATGCCAAGGGCGATGAGAAAGGCAACGTTCTTCAAATTGAATACGAGTACGACAGAACTGCACGCACCGGGTTGGTTTACCTGCCCCCGATTGTGAGAAACCGCTATTACACGGTGTGCTGCCTGATGCACAATGACGGCAAGATAACAGTTGAATATAGGGTAGCCGACTGGGAAGGTGTAACATATCCGCTCGAATTTGACTATCCGAGTTACGAGAACCCTATCACACCGGCAAACGGCACTTCACTTCCCGGAGGAGGGAAATATCCTCAGCCGACAGTCTGGTTTAACTCTGATCCTGATTCCCCACTCGGAAGTTACTCGTTCAGTTTCAAGATGACAGGTCCCACCGGACAGAAGTGGACTCCCACGTTGCTCAACAATCCCGGAAAATTCAAGGTGTCGGTTTACCAGAATGGGACGGAGATTACGGATGCCGACAAGTGGGTGGCTTCCCCGGACGCTTATGAAATACGGGTCAGGGCAGTGTCAGCCGAGAATGTAGGTGACACCGTAAGTCTGGGTATCAGTTATAAACCGACTTGGAGCGAAGCAAGTTCGCTGCTGTTGATTAACGGACTGACCAACGACCTGAAATGGGAAGAAAGCACGCTTGCCGAAACTATTGTGATAAAACAAATAGAAATACCTCAAAATTGACGAGCTATGAAACAGCTATTACATCATATTGTTTTCTGCTGCATGGTGGTTTTGTGTTTTACCGCCTGCGACAAGGATGACGCCTTGTGCGTTTCCGGATCGGGAGGAGACGGCAACAGTATCATACTCGACCTTGCATCCGCATCGTTACCCGTGACCCGTGCGACCGTCCAAGCTACAGGTGCGGAAATCGCGGTCAGCCATCTTGATGTGCTGATTTTCAAGGAAGACGAAACGAAAGTATGGCACGAACGGGTAAGAGGCAGTGCGGGTGGCAGCGGTAAAATCACCTTGTCCGCCAAGAGAAGCGATTTTGCTGCAAATGAGGCATATTGGGTATATCTGATAGCCAACAGCACAGCGGATGTCAGCGTGTTCGAAACCAAAGACTTCGATTTGGGCGATCTCAAAGGAATGGTGCAGGAAGACGAACGTATCCACGTAACCGGACTGGACGTCATCGGTGCTCCACAAACATTCCTGATGGACGGCGTCGCCTATCCGAAAGAGAAGGACGAGCCTGAAACCGTGGCTCCCGTCGTGCTGAACAACGGAACGGAGGCCGACAACACGGAGTTGCAGGTGGTTCTGCGCCGTGCGGCAGCCAAGATTGTGGTCAAGATAAGCAAAGGTCAATACGTGGAGTTTGATAACAGCCCGGCAGCCAGTAACGCAGGATACTACTTGCGAAACATGCCTTACACTACATCTGTGGTACCACCCGTGAGTATGGATGAAGACTATGCCAAGCTGAGAACCCCTGATTTGTTCAACGGCGACTATTTTGATTGGACACCAGATGTAATTACCGTGACGGCTTATGCTTATGCCCATGTTTGGGAAGATGCAAGTACCCTGGAAAAGGAGGTGCGCCTGATCGTAAACATCCCGATGAATTATACGCCTCACAATGAAGACGGTTCTACCGGAGATCCGCAATTCATGGAGAGCAGCTATTACCAGATTCCGGTCAGTGCGGCCAAGAAATTGAACCGCAATACCTGTTACGAAGTCTTGGTTACGGTCAATGCCCCGGGAGGCAGCAACCCGTTGAAACCGGTTGAATTGACAGATATAGCGTACTCAGTATACGATTGGGAGAAAGAACAGATAAATGTCGGTGGCGAAGACAACCGTCCCGCATATCTCACGCTGAACGAGTACGAGATGGAGATGCACAACATGGAAGAGGACAATACAACACTGGAGTTTGCCTCTTCATCGGAAGTGACAGCAGAAATCACTAAAGTATATTATATCAACAAGTTCGGACAGGAGCAGGAGTTGAAAAAAACCAATAACAGAAGCAATCCGGATGAATGGGGCGAGCAAGACGGCTGGGATTACAAAAACCGCTGTACGATTAAGATTACACCTGATGAAAACATCACGGGTAATATCAATATCTATGGTGACATTCCAGGCAACAATGCTGTGAGGTTCATCGAGTTCACGGTTAGAAATAAGGAAGGTATTTCCCGCCCTGTCACGGTGGCACAGTATCCGTTGACCTATATCACGAATGTGGAAGGATATTATTCTTATCGCGATGACTTTGTGAGCACAGCTTCAGATGGAACCAAAGGTGTCACTACATGGGAACTTCTGGCAGGAAAGGAAGTAAACAAGGGACAGCAGTATTCTTCCGAACAGGTTCCATATGACGAAAGCACAGCTTGGATATGCGGATGTTCTTGGAACAATAATAGATGGTCCTACAGCAAGAATGGAACGGGATTCTTCGGTTCTAAAATTGCACAAAAGTTTAATAGTGAGACAGGTTTGTGTACTATTTATTATGCACGTTGGTCTGAATCCAGAACTCGTAAGAGGCCTTACAAATATACTTACAATACAACTACGGGGAGTGTTAATGGTCTTAACAATCACCGTATGTACCATGTGACCATCACAGCAACTTCGGACGAATACACCTTGGGGCGTCCCCGTATTACAGATGGCAAGACAGATCCGGGTGAAGACAATGCCGTGGTGGTATCACCGTCGTTCATGCTTGCCTCCCAATTAGGGGCGGTGATGGCTGCCGACAATGTATATATGGCTGCTGAGCACTGCGAACGATACGTGGAGGTGGCAAGGGACGGAACGGTATATGATGACTGGCGCTTACCAACAAGGGCTGAGATAGAGATTATTTATAAATACCAGAATGATTCGGATGTGATGGACGAAGTGCTTGCTGGCGATAGGTATTGGAGCGCGTCAGGTCGTGTTCCCAAACCGGGCATTGGCCAACCTGAGGACCAAGCTATCCGCTGCATACGTGATGCCTATGACAAGAAAACCGGTAAATAGAAAGGAGGATGTATATGGATAAGAATATGATACAAAGATGGATACATACGGGCATGGTTCTGGTTGCGATAGCTGTTCTGTTGGTTTCCTGCCGACAGGATGAGTGGTTGGACCCGTCACCCGCAGTCCGCGAAGGCTACGTGGCGCTCAGGTTCAGCGCAGATATTCCTGCCATGGAGAAAGTGACCACCCGTGCGGTCGACCCCGATGGTGGCGGCGTGCAGGACATGACGCTGTTCTGTTTCGACAGTTACGGTCTTTTCATCACGACTGTAGATGCAAATGTCAACGAGGAAACGGTCAACACGGGAACGTTCCAGGCCGAAGTGCCCGAGAATACCCGGACCGTACATTTTGTTGCCAATCAGGTGATGACGGATTTCGAGCAGGACCAGTTCCGCAACAAGTCGGAATCGGAAGTGATGGCACTGCTCGAAGGTTCTTCCGGACGTATGATTTGCTGGGCGCGTTTCGCATGTGACAATTCCACCGATGAGTTGAAGAAACAGGACATAGCCCAGCAGATGAGCACTGCGGGAAACAATATTAAAATGCTCCGTAACCATGCCAAGGTATCTGTCAATAATCCTAAAGACAATGGCTATTTTACCGTGAACGGCTTTGCCGTTTATAATACAAATGCCTTCGGTACGGTGGCCCCGTTCCATCCGGAAAAAGGCTTTGATTTCACCGAGGCCGACTGGCAGGCTGATGACTTCGTCACGATTCCGGCTAATGATGCCAAGTTGAGCGATGTGACGGACGTGACCACGAATATGGGACAGTACATTTTCGAGAGTGAGAACAGTGCGGACGATCCGGTCAGCATCATCTTGTACGGACGTAATGAGGGAGATACGGAAGACCGCTATTACCGCGTGATGCTGGTGAATGAAGAAGGAGACCAGATACCCATTCGCCGGAATCACGATTACCAGTTGAATATTACGGGCAGACTCTCTTTCGGGCAGGCTACTTTTACCGAAGCGTTGGAGGCGGCTGCCACGAACAACGTGTGGATTTCCATTTCCGACCGCGTGAACGAGGTGGAGGACAGCGAATATATCCTCGCAGTGGCTCAGACAGACCATGTACTTGGCTCGGAACTTGCCGGTCATACATACACGCTTTCATATACCGTCAAAGGTAAAGACGAGAAAGAAATAACAGCAGCTGATAGGGCAGATGTGACATGGATAGACAACCTCGTGGCCCAGCAGGAAATTAGAAATGATTTCAAGATTGGCGACGATGGCGTAGGCAGAGGCACGATTTTTATTAATCTGCTTTCAATGGGTGCCAACGAAAAACTGGAAGGTACCCTGCTCGTGAAACACGGACGGTTGCAACGTAAGATCAAGGTCATCATGGTGAAGGAACAATCATTTGTTCCCTCATGGGTAGGTACACAGATTTATGGAGGAATGAACCCGACAGATCCAACCAAAGACCGTTCACACGTGACGGTAATGTTTACTGTTCCGGAGACTTGCCCGAAGGAACTCTTTCCGATGAAGGTCTATATCTCTGTCGGCGGACTGGACATTCGTCCGGAATCGGGCATGGCTCTTACTCTGGTTCGTGATGGCGAGAAAGACTGGTACAGTAGCGGTGACATCAATCCGGAACCGGACTATAAATATCTCTACATCGCGGAACAGCCCGGTGTGCAGCGTGTTTATTTCGAGAACATCCTGTCTCAAAACGAAGACTATCAAGGCAGGCTTTATATTGAAGCTGACCACTTCGAGACTATGGAACGGGTGTTTACCTACTCGGATGACAGGAACTCCATTACAGTAACCGGCCTGAGTGCCTACAATGCCGATGGGGGTGGTATTGAAGGATACCCTGAGGACGAATTGATTCTTTATCGCCTGGTGCCACAGAAAAAACATGCCAACGTGCAGTTTGACCTACAGTTGATTACAAAAGTGGGCGACGGAGTGGAGGGTGACTTGCTGGGAACTCCGTTCAATGCAGGAAAAAAGGATGAATTTCTGCTCTATTCGCAATATTTGGATTATTATGAGGATGGTGAAGAGGGCAAGGCCGGTGTGACGGAGTTCGACTGTAATTTCTACCCCGAAGAATCGGACTTGTGGTGGCGTGAGAATAATCCCAATGGTGGACGTATGCTGATGTTCAAGCCGAGACCCAAAATAATCAATCGACCCGCCCCGAATGTAGGAAAATACTCCATCTATATGAAATCCAACCGTCCCAAGAGTGCCGAGGTAGTACGTATCGCCTCCAATGTGCCCGGCAGGGATGCTGTGCTGTCGGAAGACGACAATGGTGTTAATAATGAATATGGCGGCAATTCCTACCGCAGTGTCACCTTCGAGTTGGCAAACTACAATCCGTTCCGCTTCGGGGCAAGGCTGAAATATGACAATGGAAGTGAGCAAGGAAAAGAACCGGACCGTGCGACGAATCCGAATGCGGATGTCCCCGAACTTCTCACGCCGTTGGAGTGGACTTACGAACCCGGTAAACCGGTGAACATAGCCATTGACATAACCAGTTTCGCCGGTTCGGACGGCAAGTCCGTGGACCCGTTCGGCGAGGAGTTCGAAATCTATATCGACGCCCCCATGCTGGCTTTGGGCAGCAATCCCGGTCTGGACGGCAAACTCTACGAGGCAAGTCCGGGACGCTTTGTCTATAAGGTGGATGCCGACCGCGATAAGGAACGGAATTATTTCCCGGGTTCGAATGTCGTCAATAAGGACAATACTCCTGATGCAAACGTGAACCAGACTGGCGAACGCAAGACCCTGCACTTCACCACGAAGAGCATCGTGAGCGCGGGCGACATCGTCATCTCTTCCAACGAGGAAAAGGTCGTGTTCTACTCCAAGACCTTCCGCGTGACGAACAAGTCGATGGGCGGGAACATCTACTACGAGGATGAATCCGGCAGCCGGCAACCGATCCCTTCCAGTGCGTTCGTCGCGTTCGAGCGCGTCAGCAACAGCAGCCGTATCGGTGCCGTCACCGTGACTGCCGATGGTCGGTACGAACTGCGTCTGCGCAAGGAGTACACCTTCGACTGGTACACCAATCCGGTGCAGTTCCATTACAAACTAGGCGGCAAGGTTTACCACCGCACATACGAAAGTTTGTCTGACTTGTTCGATAATCAGGGAGATGTGGTACTCACCTTGGAGAACTGAGAGGTTGAATGATACAAACGGAAACTCCGGGCGCTTCCACGTTCGGAGTTTTTCATAACACGATACGAAACATGAAAATTTTGAACCTTACCTTTTTCGCGTGTCTCTTCTGTGCAGGAATCGTATCCTGCGCGTATGCCCAAAAGCAGCAGGAGAAGACAAAGGAATTCCGTCTGCCCGACGTGCCCGTCACGTTGACGGCACCCGAAGACCGTGCCGCCTACCTTTCCCTGCACTACTGGGACCACTTCGACTTTACCGACACGTCACTCATATCCCACCCCGAAATCACCGAGCAGGCGTTTGTGGACTTCATCAGCATACTGCCCCATACTCCCAAGGCGCAGGAAGCGGTCGACACCCTTTTCCGCCGCGCCCTGGCCGACAGGGAAATGCTCTATCATTTCATCTCGCTGGGCGACAAGTACCTGTACGAACCCAACTCTCCCATGCACGACGAGGAACTGCATATCCTCTTTCTGCGTGCCTTGGTCAATCATCCCGGACTGGAAGAGACGGACAGGATACGTCCCCGTCACCTGTTGGAAATGGCGTTGAAAAACCGCCCGGGAGACGTGGCGACGGATTTCACCGTTGTTTGCCGCGACGGCAGCAGCAGACGGCTTTCCGACATAAAGGCCGGTTACGTGCTCGTCTATTTTAACGACCCCGATTGCGAGGACTGCCGCCGGGTGAAGGAATTGCTCTCCCTGTCCCCGGTTGTGAACGGCCTGTTGGAGTCTGGTCGCCTGAAACTCCTCTCCGTGTGCGTGGAGGGCAAGACCCCCGCGTGGGAAAAGGCGGAATTTCCCGCCGGTTGGATAGACGGCTATGATGCCGGTCAGCGGCTTACCCGTGAACAGGTGTACGACCTCAAGGCGATGCCCACCCTTTACCTGCTCGATGCGGAAAAGCGGGTGATACTCAAGGACGCTTCGTTCGGGCAGGTGGAAGAACGGTTGTCCTGAAACATGCCTCATGAAAAGGAGCCTGTGGGGACATCCGGAAAAGACAGTAAGGAAAACAACCGTTTCAGGGGCTTTCACCGCCCCTGGAATGTTCACACATCCGCTTTTGCTGATGATTATAATCATTCTTTCCATTACATCGCTATTGAAATTTCATGGAACGACCGGTTAAGACGGTCAGCGAACATCGTCAGGTCCTTGTCGATTTTCTCGGTGGTAATCTTACAGTACTTTTGGGTGGTGGTTATGTTCGTGTGACCCAATACCCGGCTCACACTTTCAATGGGGACACCCTTGCTCAAGGCCAGCGTTGCGAATCCATGACGGCTCGAATGGAATGAGATGTTCTTGCTTATCCCGCATTCCCTTATCATCTGTTTCAACGGCTTGCAGATTGACCAATAGTTCAGGTTGGGAAACACAAGCCCGTTCTTCTGGAACCTCTCGTAACGTTTGATGATCTGCAGGGGAATATCCAGCAGCTTCACCTGGAAATTCACTTTCGTCTTATGCCGCTTTGATAATATCCATGTCTCACCGTTCACTTCCGCAATGTCATCGGTGGTCAGCTCCTTTATATCCACGAAGGACAGCAAATGGGTTTCTCGGTGTCAGCCCGTTGTAATGGGCCTTGGCTACGATTGTTTTCAGCCACATGCAGTTTGACCACACACTGGCGTTATGAAGCCCCGCATCAGTGGAGAGATAGATTTCATACTCCTTGATGAAGTCGGGGGTAAGCTCAAGCATGGAAATGTCACTCCGCCTGTAGCATTTCCTTATGAACACAGCCAGATGGTTCCTTGACCTTACCCGCACTTGATACGAACCTTTTGCCCGGTCTATGCCGATGCGCTTCTTGAAGCTCTCATTATCCTTGTCGAACGCACCGAGCAGGGTTTCGTATTCCGTACCGAGTCCCTGAAAGGCGTTACGTACCATTTCAGCCGTAACGAACGCTTCCCTGTCCGAAAGGCGCTGATAATGCCTGATGATTTGAGCCTTGATGTTGTCAAGGGCGAGATTAATGTCCCGCGCCTCCCTGCTCTTCCCTTTCGCCCGGTTGCCCTTTGCGTCCCAAAGCTCTTTGGCGATGGTCTGCTTGCAACTGAACTGGGCTACGGAACCGTTGATTGTCACCCGTCCCATAACCGGGACAATACCGTTTTTCTCCTTGCTGCCGTTCACGTAGAACAGCACTTTGAATGTACTTCTCATAATCCATTTTTTCTTTCGATACAAAATTAGTTATCAGCGAGTTATACATTGCTATGCAAAATGAGGCAAGTAGTGGAAACAATCTCCGATGACCTATGAATTAATCCGGTTACCGGGTAATGATTTGAAAACCGTTCGCCTTCGTTACCTTTCGTTTCCCTGCATTTTGGCATTGGAGAGGTCCTCATCGGTTTTCCTCATAAATCATTGATTATCAGTTTTACCATCATCATTTATTCGTTTCTGATTGATTTTTCCAGAGATATAGATTATCTTTGTATAAGTCAGATTTCTATTCAACATAACCATAATGGGAACATTAGGATGCATCCACGACATGATGCGGAGGAACAAAGAAAACAGGGAACTCCGTCAGCGCAACCGGGAGCGTATGAAGGAAACGCGCCGGCGAATGACCGAATGCCAGCACACGGAAATACCTCCTACTCTTTCCGTGGAAAAGCTGGAGGAGATAAAGAAACAGACACAAGAAAAAGAACAAACCGACCAAAACCGTGCCTTCAGAATCAAACTGATTGTAGGGTTAGTCATGCTTGTCCTTCTTCTGTTATGCGGATTCTTGCTCTGAAGCTTCGTACACGTGTTTTTCAAATCTGCCTAACACAAAAGTTTTTTCAGGCTTTCAGCCGAAGCGTAAAGCAACTACCCTTACCTATCTCGCTTTCCACGGTCAACGTACCGCCATGTGCTTCTACAAAATCGCGTGAGATGGAAAGTCCAAGTCCGCTGCCCTGCACCTTAGTACCCGGCACCCGGAAATAATGTTCAAAAATACTGTTGTGATAGCGCGGGTCAATACCCTTTCCGAAATCGCGTACATACATCTCTATTTCCTTGTTTTCATTCACCTGTCGCGCACCAATAATAACCCGGCTGTTTTCCGAAGAATAACGAATGGCATTGCTCAGCAAGTTAGTCAGCACCCATGCTATCTTTTCACTGTCTACAAAGAGCTTACCAATCTTGTCTTCCGGATATTCCACCTCAATCTGAATACCAAACTTCTCTGCCTGCACCCGATTAGCCTTGATAGCATATTCTATCAGTTCAATTGGCTTGGTTATCTTCGGTTTCAGTTGCAGTTTGCCACTTTCCACCTGTGTCATGTTCAGTAATTCACCCGTAATACTCAGCAAACGTTCGCTGTTTTCCCTGATACTGCTCGAAAGTTCCTCCTGCTCCGGATTCAGATGTCCCACTCGTTTGTCTTCCAACAATTGCAGACTCATCATGATGGCAGAAATCGGTGTTTTCAGTTCATGCGAGATAGTAGAGATAAACGTGGTTTTTGCCGTATCCAGTTCTTGAAACTCAGTGATGTTTTTCAGCAGCACTACATTGCCTCTCTTCTCCATTGTCACCCCGTCTGTTCCCGGCATCGTGATGTCCATGTACTTCACCTGAAAATAACTTTCCTTATTGTCGGCATAGATTTTCAGCGGCTCCTTCTTCACCTTTCCACCCTCTTCTATCAACCCTCTTACCAGACGGCGCAGCAAGTCGTTGCTCATGGCTATTTCCTGAGCCGACTTCCGGATGACGTTTTCCCGCTTCAGGTTCAGCACATTCAGTGCCTCATGATTGATAAAAAGGATATTCATTTCATTGTCCAGTCCGATAATCGGTTCATTAATGGAGTTGATGATAGTTTCCATGTAGCGTTTGGAAGCCATCAGGTCGGACAAGGTACTGTTATGATACTCGTTCAGTCGTCTGGCCATCCGGTTAAAGTTCTTCGAAACTTCCACCAGTTCTTCGCCTCCTTTCAAATTCAGAGTCACATCGTAATTATGGTTGGCTATTTCCAGAATGCCATCGGCCAGCTGTTTGATAGGTGAGTTAATAGATGCAGGCAACTTGATAAGCATACCGATACCTATCAAGATGCAAATGCCTCCGATTACCGTAATCCATATCAAGGCCCGGTTCAATCCCGGACCGGCAGCCGGGCTATCCGGTTCCGTAGCCGTAAGAATCTGCAGATTAGCCACAGAGAGTGCTACCAGCAGCACAATCATAGATACCAGCACGCCTATCGTAAGCGCGATTTTTGCTTTAATATTCATACCATTCATTTTCATTGAATTTTATGCAATTATAATCAAATCTATTTTCATCTCGGCCAAAGCCTGCAAAAACTTTTTGTATTTCCCTATCTGAAAGATGGTCTGAGGCATTTTAAAGGCAGGATGCCCCATGCAGATGGTTGTAATCTGTTTTTCCCTGCAGGTTTCTATAATGGCTTCAGTTATACTCTCCGAAAATACCTGCAGCACATCTCCCCCCAGTTCCGTCACCAGTTTGAAGTGATTCAGCAGGTAGCGTTGTGAAGCCAGACTGATACGCTCTGTACTCTCACGGGGAGTCTGCACATAAAGTACCGTAAAAGACGTGCTGTAGCGGGAAGCCAGACGGTAAGCCTTGCGGATAATGTGACGCGGAGTATGTTCATTGCTGCTGATACATGCCAGAATACGCTCCCGCCGGACCGGCTGTGACACTACCGGAAGCACTTCGCTTTCCACTTTTTTCTCTACACGGAAAGCCACTTCCTTCAAGGCCAGTTCACGAAGTTGCAGAATATTCTCGGTCTTGAAAAAGTGGTGCAGGGCCGTCTGAATTTTCTCCGGACGATATATCTTTCCCGATTTGAGCCGCTCAATCAGTTCCTCGGCCGTGAGGTCAATGTTGACCACCTCATCGGCTTCCTGCAGTACACTGTCGGGCACCCGTTCCTTGACTTCGATGCCGGCAATTTCCTTTACTTCATCGTTCAGGCTCTCAATATGCTGAATGTTAATGGCCGACACCACATTGATGCCCGCATCCAGCAGTTCCATCACATCTTGCCAGCGTTTTTTGTTGCGGCATCCTTCCACATTCGTATGGGCCAGCTCATCTACCACAACCAGTTCCGGATGAAGCTGAAGAATCGTCTCCAGATCCATCTCCTCCAGCTCCTTTCCTTTGTAGAAAATCTTCTTGCGAGGAATTACCGGCAATCCTTCCAACTGCGCCTCTGTGCCGGCACGCCCGTGAGTTTCCACATATCCTATCTGTACGTCAATGCCATTGTCCATCATCTCGTGTGCTTCCTGCAACATCCGGTAGGTTTTTCCCACACCAGCTATCATGCCAATGTATACCTTGAATTTACCACGGCGGGAACGACGGATTAAATCCAGAAAATGCGGTACGTTATGCTCTCTTTCTTCCATTTTTTCGTCAAACTTTTATACAATATAATTCCCAGCCTCATAACCTGTCTATCAATTATCTTCCCAGAATCCACAATAGAACAACAGCAGAATACCAAAAATCTCCAGACGACCGATAAACATCAGTACTGACAATATCCATTTGGCTGCATCGGGTAAGGCAGCCCATGAGAACACGGGACCAAAAGCGCCCAACCCCGGACCTACGTTACCAATAGCCGACACAACCGTACTCATTGCTTCCGTCAGTCCCACTCCAAAGCACATCAGCAGCGTCCATCCCACAAAAATGCAAACCAGATACGTGGCAAAGAAAGTATATACCGTGGCCGATACCTGCGAGGATATTGCTTCTTTATTGACACGCACCGGCAATACGGCACGCGGATGAAGCATCTGCTTGAACTGGTTACGGATGTTCTGGGCAATGATGAGCAAACGCAGGTTTTTGACTCCTCCGCTTGTGGAACCCGTACAACCTCCCGACAGCATGGCAAACAGGAGCAGCATCCAGGTGAACTGAGGCCACAGGTTGTAGTCATCCGTTGCAAACCCGCAAGAGGTATGTACAGTAGCTACCTGGAAAAGAGCTTTGCGGAATGCAGTTTCCAAGTCATAATAATCTGTCACGAACAAGGCTATGGTAATGATTCCCGTCAGTATACCCACAGATTTGAGGAACCAGTGCAGCTCTCTATCCCTCAACAAATTTTGATACTTTCCCTTTAGCGCCATATAATACAACGAGAAATTTACGCCGGAAAGAATCATGAAAATAGAGATCACATATTCAATAAACGGAGAATGCCAGTAAGACACACTATCCTGCTTGGTAGAGAATCCGCCGGTAGCCGTGGTGGCAAAAGAGTGGCATATTGCATCAAACAGGTTCATCCCTCCACACATCAGCAGAATCGTTTCTACCAGCGTCAGGCCTATATAAATCAGCCACAGATAACGGGCCATAATCTTCGCTTTGGGATGAATCTTGTCATGCGTCACGCCGGTAGCCTCCGAAAGGAAAAGCTGCTGGCTGCTACCACTGAAAAGTGGAAGCAACGCGATGGTAAACAACACAATACCCAGTCCTCCAATCCACTGCGTCAGGCTGCGCCAGAACAGCAACCCATAGGGTAATGACTCGATGTCGTCCAGGATGGTCGCTCCTGTAGTGGTGAAACCAGACATGGTCTCAAAAAAAGCATCTGCCAGAGAAGGAATGTATCCGCTAAAGTAAAAAGGCAACATCCCCAATGCCGTAAACAACAGCCACGACACACTGACAATGCAGTACCCGTCACGACGACTAATCAGGTTATCGGTTCGTTTGCCCACCAGCACCATACTTCCTCCAAGAGCAATATTGATACCCATGGTTTGTACAAAATAAATATAATCAGGTTCTTCATATAAAAGTGAAACCCCGGCACACAAAGCAAACAGTCCAGCTTCGACCAATACCAGCACTCCCAAAATATAAATAATAAGCCGGGTATTTATCAGTCCCTGTTTCCGGCCTTTGCTACGAGGTGCATCGCATTCAAAAATATTATCCATAACCTTTCTTGTTTTTTCCCTTGAACAGACAAATGTCATGCCGTGAAATCAGCCAAAAACATAATCCTATAAGGATCAGGAAAATAACTTCGCATAAAGAGAAAACGCTCTCCAAGCGACCTTCTCATTTTGAGAAAAAACCATCTCATTTCGATAGAGCCCATATCAAAATCCCCCGAATAAAAATCCCCGACACTCCATGTCCGGAATGTCAAGGATACGAACGGACTCATCCGTTTATTTCACCGTGGGGTTTGCTTCCTCCAAAGCCACATTCAGTTTCAATACATTGATTTTTTCTGTTCCAAACAAGCCGAGGAATGGTTTCTCAACCATCTTGTCGACAAGCGCCTTCACGGCCTCCTCACTCATGCCACGTGCTTCGGCCACGCGCTTTACCTGCACGTATGCACAAGCTGGTGTAATGTGCGGATCCAAGCCGGAACCGCTGGCAGTTACCATCTCGACCGGTACATCCTTACGCTCCAGATAAGGATGATGTACCAAGAAAGAATCTACCCGTGCCTCCACTTCTGCCAGATATGCTTCGTTGGTAGGTCCTTTATTGGAGCCAGCCGACGAATCTGCCTTATAATCGGCAGCCGAAGGGCGCCCCCAGAAATAAATATCCTTGGTAAAGGCCTGGCCCACATTGGCCGCGCCTACTACTTTCCCGTTCAGGGTAATCGTTTCTGCGTTTCCTTCTCCCGGGCCGAAGAACTGCCCGAAAGCCCATAGTATCAGCACATAACATACAGAGAAAAGAATACAGAATGCAATGGTAATGCGAATTGATTTTATAAAGTTTTTCATAACTGTCCGTTTTTATTAGAAGAATAATCCTACAAATAAGTCAATTAGTTTAATTCCGATGAAAGGCACGATAAGCCCCCCCACTCCATAAATCAGCAGGTTGCGGCGCAGTAAGGCACTCGCGCCAATCGGTTTATAAGCCACTCCCTTCAGAGCCAGCGGAATCAGAATCGGAATGATGAGGGCGTTGAATATAATGGCAGAAAGGATGGCACTTTCAGGACTGTGCAGCCCCATGATGTTCAGTGGAGCCAGCTGTGGAACGGTCACCATGAACAAAGCCGGGATGATGGCAAAATATTTGGCCACGTCGTTGGCGATAGAGAAGGTGGTAAGTGTGCCACGAGTCATCAGCAACTGCTTGCCGATTTCCACAATTTCAATCAGCTTGGTAGGGTCATTATCCAAATCGACCATGTTGCCGGCTTCTTTGGCAGCCTGCGTGCCGCTGTTCATGGCCACACCCACATTGGCCTGTGCCAGTGCCGGCGCATCGTTCGTACCGTCGCCCATCATAGCTACCAGCTTACCGGCAGCCTGTTCCTTCTTGATGTAGTTCATCTTGTCTTCCGGTTTGGCCTCAGCAATGAAATCGTCCACTCCGGCTTTTTCGGCAATGTATTTTGCAGTCAGCGGGTTATCACCGGTCACCATTACCGTTTTCACCCCCATCTTGCGCAGGCGTTCAAAGCGTTCCTCAATGCCCGGCTTGATGATATCCTGCAATTCTATGACACCGGCAATCTGTCTGTTGATACTGACCACCAAGGGGGTTCCGCCATTGCCAGAAATCTTCCAGATGATGTCTTCCGTCTCTTCCGGAAATTCATTACCAGCCTCCAGTGCTATACGACGAATGGCATCGAAGGCCCCTTTGCGGATTTCAGTTCCATCTTTCAGGTCGATACCGGAACATTTGGTTTCGGCGGTAAACTGAATCATGCGGGCTCCTTCGGTAGGCAACGTGCGCATACGTACTCCCAGTTCACGTCCCAGTTCGATAATGGATTTTCCTTCAGGGGTATCATCGGAAACAGAAGAGAGCAGACAAGCTTCTACGAACGCATGCTTATCCAGACCCGCCACCGGATAGAAGGCAGTTGCCTTACGGTTACCGATGGTAATAGTACCGGTTTTATCGAGCAGCAATGTATCTACGTCGCCAGCCGTTTCTACCGCTTTACCCGACTTGGTGATTACATTGGCACGCAGAGCCCGGTCCATTCCGGCAATACCGATGGCCGACAGCAATCCTCCGATGGTAGTTGGAATCAGACACACAAATAAAGAAAGGAAAGCAGCAATCGTAATCACGGTGTGAGAATAGTCGGCCATCGGCTTCAGTGTGATGCACACAATCAGGAATACCAGCGTAAATACAGCCAGCAATATGGTCAGGGCTATTTCATTCGGTGTTTTCTGACGGCTTGCTCCTTCTACCAGCGCAATCATCTTGTCTAGAAAACTTTCGCCCGGCTGTGTAGTCACGGTCACTTTGATACGGTCTGACAACACTTTGGTACCTCCGGTAACGGAGCTCTTGTCGCCTCCGGCTTCGCGGATAACCGGAGCAGACTCACCGGTAATGGCACTCTCATCAATGGAAGCCAGTCCCTCGATAATCTCACCGTCTGCCGGAATCACATCGCCCGCCTCACATTCAAAAACATCTCCTTTCTTCAACTGCGAACTGCTCACGGTCTTTACCTTACCGTCGACAATCAGTTTAGCCGGAGTTTCCTCACGGGTTTTTCGCAGACTGTCGGCCTGCGCCCTACCACGAGCTTCGGCTATGGCTTCAGCAAAATTGGCAAACAGCAAAGTGAGAAACAGAATGACAAACACCCAGAGATTGTATACAAATGAACCTTGTGAGGTATGAGTGGCCGAATAGAGTGTAACAACCAGCATGATTAAGGTAGCAACTTCTACCGTAAACATGATGGGATTCTTCACCATGATTCTGGGATTCAGCTTGACGAACGACTGCTTCAAGCTTTCCATGACTTGTTCCCTCTGAAACAGGGAAGTGTGATTCTTATTTTTCATATCTTTTTTCTTTCGTTGTTATCGTATCTTCTTCAATGATACGTTTCAGTATTTTTCTCTTATAAACTAAAGTGTTCTGCAATTGTACTCAAGGCATGTGCCGGAAAGAATGACAAGGCGGCTACTATGAAAATCACTGCAAATGTCATGACACCGAAAGTCACGGTATCTGTTTTCAGTGTGCCGGCACTTTCCGGAATGTATGTCTTCTGCGCCAGCAAACCGGCGATGGCTACCTGACCCACAATCGGAATGAAGCGGCTCAGGATAAGCACGATGCCACAAGAGATGTTCCAGAACCAGGTATTGTCGCCCAGACCTTCAAAGCCAGAACCGTTATTGGCTGCCACTGAAGTAAATTCATACAGCATTTCGCTCAGGCCGTGGAATCCGGGATTGTTCAGCCATCCCCCTTCGCTTTCCACCCATTCAGGTGCATGTACATACAGGTAAGCAGCCAGTGCCGTACCCACCAGAATCACAAACGGATGAAGAAGGGCCACCATGGAAGCCACTTTCATTTCACGGGCTTCTACCTTATGGCAGAGAAATTCAGGCGTACGCCCTACCATCAGGCCGCTGATGAACACTGCGATGATGATAAAGGTGAAATAGTTCATCCAACCTACGCCTACCCCGCCAAACCACGTGTTAATCTGCATATTCAGCATTTCAATCATACCAGAAACCGGCATGGTAGAATCATGCATGCCATTTACCGATCCGTTGGAAGTCACCGTGGTAGCCACACTCCACAAACCGGTGGCTCCGGCTCCCAGACGTACTTCCTTGCCCTCCATGGCTCCGTTATCCTGTGCAATACCCATGGCATCCATGCGCGGATTTCCTTTCATCTCTGCAGGCACGTTAACACATACCCCGATGAGGAATGCGGCCAGCATGACACAATAAATGCTGTATCCCAGTCTCCTGCGCTTCACATAGAAGCCAAAGGCAAATACCATGGCCATCGGCAGAAGCAGGATGGAGCAGCATTCCACTATATTAGAGAAATATGTAGGATTTTCCAGCGGATGCGAAGAGTTCACCCCATAATATCCGCCTCCGTTCGTACCCAGCTGCTTAATAGGAATGATAGCGGCAGCAGGCCCCTGCGACACATGCTGTGTAACCCCCTCGAGCGTCGTTATCTCCATCTTTCCGTCGAATCCCATCGGAGTGCCTTGCGTTATCAGTATAAAGCCCACCACCAGTGAAAGCGGCAGCAAGATACGTGTACAGCTCAGCACAAGGTAATTCCAGAAATTTCCGATGGTTTTGGTCGTCTTTTCACCTAGTGCTTTCATAATGCCTGCCATGGCCGCCATACCGGTGGCAGCTGTAATAAACTGAAAAAGCATGATGACAAACAACTGCGTGAAATAAGTCAGGTTGCTTTCTCCGCTATAATGCTGCTCGTTACAGTTCACCATGAAAGAGATGCAGGTGTTGAAAGCCTGATGCACCGTCTGCCCGCCATTTCCATCTGGATTAAGCGGAAGACTGCCCTGAATCACCAACAGTATCATACCCCAGATAAACCAGAACAGGTTCACCACCAGCAAAGCTTTCAAGAACTGCTTCCAGTTCATTTCTTCTTGCGGGTGGATACCTGAGAATCGGAAAATCAGGTTTTCTACCGGCTGCATGAAGTCCGACCAGACTTTTTCGCCCTTATACACTCTCGCCATATATTTTCCAAGCGGATAGCTTAGCACTATCATCAGAACAATTTGCGCTACAACACCTAAAATTTCTGTATTCATAATACCCAGAATTAATCAATATCTACTTTATCAGAATTTCTCCGGCTTCACAAGCACATACATCAAATAGCCGAACATGATGACACTCACAATAAATAATGCGGTATACATAAAAGTTTCTCCTTTCAAATTCGTTCAAACCAATCAATACATTTATAAAACAACCGAAAGCAGGCGAACCCGCTTAACAGACAGATTAAAAATCCCACTGTAAATAGTTCCATAGTTTTTTCTTTTTTTCGATAAACAATCAGTTAAATTCACGGCATACGTAGGGCAAAGGGTATGCCACAATTTAAAGAAAATTCATAATCAGCTGATAATCTAATTGTTATAGAAATAGTAAAAGAAAAAGGCACAAAAAAAGCCTTCTCAAATTGAGAAGGCTCACTATTATTTTGAAATATCAAAATGATAAAAACATTCCTATATGGAAATATGATAAGCTTCTATTTTACGGTAAAGCGTGGCCAGGCCGATTTTCAGCAGACGCGCCGCTTCTGTTTTGTTTCCCCTGGTATATTGCAGTACTTTCGTGATATGTTTCTGTTCAATCACTGCCAGCTCAAACTCTTCCTTACCCTGCTCTTCGTCCATTCCGGCACATTGCAAGTCAATCGGCAAATCCTGCACGGTCACTTCTTCATCGCAGACGATGGCACTGCGCTCCATCACGTTCTTCAGTTCGCGGATATTCCCCCGCCACTCAGCTCCTTTCAGTATGTCCACCACCTCGGAAGTCATCCCCTTGATTTCTTTCTTCAGTTTTGCAGCGAAGCGTTTCAGGAAAGTCTCTGCCAGCATTTCAATATCTTCTTTCCGCTCACGCAACGGAGGCAGATGAATCTGGAACACCGACAAGCGGAAATAAAGGTCCTCACGAAAATGCCCGTTCTCAATTTCCTTTTTCAAATCGCGGTTGGTGGCTGAGATAATGCGTACATCCACCTTCGTTGGCTTGGTATCTCCCACCTTAATATATTCTCCGGTTTCGAGCACACGCAGCAAACGCGCCTGAAGGTCGAAAGCCATTTCACCGATTTCATCCAGAAAAACCGTACCGTGATTTGCCACCTCAAACAGACCGGGCTTGTCTTTCATGGCCCCGGTAAAGGCTCCGGCCTTGTAACCAAAGAGCTCACTCTCCAACAAGTCTTTGCTGAAAGCCGAACAGTTGATGGCCATGATAGGATACTGACTACGAGGACTCGCGTAATGAATGGCGTGGGAGAACACTTCCTTTCCGGTGCCGGTTTCACCCGTCAGCAGTACCGGTACATCTGTATCGGCCACTTTCCGGGCCAGTGCAACCGCCTGCTTCAGTCCGTTGGAACTTCCGATAATCGACTCAAACGAATAGGATACGAGAGGAGCGACCTTTCCTTTCTTTTTCTCCACCTCATCCACTGCACGACTGATTGTCGGAATAATCTTGCGGTTGTCATCTCCCTTGGTTATGTAATCAAATGCCCCATTCTTAATGGCCTGCACCCCATCCGGAATATTGCCGTGAGCAGTAAGCAGAATCACCTCCGCTTCCGGACGATGTTTTTTTATCTCCCGAATGAAATCTACTCCGTTTCCATCGGGGAGAAACACGTCACAAAGCACCACATCAAACGGTTGGGCTTTCAGCAGTTTCAATGCACTCTGGCAGTCACTCGCTTTCCACACCTTGTAGCCTTCCAGCTCAATCATGCGCGCCAGCAGGTTACGAATGGGGTCTTCATCATCAATCACTAAAATCTGGATCATATCAGTAAAATAAATTAGGAGGAACAGAAAAATGGGCCCTCCCCTATTAAATCATTGCAAAAATACGAAAATATCGACATCCGGTCCAAACATTCCCGTTTTAGAGTGATGGATATCTGACCATTTGCAGGAGTAAATCCTAATTTATTGAATGATAAAAAATAAGGAATCCCATCTTTCAGAAAATCATATCATACTAATAATCAGCAACATAAAGAATACGTAAAGCCTCTTTCAAAAACGCCTTGGCGTTTTGAACAAAACGTCGAAGCGTTTTATCTAAAACGTCTTGGCGTTTCAAATAAAACGCTTCGGCATTTTACTTAAAATGTCAAAGCGCTTCAGTCCCCTCAAAAATAAATATTCACAGGCATTAGGAGTATTACAAAAACGTTACTAACTTTGCGCCACAATTTGTGTAACCGCATGAAGTTAATATTGATAACAACCCCTACTTATTTTGTAGAGGAAGACAAGATCATTACTACTCTGTTCGACGAGGGACTGGACATTCTCCATCTGCGTAAACCCGACACGGCTCCGGTTTATGCGGAGCGTCTGCTAACCCTCATTCCCGAAAAATACCACAAGCGTATTGTCGTACACGACCATTTTTATTTAAAAGAAGAATACAAGCTCAAGGGCATCCACCTGAGCCATCGTAATCCGCTCATTCCGGACAATTATACCGGACACGTGAGTGCATCCTGCCATACCTTTGACGAAGTGATGGCCGACAAGAAAATGTGCGACTACGTATTCCTCAGCCCGATATTCGACAGCATCTCCAAGGAAGGCTATGCATCGGCCTTCACATCGGAATCCATTCGTGAAGCTGCCGAGAAAGGCATTATCGACAAACGGGTCATTGCCCTGGGAGGTGTAGACGAGAACAACCTGCTTCAGGTAAAGGATTTCGGTTTCGGGGGGGGCGCTATCTTAGGAGGACTGTGGAACAAGTTTGACCCCGCTTCAGACTACAATTATCAAGAACTTATCGCTCATTTCAGAAAATTGAAGCGACTGGCCGACTGAGTCATTCGCTAAAATTCTGCCGGAAACGTTTGTCCGGCTTAAAGAAATGGCGTACTTTTGCAGAAAATAAGGCAATATTATCTATTTTTACAATGAGCGCAACATCACCTTTTAAGGTATTCTCTGGAACAAACTCGAGATACCTTGCAGAAAAAATCTGTAACAGCCTGGGCTGTGAACTTGGTAACATGAACATTACTCATTTCGCAGACGGCGAATTTGCAGTTTCCTATGAAGAATCAATCCGTGGACAGCATGTATTCCTAGTACAGTCCACTTTCCCTAACTCAGACAACCTGATGGAACTCCTCCTGATGATTGACGCTGCCAAGCGTGCATCAGCCAAGAGTATCATTGCCGTAGTTCCTTACTTCGGATGGGCTCGCCAGGACCGCAAGGACAAACCGCGTGTGTCTATCGGTGCGAAACTGGTAGCCGACTTGCTGAGCGTAGCAGGTATCGACCGTCTGATTACCATGGACCTTCACGCTGACCAGATTCAGGGATTCTTTGATATTCCGGTTGACCACTTGTATGCGTCTACCATCTTTGCTCCTTACATTCAGTCACTGAACCTGGAGAACCTGGTAATCGCTACTCCTGACGTGGGTGGTTCAAAACGTGCCAGCACATACGCTAAATACCTGGATGTGCCTTTGGTATTGTGCCACAAGACACGCGAAAAAGCAAACGTGGTAGCTTCCATGCAGATTATCGGTGACGTAAAAGACAAGAACGTAATTCTGATTGACGACATGGTAGATACAGCTGGTACCATTACCAAGGCTGCCGACATCATGAAGGAAGCAGGTGCACGCTCTGTACGCGCTATCGCTTCTCACTGTGTAATGTCTGGACCGGCTTCTGAACGTGTACAGAACTCTCAGTTGGAAGAAATGGTATTCACTGACAGTATTCCTTACTCACAGCGCTGCGCTAAGGTAAAACAGTTGTCTATCGCCGACATGTTTGCTGAAACTATCCGCCGCGTGATGTCGAACGAATCTATCAGTTCACAGTACGTAATCTAAAAAATAGTTCCGGGCATTTTCCGTAAAGGAAGAGTCCCGTCACCATAAAGGATTTGCAGTCCGGTTTCTCATCGGCTTGCAAATCCTTTTACTTTGTCCTATTCATTCATCACTTGATTCCCGTTTACTCATGAAAATTCTCTGGCTCGACCTGAACAGCTCGTACGCTCACGCCTCGCTGGCCCTTCCGGCCTTGCACGCACAAGTCATGCACGACCCGTCCCTGGAATGGGGAGTGGTGTCGGCTACTATCAACGAAAATCCGGGCATGACAGCCGGAGAAGTCGTACGTCAGGCACCGGATATTCTGGCAGCTACCTGCTGGCTGTTCAACCACGAAGTGCTCATGCACGTCATCAGTCGGGTAAAAGCCATGCTGCCCCGTTGCGTGGTGGCACTGGGCGGTCCGGAGTTCCTGGGACACAACGAAGACTTCCTGCGCACCAACCGCTTTGTAGACTGCGTGTTCCGTGGAGAAGGTGAAGAGACTTTTCCGCAATGGCTCGCCTGCTGGCAGCAGCCGAAGGAATGGACTCGCATCACGGGACTCTGCTTCCTGGATACGGAAGGACAATATCATGACAACGGACTTTCGCGTGTAATGGCTTTCGATAAGCTGGTGAATCCCGAACAAAGTCCGTTCTTCAACTGGAGCAAGCCGTTCGTGCAACTGGAAACTACCCGCGGCTGTTTCAACACCTGCGCATTCTGCGTAAGCGGAGGAGAAAAGCCGGTCCGTACGCTTTCCGTCGAGGCAATCCGCGAACGTGTCCGACTGATTCACGAGAAAGGTATCCGTAACATCCGGGTGCTCGACCGTACATTCAACTACCAGAGCCACCGGGCCAAAGCCCTATTCGACCTCTTCCGCGAGTTCCCCGACATGCGTTTCCACCTGGAAATTCATCCGGCCTTGCTTTCGGAGGAACTGAAACAGGAACTTGCTTCCATGCCTAAGGGACTGCTTCACCTGGAAGCAGGCATCCAGAGCCTGCACGAAGAAGTGCTTACCGTCAGCCGGAGAGCCGGTAAACTGGCCGATGCACTGGAGGGACTGCGTTACCTCTGCGCGCTGGACAACATGGAAACGCACGCCGACTTGATTGCGGGACTGCCGCTGTATCATCTCTCACAGATTTTCGACGATGTACGCACGCTGGCCGAATACCGTGCGGGAGAAATCCAGCTGGAATCCCTGAAGCTTCTGCCGGGCACGGAGATGCGGCGCCGGGCCGAGGAACTGGGCATCTGCTACTCTCCCCTTCCCCCTTACGAGGTGCTCCAGACTCGTGAAATCACCCCCGACGAGTTACAGACAGCCCGCCAGCTATCACGTCTGCTCGACGGATTCTACAACGCACCGGCCTGGCAGGAAATCACCCGCCGTCTGATTGTGGAAGAACCAGACTTCCTAACACGCTTCCTGGATCACCTGATTCAAATCGGGGTCATCGACCAGCCCATGGGACTGGAACGACGGGGTATCCTGCTCTACCATTTCTGCAAGGAGCACTATCCTCTTTTCCTGACCGCCATGAGCCGGGCCTGGATTGAAGCCGGCATGTCACTCAAGAAGGAACCGGCCGAACGGGTACGCACAAAGCACGTCACTCCGCCCGAAGCGTGGACGGTGTGCACGGGTACGTACCGCGACGACCTCCGTCTGTGCAAGCTTCCTGCCCCCGAGGAAGGCCGATGCTACTGGTACGGCTTCGAAACCGAAAGCCAGCAGCTCCGCCCCGTGTTTGCTGCTGTGAGCGAAGAGTTAACTCCTGCCCCATGAAAGGGGGAAAATCGCTTCGGAACATTAGGAAAATTGGCGGGCAAATTATAACTTTGCCCGCCAATTTTCAACTAGACTATGTATATATTCCGATCGATTCACGAAATTATCAATACCATTGCGGCGGCCAGGGGACTGCTCACGGAAATGTTCGAGAAACGAAAGACGCTGAGTTTCCGCTATTCCGACGCACTGGCACTGCTCAAGGACGATGAAAACCGGTTAAAACTGCTCATAGAGAAAGAAGTCATCCGCCAGAACGGCAACTTCGTGGAACTGGATGCCCGCTTCCTCGATTTTTTCGAACTGCTCCTCGAAGCGAACGAGGAAATCAACACGGCCATCATCGACGAGAACATTGCCTTCCTGCACGAACTGATGGACTACTACGAGAAGGAACAGATTGCCTCGCGCAAGGAGAGCTATGTGCGCAACATCAAGATTACCTTCCAGAAGATTGCACGTACCACCATCCGCAACATCATGAACCTGCAGAGCAGCATCGACAATGCGTTCAAGCACGAACCGACTTACCAGATAAAGATTGCCAAACTGGAAAACCTGGACAAGAAGCGGATTCACATCCAGCAGCTGATTGATACCACCGAAAACCTCATCCTGCACGAGGAACGGCGGTTTTTCCAGCAGGCTACCGACGAGGAACTGAACCGCATCCTGCTGGAACTGCGTAGCGAACTCCAGCTCTCGGCCCACAGCCTCATCCGCGCCCAGCAAGACATCATCAACTACCTGAACCAAATTAAGAGCCAGGTGATTCTTGTAGAGAAAATCCGGAAGGTGAAGTACCTGCAAGACCAGTTTGAACTGCGTTCGCGAAGCAACCTTTCGGAAGTGCTCGAAAGGGAACATTCCGTACTGGTGGAAGGCAGCGTGCCGTCTTCGTTCAAGCTGTCACTGCCCTACCTGAGTACCGACGAGGCACGTCCGGTCATCCTGAAAGTGCTGCGCAACCTGCAGTACCGCGAGATTATCCGCAGCAACGAGGCGGGTGCCTTCAGCGAGGAGGACATGGAATCGCAGGCCATGTACCAGGAGGTCATCGACCTGGAAGAAACCCTGAGCGACTACATCCAGGCGCAGGCACAGGCCCGCTGGAACGATGCGTCGGCTCCGGAAGAAGACCTCTTCCACTACCTGATGCACTACACTTTCGCCCGCGAAGTGGACGAGCAGGAACGCACCACCTTGTTCTGCCAGATGGTGTCGCTCTACGAAAACCGTCTCCGCATCAGCGAGGAATTTGGCCTGTATCACCAGTACGAATATGCCAAGGTGTATCCGGCTAACTCGTAACCCATTCATCCCTATACATTTGACTTATGGAACTGAACATACATATACCTGACAATACTGCGGCCTTGTTCGACTGTCTCCAGAAGGGACAGTTCATCAGTTCGAACAGCTGCAACGAAGCCGTGCGCGACATGTACGACCAGATAGATGACCATTTTGAAGCGCTCTCGGTCTACTTCGCCCAAATCGGCTACACCCTGGAACGGGGCAACGAATACTTTTACTTCTCGCGCGTGGAACCGCGTACCACACTGGAACAGAAAATCATGCGTGCCTACTACTGGATTGACGTGCTCGACCTGTTCAAGACCTACGACGAAACTTTCGGTGCAGGTTTCCGCTTCCAGCCCGAACAGATTCTGGTGGAGGCCAACATCAACGTGATGCTGCAAAACAAGCTCGACGGGCTGCGCAAGCATTTCTCCGACAAGGACGTGCGCAAGGACGTGCTCGACAACCTGATTCGCCAGCTCACCAAGGAGTCATTCCTGGAACTGGAGAACGAGAAGACCAACACCTACAAGGTGATGAGTTCCTGGCACTACCTGGAACGCCTGATTGAAAGTATCCAAATTTACGACGACACTGAAACGGAAGACAATGAGAAATCTGAATAGAATCATCTTTATCAACAGCGCCAACATTCCCTATGCCGACGACATTTACCTGGACGGGAATGTGCACTTCATCGGCACGCAGGGAGTGGGAAAAAGTACCGTGCTGCGCGCCATCCTGTTTTTCTACAACGCCGACACCCAGAAGCTGGGTATCCCCGTAGAGAAGCAAAGCTACACGGAATATTACTTCCCCTACTCCAACTCCTACATCATCTACGAGGTAACCACCGAACAGGGAGCGTTCTGCATCCTGAGCTTCAAGTCGATGGGCCGCGTGTGCTACCGTTTCATCGACTCGCCCTACCGCATGGAATTCTTTGTCGACGAGAACCGCACAGCCTACAGCGGAAACGACCGTATCCGTGCCGCCCTCGACCAGTACGGAGTGGACTACTCACGCATCATCTATACCTACGACGAATACCGTAACATCCTCTACGGCAACGGGGCAGGCCCCGAAATGAGCCGCTACTCGCTCATGGAGAGCAAGCAGTACCAGAACATTCCGCGTACCATACAGAACGTGCTCCTCAACTCAAAGCTCGATGCGGAGTTCATCAAGAAGACCATCATCTCGTCCATCAACGAAGACGAGACCGCCATCGACCTGAATACCTACAAGGAGCACCTGAAGAACTTCGAAACCCGACTGCGCGACATCGAAGAGTTCCAGAAACGCGAAACGCAGAAACAGGCCAAAGAAATCACCTCCCTCTCGGCACAGGTGTCACGTCAGCAGACTGCCCTGGTGCAGGGTTGCCGCGAACTGGCCGCCACCTACCGCCTTACCGAAAGCCAGTTGCCCAAGGCCGAGGAACAGAAGCACCAGGCCGAGAAGGCACGTACCGCCCTCCTGAATCATCGTCAGGAGTTACAGGAACAGTCGCGCCAGCGCTGCGACAAGATGCAGGAGGCACTGGCCATCCTGAACAACGAACTACAAAAAGCACAGCAGAAAGAAAAGGAATATGCCCGCCGCCAGATAGAAGAAATCAGGGAGCGTTCGGCCCGCAAGGAGGAGTGGAAGAACAAGCAGCAGGGATTGCAGGAAGAGCAGCGCATCCTTACTTCGCACTACACGGAAATCTCTACCAAGTACAAGTCGCTCATCCAGAGCCTCGACGAGCAGTGGAACCGCATCCACGAGGCCAAAATCAGGCAGCTTGAGGGACTGAACAACACGTTCAATGCCCGCATCGAAGAAGCTCGCCGTCAGCACGAAGCGGCTACCGAAACGCTTTATCAGGAATACGAACAGCTCTCGCAGCAACTGCATCCGGAGCGCAGCAGCAAGCAGAACGAACTGACTGCCCTCGACTACCAGATGCAGCTGTGTCGCAAGGAGACCTTCTTCGAAGCCGAACAGGAGGAACTGAAACACCGCATCCAGTCGTACACCGGTCTGCACATGAGCAAGAAGAACCGCATCAACAACGCCCAGCTCATCATCAAGGAACTTACCCTGAAATGGGAAGAAGAGTTGCAGAAGGGACTGAAGGAGAAAGACGAGGCACTGATGCAGTTGCAGGCCGAGCACTTGCAACTCCGTCCGCGTATGGACGAACTGGAGACCTTCCTAAAAAACAGTAAGAGCACCCTGCAAGGCTGGCTTAAGGAGCACAAAAAGGGATGGGAAGAGAACATCGGTAAGCTGTGCGACGAGTCCATCCTCTGGCAGACCAACCTCTCGCCGAAGATTGTAGACGAGGGTACGTCGTTCTACGGCATCTCCATCTCCCTGCAGGACATCGAGCGCCACATCCGCTCCATCGATGACTATCAGGCGGAACATGACAAGGGCATCAAGCGACTGGCTGAAATCCAGGCTGAAACCCTCCGTCTGCAACAGGAGAAAGAGACCCTGGAAGAGCAGCTGAAAGCCAAATACCAGCCGCGCATCAAGGAACAGAAAGACGTGATAGCTGTGCAGGAATACGAGCTGGAAAAACTGGAACAGCAATACCAGAAGGATATGCTCGACCTGGACGACTGGAAGAAGAAGGCGGAAGCCGAACGTGCTGCCAAACTCCGGAAACTGGAAGAGGAAAAGCAACGCATCGCCGCAGAACTGAAGGAAATTGACGGCAAACTGAACAACCTGAACCGCGAAAAGAGCGAGAAGCTGAACCAGCTGAAGCAGGAATGGAACCGAGTGCAGCAGGACATCGCGCACGAGAAGGATACACAGGCCGGCAGCATCCGCCTGGAGGATAAGGAAGAACAGCAGCGCATCGCCACGGAGAAAGCCGAATACGAGCGCCAGATGAAGCAGGAACTGCACTCGCAGGGGGCCGACACCGAACGTCTGCAACAGATTAGCAGTCAGTTGCGCGATATCGACCGAGAACTGCAGTTCATCAAGGAGCACGCCACCCTGCTCATCGAGTACCAGAAGGACAAGCGCGACCTCATCGACCACATTCCGGAATGGAAGCGTGAACAGGAGGAACAGAAACGCCAGCTCAGTCAGGAGAAGGACAACCTGCGCCGGGAAACCTCGGGTTTGCAGGAGCAGATTGATGCCCTGAACAAGGAACTGCAGCAGGCAGAGAAGGAAGTGACACAGCTTCAGGCCAACCTGGAGGCGTACAGCAAGATTTCGGCCTACGACTGGTACAAGCCGCATCGGGATATTTTCAATCCCGAGAACCCCGTCACGCTGGAAATCCACACGCCGCGCACCTGCCTGGAACTGATTGACGAACTGGGCCGCACGGACAGCCAGTACATGACGCTGCAAAACCGTCTGCGCAAGGAGGTGAATCTCTTTACCGGCCACTTCGACGAGGAGAATACCTTCAAGTTCAAGACCAAGTTTACCGAGGACTGGGAGTACATCCGCTTTGCCGAGGAACTGCACGACTTTGTGGAAGAGAACAAAATCAGCGAATTCGTCCGCCGCATCAACAACGAGCACTCCGACATCTTCAAGCGCATCAGCATGGATACCTCAATGCTCACGGCTTCGGAAGACGATATTCAGGACCTCATCGGTCAGGTGAACAAGGGATTCCAGACGTGCAACTTCGTGGGCGTTATCCAGTGCATCGAAATGAAGGTGGAAGAAAGCAGCAACCGTGTGGTAAACTGTCTGCGTGCCATCCAGAAGTACTACAACGAGCATGCCTATGACCTCACACCGGGCACCAACCTCTTCTCGTCGGAAAACGAGCAGCTGGTAAAGCAGGAGGCCATCGCCCTGCTCCGCGACTTCATCAAGGAGATTCACGCCTACCGCTACGACAGCATCCGCCTGTACGACTCATTCGAGCTGCGTTTCCGCATCATCGAGAACAACAACGACACGGGCTTCGTAGAGAAGCTGTCGAACGTGGGTTCGGAAGGTACGGACATCCTGGTGAAAGCCATGATCAACATCATGTTGCTGAACGTGTTCAAGGAAGGGGCTTCGCGCAAGTTCAAGGACTTCAAGCTGCACTGTATGATGGACGAAATCGGTAAGCTCCATCCGAACAACGTGAACGGTATCCTGAAGTTTGCCAACGACCGGAACATCATCCTCATCAACGGTTCGCCTACCGAACTGAACCGCGATGCCTACAAGCATGTGTACCTGCTCACCAAAGGCGCGCAGAGCAAGACACGCATCGCCCGACTTATTTCGGACCAGAAACTGTAGGCTTTTCAGGCTCCATGAAAGCCTTTTTCAAAACGTCTTTGCGATTACTCCAAAACGCTTTGACGTTTACAATAAAACGCAAGTGCCTTTTACTTCGAATGCACTTGCGTTTCAAATGAAACTCCCTTGCGTTTTCAAACAAACGCAAGGGAGTTTTTTATGGCTTATTTTTCAAATAAAAATTACTATTTCATGACTGCAGTCTATTTATTTGATCGAGTATCTTCTGAGTTTCTCTGTATTGCTCAGCTTCAGGAACCTTTACAAACTCAACTGTTTTATCATAGTTTGCTTTTACCACTTCTTCAATTTCATCCAGAGTAACATTAAAGAACTCCCTTCTTCCATTGATCATGTTAACCTTTTTGTTTTCAAAAGCATGGTGAAGTGCTGTTTCAAGAGCTGGAGCATCATCAGAAAAGATAAGAGCATGCACATCAAATTTGAACGGTACAGATGCATCACCAAGCTCATCAACTCTTTCCATCGGATCAAGTCTTCTTGTCATACCTATCTTATAGACATTCTCACCAAATGAACCAATATTTGAGATGATATATACATAGCCGGCTCTTTTGTTAGCCTGTCTATAGTCAATGTCTTCCATTGCTTTATCCAATGAAGAAAGATGACTTTCAATTTCGGCTTTCTTTTCCAGAAGAACATCTTTCTCCACATCATCACATTTTTCAAGTTGTTCATTTATTTTAGATAATGCATTTGAATAGTGCTTCTGTTCTTTTTCTATATCCTTTCGTGCTTCTTCAAGTTCTTTTTGAAGTTTAGCTTCCTCTCGCATCTGTTCTCTTATGCGCCTTTGTTCATCTTTTTCCTGCTGCTTTTTGACAGCGTACTCGTATGCAAGTTGAAGTTCTTCAATTTTAAGGTTAAGGTATGTGGTAGATAAAGAGACAGCATTTTTTGAATTCATACGATTCAAAGCATCAAATGACTTTATTATTTTATCCGTATATGCAGTAACATTGTTGAATTTTACCTTACTTATCAACATATCACATTCATCATTAAAGCACCTTAGAATCTGCTTTATATTTTGATTCGTCATAACTCGACCTTGTACTGTGCTACCATCTACAGTCCAAACTCGAGAACAAGTCGCCGCCGTTTTATTTAATATCATATTCTTCTGTTCTGTTCTAATAGCATCCAATCTATCTTTATACTCATCAGAAGTCGCAAAATCATATATAGGAGAATACATTCCAAAGTCTTGAAGAAGGATACTCTCATCAAGTTCTACTATCTGATTACGCTTTTCTTTAATACTTTCTGTAAGCCCATCTGATTCAATTTTAAGATTCTCTATTTGCAATATTAAGTTCTTCTTTTCTTCTTGAAACGAAGCCTTTTCACACGCTATTTGAGCCAATATATTATTTTTTTCTTTGTCCAAATCCGCTATCTCACTAAATCTAGACAAACTTTCACATTTCTTCTCAAATTCACATGACTTTTGTCTTTCACATTCCAAATCCTTCTGAAGAGTTTGTATCAAATCGAGCTCTTTTCTTTTGAAAATATCAAAAAAAACCATATTTTCTTTTTTGATGATTAATAAACAAAAAAGCCTAGAAATCAAGCTATAAAATGCTGGATGTCTAGGCTATAGTCGGAGCCGAAAGCGGGACTCGAACCCGCGACTTACTCATTACGAATGAGTTACTCTACCAACTGAGTTATTTCGGCAACGTGTTTCGTTGAAAACGGTTGCAAAATTACTGTTTTCTTGAAAACAGCCAAATAAAAAAGAGATTTTTTTCCTAGAAACTACATTTTTCCAGCCCGTACAACCCATTTACGCTACATCACAGGGGCATTTGACACATTATTACGTGTAATTTGTACAATAGTCCCTTGTCTGCCTCCTGCCGATTTCCTACTTTTACCCGCAAAATGAAACATTACACTACCATGAAAAAGAAACTGATGATTTCACTGCTGGCGCTGGCTTCACTGGGAGCCGGAGCACAAAACTTGCAAAAGGGAGACTACGGATACTTGTACTGCCACATGAGCGGACGAGGGGAATGGACGGCCTACGCCCTGAGCCGTAACGGCGTACACTTTCACGACCTGATTGATGGCGATCCCGTATACAATGTAGAAGAAATGTCAAAAATAGAGGGAGGAGCACGCGATGCCTTTATCTGCCGTACGTCCGACGGAAAGGGCTACCTGATGGTGACTACCGACATGAGCAACGCCAAGAGCCGCTCGTGGTTCAACTACGGCATCAACCTGCTGAAAAGTGACGACCTGATTCACTGGACTTCTACCACCTTCGACTTCCGCCAGGGACCGGACATCTTCTGTGACCCTCAGTCGCCCGATGTTTATAAGGACTACAGCACCATCAAGCGCGTATGGGCACCGCAGATTTTCTGGGACCCTTCGTACGTATGGGCCGATGGCACGAAGGGCGGATACATGATATACTATTCACTGCTTAATCCGGCAGAAGACCAGTACGACCGCGTGTTCTATTCCTATGCCGACGCCACCTTTACACGTCTTACCAAGCCCCGCCTGCTGGTGGACTGGGGATATGCCACCATCGATGCCGACATCAACTATGTGCCGGCCGACGGACTCTACCACATGCTCATCAAGAAAGAAGGAGGTACACCCGGCATCTTTGCCGCCACGGCCACGAAACTGACCGGCCCATACAAGATAAAGGATGAAAATGACTATGTGAAGTTTGAAGGCAACAAGAAGTGTGAGGGCTGCTCTGCCTTCCAGCTGGTGGGCGATTCCACCTGGCGCGTGGCCTACATCGAATACTCCTCCAAGCCCAAAAGATACCGCATCTGCCAGGCCGATGAAAAACTCGCCAACTTCCACTCCCCCGTCACCATGGAGGGCGTGAAACATCCGCAGCACGGCTCGTTCATGCGGCTCACCGAAGAAGAATACAAGCGCCTGCAGGAATGGTCGGACAGCATCATGCGCGAAAGAGCCGCCCGAAACAGCGGAGAAAAGAAATAAAAAGAGGAAAATGAAATATTTTTGTAAAAACTTTTGGCAAACATCCTTTCATTTGAACAGAAAACATTATCTTTGCACTCCGAATTATGACGTGACAAAAGAGTTTGATGTATTACTGTATAACACATAGTAAAAAGAATAAGCGCACATTCGGAGTTCCGGCGGAATGGACAAATGCCGGAAGCTATTTCTTTTTTCTTTTATGTCACTTATTTCCTGAATATTTAAGATTTCTTATTTTATCAAACACCCGGAACTGCTTTTCGGCAAGTCCGGGCGTTTTTTCGTATATACGAGAGTAGAATAGAAAAAAAATACAAGATATAAAGATTATTAGTAACAAGGTAATGAGAAATGTAACATTGATCCTCGACGACGGGAGCCGCTTTCATGGCAAGTCGTTCGGCTATGAGAAACCGGTAGCCGGTGAAGTAGTTTTCAACACGGCAATGACCGGATACCCCGAAAGCTTGACCGACCCTTCGTATGCCGGTCAGTTGATGACACTGACTTACCCGCTGGTAGGTAACTATGGTGTGCCTCCCTTCACGTTCGAAGCAAACGGACTGCCTACTTTCATGGAGAGCGAAAAAATCCATGCCGAAGCGATTATCGTAAGCGATTACAGTGAAAAATACTCTCACTGGAATGCTGTAGAAAGTCTGGGCGACTGGCTGAAACGCGAACAGATTCCGGGCATCACAGGCATCGACACACGCGAACTGACAAAGGTATTGCGCGAGCATGGAGTGATGATGGGAAAAATCGTGTTCGACGATGAGCCGGACAACATTCCCGAAGCTACCTATGCAGGTGTGAACTACGTAGACAAGGTTTCTTGCAAGGAAGTGATTCGCTACAACGAAGGCGAAGGCAAGAAAAAAGTAGTACTGGTAGACTGCGGCGTGAAATCAAACATTATCCGTTGCCTGCTCAAGCGCGACGTGGAAATCATCCGCGTGCCTTGGAACTACGACTTCAACTCTCTGCAGTTCGACGGTCTGTTCATCTCCAACGGTCCGGGCGACCCCGACACCTGCGATGCAGCCGTGCAGAACATCCGCAAGGCCATGCAGAACGAAAAACTTCCTATCTTCGGTATCTGTATGGGTAACCAGCTGCTTTCAAAGGCAGGAGGTGCTAAAATCTACAAACTGAAATACGGTCACCGCAGCCATAACCAGCCGGTACGCATGGTAGGCACGGAAAAGTGTTTCATCACCTCGCAGAACCACGGTTATGCCGTAGACAACAACACACTGGGAGCCGACTGGGAACCGCTCTTCATCAACATGAACGACGGTTCGAACGAAGGTATCCGCCACAAGAAGAACCCCTGGTTCTCGGCTCAGTTCCACCCGGAAGCTGCCAGCGGTCCTACCGACACGGAATTCCTGTTCGATGAGTTTGTAAAGTTGCTGTAATCCACTAAAAAACAAAGAAGACAATGAAAGAAAACATAAAGAAAGTATTGCTGTTAGGTTCAGGAGCCCTGAAAATCGGTGAAGCTGGTGAATTCGACTACTCTGGTTCGCAGGCCCTGAAAGCACTGAAGGAAGAAGGTATCGAAACCATCCTGATTAACCCGAACATCGCCACCGTGCAGACTTCGGAAGGTGTGGCAGACAAAATCTACTTCCTGCCTGTTACTCCGTATTTCGTAGAAAAGGTCATCGACAAGGAACGCCCCGACGGCGTGCTGCTGTCATTCGGTGGACAGACTGCCTTGAACTGCGGTGTGGCTCTCTACAAAGCCGGCGTGTTCGAGAAATACAATACCCGCGTACTGGGTACTCCGGTACAGGCCATCATGGATACGGAAGACCGTGAACTCTTCGTACAGAAGCTGGACGAAATCAACGTGAAGACCATCAAGAGTGAGGCAGTAGAAAACATTGAAGATGCCCGCCGTGCAGCGAAGGAACTGGGTTATCCGGTCATCATCCGTGCAGCCTACGCACTGGGAGGTCTGGGTTCAGGTTTTTGCGACAACGAAGAAGAGCTGAACGTACTGGCCGAAAAAGCGTTCTCTTTCTCTCCGCAGGTGCTGGTAGAAAAGAGTCTGAAAGGCTGGAAGGAAGTGGAATACGAAGTAGTGCGCGACCGTTTCGACAACTGTATCACAGTCTGCAACATGGAAAACTTCGACCCGCTGGGTATCCACACCGGTGAATCTATCGTTATCGCTCCGTCACAGACACTGACCAACAGCGAATACCACAAACTGCGCGAACTGGCCATCCGCATCATCCGTCACATCGGTATCGTGGGTGAATGTAACGTACAGTACGCGTTCGACCCTGAATCAGAAGACTACCGCGTAATCGAGGTAAATGCCCGTCTGAGCCGTTCTTCTGCACTGGCTTCTAAGGCTACAGGTTATCCTTTGGCTTTCGTTGCAGCTAAGTTGGGATTGGGCTACGGACTGTTCGACCTGAAGAACTCAGTAACTAAAACAACTTCTGCCTTCTTCGAACCGGCACTGGACTACTGCGTATGTAAGATTCCTCGCTGGGACTTGGGTAAGTTCCACGGCGTAGACCGCGAACTGGGCTCCAGCATGAAATCGGTAGGTGAAGTCATGGCCATCGGACGTACCTTCGAAGAAGCCATCCAGAAAGGTCTTCGTATGATTGGTCAGGGCATGCACGGTTTCGTAGAAAACAAGGAGCTGGTTATCGAAGACATCGACAAAGCACTGCGCGAACCGACTGACAAACGTATCTTCGTCATCTCAAAGGCTATGCGTGCAGGCTACACAGTAGACCAGATTCACGACCTCACCAAGATTGACAAGTGGTTCCTCGACAAGCTGATGAACATCATGCAGACTTCTAAGGAACTCCACGAGTGGGGCAACAACCATACACAGCTTTCACAGCTTCCGAACGAGCTGCTCTACAAGGCAAAACGTCAGGGATTCTCCGACTTCCAGGTGGCACGTGCCATCGGCTACGAAGGCGATATGGAAGACGGTATCCTGGAAATCCGTAACCACCGTAAGAGCGTAGGCATCGTGCCGGTAGTAAAACAGATTGACACGCTGGCAGCCGAATATCCGGCACAGACCAACTACCTGTACCTGACTTACAGCGGCGTGGCTAACGATGTACATTATCTGGGCGACCACAAGAGTATCGTCGTACTGGGTTCAGGTGCTTACCGTATCGGTTCATCCGTAGAGTTCGACTGGTGCGGCGTACAGGCACTGAACACCATCCGCAAGGAAGGCTACCGCTCAGTAATGATCAACTACAACCCTGAAACCGTATCGACCGACTACGATATGTGCGACCGTCTGTACTTCGACGAACTGACTTTCGAACGTGTGATGGATATCCTCGACCTGGAAAATCCGCACGGAGTCATCGTATCTACCGGTGGACAGATTCCGAACAACCTGGCATTGCGCCTGGATGCACAGAAGGTAAACATCCTGGGAACTTCTGCCAAGAGCATCGACAACGCTGAAGACCGCGACAAGTTCTCGGCTATGCTCGACCGTATCGGCGTAGACCAGCCTGAATGGAGCGCACTGACTTCAATGGAAGACATCAACGCATTTATTGAAAAGGTAGGATTCCCTGTATTGGTTCGTCCGTCATACGTGCTTTCTGGTGCAGCCATGAACGTATGTTCTAACCAGGAAGAGCTGGAACGCTTCCTGCAGCTGGCCGCTAACGTATCGAAGAAGCATCCGGTAGTAGTAAGCCAGTTCATCGAACACGCCAAGGAAGTAGAAATGGATGCCGTGGCACAGAATGGTGAAATCGTAGCTTACGCCATCTCTGAACACATCGAGTTTGCCGGCGTACACTCTGGCGATGCTACCATCCAGTTCCCGCCGCAGAAACTGTACGTAGAAACCGTACGCCGCATCAAGCGCATCTCTCGTCAGATTGCGAAAGAACTGAACATCTCTGGCCCGTTCAACATCCAGTTCCTGGCTCGTGAAAACGACATCAAGGTAATTGAATGTAACCTGCGTGCCAGCCGTTCATTCCCGTTCGTCAGCAAGGTTCTGAAGATTAACTTCATCGAACTGGCTACCAAAGTCATGTTAGGCTTGCCGGTAGAAAAGCCCGAAAAGAACCTCTTCGACCTCGACTACGTAGGTATCAAGGCCAGCCAGTTCTCGTTCAACCGCTTGCAGAAGGCCGACCCTGTGCTGGGTGTAGACATGGCTTCTACAGGTGAAGTTGGCTGTATCGGCGACGATACTTCATGTGCCGTACTGAAAGCCATGCTGTCTGTAGGCTACCGCATTCCGGAAAAGAACGTCCTGATGTCTACCGGTACACTGAAACAGAAAGTAGATTTGCTTCAGGCAGCACGCGCCCTCAAGGCCAAAGGTTACAACATCTTCGCTACCGGCGGTTCTTCTAAGTTCCTGGCAGAAAACGGAGTAGAAAACACCCGCGTATACTGGCCAAGCGAAGAAGGTCAGCCTCAGGCACTGGAAATGCTACACAAGAAAGAAATCGACATGGTGGTAAACATTCCGCGTGACCTCACTCCTACCGAGTTGGAAAACGGATACAAGATTCGCCGTGCCGCAGTCGACCTGAACATTCCTCTGGTAACCAATGCCCGTCTGGCAAGCGCATTCATCAATGCCTTCTGCTCTATGAGCATTGACGACATCGCTATCAAGAGCTGGGACGAATACAAATAATCCGTACCACTTAAAAATATAGATAAAATTAATCCCCTCCGGAACTATTTGTTATGAATGAGTTCTGGAGGGGATTTTTTAAGGCTGTCCTCACCTTTATTGGTTGGACAGCCTTTCTTCATTAATAAAACCTATAATTAATCAACCAAAGGGAACATAAAGCCTTTTCCGTCATTATCATCAAACTTAGCTTTTGAAGGAAGAGGCAGATGTTTGGCATTGTTGCTGAAATCCCAGAGCATGGTTTCGTCCTCGGTGATTTCTCCTGTGTCAAGGTTGCGCTTCTTTCCGTTTAGCGGATAATACAGCACCAGATTCTCGTCACTTCCGTCTACCGTTTTCCACATGAACTGCTTCAACTGCTGAGGTGTGCGGGCCGTCTTCCAGAAACGGATTTCACGAACCAACTCGTTCGCACCGCCAATCCAGAAGCCTACCAGACCGTAAGGCCCTGTACGGATTTCACGGTCGGCCACCAATTCCCCATTCACATATACATAGTTTTTCTTACCGTCGTACACGAAAGCCAACATATACCAAGTGTCGGCCTGTGCCGCAAAGACATCCGCCGGCACGTCAATCTGAGAACCTCCAGTCTTAAACTGAAGCTGGTCGGGACGGATGGTCACGTCGCCGAAACGAGGATAGATTTCATCGAGTGCACCGGATCCAGACACGAGTTTGGTACCACAGATGGAACGGTTGTTGCTCTGGTATGAGCTACGGTTTACCATGACCTCCATCGTCCACTGGTCCACCTTGAAATCGTCCGGGAACATTTTCGCATCTTCACTGCCGTATCCGTCAATGCGAAGACACTTCGTATTGATGCGCTGCTCCAGTACAATCAGTGATTCAGATTCACTGTCAATCACGGGTACCGTACCGCCACTCAGTTTCACCGGCAAAGCATAGCTTCCCTGCAGGGAGAATTTCACATCCTTGAACTTTACCGGCAGAAATTGCTGCGTCTGCCTGGAACTGAACACCACTTCCTTGCCTACTTCATACATTTCGGGCGGCAGCATCAGGTAGTCCGTTCCATGCTTCTTGTTGTATGCTTCCAGCTGTTCCTTGCTGCCGGCTTCTACCGTCACCGTCTTGGCATCGTTTTCCTGCTGCACCAGCGATACGGTGATAGACTTCACATCGACTTCCTTTCCTTCTTCCACGAATACCTGCGAAGATTCACCAGTCTTGATGTAAGCCCCCTGTGCCGACTGGTATTCACTGGTTGCATCCTTGTATAATTCATTCTGGCAGGAACAAGCCAGCAAGGCTCCTGCGAATATGCTGAAATATAATTTCTTTTTCATAATTCAATTTTTAATCTAACTTACCCGGATAAACCACATTTCCTAAGTGCAAGGCTTCTCTGAGCCATTTGTAAGGAGGAGTATTCGCATAGTCGTATTCCATGTGATACGTGCCGATGCCGCCGATGCGTCTGCCGTCGGGAAGGTCCAGCGTGGCATAATCAAAAATCTGACACCCTTCCGGATAAGCATTGATTTCCGGACGCACGCTGGTGTAATTATCTACTCCACCTGTCTGCCAGCCTTGCTCAAACTCTACGGTGATAATGGTCTTCCGCTCCCAGTTTTCAAGGTGAGGCTGATTGATTTTCCTAAGGACCTGCGCGGTGGAACGTTCCCAATACGCCTGATAAATATAGTGGTCGATGTACTTGGAAGCCTCGGTAGAAAGTTTCTCAGGCTGACCGTCCATTACCAGCATTCTGCCGGCCGGACGCAAACGGTCTGAAAGGGTTTTGATAAATACGAACATGTTCGTATTGCCCGAATTTTCGCTGATAGTCTCCCCGTTAGCCATCGAACCTGAATGACCATAGCCGGGTTCGTAGTCTATGTCGAAACCATCCAAATTATACTTTTCAATCGTATCGCAGATGGCATTTGCATAAGCCTTCACACCTTCCACAAAATTGCCACCTCCCTTTTCCACAATCCAGTAATTTTTCGGATCTTGTCCCGGAGGAGTCATCTGGTCGCCCAGGTCTTGTACAATCCAGCACAGCAGCGCTTTTCCTCCCTTGATTTCTTGGAAAAACTTCAAGTCTTTTTTCTGCTCTTCCGAAAGGTTTCCTCGCGTACCCCACAAGGATACGAAATCTACGCTGTCGGGCAGCATCTTCAGGTAGTTCTGTGCATTGCTGCCTCGTCCGGTCCAGTTGCCGAACCAGCCGAACCCCTTCACATGAGGCGCCTGACGGTATTCTCTCAGTTTGGCAAAATAATCGCGCATGGAGGGAGTCAGGTCGGCTTCACTTTCCGCCTCCAGCAAGGGAATGTATTTCTCCAGATTTTCCTGGTTTTCGAACGTTTCTCTTTCAGGCACGTTCCATTCGGAACAGGCCACGAAGCCTGCCGCCAGCAGCAGGGCTCCTGCATATCTTATGATTCTTTTCATCACTTCATTTGTTTGACATTTCCGTAAAACTCATTTCTCATTTCGGCTGTTTGGGACGGTTATTGCGCACCCACCACAGCTTGGTTGCTCCCTGGTCTTCACCACCCAGCAGCGCCGGCACTTCCGACATGTTGGGGTTTGTACCATATTCGGCCGGAGCAAAGCGGAATCTTTCGGGCGTGATGGCATCTTCTTCACCTCCTATGCTCACGTAAGCTTTGTCATAAGCCGGTTTGAGCAGGTAAGGATAGCCCGTCCGGCGATATTCAGTCCAGGCTTCCACGGCATTGGGATAGAGTGCCAGGTATTTCTGGGTAATGATTTTCTGCAACTTCACTTCGTCCGAATCCGCATCGTTCCACTTGGGAGACACATTTCCGGTAGAAAGCTTGCAGGAATACTGACGGTTGTAAGGCAACATAGACCGGCTGATGTCATAAGGAAAGTCTGTAACCTCCAGATAGGCAGCCACTCCGCTTACTCCGTTTTCTTCGAACGACTTGGTAACACCTTCTTCATACAGTGCTTTCGGATTACCTCCTGCCAGTTTGTAAAGTGCGGCTTCTGCCTTCAGGAAAGACACTTCCGAAGCACGCAACCAGAACAAAGGAGAAGCCGCATCGACCTTGGGCTTGGAGGCTCCCGTCTTGGCTGCGGAGCTAAGGGCATTGTTGTTCGTAGGAGGAAGAGGCATGAAATAGCCGTAAGAATCGGACGTGAACAAGGCACCCAGACGCGGATCGTCATACCCCTGCATGTAGGCCCAGATGGTAGCTCCCAGGCGACATTCTCCGTAGTCCTCTACAGTCGGCAGCATGGAGTTCATCAGCGGCAACTTGTCCGTACTCCGTATTTTGGCCTCCTGTGCCACGGTTTCAATGACACCTCCGTGAGAAGGGTCAAGGGCGAACGTGATGTATTCCTTTGCCAGTGCCTCGTCCTTGAAATGCACGCGGACGGCTATGCGCAACATGAGCGAGTTAGCCAGTCGTACCCAGTTGGAAGCGTTTCCGTTATAAATTACATCGTACGACGGAAGCACTTTCGATGCGGTATTGACCAGCAGCTGCGAAGCATCCTTCAAATCGGCCAGCATCGCCTTGTACACGGTCTCCTGAGAATCCAGTTTCGGAGCAATGTCTCCGTTGCCGGCATTGGTATATACAATCGGGCCGAACACATCCGTCGCACGGAGCCAGGCAGTCACCTTGACAATATTGGCTACAGCCTGCACTTCCTTGTCGGCAGGGTCTTCCGAATTCTTCGTATGCTTGTAGATGTCATTCCATGCACGGAACAGTTTCGAATAGAAATTCTGGTAGGCATAGCTCATACGGGCATCCGTAAAGTTCCACGTAGCCTCCGTGTTGAAATTCCAGTTGTTGTTCATGCCCCAGTAACCGATGTAGTTACCGGCCGACATGATGTCTGTATTGGCCAGGTCGTTACCCGGTCCTGTCGATTCAGTGGGCGAACCGATGGGAATAACCAGCTTCTGCATGTCCATGAAAGGAGCCCCATACAGCAGTCCGCCCGTCTTCATTCCTTCTTCCGTCACACCATAGATATTTGTATTGATCTGCTCATAGTTGCAAGATGCAAGTGCCAATACGGAGAATACAGGTATCAAATAGTTTCTTATCTTCATATTATACGTTGTTTTTCATGATTTGTTAGAATCCAAATTTAAGGCTCACTCCATACGTGCGCTGGCTGGGCAACATAAAGTAATCGTATCCCTGTCCGAAGGTACCGGTAGAAGCCGCCAGTTCCGGATCGAAAGGAGCTTTGTTGTAAATCATCCAGAGGTTGGTGCCATACACGGAAAGGTTCACGCTATGGAACGGGGTACCCTTGAACCAGGAATTAGGGAAGGTGTATCCCAGACTGGCTTCCTGCAGGCGGACGTTGGTAGCAGAGTACACATTGTACGCATCCAGATTCACCACCGACTCATAGTAGTCCTTTGGCTGAACTGCCACATTGCCCACCATGACTTTTCCGGCATCACGCGCATCGGCCGAAGCCTGTGACACACCGAACTGGTCGAGCACGGCCTGTGTCTTGGATATCACGATACCTCCCAGACGGGCAGTCACAAGAAAGTTCAGGTTAAAGCCTTTGTAGGTAAAGCCATTTCTCCAGCCCAGGTTCCACTTGGCATTGACACTGCCCAGCTTGTAGGGCTCCGTAGATTCCGTGGTAATGGTCTGACCTTCGTTGTACACGATGTAACCGTCCTGATCACGTTTCAGGCGTTCTTCCGCATAAATCGTACCTACTTCTTCTCCTTCGCGCAGACGGAAACGTCCCACCTTGATGTCACTCAGGTCGAGTGCCTCTCCGGTCACGGGATTCTTCACGTTCGAAGCCAGTGCGATGATTTTATTACGGTTGGCAGTAGCCGTCAGCGAAGTGCTGTAAGAGAAATTGCCAAAAGTCTGGTCGTATCCCAGCGTCAGTTCGATACCCCGGTTTTCTACGTTACCGGCCTGCACGAACATATAGTCATAACCCGACGTTTCCGACAACTTGGCTTCGAGCAACTGGTCGTAGGTATTCGATTTATACAACGTCACACCCAGCGACACGGTATTGTTCAGCCACTTGGAGTCAATACCTACTTCATAAGAGCGGGTTCTCTCCGGTTTCAGTTCCGGAAGCGGATAATACTTGAAAGGTTTGATTACACCTCCTTCAATGGAGTGCGTAATGGTGCCGGGAGTCAGTCCGGTGTAAGGAATAGGCGAACCCACCTCCGTATAGGAAGCACGTACTTTCAGGAAGCCCAGCACCGGTGAAATGGACTGGCGCATGGTTTCGGGCAATAGGTCGGTCACAATGGCCGAAAGTCCGACAGAAGGATAGAATATCCAGGGCGACTTGCTGTTGATCAGCTGAGAAGGCTTGTCGGCACGACCGGTCAGTGTGAGATACACGGCCGATTTCCACGAGATTTCCGCAGAACCGAACACACCGAGATTCATCTTACGGTTGTCACCACCCGCCTGTGAAGGCACACCGGTAGAAGGGTCTACATTGTCATAAGCAAACAGATTCGGCACCAGAAGCAACTGTCCGCCGTATCCCCTTCCCTTCGTGTCGTATTCCTCGAAAGAAGCACCCACGTTGACATTGGCATAAAAGTCTCCGGCAAAAGGTTTCGAAAGGTTGGCCATAATGTCTGCATATTTCTGGCGGAAAGTCTCATTCGAATAAGCATAGCGTCCCAGCGGCTTGGCAAACGTACCGTGCGTAGAGGCATAACGCTTGTCTTCCTTCTCCGTGTAGGTATTATCCAGACGGCCTCGTGCACTCACGTTCAGGTAATCGGTAATTTCATATTTCAACGATGCATACAGCATGTAGCGGTCTTTCACCTCAGGACGCAAATTGCGGTAAGCCACCCAGTAAGGGTTCTGCACAGCCATACCGAAGTCGCCCGGTGTCCACGACTGCACATTGTAGCCCAGCTCGGCATCATAGCGTTCGAAATACTTTTCCTTCTCAAAATTCTCTCCGCGCGGATACAGATAAGCTCCCAGAAGAGGGTTGAAATACGTACCGTAGGACAGCATGTTGTTGTAATACTCACGCACGTAGCTGGCAGACAAGTCCATGGTCAACTTATCGTTGAAGAACTTGGTGGTATTTCGCACCATGGCATTGTAGCGGTGGTATTTGTTGTTGGGCACGATACCCTTGGCATTGACCGCCGAACCGGACACATACGTCTGGTTCTTGTCATTTCCCACAGACAGATTAAAAGAGTTGGTAAAAGTGGTTCCGGTATTGAAGAAGTCGGCCGGATTATATGAAGAAGGTACCGGCAGTTTTTCTCCCCACGAGGCAGCCTCCCCACTCACGTTTCCGTAGGTGTTCTGGAAGCGCGGCAGCACGAAAGGATTCGAGAATTCAGCCGATGACGACACGTTGACATTCACCTTTCCGGCAGCACCTTTCTTCGTGGTAATCAGGATGACACCGTTGGCCGCATTGGCTCCGTAGAGTGCAGCAGCCGAGGGACCTGTCAGCACCGACAGACTTTCAATATCTTCAGGGTTGAAGCTGGCAATACCTTCACTCGACGTGCGTCCTGCGCCGAAGCCCGTACCGTCGCCTGTGCGATCGGCCTGATTGCCCATGGGCACACCATCAATTACATACAGCACGTTGTTGTCTCCCTTGATAGACTTGTTTCCACGCATCACGACGCGGGTACCTCCACCCACACCCGAAGCACTGCGCTGAATGCTCACACCGGCTACTTTTCCGTTCAGGCTGTTCACGAAGTTGGCATCCTTTACCTTTGTCAGCACATCATTCTTCACCTCCTGCACATTGTAGCTCAAAGCCTTCTGTGAGCGCTTGATACCCAATGCCGTTACCACCACTTCATCCAGTTGTTCGGTATCTTCCTTCATGACCAGAACACCCAGTGTTTCCTTGGCGGAAACCGTCAGGTTCTGATATCCCACGTAAGAAATTTCAAGCGTGGCCCCTTCGCCTGCTGACATGGTGAAGTTTCCGTCTATGTCGGTAATCGTACCGTTTCCGGTACCCTTTTCCAGCACGCTTACCCCTACCAGAGGTTCTCCGTTGACGTCAACGACTGTTCCACTCACTGTGATTTTGTTTGCTTGCGCCGACACCTGTACGGGAGACGCACTGGCTCCTCGCGGAAGGTTGGCATAGGCCGCATTTCCTCCCTGACTTATCAGCAAAAGGAATAGCAGCTGAGTAGCTCTTTCTATTTTCATAGATGATTTAAGATTTTGTTGGACAATTAAGTTTAGTTATCGCGGTTTAGTGGTATCCTGAGGAAGGGAATTCCCCTCCTCAGGTACCGGTTAAAAAAAGTCTAGTTTGGCTTTTGTTAAAAAATGGGTGTAACATTCCTGCACAGGTACTTCCCTGAACTGTAAAAACAGTCTGCGGGCCGCATCTGGCCTTCTTGTCAGTTGTATTCTTCAATTTTAGAAGAACGCTTTTCTTTCTCTACCCTTTTAAATAATGATATTCAGGCTCGCTTATTATCGGCCTAACGAAGTGATTTTTTTCTGTAGTTTAGCTTAAGCTCGTTCTGTTTGTGTCTGTAAAAACAAGGTCGGTAGTTTTATTGGGGTGCAAATATATGCATTTTTTATAAACTTACAAACATTTATAAAAGAAAAAGAGAAAACCAACGATATTTTCACCGCTTGATTTTCTCTTATTTTCCGTGATTCCGCTGCGATTCGAACGCAGGACCCACGCCTTAGAAGGGCGTTGCTCTA
>ERZ894180.30-NODE-30-length-112298-cov-20.069822_pt1 | contig 112298 bp, 157 predicted proteins | sample MGYA00380278_ERZ894180 | MGnify/ENA primary metagenome ERZ894180 (study PRJEB32331, sample SAMN06328450) | human gut metagenome | biome: human gut microbiome; feature: stool | host: Homo sapiens | collected 2013-02-24 ...
GAATCCTGCTCAGCGACACACTGGCGCGCCCTGCCAGCACGGTGTGCATCTGGTTGGCTTCCTGAGTGCGGGAAAACAGCATGTCGCACAGGCGGCGCATGGATTCCTGCGACACCATCGGTCCGATGGAGCGCACGTGCTCCACATCGACCTGCGCAAAGCGGTCGGATGCGGCCTGCAGCGCGGCACCATCCTGGTTGGAGATGATGGCGGACGAACGCACAATGTCCTCAAACACGGTGGTCCACCAGGCCAGCTGCACTTCGCCGCGCACCTGCTCCACGCTCACTCGGCGAGCGTTGAGATCGGCGACCAGTTCGTTCAGTCCGGCAGAGGCGAATTCCTGCTCCAGCAGGCAACGCTCCGGCAAGGTGTCCAGTGCCTTGCGATCATCCAGCAGTGCTTTCAGGCGTGCTTCCACCTTCTCGAAATCGGCGGTTTCCAGATTGCCACCAGCGGGTGTGGTGGAAAGCACGGTATCCAGCGCGGTCATATTGCTGACCAGCGCCTCTTGGGTGGAGATGATCTCGTCGAGCTTGCTGGGCAGCACCGGCCAACCGCCGTGAGGCACGAACTGATGCCACTGCTCCCCTTGCTTGGCGACTACCTTCAACGTCGGGATGGCGTCCATGATCTCCGCCGTGATCTTCGCCGAACGGATCAGGATCGCGGAGCATCCCTGCGCCTGCCGGATGATCTCGCCGCTCTCCGTGGAAGTGCCCTGCACGACCTCGAAATTCTCCCGGAGATACGCCACCGCATCCGGGTGGATATGCTCGGTCAGAAATACCTTTTCCATGTTTATGTACGCTCCTTCTCAGCCGCGGATCCGGCTGATGGTCTCCTTGCCCCACTTGACGATGATCCCTTCGTCAGAGGAGAGCAGGATGTACTGCACGCCCTTGGCGATCAACGCCTTGGCCGCCTCGGCGGAAGCCGCCGTGGTGCCCACTGCCTTGCCGGCTGCCAGCGTCTTGGCGGTGATGGTGTCGATGGCCGCCTTCACCTCCGGGTCCGTGATCTTGCCGGGTACACCGTAGGACTGGGACAGGTCCATGGGTCCGATGAAGATGACATCGATGCCGTCCACCTTCAGGACCTCGTCCAGATTCTCCACACAGGTCTTGGTCTCACAGTGGGAGACGATCATCGTGTTGGCATTGGCGGTGTCGATATACTCCTGCACGCCGCAGGTGCCGTAGTCACAAGCCCGCACGCTGGGGGACAGGCCCCGCACGCCCAGGGGGGTATACTTCACATAGGACACCAGGTTCCGGGCCTGCTCCGGGGTATCCACATTGGGCACCTGCACGCCCGCATATCCCAGGTCCAGATTCTGCAGGATCTCCACCTGCTGGTTCTCCCGAACCCGCACAATGGGCGTGATGCCGGCCGCGTCCGCTGCCCGGACGATGTTGCTCAGCTGTTCCCGGTCCACCGCCACATGCTCTGTATCCAGTACGAAGAAGTCGAACCCCGCCAGGGCCAGCAGCTCCGGAACCGCCGGATCCGTCAGCTTCACAAAGGTGCCGATGGCACTCTCGCCATTGCGAATCTTCTCCTTGAGCATATTCTTGCGCATTTGTATGACTTCCCTTTGTGTAAATTACAGGTTCCGGGGCGAGGCCAGATTTCGGGGCAGCGCGTTCGGTGTCTTACTCTAGAAAAGCCGCCGCCTTCACCAGAAAAAGATTCTGCTGAATAGGGACATTGCTGTCGCGCAGCAGTGCATCCGTTTTCTGTCAGCCACCTTATCTAAGTTTCTCCCGCCTCCTGCGGTTGCTGTTTGCCCTGTTATTAAGCAATATTTATGCCAAAGTGATAATTCTGCCGAAAACGAATTTTTTCGTGAGGTTCACACAAAAGTCCGGGACAAAATTATGCATATTGGCTATAAATACCGCATATATTCGTGCAAAAACAATGCATATTACAGACAACCGCACTCTTCATGTGCGCAAAATTGCATCAGCGTTGCTATTTTGCATACGAGATGACGGAGAAAGGTTTCCCTCTCCCCGTCATCTCTCTTTCGAACCATTTACTTATTTTGTTTTCTGGAAGACATGTCCTTATAAAGCTGCATTTTCCGGGTAATAGTGGACGGATTGACATCCAGCGCTGCAGCGGCCTTGCGAATGGATCCGTATTTTTCGATGGCGCGTTCAATTGCCGCATATTCCGCCCGTTCTACTGCACTTTTCAATGAAACCGTTCCCTCTTCTTCCTCCGCAGATACTTGCTGAGGCCGCCGAAGCTTCAGTGGCAAGTTCTCCCGCCGAATAATGTCGCCCGGAGTGGTAATCACCAAATTTTCCAGCAGATTTTCCAACTCCCGGACATTTCCCGGCCAGCAATATCCTTCAAACGCATCGATCGTGTCTGAATAGATAGATTTATTGGTGTGGTATTTCTGGTTTTCCACCATGAGGAAATGGTTAATCAGCGGAATGATATCCTCCCGGCGCTCCCGCAGCGGCGGAATGAAAATTGAAACCACATTCAGTCGGTAATATAGATCCTCCCGGAACGTTCCCTCTCTGACCATCTGTTCCAGATTGCGATTTGTCGCCGCAATCACTCTTACATCCAAGGCAATGGGTTCTGTCCCGCCCACACGGGTCACTTTTTTTGCTGTAAGACACGCAGAAGCTTTACCTGCATATGCAGGGGCAGATCGCCGATCTCGTCCAAAAAGACCGTCCCTCCGTTGGCGGCCTCAAACAGGCCCTTGTGTCCCTTGTTGTCCGCCCCGGTAAATGCCCCCTTCTCATAGCCAAACAGCTCAGACTCTATGAGATTTTCTGGAATGGCCCCACAGTTTACCTGCAGATACGGCCAGTCTTTCCGGGGGCTGTTGTTTACAATCAGTTCAGAAATAATTTCCTTTCCCGTTCCGGATTCACCCAGAATCAGTACGGTGGCTCCATCAAATGCGGCCACCCGCTGTGCCAATGTAATAACTTCGTTGAACGCCTTGCTGTTTGCAATAATGGTCCCCTCACCCAGGCGGATCCGCATGCTCTCCAGTTGGCGGGACTGCTGCTGGATAATCGTATCCTTGCTCTTCAGACTGTTCTGGAGTTCATTGAGGGCTGTGATATCCCGGACATTGTTAAATACATATTTGACATTTCCGACATCATCGAAAATGGGTGTGGCCGTAGCCAGAACCGTCAGCCGCGTGTGATAATTGTAGCTGATTTTTGAAATCTGCTTTTTTTGCCGGATAACCTCCAGAATGACAGAATTGGAAAAAATCTTTTCATCCAGAAGCTGTTGCGTCGTTCTGCCCTCCAGTTCCGCTTTGCTGACCCCCAGGAGCGAGGCATTGGCTGAATTTGCAAAGAGCACTTTGCCTTCTCCATCGGTAATCCAAACACCATCAAAAGAGGATTCCATCATTTCAATCAAGGCATTGCTATCAATCACGGCGTATCTCCTTTTATGTACTCGCAGCTACATCGGTTCTACCGACAAATCATTATAATATGGCAAAAATGCCCAATTCCGCAAAATTTCCATGATATATTTATTGCTATTTTATCAAATGCGGGGTTCTCTGTAAAGTGCTTGCCTTTATATCTCACATTTCATGTTTTTCAGGAGAAAAGAATTGTCTTCATGGAGCAACATCCTCATAACGAGCAAAAAGTATTTAACACAACGAATCGTGACAAGGAAAACTTCTCCAACAAAAGGAAGGGCAAGGGGAAGCACAAAAAATGGAATCGTAAAAATTCTGCAAAACTCCGTCATGAATGCTTTTGGCTTCTATGGCTGTTATCGGCTCCGAGCATTTCCACGTCGGGCCGTATGCCTTGATTTGAAGTGCTTCTATACCCCATCTTCTGTAAAAAATTGGTTCATACCCAGTCAAAACCTCCGGCTAAGCCGGAGGCTTGAGTAAGCCCTATAAGGGCTTTATACAGACAATACCCCTTAAGGGGCCCCGAAAGGTTTGCCGTCTGCATTTCTTTCTCGTGCTATCCCTTAAGGGGTTCCTTTTATGCGTTCTTGTTCTCGCGACCCGTAAACAGGTCAACAAACTCTTTCAGTCCTATCTGGTCTGCGATTTGATCCGATGCCAGTTGGTTTCGGATATACTCTGCTATTTGCTTCTTATTTCGTCCCACTGTATCCACATAATATCCTCTGGCCCAAAAGTGTCAATTTCCATACTTATATTTCAGATTTGCATGCCGATCAAATATCATCAGACTACTTTTTCCTTTCAGATACCCTATAATCTGTGACACGCTGTACTTGGGCAGGATGCTGATCAGTATGTGTATATGGTCTTGGCATACTCTAGCTTCTGTAATTTCTCCCCCCTTTTACTGGCACAGTTTTCTTAATATCACTCCTATATCCGGTTTTATCTGCCCATACATCTCGATTCTCCGATATTTCGACGCGAATACGATGTGATATTGACATCTCCAACTTGTATGTTCTAAACCACTTATGTCTTTGCCTTTCACGATGAAGACCTCCCTGTTATTGTAGTTGTGTGGTCGGCAAACCGCTTCTACCTTATCAGGGAGTTTTTTCTACTTTTTCCCTCGCTATAAGCTATTTTTACCCCCGGCATAGCTGGGGGTTGTCTTTCGTACCACCAAAACAGTGCCGGGCGGCAGGAGCTGCCCGGCCTCATTCCCACCGTATCGGGGCTGCCAGCCTCGGGGCACCCTGCTGGCGGCAGCGAGTCTCTCCTCCACTTCCGGTTTTTTGAAATTTTTCATTTTTTTCGAAGAAACACTTGACAAATGCCGCCGCCTTCTGGTATAGTAATTGATGCCCGTTCGGGTTAGACATTTGGCGGCATAGCTCAGTTGGCTAGAGCATGCGGTTCATACCCGCAGTGTCCCCGGTTCAAATCCAGGTGCCGCTACCAGATCCATGAAGCGCCCCGGCGCTTCATGGACTTCCAAATGGCCCGTTGGTCAAGTGGTTAAGACACGGCCCTTTCACGGCTGTAACATGGGTTCGAGTCCCGTACGGGTCACCACAAGGCAACTCGTAAGGGTTGCCGAATAGGGAGGCTTAGCTCAGCTGGTTAGAGCGCCTGCTTCACACGCAGGAGGTCACTGGTTCGAGTCCAGCAGTCTCCACCAAAAAAGTCCAGGAATCTCAAGGGTTCCCGGACTTTTTTATTTTTGCCAAGATTAACTTTGTTAGTAACGTGTTAGTAGTAGCGATTTAGGTTAGTTTTTTTAGGACGCTGTTATAAGCTTTCTCATTGACGATTTTTAGTGTGTCCATAAGCTCGTCCATAACTTCCCACGCCCTATCCTGCGCTACATTCCCGACCGCTTTCAAAAATTCACTGCCGGAGGGTTTTATTCTCTTGGCCGGCGCAGGCTCTGCAGAATACAGCATTGGGGGCGCTTTCGCCTGCAGTTGCTCCCCGCCGTGCTCGTTACGGATAATGTAGAGCGCCGCCAGTTTCTCATAGTTTGTCCAGCTCGATTCTTCTGTTTCAAGGCGAGCTATCCAGCGCTTGACCTCATTCTCATCGACCATAGGGGTGCCCCCCCTTTAGTCCTCGATCGTGTCCATGCAGCGCTGGATGGCTCTGCGGATGCTTTCGTCGTCGGCGTTGTCCAGCATTTCCTGCAACTGGCGTTTCATGTTGTCGATGCCACCATCACGGGAATAGTGGCCGCGCACATAATGCGTGCCGCGTCTCGCATTGGACATATCACGGTCATAAGCGCCGCGCATGCCCGACTGCCAGTCTCCGTCGCGGGAATAGCGGCGAGAATAGTCTTCATCGCGGGAATAGCCGCCGTCTTCCATCATCTCGATCTTATCGATGTTCTTGATGGTTGCTGTCAGTTTGTGGGCAATTTCCAGGTCACCCGCACCCAATTCGCCTTTTCGGGCCAGTTCGTCCAGCTCCTTGCAGAGCATATCCCGCAGTTCATACATAGATTTCATACCCATTGTGTTCTCCTTTCTCAGCTCACACGGTCGATGGTCAGGTTGCTATTGGCAAAGCTGACCGCCTCCGCGCTGGTGTTCTTTGCTGCAACGGTCACGCAGCAACCACGCGGCACTTCCACAATGGTGCTGACGTAGACGTTAAAATAGTTTTCCACCGCAGCCGGGGTGACGGTCGCCGTTGCTCCGTTGAGTGCTTCGCCGTTGACGGCAAGCGCCGTGGTGATCGCGCCTACCGTGCCGCCAGTGGGGACGGCGATGTTCGCGCCAAAGCTCACCTTAAAGCGCGCCTTACACTGCTGCGTCAATCCGCGCAGGGTGACAAGTCCACTGCCCTCGCGGTGGACGATGCAGGGCTTGCCGCAAGCCGCCGTGGAGACCATCGGAACATTCTGGCCAGCAGGGACGGTCACGATTCCGGGATTTACATATTCAGCCATAATTTCAGTCCTTTCATAAAATACAGCGGCAGGGCTATTGCCCCGCCGCTTTTGTTTAGTATCGGCACGGGGCCGACCATTTCCCAACATAGGGAAAAGCTACGCTATGCAGTTGTCAGCAGCCACAACAGGCAAACTGGTTGCAGCAATAGGGGTTCTGCACCGTGTAGGCCGGAATGGGAGAAGGCCGGAGCTGAGACACCAGATAACTGTTCTGCGCCGCCTGGCTTGCCGCCAGCTTCAAGCCCTGGTTCTCGGCCTGGAGGTCAGAGAGCTTGCTCTGCGTCAGGAAGTCGAGGATTGCGCGGCTGTTGCTGTTAGCGTTGTCGATGATGTCGCGGGTCGCGTTCTGCACGGTGTTGCGCGTGTCGCACGCCTGCGCCGCCATGTCATAGCGCACCTGCGCGATAGCCGCGCGATTCTCGCAGCAGCAATTTGCGGCCTGCATCTGCATGGCGTTGAGCTGCTGCATCAGCGCCGCTTGCTGGTTGCTACGGGACAGCTCGGCCTGTGCAAAGCCGTTTGCCATCGCCATGTTGGTGCCGTTGACAAGCTGCGCCTGCTGGTAAAATCCGTCGCAAAGGCCCTGATTTACGCTGTCGATCTTGCGCTCGACATTGGCAAAATCAGAGGTCAGCACGTAGCCGTCTACGACACCGCCGGAATTGCCAGCGTTGTTGCCCCAGCCGTTGCGGCCCCAGCCGAAGAGGAAAAGAACGATAATCCAGATCCAGTTTTCGCCCCACATACCCATGCCACCGCCGTAGCTGTTCGCGGGCGCGACCGGCATAGTCATCATGGGAGCACCGTCGGAAAGAGACATATTATCTCCCCTTTCATAAATTTTATTTATCAAATCGTGGCCACGATAAGATCAATGGAATAAATGCTCGAACTGTTTTGCCATAGATTGAAGTTGGTTTAACTCTTGCTGGCTCATAGCCCCAGATTGCAAAAGCTTGTCGACCTCCGCTTTTGGGTTACCCTGAAAATTCGCCCTAAACTGTTGGAACTGCTGCAACATCTGCATAAAGCCGTTGCCGCCGCCGAGCGCTCCGAAAAAGGGATTATTCATCGTCATCGTCCTCCTTGCGCTTCTTCTTGCCCTTCAATTCGCCCACAAGCGCCGCCAGCGCGTCAAACTCCTTGCGGGTGACAAATTCCACGCCCGGCTTTTGCGGCGCGTTAGGGGCCGTTTCTGTGCGTTCTACGAGGTCATAAATCTTGAGCGTCGGTTTCCCGCTTGCGTCTGCCTGCTTGAGGTAAACGGTGGGGGCGGTGGAATCCCACAGCGCTACGGCAGAGTTGGGCGCGATGAGATAACCTCTTGCCTCCTGCTCTCCGCTTACCCACTGTACGCCGCCTTGCGCGATGGGGTTCTGTTGCCCTGGCTGCGACATAGGCTGCTGCATGGGCTGCATCTGTGGCTGCTGCATCTGCCGCATCTGCATGAGGTTGTCCGGCATCGGCTGTGGATAATAGGGGTTGAAATAGGGATATGCCATGTTCATTCCTCCGTTTCTTGGTCCCAGAAATAAAGCGGGATTTCGTTCTCGCTGTTCCAGCTGTCATAGATGATCCCGTCCTGAACGCACACTACATGCCCAGAGAGGGCGAGAATATATGTCCCGCGCGGGTGCTCATCGGCAAACCTGCCGACCGTGTAACAGTCCGGGAAAGTGTCCGGTATGATGTATCTCCGGTAGCCTAAGGACCGCAGATACGCGCCCCAACAGGCGTTTGCATTGGGTAAATCACCGTCCAAGTAGCCACGCATGCACAGCCGGAGATAAACCTCGCCCCAATCCTTTCCCGTGGCCTTACAGATCGCACGGACAGTGCAATCGGACACGTTTTTCCCGCAGGGATTTGGATTAAAATATTTATACATGATTGCAACCCCTATATAGGCTTTCAGCAATTTCCACATACGCTAAAAGCCCCTGGGGATCGTCTGCGTACAGAATGCAAATATCCTGCGCCATTTGCGCGGTAAACCCGCATTTGATTAAGCGCTCGTACATATTCCCGCCTCCTTGCCTCTATAATAAAAGAAATCCGGGCAAATAAACTGCCCGGATTCTGCCTTGATTCTGCAATAATGTAGTTACAGTGTACACCAATTGTGTGCAAAAACGAAAAGTAGCCGCGCCCAAAAAGGGCGCGGCTACTTTTAGAAATTGAATGCATCCGCCAGTTTTTGGTATGCGCGGCGGCGCAATTTGTAAAATCCATCTACGCTGATATGTAGTTTTGCCGCCGTCTGTACGCAGGTGCGGCCAAAAATGTCCACGTCAATTACACACGTTTCCTCGTCTTCCGGTAGCCCTACCGCACGGATTGTTTCTGTGGCGCGGAATGGTGCCATAGTGGATAGTTTTTTGCGGATTCTTTTGTGCTGATCTATCATTTCCCACGGTGTGCCGTGGAGGTGCGGATGTTTATGCACGGGCGTGAGGCCGGCGTAGCGGTGTCCTCTGCGCCCTCCAGTGGATTTATTTTATCCTTTATTTCAGCAGAAAATTCCAGCTGGCATTGCCGATGATGCCGTCAACGCCCAGACCGTGATCTGCCTGCATCCGGCGCAGGCCCGCCTCCATCTTGGGGCCGAACAGCTTGTCACCGCTCCAGATTGCATCCGGGTAATAGCCCTTGTCCTTCATCAGCAGCATGGCGGCCCGGACATCGTTGCCCTCCATGCCACGGCGCAGCATACGCAGTTCCATGTTGATCGTCTCCTCCTTCGTCGTCGGTGCGGGTGCGGGCTTGGGCTGCTCGTTCAGCAGCGCCTTGACGCTGGCCTTGAACGCCTCCCACTCCGCATTGTTCTTCCCTGCCATCTGCCGGGGGCAGGACTTCCCGGTCACGTCGTAGTGCCGCAGGACGTAGGTGTCCACGCCGGAGATGCCCAGCAGCTTACACAACTCCGCCGTCAGTGCCGCAGCGTTGGCCTTGGTGCGCTCGGAAACATGGTAGTTTCCGGAGCAGCACATCTCGATTGAGATACTGTTGGTGTTGCGGCAGAGGGGATGTACCGGATCAGAAGAGCCTACCGCCCACGCCCGGTCACAGGCCGGTACGGACTGGTAAATGCTGTCCTCATCCACGAAGTAGTGTGCGCTGGCCTCCCGGTCGCCGCCTGCGAAATACTTGCAGTTGGCCTCGGCGGTGTCGCTGACGTTGCCCGTGTAGTGTAGCACCACAAAGGCCACGTCCCGCCCGCCCAGCCGGTCATAGGTCTCCGTGCTGGCCGGGATGCTGGTGTTGATGGGGATGCCGCCCGCCTTGGCGATGGGATATGCGGCAGTGATGCGCTTACCCATATCTCACTCCCCCTTGCTCAGCTGCTTGACAGCCTGATTGATGCCGGTGGCTGCCAGACCGCTGACGATGCCCACGGCAATGGCGGTGATGGGGTCGCCCGCCGGGAAGTCCGGGATGGGTGCCAGATAGTAGCTAACAGCCCCCAGCAGACCGCCGCAGACCCCGCACAGGATGGGGATCCACTTGTCGTTCATGCAGCTGGCCTTGCCCACCAGTCCCACGAGGTAGGTGATGACGGTGATAACCGCCACGCTTGCGATGCCAAAAGTTTCCATAATTGCTCCTTTCCGTGCCCGATTCGGGCACACAAAAAATGTTGACAAGTCTTTGTTTATCGGTTTAGTCGGTATTGTACATTCACTACAGTCTCCTTTCTTTTTTTAATTCTCCGTATAATCGTAAATGATGGTGGCCTTGCTCGCACCCCAAGGAGCATTTGCTACTTGCCCCTGCGACCACGGAACATAAATGGTAGACAGTTTTGTGCATCCGGAAAATACTCCATTTGGAATTGAGGATACCGTGCTCGTAAATCTAACCGTTTCTAATCCAGTACAATTGGCAAACGCAAAATCTCCGATTGTAGTGAGTGCGGGGGGAAGGGTTATTGATGCGAGACCTGTACCCTGCTTAAATGCATAAGCTCCAATTGAGGTAAGTCCAGAGGGTAAGGCTGTCAATGCTAATTTTGGGCAGTACTGAAATGCGGCTGTTGGTAATGAGGTAATCCCAGAGGGTAGGGTCGTCAATGCGAGCCTTGGGCAATTGTTGAATGCATACTGTCCGATTGAGGTAATTCCAGAGGGTAGGGCCGTCAATGATAGTTGGTAACAATTGAGAAACGCAAAATCTCCGACTGAAGTAATCCCAGGAGGGAGACTTGTCAATGCCATCTTTGAACAATTTCTGAATGCATACTGTCCGATTGAGGTAATCCCAGAAGGGAGACTTGTCAATGATAGCCTTGGGCAATCCCTAAATACATAATCTCCGAGCGAGGTAATCCCAGAAGGGAGACTTGTTAGTGTGAGCATTGAACAATCAGCGAATGCATAATCTCCGAGTGAGGTAATCCCAGAAGGGAGACTTGTCAATGATAGCTTTTGGCAGCGATAAAAACCATTATCACCAATTGCAATTACATTGTCTGGCATATCTACTGATGTCAATTCCGCCAAATAAGCGAATGCATACTCTGGAACAATTGTTCCTCGAAATTTAGCAGTAAACACTCTACCAGAACTGTCGAGGGACGTATACTCTATATAAGGGCCTGTCGGTGGTGCCTCAAGGCCACCGGTCACGCCGCCGATCACCACATCCTTCTTGATGTTCTCGGACAGTAGGGTGTCCGGTTTTTGAATCGTCACCTTACGCATACCTTTGCTGCTGGTGGGCAGGATGACTTGATTGCCGGAGGGCATAGACAGCTCCACCGTCCGCTCCTCGGTAGCAAGTACCTCCATCACCTGACCCATCTCAGCCTCCAGAGGGACTTCCCCGCCGAAGGTGACTGCGAAGTCATCGCCGGGCCGGAACGCTATGTCAAACTCGATCATAGCGCACCATCCCGCAAGATACGCTCCACCGGCACCGTGAACACCTGAGATGCCATGCGCTGACCGCCTACGCCCACCCGGAGCTGTATCTTTGCGTCAATGCCTCTCCCGGCAGTAAGCGACAGGGTCTCGGCTTCCGTCAGTGTGCAGGAGACAACATTCCCGTCCAGATGTACATCCGGCAATGTTTTTTCGATCTTAACCTGTCCGGCCTGAGCCACGGCAATGGACAGCACCGTGATACTTCCCGTGTCGATGGGCAGGCGGAATGTCAGCGTGGGGGTTGTACCTCGATACATACATATACCTCCTCATACTATAGATTTGCGAGGCTCAGCGGTTGGGCAGTCTTTCCAAATCCGCTATCCTGTGATTGGCGACCTTGATCTGCTCCTCCAGCACCGGAACGCGCCGGGCGAAGTTGTTATGCTCCCGGACTTCCCGTGTCAGCTCGTCCAGTTTGGTGTCGGTGACGGCCTGCTGCGTGTCCAGCTTGGCCTGCACATCACGGGTGGTCTTGTTGCTGGTGATGATTACCCCCAGCAGCGACAGGCCGCCGGTGATAAGTGCAACAATGATAGTTTCTGTCATGCGGTATCTCCTTATATGTTTTATGCTTTCCACTTGCCCATCACCCGCAAGGCGACGACCTGCTCCCCCAACGCCATGGACGCTGCCCGGAGCAGGCGGAAGGATACCGTCTTATTGGCATAACTCCAATCCACGTTGGTGAGGATATGCAGATTGTCCCCTGTGCCGGTTACAACCACATTGCCGGTCACGCCGAAGGGCATAGATAGGCGGATAATGTTGGTGTAGACCATGCTGCCCACAGCAGTATAGCTGGTAGGTGTCACTGTCCCACGCCACCACAAGTCTGCATAACCGGAGGCGTACTTGTAGTACGTCCAGTTGCCGCTTACGCCTTGCTCAATGATGTAGTCTTTGATGCCCATCAATTGCCGAAGTTTTCCCGCTGCGGAATCAGATAAAATCAATTCCCCGTTCAGCTCCATGTCCTTTTCGGCGAAGATAGGCCACTTGAATTGCACCGTTTTCTCTTTTTCGGATACCCCGCCATAACACACTCCCGGCAAGTTGAAGTTGATATTTAACGGAACTTCAACTGTTGCCACATCCATTTCTTTGGTAAAACTGCTTGAAAAAGCGTCCGTGGCGACTACCGTCAGTTTTCTGGTCGTATCTGTTCCGACACCGGCGATGTAAACAACCTTTGAGCCGGAGCTTTGCGCAGAAAGGGTTTGCCTATTCTCGTCATCGATCTTCAAAGAGATGCTGGCGGTGTTATTACTCAAAGAAATGGTGAGGTCGAACATCACCTTAATGTCTGCGCCTGTATTGTTTTCTGTCCACACGCCACTTGTGTAAGAGCCTCTTGCGTATGTGAGATTTGCAATAGTCGGTCCAGCATACTGCTGTACAGTAATAGTGTTTGTAACCGTCTTGCTTCTGCCACGAGAATCTGTCGTAGTTACCGTCACCACAACAGAGCCGCTTTTTGTAAGCAGATTCCCTGTATTCAAATTGGCATTTTCATTACCAATTTTCATGACAGTACCTACGATGGTACTTCCCCTTACTCCGCCACTTGTGGCAACGGCTTTTAGCTGGCTCTTGTTTTGTACCCATCCATATGTCGGCTGATACCCAGCGGTATCGGAAAGCACCACGCTTAAAGATGGAACGAGGGATTCCGGCACAGTGAGGACACAGGTTGTCGTGCTTTCACCTATCTTGCTGCTTCCGTTGTAGGTCTCGCATTTTATCGTCACCGTGCGGGATGAAGCATTTGTGGTAGCATCTATCATGCTGTCAGGGCTTGCCCACGTGTAAGATGTGGCTACACCAGTTGCAATAGAGACATACCCGCTTCCGGCGTTATAGGACAACTTATGTGTAAAGGAGGAATTTTTCCGTGTGATTGTAATTGCTACATTACCGCCCATTGTGCCATTTGCGGCAGACACGGAAGATGCTCTTGGAATTGTTGGTAGTGTAACGCTACCGGAGACGGTCAAATGCCTTGGTGTGTAGGACGAATCAAAGCCGCAGTCCCATTCGCCGGAAAGCGTGACTTTCCCGGTTCCGTCACCACTATGTGTAACAGTGATAGACTTTACGCCAAGCTTGTACCAACCGGTAGATGGGTAATTGTACGGATTCCACGTTTTTGTACCTTGCAGAATGTAATACGCTTCGTTCGCAGACTCATTTTGTGAGTACCCGGTACCGTCGTACACATACAAGGTTAAATCAAGCGCGCTGGTGTTATTCTCGATGCTCTGGCTCTTGACCGTATAGTCAAGGCGTAGCTGCCATCCCTTAGATTTGCTTCCGTAGATGCTCGGCATCACGTCACCCCCACGAAACTTATGGATTGATTCGGCTGCACAACGATAGACATCGGGCCGAGGCGGAACTTCGATAGCTCTACCAGTTCAAAGCTGTTGTTATTCCAGTACGCTAACAATGTGCCGCTTGCGTCATAAAACCCAATCTTGTCGTTGTACTCCTTCAAAACAATCTCCGATGCAGAGGATCCAATGCGAAGCACAGGGTGTCCATTTTCATCAATGCTTGCATCAATGAAATCAGAAAGAGTTTGTCCATTGATCGTCACACGCTCTGCGGACATCTGCCCAGCCGTTATTGTGTCTGCGTTTACTGCGCCGTCCATCGTAAGCGCAACGCCAGAAATGGTTTTCCCGCCGTCTTTGGAATATCCAAGACCGTTGATGTTCATAATCCACAGCCTTGTATTATCTTCCATAGTGGGCGTGTCTCGAACCATCCACCCAGTTGGGAAACCGTCATCATCCAGCGTGACTTCCCAGTATCCGCCTTTTGCGCCTATGATTCTTTCGGTGGCATCCTGCATGGCTTTGGCAAGGCCGGAATATTCCCGTTTTACTTGCTGCATAATAGGGCTTTCCACGACATACTGCTTGTCCTGCGGCGCATAGCAGGTCGTATTCGCCACCATTCCGCCCTTTATGCGCAGCTCCTGTTCCATAATGTACACGGGGAATGTGCTGGCTGGGCCGGTCACATCTGTAACGTGCAATATGTCACCTGCTTCCGTAGAGGGGTCTCCCCGCCATTGCACCTTACACGGCATCATTGCCTTGTTTCCAATTTTCTCAAAAACAGTAGCCGCCACAGCTTCGGTAATATACGGGTTTGTAGCCGAAATTCCAACACCCGTCCCGACCGTGATGGGGTTTTCTTCCGTTCCCGTGACAAGGCTTTGTATGGTAAACGGGGAATCTGCGGATTTGCTAAGTCCTCCCTGATACTGCACCTCCGGTCCAACAGAAATACTATCAGAGTACCAGCAGAATTTTAGTTCGCCGTCGGAACCAAATTTTGCATTGCATCCGATCAGCCCCGCCAGCCATCCGAGTTGCTGGCGCAGTGACCCTGTGTAGGGGGCAGCAATTTGAATATCCGGCAAAGCTACAGAGGGAGCAGTGACATTTCCTTGCGTACACACATCTGTGAGAATCTGCACAGGAGTGGCGGGGAAATCAATGGTAGGCACATAATCATCCGTCAGACTGGCCATGCGGTCATATCCTGTGATAGTTACCCACAACTTCCCGCTTTCTTCTACGCCGTCCGTGGGGATGTAATATTTGCCCTTTTGGACATACTGGGCTTCGCCGCCCACCATGATTCCAACAGATGGAATAAAAAATGCACCGTTCAGCGGGAGATTGTCCTGCTTGTACATCGTCACCTTGCAACTGGACGAAAACGCCGCACCGATGGTCACGCCGTCCGACGAGCCAAACTGCTCTGTTACAACAATCTCCTGTACCTCCGATGCGGGGAGGTCTGTTGTTCCATTGAAATTGATTTTGCTGGTAATTTCACGCCCCGGTGCCGAACACGCAGCATGAAATGCGTCTGTTACAGTGTGCATGGCTCACCTCTCGATGAAGTTCATGGACATTTCGCCCCATAACCACGTTCCATCCGCCTCCGGGCGCAAAATGGGCGCAGAACGATCACCAACATAGCAGGTGATCGTTCTATTTGTCCCCGTAAGCGCATCTGGGTATGTAAGCTTGAAAAACGGATCGCTGACGGCTGACAAAAGCGTTGCCATTTTTGCGGCACTCATTGGGAGCCAGGAGCACTCGATCTTTCGCTTTACCGCCACGCGGTCCCGGAACAGGTCCCCGTTTTGGTTCCTCCCGCTGCCGTCGCCGTCCAGGTCAGAAATGCTCCATTTTATCTCGGCGGGAGCAGGCAGAACAACGACCGTCCCGGCATTTTTGGTAACTTTTAATACGTCCATTACTGCTCCTTACACCACCAGCGGGCTTGCGCCGGTAGCACGCACCACGGCGTTGTTTTCCTTCACAACAGTGTCAAATATTTTCTTCCCGTTAACGCTGTCCAGCACGATTGTGATATGATTCCCTCCGCCGCCGCTGTTTTTGACTTCCTCCCGGACGATCTGGCGGATCAGATCGGCGGGTGCCTCGATGTTCGTGCCGCGCTTCTGGTCGCCCAAAACGGCCAAAAATTCCCGGTTTGCTGGGATCACCGCGCCCTGGGCCAGGCGAGGAATGTGGACATTTCCCCAATTGACCCGCCCAATGTTCACGCCAGGAATCTTGTTTAAGATGCCCGTGATGCCATTCACCATATCGCTTACGCCGCCCAGCACCCAGTTGATGCCCCGTTCAATACCCGAGATCAAGCCGTTCATAATGGTTTTCCCGAGGTTCAGCCACCAAGCCGCAGTGAATACGGGAGCGATATAGGAGTTCCAGAATTCTTTGATTTTTTGCCAAACGTTCTTGATTTTGTCCCGGATGAAATCCCAATTTGGTGCAATGGCCGCCGCCAAACTAACGCCACCGGCAAGCAACATCCCAATGCCCAAGGGTATTCCTACGCCCGAAAAAATAAGCATAAGCCCGAGGACAACAAGAAAACCGCCGATCATAGCAAGAGTTTTGCCAAGAGGGCCACGAAGCGCCTGTGTAATGCTATCCCAATTGGGCACAATTACGGAAAACGCAAACATGGCGCTTCCGGCAACGATCATGCCAATGCCCACAGCCATCATACCGGGCACCATTGCCAGCAAAAGGCCAAATACGGCAATATAGGGAGAAATTTCGCTAAATATTTTGGTAAGTGCCGATGTCAAATTTGTGCCGAGCAGCTCCCAGTTCGCGCCGACTTCGCCGACAGCAAACAACGCAATACCTGCGATAATCAAGCCAATACCAAGGGCCTGCTGCCCGGGGACAAACAGTAGCACAGCGCCAAACAGGGCAATGTAAGGGGAAATATCGATTAGCATATTTGCAAGGGCTCCCACAAGGTTGGTGCCGAGCAGATCCCAGTTTTCCGCCACTTCGCCGACAGCAAACAACGCAATTCCCGCAATCAGTAGTCCAAGGCCCCACGGTATATTGCCGGTCAACATAAGAACCACGCCGAGAATTGCAATCATCGGGCCGATAGCAATCAGAATCTTTGAAAGACCAGTTTCCACAAGCGTCTTTGCTGCTTCTCCGCCGTCGGATGCATAAACACCGTATACTGTCAACGCGCCTGCAACCATCATCGCAATGCCTACCCCAACATGGCCGGAAAAAGTAAGGATTGCTCCAATTGCAAGCAGCGCAATGCCTGTCATTAGGGCCATTACGGCATTTACGCCGCTCCCAATATCACTATCAAAGTTAACTGCATTCCCTCCGCTTTCGCTCCCGCCTCCTGCGTCGTTGCCGCTTATTGTGTTAAGCTCGTCAAACGGTGCCAAATACTTGCTTGCTTTTTTCGCTGCGCTTCCTACACCCTCGATGGCGTTTTGTTGATCGTTTAGGCTTTTTGCCGCTTTTTTCGAGGCGCTATAAGTTGAGCCAAAAAGCAAGGACAACAGACGAGACGCGCCGGTCAGTGTATATGTGATGATTTTTGCCAGGGCCGTAAAGGCGGGGATCGCTATATTGACAATCGGTTGCGCCAGGGTGCGTAGCTCGCCTTTTAGTCGAGCAACCGCATTCATAGCATCATCATTCGTCTGTATGGCAGACCACATATATTGCTTAATTTTCCGCAGCGCGGCGGTAATAATTGTGAATATAAATACCCGCTTAGCAAGGCCCTTAATGCGCCCGACAAGTTTGTTGAAACTTTTTTCTGCTTTTTCAGCTGCAGGAGATAACGCCTTTGTTGTCGGGGCAAGCGCCTGAGCGGATTTTTGCGCCCCTGCAACTTGTTTTTGTAAAGCTGCGGCTTTTTCTTTTGCCGCATTTAATCTGCGTTCTGTTTCTCTGATTTTTTCGTTTGCTTTATCTAATTTATCTGCAGCAGCGTCAAATTCTTTTTGTAAAGCAGATACATTTTTTTCTTGTCCGAGAATAGAATCGGATGTAAAAAACTCTTGTCCGCTTTTCATGTATTCCAATTTTGCTTTTGCTGCATCTAACTGTGCGCCGAGTTGCGCAGATTGGTTTACAATCTCCGTTTTCCCCGTGTTTTGGTCTTTTAACTTTTCAGATATTCTTTCTATTTTCTGAGTAATGGAATTGAGTTCTTTTTGCGCCTGCTTGTCGTCAACATTTACTTCCACCACGACAGACCCATCCGACATTAAATCACCTACTTGCTTTTGAATTTTTGATATGATATATTATTGATACCAAAATTTAAGGGAGGGAGTTTTATGGATACCAAATACCTGTTCTTGGTAATTATTATTGTTGCTATTTGCAGACTGGCTTTTGTTTCAGCGAATAATGCCAAATTAAAAAAGCGGTACGGTGACGGCGAGTTGCTTCTTGTCGACAAGTTCCAGTTTATAGGAGGTCTGGACCTGCCGCAGAATGTCATGTGCAAGCTAACCTGTTTGCGCTCTCGCATTATCATGCAGGCAAACGGTCAGGAGTTTAATCTGCAAACTGATAAACTGATTGATGTGTCGATCATGACCAACACAGAAATACAGAAGCAGTATGTATCCAGTGCCGGCGGCGCCGTGGCGGGTGCAATGCTGCTCGGGCCCATCGGTGCAATTCTTGGGGGAAGTGCCAGTAAACGCAGCATAAAAACGAACACAAAGTATCTAATCTTCACATACATAGCCGATGTCCAAACGAAATATATCCTTTTTGATGTGACGAAAAAAACGCCGCAGGCAAAAAGGCTTGTGAAGCAGTTCTCCTATCTGAAGAACAAAGACACCGTAAAAATCGACCTATAACCAACCCGCAAAAACCGCTCTCACATGAGGGCGGTTTTTTATATCCATTGATTGATAACTTTTTCGTCGCTATCCGTGTATTGCCGTTTGAAATCCACAAGATGCTTATTCTGCTTGTAAAATTCCTGGTCTGATTTATCCAGCTTTTGATTTTTAGATTTCTTTTTGCGGATGCTTACCACTTGGGCAAATGTGCAATCACCTATTTCTTGGTATGCGGCTATAAATGTCCACCAGTGCAGATATTCAAGGGAGCGGATTTCCGTGCCAAGCACGCGATTTATGGGGCTTGCAATCATCGGGAAATCCTGCTGCCAATCCATGAGCTTAGGTCGCTTTTCATCCCGGCATTCTTCCTCGCCGCAATTTATAAAGGATATGCATTGACGCACCGCGTTCTCGTATTCCGTGTATGGGATATCCTCGTAATCCGGGTAAAACATTTCCATCACTGCCTCTGCCTTATCGGCGCTGTCCAGCTCCGGATCAGAAAGCATTTCCAAAATGTCCAAAATGTCCCGGTAATCAGACCGAATGGCGTATTCCTTCCCGCCCAGCTCCACGGATTTTGGCAGGCTGTATCTCATTTGTGGTACTTCTTGGTGTACTTGCTAATGCGCGGGTTGGTAAGCTTCTGCTCCCGGGCATACGCAGTATCCATTTCGTCCACCAGCGCAAAAAGCAAATTTGCCCAAATGGGGAATCCGTTGGCCAGCGCGTAAAGATTCAGCTCACCAAAAAGCGGGGTGCAGATATCAAACCCGAATACTTCTCCGTTGATGATCTCCCGCATTTCCCGGTCCATCTTTTGGCCAATGTCAAAAATTTCCTTTTTATCGGTGTTTTTTTGCACTTCGTCCTTATAACCCTCGTTCATTTTGTCGAGTTTTTCAAACGCGGAAAAAAGCCGACGAGAAAGCCCCATATCCAGCGGATTAAACGCAAATTCACATTCTTTCCCGTCGGTAGTCACAAAAGTTTTAGTGACTACGCCGGTATCAATTTTGATGATATTTTCGCTCATGGTGTCCTCCGATTTATTTGTATATTGCGTGATAATGGGGCGGGAAACCCCGCCCCTATTTTTTACTGTGCGGCAGCAAACTCGATCTTGCCGGCAGCGCCCTTCGCCACGGTCCCCAAAGTGCGGGTCCCGCCATAGGTAATCTCACTGGCGATGTTTAGTGTACCGCCGCCCTCGCCGCCGATGGAAGTAACGGCAATGGCGCAGGAATCATAACGCTCGGCAAACTTTGCATCGCCGCTGGTGGCGTAGAAGTGGCCGATCATCATGTCCTGGTTGGCCAGCGCCTGCGCATCGTGGTCTTTTACGGCCAAATTCCACATCTTCACGGCTGCTGCATCACCAGCATCCAAGGGGATGGGGTCAAAGGTCTGTGTAATAACGGGCTTTTTCATGGTTGTGAATGTGTTCCCCAGCACATCCTGCTTGCTCTCCTGGCCCCAGTCCATTTCCTCGCTGCTGTCCTCCACCCGCTTGCCGATAGCACTCCACACAGGGGACTCGGAGGAGCCCGTATTCAGGTATGCGATCAAAAGTTCGCGGTCAATGGTCTGACCTTCCGGTGTTGTAAAAGTCAAATCTGGCATTATGTATTCACCTCGTAATTCATTTTCATTAAGATTTGATGATCTTCGTCGCCGTTTTCATACACAGCGAACAAAGAAGATCGCGTAGTAGGCTCCAGGCTTACAACGCGTTTTCCGGTACCAATGTCGGGGCGCTTGCCGGTCGCCCAATCTCCGATAGCGTTTAACAGTTCGTCAGCCTTGAGCCGTTTGTCGTTGCTGTTCCCCGGCTTCACTCGGTAGATTATCTTGAACTGATACTCCGCCACATAACCGCCGGTGATATACCTCCGCACGATGTACGCCGCCTGAATGGTGGACATCGCCATAGCGGAAGTATCTGCAGGAAGAAACTCAAAGCGTATAATGTCGACTGGCAACTCCGCGTATGTGTTCAGCCACACAAGTAGCTTGCGCGATACCTGATCTTCTTCCGCCGCCGACACGGCCTTTTTAATCTTTTCCAAATTTCTTCACCGCCTTATCTGCCACCCGCACCCACTTCTCCATGTTCTGCGCTTTGGAAGCCTCAAACCAATGGCTCTGTGCTTGCGGGTGCATCGCCTTGGAAAATACAAGGTCTCGGTTTGTCAAAACCTTCGTCCCGCCCTTTGGCGCAAAGGTGCTGCCGGTTTGCGGATCAACCATGACTTTGCCGTAGTACAAAAACCGCGCATAAGGCCCGGGGTAAATAATTTTGTTGCCGTCTAACCTCGTGCGTATTGTTAAAGATCCTGTAAGTGCAGGGACAAACGGCGCGGTGTCTTTTATGATCTGCTGCCCCACAATGCTTTCAGCGCGGGTGCAGCTCTCAGCCAGTTTGTCCTTGATGGCCTCCATGCCGCCAAAATGCATCACAAAGGTAACGGCCACTTATTTCCCACCCACTTCCCAATGCTGCATATCTGCGCTGCCAAAGTCTTTTGCGTCAACCTTAGTCACATTCCAGCAATTATCGTGCGCCAATGCCACGCCCTCGTTGTCCGTTACAAATTCGCCTTTGACGAAAAATGTATCGCCACCGTTGCCGGTGGTGGATAGCGTCCATAGGCCCGCCCTGTCGCTTGAGGCAAAAAATGCTTGCGGCTCTGTATATGTCTTGAGCTTTCCGCTAAATCCATCCACAGCTTTTACCGTAAATGGGATATACAGGTTTACTGCGTCGGCGCCTTCAAGCCCGCTTTTGCGCACGTTAACTCCCTTTGCCGCCTCGCAGAACACGCCATCAAGCACGGTTACATATAGGTTTGTGACATCTTTTAGCGTGGCAGGGTCCGGTTCACGCACGACGTTGTAAACCGTTACAGTGTGGGGAGTGTACATCTGCAACCACCTCCGCGATACAGCAGCCCTGTATGGGCAAGGTATTCCATGCACGTTTCCGCCAGCAATTTTCTTGCGCCGTCCGTGGCACTCAATGCAGCAGCGGCGCTTTCCCCGCCGCTGGCCAGTGTGCGAGAATACCCGCCTACCGTTTCACTTTTCACGTCACCGCCGGTAAGCGCATCCGTCAGCCTGGTTGCGGCAAGTTGCTGCGCGGTCTCGATCAACTGATACTTGTCCACCAATGCGCAGCAACACATCTTTACAGCGTCCATATCAGCGTTGTCTTTCGCCCGGTTTTGGGTGTAGTAATCGAGGAAGGAGCTGGCCCGAACAGCCAGACGCGGAAAATCTTCCTCGCTCACAGAACCCATATAGATTCCGGCGTAGTATGTATAATCAGCGTATGTCATACGGGTCAGCTCCTTTCAAATCAAGAAACGGTAACGGTAGCAGTTCCGGTCTTGGTCCCGTCCTGCTTGGACTTGGCCGTGACGGTGATACTGGTCTTAGTCTCAGCGGAGTCGATAGTCAGCAAGCCGTCTTCGCTGATCTTAGACTTTGCGCCATTCTGACTCCACTCGACCTCGCCGTTGATGATGCCCTCGCCGGTAACGGCAGCAGTAAACGCCTTGCTGTCGCCTTTTGCCATTGTCGCGGTAGCGGGCAAGACGGTAACAGTGGAGATGTCGCCGCCCTTTCCGTACACGGAGAACGGGAACGGGTCAGCCTTGTCCACGTTGTAAGCGTTGACGGGATTCGCGATTTCCCAGCCGAGACGCATGACCGCACGGAGAGCGACCATATCGTTCTGCATGAGGTTATAGGTGATGGCCTTTGTGGTGGGGTCCTGGATAACGCCCTCGGTGAAAATCTTGAACGTCATATCCTGACGGATGGCGTAGACGAGCTGGCTCCAGTCACCGACGATCATCTGCGCCTGCGCAGGATCAAAAGCGCCGTTCATGGGGAAGTACATGTCCATGCCGTCCAGGCCGTAGCGGGTAGACCCCTGCATATCGGACTTGAAGATAGGCTGGCCGGTGGTGTCTTTCAGACCACGGAGCTTGCCGCGCATCTGGATGGCGGACATCACGCCGTTGGGGTTAAAGCCGTCCAGCTCGACCTTGGCGATCAGGCCGTTCTCGCCCATGATGTCGCTGAAAATGTCGGAGCTGATGGGTACACCGTTGCCGGCAGCGACAGCAGCAGGAACAACGCCAGTGCGCCAAGTGCTCGGCTTGTTCGTGCCGAACAGGATAGCCGCGTCGATGACCTTGCCGAAAGCCTCGGTCAAACGGGGCTTGACCTCGCCCCAAATGTCATAGTCCGCATCGTCCAAAGCGGCTTCAGGGATGGGGACGATAACAGCGATCTCCTCGGCGTACAGCTTCTTCTTGTCCCACGCCATTTTGGTGGTCTGCTTGAAGGCGTCGCCAGCGCCGCTGTCGGTAGCCTCGCCGTTGACGAAATACGCAGAGGGAAGTGCGTCAAGCACATTAATGGTCTGCGTCTTGCTGGACATATTTGCCAGTCTGCGACCCATGCGGAGTACTGCGGATTCCGCGATAGCGCCCTGCATGATTTCGCGTGTTACGGGTTCCGGAATAAGACCGGAAAGTGCGGATCGATCAATAGTTGCCATTTTTAAAACTCCTTTTTACTTTAGTGCGCTGCGAATCAGCGAGTTCATCGCAGCATTGGTTTCAGATTTTTTTTCGCCGCCGCCTGCAGGTGCCGTCCAATCAAACGTTACCTTTTGGCGGTTCTCCGTGAGCTTATCAACGGCCTGCTCAAATGTGGTCTTGCTGTCCACCATCTTGAGAGCTTTAAACGCGATAAACTCCGCGTCATCGCCGGTCAGGCCTTTGGAAAGCACATATTTGTCGCGCTTCATTTGCTCGATCTCCGCCTGTGCGGCGGTCAGGGCGGACTTGCTTTCCGCAAGCTCTTTGTCGCGCTTTTCCTGCCGTTCCTGTTCGGTTTGCTGGCCGTCTTTCCATGTGCGGTATGCGGTGATTTCTTCCTCGCTGGGGATGCCCTTCATTGCCTTTGCAAGGCGCTTGCCGATCATGGCATCCACTTCCTCCTGCGTGAAGGTCTTCGCAGGTGTGGCCTCCGGCGCATTGGCCGGGTTCTGATTGGTATTGGTGCTAATTTCGCTCATTTGATTTACCTCCGTTTATTTTCTGGGCCGTCGCCCAGCGGTTTAACGCCTCTCGGCATGGATCACAAAACAAAAAAGAGCCAACCGACTACAAAACAACATAGTCAGTTGGCTCTTCGTGCCACTTCCGCGCGCCCAATTGCGCTGCGGGAATGTTATTCAGTTTGGGTTATTATGTCATGCCACGCCCAGGAACAGCAAGCGAAATGTTTCTCTTCCCTTCGGCGTGATAAGCGTCTGTGCACCGCTCCAATTCGTCTTTTCATTCACCGATTCCTTGACTTCAAACAAGCCATCGTTCTTGTGCTCATACGGCAACAGTTTGCCCTTCTTGTCGCGGTAAATATATTTCTTTTCCAGCAGGAAAGAAACAAACTTCTTGGGCGGCACATCCAGTGCCTTTGCGGTCTCCCGGAAGTTCATCAGCGTGTTCCGCTCCACAAGCTGGTCGAAATAATCAGCTTTCGGAAGCATGATCTGGTTTTCAACCGTCAGCGCGGAGATACGGGCGTCACGCTCGGCAAGCGTTTTCTGCGCCATCAGCAGCGCCGATGCCATCAGTTCCTGCGGGGTCATGTTCTCCTGCCCGTTGATGTACCCGCCGTGCTTGCGGATGCTGGGGATAACATCGCTCGTTACCCATCGTTTGAATTTCCGCGCCGTCGGCAGCTTAGAGCCAAGAACAAGCGCATAAAGGCCGCTTTCGTTGATGATAATCATTTCCTGCTGCCCGGAGGGGGTGTCCATTTTAGCTACCCCCCTATCTTCCGCGTCAACTCTTTCTCTTGCTGCCTTTGTTGCGTCCTTATACCCCAGCGCAACCGCAACATCCTTGCCGACAAACCACGGCGCACCGTCGCACTCCATTGTGCGAATGTTCCCAAATTCGGGATTATTAAAAATCATCAGTTCGTTCATGCCATGTCCTCCTTCTTCACCGGGCGCATTTTGACCTCAAGTTCAAAGCAGCCCTCTTTTCCACAGAAAATATTCTTCACGATGTAGTCCCCAAACACTTCGACCATAACATCGTCATAGTCGGGTGCGCCGTTATGGAAAAGGGAATATGCGTTTCCATTCACAGCAACATCAACTTCTTTTGGGTTGTTAATAAGCGTGCAGGCTTCTCTAACGGTTAGCATGGTAAAAATCTCCATTTCTCTTGATTTTCACCGAAGAGGAGGTTATAATAGATTTAACCTCTGCTTCGGTGGTGGTGAATTAGAACGCTCATTTTGTCTTTGCGGGACGGTGGGCGTTCTTTTTATTTGCCGATTTCTTCTTCGAGCTTCTTTCTAAACCACTCTGTTCTACCCTCGCCTTTTTCGGCAAGCTTCTTATCGAGTGCTTCGGCCTTTTCCTTGTCCACCATAAAAACAAGCTGTTTCATGGTTTTTCTTCGCTCTCTAAAATACTCGGCCCGGCTTTTGTCAGCCACTCCATCACCTCCTTTGTAGCTAACAACATTATATGCGTAGTTAGTTACAAAGTCAAGAGATTTTTTGAAATTATTTTTTCAGCTCTTCCGCCTTAATGATCTGCGCTTTTACGCTGCCATCCTTCATGCCCTTTAGCTGTACCCGCAGGCCGTTTTTTAGTGCCTGTTCAATGGCGGCTTTTAGCTTGTCATCAATCATCCAGCACCTCAATGCTTTCGATTTCTCCCGGATAAAAAACATTGATTTCTCCGCTATCCGCTTCTACTACCATGTTATCTTGGTCATCGTTGGATTCGAGTGCATCTAATACAGCAATTACCTTTCCCTCAAACGATTTCCCCGTTGCTGTCAAAATTTTTACACGGGGAAGTCGATTCGCATAATCCCAAATGTTTACCATTTATTTATTCTCCTTCGGCTCTGTCGGAACTACATGAGTGCCTTTTTTTGAATAGTAAATACCTGCTCGATTTGTTTTGTGATAAGCATTATTTTTATAATAACGGCCTATCGTCGCATCTGCATTTGCAAACTCTACAATTTTAAGCGCTCCATTTTTTTGTTTTTGAATAATGACCGTCCCCGTTCCCGAGCGGCTGTCTACAAACTCTTGCGCCTCTTGCATTGTGATTGTCATCACGCTTTGCGGGGTTTTTCCATTTGAGATTCTTTGCGCCTTATATCTTTCAAACTCCATTGTTCCTTCAATGTGTCGAGCTTGTACCTGTGGCCGGATTACTGTGGAAATCTCCCCGCTTGCAATTTTTTCTTTTAGTATAGCAATATTTTTTTCGTTTTGCAACGCCGCTTGTTCTGCTTCCGATTGGTGCTTTGCTTTTAATGCTTGCGCCGCCGCCTCGCTTTTTTCGTCGCCGTAAAGCACTTTTAGTCTCTCTCTCTGCTCCGGCAGCCCCGCCGCCTTGCTAAACTCCTTGTATTTGGCATTTAAACGCCGCAGCTTAATGTTTGCGGTTGTGGCATCTCTGGTTAGCCCTGCGGCCTCATATGCGTTTTTAAGCCGCTTTTGCTTGCGTATGGTGCGCTCTATGCGGCGCTGCATCTGCGTGGCCTCGTATGCCGTATAGGTCTTGCCCTCAAATGTACAGCCAAGCCCATCATCAATATGTGCAAGCTGTTCATCGGTATAGGTGCGCTCAGACACACCTTCGATCCAGGGGAAGCGCCGATGGCGGCAGTTTGCGCCCTCCAGCCCGTCAACAGCGCCCAGGCCGCAAACATCATAAATGCTCGGGTAAATGTCGCCAATATGGATGGAGTATACTTTACCTTGCCAGTCCTTATGCGATGACCACGGAGACGGCCCCGGCTTATCACGCGCGCCAGAATGGGCGGAAACCTCGAAATATGGTGTCTCAAGATATTCTGCCGATTGCTCCGTGTACTTTGCGCAGATTTGGGAAACGCCTGTCATTACCGCCCGCCGAGCCGCCACATCGATTTGGTCTCGATGGCCACTTTCATAGTCAACTACCTTCAATCCGCTGTCTGCAAGCTGCTTTACTGCCGTCTTGATGGCCTGTTTGTAGTTGATGGCGCCGCTCTGCACCTGCATCACCGCGTTATCAAGCGCCCATTGGTAAGCTTTGGCAGGGGGGAGCATCGTACGCCCTGCGTCCACCAAAAAGCCCATTGATTGGGTTATATTGCGCAAGTCCCGCTTTGTCTGCTGGTATATGGCCCAGGTGTCCTCGATGCTTACCAGCGTTTCCGGCAGAGTGATATGTGCAAGGTCAATGACGTTAGTGTAATACTGCTGATTGCGTTCCACAACATCATCAAGCAGCTTGTTTAATTTCTGCTCACTGATGCCGGTGGCTTTTTGTATGGCTTTCTCAATCTCTTTCAGATCGATGCCGTGTGATCGCAGCGCCTTGATGTCCTGCACCGTGACCTCGTTTAACTCATCCCGCAGTTTCAGCCGGGAGCATATCTCCGCCAGTAAGGTATCTTCAAGGCCGCGAAACAACTCAGCCATCTCTTCGGGGAGCGCATCCAGTAGCTCAGGAGTAAAAGGATAATTTTTCATGACTTTTTCATGACTTTTTCTTCCACTTAAAGGAATACCTAACGCCAGCAGCCTTTGCAAACTTGGCGTATGCGTTATTTGTCGCTTCCGCTTGTGCTCTTCTGCTTGCTTCTCTGGCTTCCTGCACGCTTTTATACTTTCCCGCCTTATAATCGGCCGATACCTTACTTGCCGCTTCCCTTACGGCGCGGCGCACGGCGTTGTGATTATATGCGAGTGTTTCATAAAATCCCTTGTTGTGAGGTCCTGATAATGTAAACGTTGCATCCCGGCTTTCAATTATGATTGCTTTTGCTCCTGATTTTTGCCACGTTTCAATATCTTTCAGGGACGGGACAGGGAGAACACCCTCCGGGTGGTTGTGTAAAACAATATTCCCTTTATAGTCGGCATCTCCATATCCCGTATGTTGAGCTGTTCCTTGCTCCTTATAGAGCAAATCGCCCGATGGAGAGAAAATGAAAAGCTGTTCTTTTTTGAGGTTGGCAATTTTCGATCGGGTAGCATTTATTGATGCAAAACCAAAGCTCCCGCTTCCGCCCCTTCCGCCCATTTCGCTTTCCTCCGTTTCACAATATCGTCGTAATGCGGTTTTACCCGTATCACGTTCCAGTCACATTCTTCCGGCACTTTGCCGTAAAATATCACCCATTCCGGGGATAGCCGTTTCATCATTTCTTCGTAGCCGCGCAGAAACAGGCGTTTGCTTTCCTTGTTTTGCTGTGTGCCTACCGAGCTGACAGCCACCACACCGCCGACAGGCTCACCGTCAAAGCACCAATCATAGCTATGCTCGTCGCTCCATGAAATCGTTGGATAAACCGTCATGCCGTACATTTGCCAGTATGCCGCCAACCAATGCTTGCGGTAATGGTTGTATATCTGCATCGCCAGCGGCATATCCGTGTATGTGGAGAAGTCCGGCGCACACACCGCCGCAAACTGCAACAGTTTCGGAATGTACTTGTCCGGCGTGTTCCAATATCGAATGAATTGGTAATCGTCCACAAAGAAATGAACGATTTTGCTTGCCTGGTCTTTTGCTGTGTAATGGTAATTCACAGGGATAAATTCGCCATGCGGATATGCCTTGACCGGCTCGATCTGCGGAATGTCGTACTTTCCAACGCCGGGGAATGTGAACTTGTCGAGATTTTCAAAGTTAATCATACCGGACGCCATGTACCGCTGCGCTTGTTAGTTCTGCGGTATTTCTTGCCGTTTACCGTAACTTCCAACGCGCCGGACTTTTGCGCTGTTACAAAGGCATTGGAAAACGCCTTGTTTTCTGCTGCTTTGCGGTTTTTACTGGACTGGTCACGCAATTTCCGCATGTAGCTATCCATTTCACCGCGCGCTCTTGCAGCTCTGTCTGCGGCGCTTCCTGTTTTTTGCGCCGTTGTCAGGCGCGCAGGCCCGCTTGCATAAGGATTGACTGCTCCTGCCGCCGTTTTTAGTGCCGTTGTTGCGAGAGTTGCCATCTGCTTTACGGCGTCTTTCTTTTCAGCGTCCGACAGCTCAAGCCCATTGATTTCAGCAGCGTTGCGCTCAAATGTGCGCCTGATAATATCGCCCATATCAGTGACAGACGCAGCGTTTGCTCGGTTAATATCCTGCTGTGACAAAAACCGCGCAAGGCTCATACCGCGCCCACGCCCAAATTCTCCGGCTCCAATGCCGCCACCAGCTCCGCCTCTGCCGCCCATTACTCTACCTCCTGTTGTCCTTCGGTTGTCATGTCCTGCATCTTCGGCAGCGCCGCCTTTGCGGTCGCCTCGTCCTCGTTCATCCACCTCATGCGGAACTCCCAATCGTTTATAATGCCCGCACTGAGAAGCTGCATATCGCGGGAAAAGTCGGTTTGCTTGTCTTCAATGATGCTGTCATCAAAGTCGATGGAGATTTCCACACCCTCATTCAGCCCAGCGTTCATGGCCGTGTTGCCCAGCCGAAGCAGAATGCGGCACAGCTCCTTCAATGCCTGCTCCAAGATGATCTCGTGTTTTTTGATGGTGCGGAACATAGTGGAGTTCTCGCTGATGACCTGTGTGGCAGTCGCTACGCTGCCGCCGTCGAAACGGTAATAGGTCTCGCCGAAGCCGCACTTACTGGACAGTACATTCAGTTGGTCTTGAAGTCCTACATTCAGCTGCTCAGTTCTGAGCGTCGGGGAAATTGTCTCTACGACGTTTCCTTGCTGCGTATCCTCTGGAAGCAGATAGAAACGCCGGTCGTTGTCGTCAAGCGTCGGTTCGTCGTCTTCCCACCTTGTGGCGGGCATTTTGACCATCATCATCATGGGGCCGTTCTCGAACTCGTTGACGTAGCAGTCATAGGCACAGTCAACGCCTCGCAGAACGTCGATTGCATTTGCATACACAGGGATACCAACCGGAAGCAGGTAGTCAAGATTGTTTGCGATGTTCGGTCTGTCGATGACGAACTGCCTCTTGTCGCTTCCCGTATGTACCACAGGGGGGATCCGCTCAAAGCCCGGGACATTGGTGAGCAGCGCGTCGGCAAGCGTCTCGTTTTCGTATCTGTAAATACTATTCTCGATGACGTAAAGACCGTTTTCGTCTTTCCGGTGAATCTGCAAATACAGATAATTCTTTCCGGCTCGTGTGACTACGCTATCGAACGCGCATTCTGTGATAAATCCATTCTGCCAAGCCAGCGGAAAGATGTGCTCAATCGTCACATAGTCCAGCTCGATGCCGGAAACATCCCCCGGCACGATCTCACCGCTTTCGTTGACGGCCTGCCCAACCACACGCGGAATGTACGCCACAGTTCCGAGCGCTGACTTCATTTCCTGCATTTCATTTGCCTTGACCGTGAAGTTATTCGCCGTCAGAACTTTGTCAATAAACTCCTGCTCCTTCTGGCCTTCAAGCGTGATCTGAACCTTCTCATTCATCAAGAGGTTTGCCCAGTCCTCACAAACCTTTTTCGCCATACCGAGGCTTGCACGGTTGCACTTTGTCCACTTATGCCCGTTATATCGCCGGTATTGATGGAAACCCTTGACTTTGCCGACGTACCACGACTTCCAAAGGGACACGTATGTATAGAATTCCTCTGGGATCGTCGTATACCCGAGTTCCTTTAATTTATCGATAACCGTCATGCAATAACTCCCATTCTGCGGCTGACAGGCTCTAACGCATATCTCGTCGCGTCAATCAGGTGGTTGTTCGCGTCAGGGTAGCCGCTAATAATGTCGCCGTCTTTGTTTCTTTCGTATTCGTACCCCACAAATTCATCATAAGCATGTGGGGTTCTCTTCCTGTCTATTACGATTGTGCGCCGCTGCAGAAATTTCATACCATATTCCACGGACCCGGGGCCCTTTACCGCCTCAAGTGCCGGCAGTCCCATCGCGCGGAAGTCTGCCACGCTCTTAGGCTCTGCACTATCGCAAATAGTTCGCACGTTTTTATATCCTCGCTGCTTGATTATTGTCGCGCTTTGCTCATTGGATAGTTTGTTTTGGTAAATTTCATCCAGCAAGTAAATGGTTTCGCGCGCCCGGTCGTAGTGCAGCCGGATAAAAGCAAACGGATCGGGAAACCACCCAAAGTCAACGCCCTGGTAAATCTTATCGAATCTTTTAAATTCGTCGTCCGTGATTTCCCGCAGTTCCAGCTTGTCAAACACATTGCCACCCGTGCCCACTGGAATGCCTAAATACTCATGTTGGTATGCTCTCTCGTCCGTGGCCTTGAGATGTTCCGCCTCCGCTAAAAACTGCTCACCCAGCCACTCTGGCGGGGCTTGCAAGTACGTTGACTTGTGGCACAGCCTGTCTGTGCGTTCTTCCAGGCTGTCCTTGTTCGCCCAGTTATCGCGGCTTATCGGCGGGTTGTAGCTTTCAAAGTTCCAATACTTTGAGCCGCCGCGCATTGTGGACTGCAGAATGTTTCGGATTTCCGCCCTGCCGGCAAACTGGTCTTTTTCCTCAAAGTGCGTCACGGCGATATAGCCAAACGGCACCTTGATAGACTTGATCTTCATGGGATCGTCAGCGCCCCGGAACATGATCTTCTGACCTGTAGGCTTGTAGATCAGCTCCATCGGGGAAACCTTTGCTTCCCAATACGCCGCCATGCCCAGCTCACCGATTGCCCAGATATACTGTGCGTACACGCTGTCACGGATGGTGTTTGCCACCTTACGCAGCACCAGCGCGTGTGTCCCCGGATTGTTTATCAGCAGCAGGGGGACAAGTACAGACACCGTGGAGGACTTCAGTGATCCGCGCCCACCGCTGAAATCGTAGTGCGTGTGACCGTGGTGGAACACATCATGCGCCACGCCGTAAAACGCAGAGCCGATTTTTTCAGACAAGCGAATGTCAGACATCAATAACCACCTTGACGGAATCCGTGCTAATTTTTGTCTCGTTCACTTCACGCCAACCAAAATTACAGCCAAGCGAGAATTTCGCGCCGTTCGCACCGTCTTTGTCGTAGAGCCGAGATTCGGCATATTCTTCACATCTGGACTTTGCGCGCGTAACCGTGTCCGCAAACTCTGGCCTTGCTTGATAGTCCAGCAGCGCTTGTCTTCCTGTGAATCCAAGCGCCAATGCAAGCCCTGTGATTGTCGGGGGCTTTGCATTGATGATAATCGGCATGCCGTACTTATCGCGCACGGCACATCCGTCATCTCCGATAAACGGTTCGCCTTCGCACTTTTTGAAGTAAACGTCAATAGCTTTCTGCATCGCGCTTACGCTTTTCCATTTTCTCGGCGCTCCGCCAGCCATACGCTCACTTCCTTTCGTTTTGCTACCAGCCCCCACCCCTTGGCTACAGTAACAGTCTTTCCCCTCCCATGCGGCCTTCTGGAAGCTCTCAAACATGGGTTACACAGTTTGCCAGCAGGTGGCAATGTCTTTTCCACAGCTCACTTCTGAGCGGTATAGCCGCACTTCCGGGCAGGCGCTATGCCATTTGCCCACGGCAGCGGCTCTCCGCTTTTGGTGCGGCATTGCAGTCCTGCCCTGCTTTAGCGCTTCAGGGAAAGTCCCCGTCACTCGCTGTGGTCTCCCCTTACGGGGCACCTATGCCGCATATTGGCCGTCTTCCCGCTTAGATTGTCACACGCTCATGCCCGCTTGAGGCCCCGCAAGCATCTCAAGCGCCGCTGTTCGGTCATGGCAAGGAGGACGCATCCTCACGCGCAGTTTTCAGCGAGCATTGTCATTTCCATGTGAGCCACGACGAACGGTCTCACAGTGTCCGGGCGCTACCCGGCCTCTTGTGCAGGCGACAGGATTCGAACCTGCGAACCCGAAATTTTACTATCGGAGCTGATTCCTCCCAGCTTCCGCCCGCATATATTTGTGCCGTGTGGGAGGTGCGACCTCCCGCCCCTGATCGCGGGGTGCAACGAGCGCACGGCATATGACAACAGCCCATAGGTTTCCCTACAGGCTGTTTGTGCCGGTATGACCTTGCGGTGCCAGAAGGTGCGCCCAATACCGGCGGCGCATAAGATGGAGGAAACGGGTTGAGTGGAAAGACGGGTGGATGGCTATGCCTTATCATCCACTGTACCTATTGTAGCACATCATTAGGTGGAATTTGTGCCAACTTTCTCTGCAAAACCACAATATATGGCTATGTCAAGCAAAAACTGCTCTTTTCTCCTGCTGAATGTCCGCTCGCTTATCCCCGGCACGATAATCTTGTTGCGGGAAAACTTATGCTTTCCCTGACAGTTGCGCATAATGCCCTGTGCAAGCTGCTTGCGGATGCTCTCACTCTCCAAATCCCGCCCACATCGATCTATGGCGTATTCCACTGCCCGCATTTTCTTGGTTTCCGGCCAGTTTTCTATGGCGGCAAGCTGCTCCGCCTTGCTTTCGGACGGCCTACCAATGCCTGGAGAGCGGGGCATTCCCTCCGTTGCACTGCTTCCGCTGCTCAGTATCTCGCTCCGCGCATCGTTGTATGCCTGTACTCTCCGGGGATAACCTCTGACATAGGCGATGCACTCAAGCCGCACATCATACGGCAGTTTTTGTTTTCGACTCATGCCCGCCTCCTCACTCTGCGTTGTTGATTAGTTTGTAGTCGCTCCGCAGAGCGTCCGCAATGTCTTTCTTGGTCACATAGCCGCTGTTCTTTGCATTCACCAGCTTCACAAGGCACTTTTGCAGATACTCAATGCTCATGGTGTCGTGGCTGTCCGGCGTTTCCTCCAGCACATGGAATCCAAACTTTGTAAGCAGCACTTCGGATACCAAATCCATATTCTGCTTTGTCCCTATCAGCTTTCCCTGCTGGTACGCTTTCATGGGGTTGTTGGGCAGGGTTTTGCCGTCAATTCTCATTTCCGTCCCTCCTTGATCTTGTCCATCAGAAGCAGCCGCACAGCTTGGCAGAGTGCATATACAAGGCTATTCTGCCAAATGCTCCGTCGCTCCTTAATGCGGCACATACCGTTCTCGATTTCCTCCAAGGCTTCCAGCATTGCGTCTTTATTCACCATCGGCTTCCCTCCACGGAGTGTCCACGCATTCCGGATGGACAATCTCCATCTCGATCGCCCACAGTAGATTCCACGCCGCAGCTACAAGGTGCGGCTCATCTACATAGCCCGCCAAATATTTTGCTGCGTGGCGAATGGCGGAATCTAACAGACTGTGGGTTGGGATTCCTTTATCGACATTATGCTCCCCGTATTTCAAAGCACCCGCCTCGCAGTGCTTCGACACTTCCATGATAGCCAACCAAGGGAGCAAATCCATCCGCCCCTTGCCCGTGTGCATATCCCGGAGCGCTCCGCTTGGAAACTTGGTTCTTTCTCCGCTGTCTTTAATCATAGTCCTTCCGTTCTCCGCAGCTTCAGCCGCATCGCCGTCACCGTCCTCCAGATATTCGCACCACGGAAAACACACCACATCTGATCCTATTGCGGGGCATTCCACCTCGTCAGGGCAATTGCAAATTAACAATCCGCACCTCCGTTATACTTCGGCATTGCTGCCCATGCAAGCACGCCATCCCAATCTCCGTGATCTTCCAGCCCAATCAGGTTGTTGCACTCGTCACAGTCCACAGAGCAGATATCCTTGTCAACGCCACATCTTGTGGCAATCAGGATTTCGTCACCATCATCCGGCATCTCGCAGTCAAAAATGTACTCCGGGACTTCATAGTCGGCATATCCTCTTTTTGCATACTCGGCCTTTTCTTCGTCTGTTAAGGCACGGCAAGTGACCTCATGCCAAGTAATCTGTTCAATATATTCAGCCATTGTCAGCCCTCCGATTCCAAAATTCAACCAATTTGTCAGCGTCTTTGCTTCTCGGTGTCGCCATTGCGCCCATCATGCATCCATCCTTGTGCTGCGGATTCCCAACGAGCAAAGCGGTTTCGATATAATTGATCGTTGCAGTTTCGATTTTCATGTCGCATCCGCAAAACGGGCAGGGTTTGAGTCCATGATCAGCCATTGTCAGCCCTCCTCACAGTAAAATCTGGAAATGTCACCCATACGCCACCGCTTCGTGTCCGAAATTGTGGAGCATAGATACCCACCTTCCATGTGTACGGACTTCACTCCATATACCTGCGGATTCGCGAAAGTCCCGAATTGTTTTTTCATGTACTCCTCAAACTCGTCCTTGAAGATAATGGTCAGTTTCATTCCTTCGCCTCCAATGCTTTCTCCGCCTCCTCGCGGGTGAGGAATACGGTCTTGCCAAATTTCTCCGGCAAGATAATTCGCCCGCTGATCAGCTCAACGCACAGCGTCATATCGTCAGCAAAGTACATATTTCGCACTTCGTCCCGTGTAATATGCGGGTCTGCGTCCCGAACGATTCGGTACACCGTATCGTCCACCTTACAAGGCAGCAACACCATGCGACCGTCCTTGTTGGCCTCGGCTAATTTCCGTAGACGATTGATGTCAATCCCGTATGTTCTTGCTATTGCTTTAACGCATCCGGCTTCGATTTCCAGTTTAGACCTTTCAACTTCCTCCGGTCCAAGCCCCGTGTGCTCATAGGCTTTCAGCCGCTCCCACACTTGCTTTTGTGAGCAGTTCCCGCCGTGTTGGCAAGGCAGCTCCCGGCACTGCGCAATGTCGCAGAAGTTCCCATCAAATGTCAGTCTTTCCATCGTTCCACCTCACAGTCTTTTCCCGAACACCCCATTGGAGTGCGTCCTCGTGGCTATCAAAGTACAGGTCAATGCGGTTTCCGCTGATTGCTCCTCCCACATCCTGCGCTATGTAGATATGCCCATCGATCTCAACCTCTGTCCCCAACGGTATCACATCGGGGTCGGTAGCGATGGTCACGCCCTGTGTTGCTTTCACTCCTGTGGCTGTATAGCCGTTTGAATACGCTCCACAGCATTTTTCGCATGGGCAGTATGCTGTCACGGTCATGGTGCTTTTGTGCGTGTAGGCGGCTTCCTGCGGCGTTTCTTGGCGGATTACTTCCGCCACCGGCGGGGAAACGGGTTCTTGCTTTTCCACATATTCCGCTTCTGCGGCAAGTAGCTCCATCCACAATATCCCGGCGGCAAACAGTAGCCCAAGGGCCGCACCTCCGACAACTGTAAATATGCTCTTTCTGCTCATTTTCTTCCTCTCCCGTATACCATCCATTGCATAGATACCCCAAGCGCATCACAGATATGTGCCAGCACCCACACCGATGCGGTGCTGTGTCCACACTCAATATAGCTGATTGTCGATGGTGCTACACCAGATTCCAAAGCCAAATCATTCTGCGACATAAGTTCCTTCTCCCTCGCCTCCCGCAGGCGCTTCCCCATACCCGCAAAATCTGCCGTCATGTGTATCCTCCTTTCTATCATCAGGATCGTACTCTGGGCAACTTACCACCAAAAACGATGTGTATTTTTCATTTTTGGTAGGAATTGCATTCCATCCCTTTACCGGCTCAAAGCGTATAGGCCAGCCCTTTTTTGTGTAGTCTACTTCTGTCCATGAGCATCCTCCATACGCTTTTCTACAAGTCCAGCAAAGCGTTTTCCCTCCAGTGGTAATATGCTCCTTCACAAGTTTTCTCCTCCTCTCACCACTCACACGTGACTTCACATTCATTCGGCATAAGCAGGCGTAGATTTTGCAAAACGCTTTCCCGGTCTCCCCGGATAGTGAGCCGTGCGTGCAGCAGCTCTGCACCCCTTGCGGGTGGGGCAATTTCGTCGGTCTGCTTCTCCGGCGTTTCTGCTGCCGTCACTTCGGCTGTGTGCCACTCCGATAGTTTCTTTTGCCACAAGTCAAGGTTCCGACCACCTCGCACAAACGGCACGCCCAGCTTTTCTCCATATTCTCTGATGGTGGCGCTGCAACAGCCCATCTCGTCTGCAAGGTATGTAGCTGCCCCTCCACAACTCTGCATATTCCGCAGGTATTCTCGCTGCAGATCGTCCGGCATTCCCTTGAATTCATCCAACGGCATAGGCCGCGTGATGTTGTAAGTTTTCACCGCTCCGTTCATCTCCTTTTTCTGCGCCGCAGTGAGATAGTCACTGGGCAATCTGCATTTCCCACGCTTACGGTTTACATGGGCAAACGCACCTCTTGCAACACGCTTTTTCTGCACGATGTCATAGTCAAAATCATTCATAGGCGGTTATGCTCACCTCCGTCCGTGGGGTCTCCTTGTCGTACAGCACCCGGCTTTCGTCATGACTGACGATAATGCCGCAGTGATCGTCCAGCAGCACACGCGCCTTGACCATCACATCGTCAACAGCTTCCAGCAGATTGGTTAAATCCACTCGCCGCTTGGTGGGCATATAAAACAGGCATTTAACCTCCACTGGATAATCGATCGGCTCATGCACACCAGCCTTTTTGCAGTACCACACAGCTTTTGCCTCGTAGTCGATGTACTTCTGCGACGGCATGATAAACGATTTCCCTGTCTTGCTGCTGTGCATAATGCGCTGGCTGTTTTTCTTTGTAACCGGCGGCAGGGGTATGGTAATTTTTATGCTCATTTCAATACCTCACTCCGATGTAGTCCAATACTCTGGCGTATCCAAGCCCCTTTTCAGTGGGCTTCCACAAGCCGTCCACAGGGTCATACGCCCCACCGCCGATGCAGAATTCGTAGTGCTTCGGGTGTGTGTGTTTCATGCGCTCAAAGCGGTTTTCGCCCTTTTCGAGGTGCGCTCCAAATCCGCAGAAAACACACCCCGTTCTCTGGCAGCCAGTGCAGTGCAGCGGCTTTTCGATGAGCGTCGACGGATAATCATTCTCGCCGTCGCTCGTCACGATGTCGCCGTATACGCTGCAATACGGGATGTTTTCGTCTTTCAGGAACGCAAGCACGTCCTGATCTGTCCAGAAGCTCATAGGCTTGCTCATGGGGCGCTTTCCATCGAAGGCGTTGCAGCCCGTGCGCTTCCACTCTTTTTCGCGCTGCTGGCTCTCGCTCGCCATCATCGCGGTAAACGGCACACATCCGCTCGTAGCTTCGTATCGCTTGGCGGGTGCTTTTTTCATCACGTCGCAGCACTGCTCGCTAATATGGAACGGCGCATCCTTGAGATAATGCCACTTGTCCGCCAGTTTCATCGTCGAGCAGTACACGCCCTGCCGGTTGTAGCCGGTCAGATACAGATTGACCGTTGCATCGTTTTGCCCGTGCGCGTTTTGCAGATCGCGGATAAAACGCGCCTGCTTTTTGCCGATGACGGGATAGCCGTACCTTGTCAACACCTGCCGGATGTTGAGCTTCGGACGCAGGCGGTGGAGGTTGACGGTCACGCGAGGGAACTCCTTCCGCAGCCAATCTGCGTACTCATTGACAAACTTCTGTATCTCCGGGTACTCAAGGCCTGTGTTGACAAACACAAGATTCAGCGGCCACGGAGGTGTGCGGAACGACGATAGATACCTTGCAGCCAGATATGAAAGCACCGTACTGTCCTTTCCTCCGGAAAATGACACATAACACTGGCCGCCCCACGCGGTGTACCACTCGTCCAGCTTCTCGTAGCTGGTAATCACCTTGTCCTCTAAATCCAAAGCCAGCAGTGATTTCGCCGCCTCTTTCGTCAGCGGAGTGTTAAACCGTTCCATTTCCACCTCCCATCTCCATCTGCCCGTCCACCTGCATAGCTCTGGCAAGGCGGCGGTATGTCCCCAGCTCGTCCAATGCCCGCTTGCGGTACATGGAAAGTAAGGCTTGCTTTTCTTCCTCCGTTTCCGCCAGCTTGTAGCCGCCGTCTTTCATGGCAACGATAGGCACACCCTGCCGCCTCTGCTCCCGTATCATCCGGCGGTTCTCTCTGTCCGGCATGCCGGTCAATGCTTCAAGATTTTTCCGGGTGTATGTAATGCCGGAAATCATGCGTAATGTGGTCATGTCATTCCTCCTCGCCAAATGGCAATCATGCTGGGAAACGGCGCCGTTCCCATCGGCTTTCCGTCCAGCTCAAATTTCAGCCTACCTCGCAGGAATCGAATTTCCGCATTGCCCAAAACATAGTCGTGAAAGCTGGCTCTGTCTGTCCGCGCAGGAATCAGTAGAACAACCGTTGTCCCCGGCTTCTGTCCCTCGCGGTAGCATTTTTCCGTCCACAGTCCGGTTTCCTTGTTCCCGTAGGGCGGGTTACAAAACACCGTTTCGCCCTCCCAATTTTGCCGCAAACCATCATCATTTTGCGTGAAATACCGCGCGCACTTGTGGTTTTCGTCACTGGCGGCAGCGTCCAGCGTGAAATGAAACTCCGCGTCCAGTTCGTCAAACAACTTTTGCGGCGTTTCCCAGAAATTCTTATCGCTGGAAAACAAAGCTTCGTTCCGCAATGTCATTCCTCCAATCCGCCCCACTGCTCCGCCATTGCTCTGGCGATGCCGGGGAAGGTCTTTGCGCGGTTTTTGGCCCTATCCGTGGTAAACATACCTTTATGCTGTTTCCCGTGCTTATGGCTGTAGCTACCGCTCGGACACCATGTTGCTGTCGGCTCAACAATATTGGTCGGCTCCAACGGTGGTAAATTTCTCAACCATAAGCACGTTCTTTTAGTGTACGGATGTCCAAATTGATATGGCTGGATAATTTGCGAGTATTCCGGCATTACAAAAAGCTTGCTCGGTACAGGATTCTCAACCGCCACAAGCGGTATATCGGCACGATAAAACTCCATGAAAAAGTCACGTGCCTTTATTCCGAGCATTACCCTGTCCGCTTGCAGTTGATGCCCTTTCCACAAGTGCCGCGCGCCTGCATTGCTGAGGTATGTGCACGGCGGGTGTGCGATCAGCAAATCCCAAGTAACAATATGCGTTGCGCCGTCCATTGTGGTAATAAACCCAGGTCTATTGACAACGTCCACGGCATCGTCCAGAATATGCCACTCTGGGTGTCCGCCGGACGGCTCCTGAATGTCGCAAGAATATGCCTCATGCCCCAATGCGCGGAACGCTTTGCATACCTCCTGCGATTCTTCGCAGGCAACCAAAACTTTCATTTCAGCCTCCAATTCTGCTTTTTACCGATGTTCAGCATATAATCCCTCGCCCTCTGGTTGATTCTGCTGCCGATGGCTTCATCCCAGCTCAAAATGCGGTCAATGGTCAGCTCCGTGGAGATGATCGTGATTGCGTCCGGTTTGATATACCTGGCATTCAGCAGGTCAAAGGCGATGTTTTTGTCGGCATCCGTTACGCTCCCCTTGAGAAAATCGTCGATATACAGCGCACGGACGGTTTTCAGCGGCTGCATGGCTTCGGCGTATGCTTCCGCATCGTTTACCTTTGCCTTGATTGCCGGAATATCTCCCCGCCATTGCACATACCGGACAGGGATTCCGCCGTCCATCAGCTTGGCGCAAATCGCCGTACACAGGTGGGTTTTCCCAGTGCCGGGAGAGCCGCCGATGAAAAACCACTTGCCCTTCCAGTCGGTCAAATACTTCTCCGCCGCCTGTTTTGCGGCCTGTTGCCAATACTCCCGCGTTTGGAATGTCCCGAATGTGCAACTGTCCAGCAGACCGGCCAGCCCAGAACGCTCCATGCGCATCCTGCTTCGGCGGATGATCTCGCATTTGCAGGTTCTGCTCACCAGCTCTCCGCTTTCCGTGCGCCGGACGGTGTAGCCCAGCCCGCCGCAGATGTCACAGCCATATTCCGACATGGTATTCCTCCTTCGTTGGTTGCGCTCCGGCCTCCGTCAGCACATCATCCCATCGGCCTTGATTCAGCCATGTGGCTGGGTTTGGGATGTATTGACCGTTATCCCTGCGCCACTGTTCGCTGTTTTTCTGACTGTTGACGGCATCGATAAGCGTTTTAACCGGCACAGAAACCTTGGAAAATGCTTTCTTTGCGGCCTGCTTTCCGACTTTTCGGGGATATGCCGCCCAAAACAATTCAAACGGCGACGCGCTGTTGTCTTTGTCTTTGTCTTTGTCTTTGTCTTTGTCTTTGTCTTTGCTTGTTTTGCTTGGCAAATCTTGCATTTGCTTGTTTTGCTTGGCAAATCTGGCATTTGCTTGCTTTGCTTCTGCCCCCTTTCTTCCGGCTTCGCTTCGTGCGTCGGATAAACTATCCATTGCGGAGTTGTCTCGATCTATCTGCGCCCGCATCATCGGGAATAAAAACCGTTCGTTCCCGCCGAGCTGCGGGGCTTCGCCCGTCCTTGCATAAATCAACAAGGAAGTGAAAAGCCGCCCCCTCTCTGCGTCACCGAGCGGCTCTATCGCATCTAAGTAATCGATGAACAGCTTGATGTATGTCATATCAGCCATGCACTTACTCCTTGCGCGGAAGTAGGCAAATACCGATTCCGTGATCCGTAAAAATGCTGGCTAACTGCCCTGCATCCTCCTCCGAAAGATCATCAATTCGTAAGACATTGTTAGTAAGAGAATCGGAAAGTGCGTCTCGGATGCTATCGGCATCGTAGATAATCGCGTCAAATGTCATCCCTCGTCACCTCCAATTAGAACGGAAAATCGCCGTCGTCCTCGGAAATCTCCTCGAATGTCTGTGCGGGCTTCTGTGGTGCGCTGTCCTTGCTGCCGCAGAAATGTACCCGGTCCGCCGTCAGCTCCACCACCGTGCGCTTGTTGCCGCTGTTATCCTCGTATTCCCGGCTGGAAAGTTTGCCCTCCACGATGATCTCCTTGCCCTTAGAAAAGTGCTTGCAAATCATCTCTGCCGTGCTCTGCCATGCCACGCATGGGAGAAACAGCTTCGTTTCTCTGTCCTTTACCTTCTCACTCCACGCCACCCGGAAACTGCACACCGCTGTTCCGCTGTTGGTGCGGCGCAATTCGGGGTCAGAGCAAAGCCGCCCCTGCAAAATCATTCTGTTTACCATCGTTTTCCTCCTTACAAATAGCTTTTTCCAAATTCACGGCGGAAGTCATCTTCTGTCCATCTCTGTTCCTGCATGGCCTTTAACTGACCGTATCGGCGAAGCAGACGCATTTGATTCCCGTTTCGGTGTACAGCGTTTCCACCGTTCCTGTGGCATCGTTCGCCGCAGAGATACACCACAAGGCCGTATTTCTCGCTCTTGTTTCGGTACGCACCGCCGAAGATGTGGTGCCGCTCCAGCGGTTCACTTGCGCCATTTCTGCCGCACAGAAAACACCGTCTTTCATCAGTCACCTTTATCACCTCCCAGCGGCTGAGCTTCGCCCCAGCGGGATTTTAGCGCATCCAACTCCTGCGGTGTCATAGTCTCGATTCCAGCTTCTCGGCAATCGGAAACGATCTGGTCAATCAGCCGTGACATCTGCTCTGTGTCGTAGGTGCTTGAGCCGTACCAAACCGCCACGTTCACGCAGCCAGGAATTTTGCTTGGCCCTTGTTCCGCCATCCAGCCGGTTCCTTTCGCCTCCCATCTGCGGCAGAACTCGTCCGCCGCCTTTGATACCATGCACACGACATCGCTCACACCACCGATGATCCTGATTTCTTCCCGGTACACATCATTCCTCGGAATCCCATAGTGTGCCGCCAGTTTATCCAGCAAAACCCACGCATAAGCATTTGCGTCAAGGCTCCTGCCCTTGCGCTTGATCTGCGCCACATACTGCTTGTCCGGCTTCATCTCGTCACAGATGGTCATTGCAGAGGTGGGGGACTGCACCCGGAGGCACAGCCACGCCCCATCGCTGTCCTGCTGCCACCGTGCGGCGGTCACATCAGCCTGCAACATTGCCCTGCTCCTTCTTCGCGGCCTTCATGCAGTCGGCGCACATCTGCGCTCCGTAGCGGCCCTTGGAGTACTTAACCATGTCCTTTACCGTCCACATTTCGCCGTTGCGCTTCTTGACGGACACAATGTCAGCTCCACATCGCTCACACACCGGAGCGGCGTTCCGCTCCTTCTCGTCCAGCTCGGCGGAGGAAATTTTGTCCGGGTCCTCGCCGGTGGGAAGCGCAAAGGTCCGCAGCCACATATACTTAAACGCATAGGTCATGGCCTTGCCGCTGCCCTTGTCTTGTGTGTCTGCGCCATCTCCGCAGGATGCAATCTCGATGTATTCCTCCGGGTTTTCCACGTTGACCATGCGGTAAATCACATCTACATGGGTAATGTTCCCAGTTCTCACAGCTGTCTGTGCGATGGGGTATACAACCAGTTTGTGTTTCAGCAGTTCCGCACGCATGATGGAGGTTACTTTCTCCTCGCTCAGTGCCTTGTATTTGGTGCTGCCAAACTCTACATGATCGTCCTTTGCCAAATACTGGACATCCTGCATGATTGCAGCGATTTTCTCGTAGATATTCATCATTCGGTTTTCTCCTCATCAACAACTTGTAGCGGGCAATATGCCCCGACGATTCGTGTGTCCAGCAAATACTCCCCCGTGCGGCGGCATTGATTTCGCGAATACGTCTCCAAAAGTGGGCAGAGGGTACAGCACATTTTTCCCTCTGGGAATGGGATTTCCACTGTAGCTTTTATGTACCGGAGGACGCCGTTTATCATCCCAAGCCCCCCTTATGCAAAAACTCCGAGAGATACTCACCCTCCGTCAGCTCGGAAATATAATCAAGCTGCACATCGGAGAACTTCCGTATAGCCAGCTTGAAATTTCCGATTGTTTCCAGCTCGCACTTGTGGCACATAGCAGACTTCATCGGCTTCCAGCCGTGGCAAACAGGACATTCATCCGCTTCTCCGGGGATAATCTCCTCTCCGCACTCTGGGCAGACATAAATTATGCTGTTTCCGCACTCATCGGATTTTTCCTCGATGTAATCCAACGACTGGAACGCCGCCCCACAATAATCACACAAATACATTACTAAGCCTCCATGATCTCGCCGTTCACCAGTTTGTACCATGTGTCCGCCTTGACGGTATCGCCGTCCACCTTTGCAATTTTGACATCAATGATGTTGCCATCATCGTCACGCTCAGAAACGACAATCCAGTTGCCCACAGTGCCTCTTGCAAGGCTATCTTCGCCCCATGCCACAGCAAGGCACTGTTCGCCCAATGCGGTCGCTCTCCCAGCGAAGCCGGTTACGACAGCCGTGCCCCTCCAACCGGATGCGGCGGCGTTGCCACTCCAACCGGATGCGGCGGCGTTGCCCAGATTACCCGATGCGGCGGCGTTGCCCCTCTCACCCGATGCGGCGGCGTTGCCCCTCTCACCGGATGCGGCGGCGTTGCCCAGATTACCCGATGCGGCGGCGTTGCCACTCTCACCGGATGCGTTTTCCTCGGTTGCGCTCTCGCACTTGTCAAACACAAACCGCACACCGGCGTTGATAACGCCTTTCAGACCGATCTCTGCGCTAATCTTAATATGTTTGCCGCAAACCTTACTGTCAGTGCTGTTGCGTTCGCCGTTGTCGTCCACATCAACCTCGCAGTACCGGCTATCTGTCGGTCTATAGTACCGGAACGTGTCCAGCGGGTTCTCGCAGGCGTGGAATCCCTTTTTGCAAAGGGCGGCGTTTGCCTCCTCGTACTCTTTTCCCACCTCGTACTGGATTCCTCTGCATTTCAGGTCCTTGTCAAAGCCCTTGTATGCTTTCATCGTCTTTCCCTCCGTTTGTGTTACTTCCCGTCCAGTTTGTCCACCAGCCGAACAAACCAATAACTCACCGTTGCGGCTCCGATGATGACCAAAGTCAATGTGTACCCGTCCATGTTTACTCCTCCCGCTCCGCAATCCACGCATCCAGCTTCTTTTTGAAAATCTGAAATACACGGCTGCGGTCGGTACGGATGCACACGCCGAAGGGGTACACGCCCTGCTCCAGGCCGTCGGCCAGAGTGTCAGAACAAAGGCTCAAGCCTTTATTTCTAAGATACTTCGATGCCTGGTGAAGCGTCATGGTTTCGATCATTTGTCATCCTCCTTCTTCAACAGCTCGTCCACCGTGCAGCCGTACAGCTCGGCGATCTCCGGCAAGCGGCTGGCCCTCGGTGCCTGCGTGCCGGTCTCCCACATGTAAACCGCCGCATCCGTCACCTTTAGTTTCTCGATGACCTGCCGGACACTTAGCCCAGCGGCCAACCGAGCGCTGCGAAAACTCATTCTGTCACCTCCAGTTTGATTCTTGCTTAGTTTTTAAGGTTGAATACGGGTGTTACGGCATCAGGGCGGCTTTCCCTCTCCGCAATCAACAAAAACTAAGTTTTACTTGACAACTTAGCAAACTGTGGTATTATGGAAGTGCCAACAACCCTTAATATTTTCCGCAGTCCGCTAAGTGCAGGGGGCTTGGTTTTGTATTGCCTCCCGCCGATTCTTATTATAACTAATTAGAAGTTATAAGTCAACCACTTTCTATTAGTTTTTATTAGTTTTGGTGAACTGCACAATATCCACGAGGTGCAAATGGACGCTATAGACAAAATAAACTTTTACTTGAGCAAAAAGGGCAAAAATGGAGCCGATTTAAGCCGCGCATTAGGGCTATCAAATAGCATTTATAGCCAATGGAATACGCGGAAAACTAAGCCGTCAAATGTTCGCCTTCCCGCTATTGCCGAATATCTCGGTGTCTCCGTAGAGGACATTATGCCGGACGATGTAGCCGCCCCCGCAGCTTCGGAGGGCGCAAAAAAAGCCCCCGATCCGGAGATCGAGGGCGTAATGGAAGATGAAGATTTGAAAGAAGCTGTCGAGCTTTTGAAAAAAATGGATAAGGAAACCCTGCGGATTTTTATCAAAGCCGCCCGCGGGGCTTTGGAGAATTAATTATGAGTATTTCGCGCTCGTAGCCGTTTTCTTTACTGATAGCCCAAATTTTCATTTTATCGCCTCCATAATTTTATCAAACTGATTGCGGGTCATTTTACTCGCCAAAGAAATCGCCTCAGAAAGTAACGCAATATGCTCTGCATTCTTTATTATCATAGAAGCAAAATATCCCGTATTCCCTGGCTTTTTGAGCCAAAGTGTAGGAATAATGCAGAAATAACCTACACGCAACGGCTTCAAATTGCATCTTATTTCCCATAAACCACGGTCGAAGTGATGTCCTTCCCATCTGCGGAAAAGACCTTTGTAAGACGGGCAAGCTCCTTACCAGCAGCATCCGTAAGAACCGCTTCCATGTTAAGCATGTTATTCGAAAACTTCTTAACAAGCTTCTGTCCTTTAGAGTCGGTAGTAATAATCGTGCTGCTATTGTCAGAAAAAGACCTCACAGTACGACCAAGTTCATTCCCGTCCGGATCAGTTAGAACCGTGATACAGGTCAAAAAGTCATTTGAAAAAGTCTTAACCAGTGTTCGACCCTGTGAATCGATTGTGCTGATGATTGTACCATCGTCCGAAAAATGTTTATAGCCATCCGTTAAACCGGCTGTAAGAATTCGGTCAATTTCATCGTAATCATCGCCAATAAACTCACCGGTAATCATTGTACCATCGGCTTGATGAGCTGTAAATCCCTTTTTAAGAGTTTCTTTGCCGACGGTATCGGCGGTCAGATCGATTAGTGTCCGGCGATTGTAAACGACCTTATTTACAGCCATTTACTCTCACCCCGCAATCGTTACCGTCACTCCTCCAGCAGGATTATCTGCTTCCACATAAGGAATAGCTTCAACTTCTACCTGAGACAAACAGTTATACTCTGTATCAGGCAGAATCGTCTGCTTCGCAGTGGACGGTGTAACTGTCTTAGCCTGTGGTTTCATGTTTTCCGAGCCGGACATTGTACCCTCAACGCCGAGGATAGTTACGCCCTCTCGAATATTGTTGGCAATCAGCTTGCCTTTTTCAGTTGCGTCGATTCCCACTTTACCGCTGCCATCGTGGAAACCCTGAGGAATTGTAACTTCCTCGTCTCTGGTGGTGATCTTCTTAGTAACGGCACCATTGTTTTTCATTGTGCCAGTTAGTTTATTGCCACTTACATACGCAGTCTTTCCAAACAAGATTTCAGCAGCGACAGCGGTGGCATCCGTAGAATCAACATCAAATGTGCAAGCACCTTCAATTTGAGCTCCACTCTTGTCGTGAGCTTTAGATCCTTTGAGAAGTTTACTGGGGTCTACGGTGTCGCCAGTAAGGTCGATGAGAACACGACCGCCATAAATAACCTTATTAACGTTTTGGTTAGGCATTTTGATTAACCTCCTCTGCAATATAAACCGTAACCCCATCATAGTTGTTACTGGTTTCGAAATATGGGACTTTTTGAACAACAATATCTTTCTTAAGCATTTTATTGGCTGTTGGCAAGACCTGAGTGTTAAAAGCGTTCGGCACCACTTCATATTCTCCAGAATAAGCATTAAAATCTATCACAGCAGACAGCTTGCCAGACAAACTTCCAAAGCAAGTTAATTTACCAGATAATGTGCATAGTCCAGAGATATGACCAGTAAGGCACTCAAACGCTTTTATGCTACTCATGTCAATGCACCTCTTCCGTTAGCTTAAGAATTGCTTTTGTGATGAAAGTATCAACTTCTCCTGTGGCCTTCGTTAATTCAATGTCGTAGACGTACTTTCCGAAGGGAAGATGTTTTGTATCTTCCGGATTGAGGGTCAAGATCATCGTGTCAATCGGAATCTCCTTGATAAGAAGAGGAGTTTCATCATTATAGTCATTCTTCATGGCAAATCGAATACGATCACCATTCATGGGAATATACTGATTGTCATTTAGATCAGTAATCGTAATAAGCGCCGAAAAAGTATCACCCCGAGTCAAAGTAATCATTGTGCCAGAAACAGAATAACTCATAATCTCACCTCCAATTCAAGCATTGTAAGTTGATTTATGAATCGCAAGTTGGTCGACTTCTGTCATGATTCGCTTAGCTGAACCGTTACCACCTAATTTTTCATAAGGCTTGTACAAGTATTCGTACAGATTCTCATACTCGTCCTGTGTAATGTAGCCCCTCTCGATGTAGGCCATACCGAGATAGATAATGCGATCATGAGCCAAACCAATGAGCATTTGCGTTTCAAGATTGTTCTGCTTATTTTCAGCAGCTTTTCGTTTGCTTCGCTCTTGGATATATGCCCAAAATCCAGAAGAAGCAAGTATTGTCCCCAAAATGGTTAATAGCGTTTGCAGCCAGGGTTCCATTTCCATGTATCATCCTCCTTGAAGTCATAAATGAAATAAGAAGCTTGTAGGAAATATCACCCCAAACCTCTTTTAATTAGGCAAGGGAGCCCACCGTGAAGTAGACTCCCTGCCAATTTCGGTTAATCCACAGGATTACCATTCTCGTCAAGACCGAGAGCTTCCAGATCAGCCTTGACAGCAGCCTTGAACTTTGCCGGAACCTGATTAAAGGTCCGACGACCTGCGATGATGAGTGCGACATACAGTGCTACCATGTTGTTACCTCCTATCAAAATTTTGGATAAAATATAAAACATGGTTACTCCTCCTCAGCGATAGGATCGCCGTTGGTATCGTAGCCATATTCTAACAATTTTGCCTCGACATCCGCCTTGAATTTATCAGGCACCTGGTCGAAGGTTCTTCGCTTATTGATGATAAGCGTGGCGTAAAGATTGACCATTTTTGCTACCTCCTCATTCGGGAATCATTGCTGCGACGGCATCATACAGATCAGCAATTGCTTCCATGATAGCAAGCTGCTGGGAATCGCCAGTTTCCTGACCTGCCATGAGCTGAACAATGTTGTCCGAATCATTTGTACCTTTAATGGCGTTTTCAGCCATAAGCAGATTGGTGTATTCATTGAACTCCTGAGGGGTCAGCGCCGCTTCCTGATAAGTCCAGTAAGTGGTTTTATCGCCCTGTTCTGAAGTTCGTGTAATACTCGTAATGTCCTTGCGGAGATATACGGTCCCAACCGTAACCTCAAGTGCAGTCGGTTGGACTGTGCTCTCGGCATACTTGTAATTTAACTCCATGCGACTTTCCTCCTTTCGCAGTGTAAAGACTGACGAGTTTTTGATATACCCGCTTCTCATCGTATTTGTCATATCGTGAAACTTTTCGTTTCAATTGTTGGAAATTGATACACGGTTTTATCCACTTCTGATACATCAAATAGGTATCGGTGCAGTCGATCCAGCCGAGATATGACAACATTTGCCGAGCATCGAGTATGGTTGCTTTCTCCTTTTTGGAGATTTTACGAGCTTTTCTCGTGGCCTTGTACATGATGGATTTTCGAAGAACCGTTCGATTACGATAAAAGCGAAAGCCCATGAAGTCCAGGTCACGCCCCTGATTGTTACCATAAGAAAAGCGAAAGACTTGCCAATTCGCTTTAAGTTCCAGGCCAAGCTCCATTTCCAGATAATCGGAAATGGCTTGCCTCATGCGGTGCAAACCCCTCTTGTTACTTCCGAAAACGACCATGTCATCCATGTAGCGCATATAGTGTACGGCACAGAGCTGCTCCTTGATGAAGTGGTCTAAGCCCTGCAAATACCAGTTAGAAAGCCATTGAGAAGTATAAAAGCCAAGTGGAATACCAACCTCTGTGACATCAATAATGCGGAATAGTAAATCCAGCATTTTCTCATCATGAACGGTCTTCTTCAACTTGGCTTTCAAACGATCATGTGGAATCGAATCAAAGAAATGCCGGATGTCCATTTTGAGAACATACTTGCAATTCTTCGGGTCAGTCCTGATCCACTTCTCAATAACCTGCTTTCCTCTATGAGCACCTCTGCCCGGAAGACTGGCATAGCTGTGTTCGTACATTCCCTTGGAGAACATCGGCTTCATAGCGTTTACGATGCAGTGCTGAACAAGCAGTTCTTCCATCGTAGGGACTATAATAGTACGCTCCTTGCGAGTGATCCCATCATAAATGTAAACCGGCACATGCTCGGCGTTTTCGTAGTTGACTATCCAGTCTAAGGATTGTTCAACTGCGGCATCGTCAGACATGTGCCGGTGTTTCATGATTTTACGGAATCTCTTGCTGTGCTTTGCTTGAGACAAGGCGTACCGTCGGTTCGTTTCGGATATTGTTTTTTCGTACAAGTGGTTATAGGATTTCATGTTCTCTCTTATCCTCTCATCCGCTTTCGACTTATTCTCAGCTACTCACAGATGCTTGCACCGAGTTAATTTTCACCAAGTGGTGAGGAAGAGATGCGGATATCTCTTGCCATTTTTAGATGGCGGCATACACTGCATTACGGAGAGCTTCTTATGGATAAGATAGAGCCGCGCCATTGTTCGAGTTCGAATTGGACGCCGTATTGTTCAGATTAGCGTAGAAAGGACCGACCATCAGGTCATTGTTCCAGTTACCGCCGACATACGCGCTGGGCGCAGTGTATACCCCTAATATTTAATTGTTTTCGTTTACCCGGCGAACCTAAGGTTCTCCCGTCCTCTCCTCGCTGCTTACGCAGCAGCAAGCGGTTTACAAGAGAGAGCCGCGCCCCAGGACGAGTCCGAACCGGACGCCGCAACGGCCAGAGAAGCGCAGAAAGGACCGACCAGCAGGCCACTGCCCCAGCCACCGCCGACAAACGTGTAATCAACCTGGCTGTTGTTATACCACATGCCGTCAGCCTCATAGGTGCTGCTGGAACCGCTTGCGGTCACAGGCAGTCGTCCGAATGCTTCCGTCTTCATGCTGCTGATGTAGCCTCCGGAGCTGCCAGCCGGAGTAGCATTTGCGATCGTCTTATAACCGTTTCCGTCTGTGTTGTAGTCGGTTGCAGTAGAACCATCGTGAGTACCACGAGTCAGCTTGACCTTCTGCGTACCATTAGCATTGATCCAGCCGGCAGTACGACGCCACAGGTTACCCCAGACATTCTCCATACCGAAGACCTTCACGCCGGAAGTCTGGTCATTGGAACCCCAGAACATACCCTTGGTGTTCATCGTACCGGGGGCAATAGCATTGCTATTGGAACTCTTGCACCGTCCGTAGCCAAATGCAGTCTGGCACTCAGTAGAACGAGCCATCATAACCAACAGATCCTGAAGCAGAAGTCTGTCAGCCAGCACCTCGGTATACCAGTCATTGCCGTTTGCCTTTGCATAGGCGATTTCGTTAGCCGCCGTGGTGTTTACGCTGTTAGCTGCACCGCTGATAGAACGCAGCTTACCGGAAACCAGAGAACCGAAATAGATGGGGGTATAGAAATGATCGATCTGGTTGTTATTGCGGTCATAGTTACACCAGCAATCCCAAGTATCGTCCTGAGGAGTATCGGAGCAGCGGAAATGGTAAACACCATTCGATTCCCAACGCTTTGTATAGATCTTCGGCCATTCCATCATGGCGTTGCCGCCGAAAGAAGTATCCGTAACCTTGGATGTGGTGCCGTTGACCTTCTTGGTATAGTCGTTAGGATTGAGATAGTGATCTACAACACCTGCGTAAGTTAGCATACAGGGGCGCGGCATAAACTTTTCGCCCGGATCAAACGCCCAACCACCATAGTTGAACTTACCAGTGCTGAAATTCATAGCCGCCGGAGTAAACGCTGCATTATCCACATCAGAAGGATAAGTTACTCGTCCTGTGGGGCTGGAAGTCGCTTTCACCAAATCATAACCGAACAGATAATCTCTCTTCTTCGGCGTTACGCTGGTTCTGTTTGCCTCGCTGCGATTATAGGCACCGGTACTGGTGTAAGGGAATGCGGAATAGTAATACACCACTCCGACCGTCACATTAGTATCCGTATAAGTGCCGTTTGCAGTGATGTTCTTGAATAGCTCACCCTCAGTCTCGCTGGTAGGATAACCGGTCGTGCTCCTACGGATAACTGCACCTGCAACGCCACTCGGAAGCTTCGCCGTAATTTCTACCTTAACGGTATCAGACGCTGAGACATACACCGACTTAGCGGAAAACTCCTGCATCGGCTCCGGTTCATTAACGACTACACGGTTAGCCTTGTTTCGGTTATACACACCCTGAGTGGTATAAGGGAATGCTGCATAGTAGTAAGTTCCGGTAGGAGATGCACCACTATCTGCGAAGACAGTGGACGCTTTGATGTTGGCGACCAGATCACCATCGAACTCGTCCTTAGGATAATCGGTTGTCTTCCTCCGGATAATCGCACCTTCCACGGTGCAGAGTGTCTGGTTGTTCACGACCGTGTCGTTAGGAAGTGTTGCTGTGACTTTCACAACGCCACTCTCAACAGCCACGCTGAATGCCAGCATATTGGACGGCTCAATGCCGCCAAAGAAATGTCGGTTTTTACCGAAAATCAGATCTTCTTCTGCCATTTTGATTATTCTCCTTTCGCTTTAAGAATAAGTTACAACGGTGCTGATAAGCTTGCCATCGGAGTCAAAAGTTTTGACGGCTCTCGCCACTTCTGCTCCAGCTGCACTTTTCAGCACATTTGTCATGGTCAGGAATCCATCAGAAAAAGTCTTCGTCAAGGTTCTACCATCGCTCGCAGTCGAAGTGATAACAGTACCATCATCTGAAAACTCCTTGGTTCCGTCTTCGAAGCCAACCAGTAAAATCCGTTTGACCTCTTCCTTGTCGATCTCAAGTTGCAGATTACCGGCGACATCGCCGCTGAGCTGATCTTTCATCTGGTTATACCAGGCAAGGAAATCGGCCTGTTCAGATGCGATCCACTGGTCAAGAACGGTTTGCTCCTGTTGGAGGTCCGCTTTCATTTTATTGAACCAAGCCGTGAAATCGCTTTCCTCCTGAGCAATCCAATCATCGACTTCCTTAGATCGTGCATCAGTAAATCGATCAAGCTCATCCTGCCATTTGCCAAGCAACTCGTCCAGACTGATCGTCTGAAGAATGCCAGTTACAAATGGAGTAGATTCTGTGCCAACCATAGGGGTAATATCAGCTTGGTTAATGACCGCAGTGCCATATTTTCTGTAAATATAACAGAGAGGGTACTGATGGACATTTCCCTCGTTCGTCAAAGTCGGTCTCGACGGTGCGCTGGACGGATTACCTTTGACAAATTTGATAGTGTTATTACGAACTGATTCCATTCCGTTTACTTCCAGAACCACGGCATCAATACGATCAAGAAGCACCTCTGCTTCCGGGGCGGTCATCGGCAGGATGCTGTCATTGACTGTCCATGTATGGTCGAACCAGGCTTTGCCGATACCGACATTCACGGTAAGACCGCCTGCCGCCTTCACAGCAAAAGCGGTTCCGATAGAAGCAAATACACCATCGATGATGAGTCCATCAAAGATAGCTGACATCTGTGCAGCATTGTATTTGCGGTCACCGTTAAGTGAATTGAAAAATCCGCTTGATACGCTCATTCAGTTTCTCCCTCCTTACTTTGAAATAGTTTTGAAGGTCGGATAAATCGACAACCCTTCCTCACTGTTTGAGATGACCAGCTCTGAAATGTAAGCTGATCCCTCATTGCCATATTCATTGGCGATTTGAACGATGTCTCCGATAAAGAAGTCCTCGCCGTATTTGAAAAGTCGAGTAACTTCAACTTCTCCTTCGAATGCAGTGGTTACAATATGATCTGCCAGATTCTTCAAGCCTTTTGTCCGAAGCTGCGCCATATATTCTGCATCGGAAAGAGTCCCGTCCTCAGTATCGGATGAGATGTCACGAGCATCTGTAAAAAGCTCACGCCGATCAAGCCCTGAGGCTGAGCCAACGATAGCAGTTCGCCTTGCTGCCCCTTCACCTTCTCCTGCGACCAGAGTCACATTTCGAAAACTCGCTCTGGATGAATAATAGTTGCTGTTGATGATGTTCTCAAAGTTTGGAGAGAAAACAACATACGGATTTTCTGTCTGCTCATAAGAGCGATCAACACCGGCATACAGACTGAATGCAAACTTGTTTTCATCTGTCAGTACGATCTTGAACCCTATATTGTTTTCCTCACAAAGTCCTTTGACGACATCGTACAGGCAGTCACCTGTGTATTGGTTGTCGATTTTCAGACTTGTGATTTTAGGATCAGTAGAAGGCACGAACACAAAGTTGGAAATCTTTCGATCGGCAATAGACGGAGAAATGATGCATTCGTTTAGCATCGTCTGGATGCCATTTTGAAGATTTCCATTAAAGATTCGCTGTCCCCAGATGATGCGGCGTTCAAGAATAGACTCCAGTGACCTTCCAGTCACGATAAGATGATTTCCTTCTTCTGTGTCGGCATTGATCTTGATGTCCTCGATAATCATACAGTGCTCCGAATCCTTCAGCCACAGATAGTAATCCTCTTTCAAATACTGCAAGAGTTGTGTATCCATAGCGAAGAATATCTCGAAATCTCCATACGAATTATACCGGTCAGTCCATATCATGGATTCGTAAGTATCTATGACGGCTATGGACTCAAAGTCGGTGTTTAAGACCAAAAGTTCCATAGTTATACCCCCTCATAGATTACTTTGTTTTCAATTCTGAACTGAAGATTCGTAACACCGCTGTCAGCAGTAAAGGCGAAAATGTTATCGCCTTTTGCTAAGGTAAACCAGTCGGTATTCTTATCCAAACAGTTCAGGATGTTGTACGAAACGCCTTCACGAATCAGAGTAATGCTCTTATCACCCTTTGAGGTGTTAATAACGATATCATCACTTGCGACGATACCCTTTCCAGTCAGCTTTTGGAGCTTCACAGTATCGATCTTCATGACTTCTCTGGTTTCCGTATTGTAAATATTGATGTTGCTTGCCGGTCCTATTGCATGAATATAGATCGTTACACCGATTTCGGCATCACCATAGTAAGTGATGACACCCTCCGTCTTGATCTGAATTTCGCCAAATACAAGCAAGGGTTCCGTCAGAGACTCGTTTGAGAACGGAAATTCAAACATCGGGTCAATACTGTAGAAATCCGTTACATTGTTTCCGTCCTCTCCGGCTGAATAGAAGAATGGGTCAGGGCAAATGATTGAGATTGAGGTCCCTTCCTGCGAGCTGAAAATGTTCGGTTCATTCGATTCCACATAACCGCTTGTTCGTACATATCGGTTATCAGTTTCGATAATGATTTCAACACTTTTCTTTGCCGGAAAGTATTTGTAGGATTTCTGCCGTACATCTTCGATCGTTTCTCCGTAGACTGTATCAACAAATACGATTTGGAAAACGATGTTTCGCTGACTCAATCTGGCAGAGTTAAACATAGAGCCGTCATTAGTGACGACTTCCGTCGTATTGACAGTTGCTTTGACCGGACCTAAGCCGGTTACAGACTTGATGAGGAAGCCCGAAACCTCAGGCTCCCTCAAGTCCAGTTTGATCCTATCACCTAAGTAATTGGTGATAGCAAATGAGTGAATCATGTTTCCACCAATCCTTTCAACGCCGAGAACTGGTTCTTCGTCTGACGATAAATGTCAATCCTCGACAGTGCCTTAGGCGAATAGTTGTTTTGTGTGAAATTGTAGTTGTTTCCAGAGGTAGGTGTAGTACCGCCATTTTGAACGACACTGCCGCCCTCATGCTCCATACCGGCGCTGATCTTCATCGCCTGATTTCGACTCAAAAGTGCCGACAACCTGCCCGCACCCTCCGTTACATCAGACAGATCAAGCAGCGGTCGAATCGTCGGTTGAGAGTCAATTCCATTTTCGATGAAATCACCGATCTTGGAAACTGCATTCCGGAGTCCTTCCTTAGCCGACTTTGCAACAGATACACCGGCATCGTAAGACTTATCGGTGTAGTCGATCAGGGAATTGACGAAGCCCATACCAAAGAATCCACCAATTCGATAGCCAACTTTAGACGGTGAGTTGATGTCGAGTTCCGCTTCTGCTGCCGCTGCCGCTGCTCTTGCCATAGCTCTTGCTTTCGCTTCAGCCATGTATGTGTTGGCAGTTATGCCAGCGGCAAATCCTTCAACGAGATACTTACCGGCGTTATAGAAATCGGTGTATTTGTTTCGGATTGCTGTCAGACAACTGTTAATGATCTGAACAAAGGCGTCTTTCGCAAGTTGGTTCTTTGTTCGAATACCGGCAATAAGATTTGTCATCGTAGTCTGTCCAACGGTGTTAAACTCGTAGAACTTATTTCGGATTGCGGTCAGACAACCCGACACGATGGTGACAAATGCCGACCGAGCCGATGCGTCTCCGGTACGAATGCCAGAGATAAAGTTGGTCATCATCGTCTGCCCCATAACTGTGAACTGACTGTACTTGCTTGTAAAAGTAGTGACAATACCGTTAATCATGGTGGTGAAAGTGCTTGCCAAATTTCCTTGCTGTGCTTTGGCGGCGTTGATAAATGTAGTGACCATTGTGTTTGCGGCTGTGCTTACACGGGAATTAGCATTTGTAAAGGCATTGATAAAGCCGTCAATACCTGCATTACCCAAATTCGTAAGATTCTGAGCAAAAGTGGACATTCCACTTGTGTCAACACTCTTAATGCCGTTTGCCAAGTCCACAAGGTTTCTGAACTCGACAACTACTCCACTCAGCTTGGTCACATCCACGCCACTGACGCTATTGTAATATGCAGCGAAAGACTGGCCGAAAGACACCAACTGTTCACCGAAGCTTGCAATATCGTTATCACCCGTAAACCAGGATACGATGCCACCGCTATTCGGCAAGTTATTCGAAAGCTCAACCAGAGCTTTAGCTGCATTTGCAGAGTTTGTAACAACAGATGCATCCAACCCTGTTACAGCCAAAGAGTAGTTCTTCATTGCAGTACCAAACGGAACAAGCTGCTCGCCAAAAGTTTCAAGGTCATTGTCCCCCGTAAACCAGGATACAACTCCACCTGTATTTGGTACCGTATTTGCAAGCTCAAGCAAAGCCTGACCTGCGGTAACACTATTTTGAATAACATCAGCTTTCAGTCCAGAAACGGCATCAGAGAAATTCTTCATTGCTCTGCCGAAAGGAACCAGCTGTTCACCGAAGTCGTCCATATCGTTTTCACCCGCAAAGAATCCGACAACACCACCGCTATTCGGAACGGTGCTTGCCATCTCTGCAAGCGCTTTACCGGCTGTAGCCGCTTCAGTAATCACACTGGCGTCGATTCCGGCAACTTCGTTTGCAAAGTTACGCATAGCACGACCAAAGGGGATAAGCTGTTCACCGAATGCGTTCATATCATTCTCTCCGGCAAAGAATCCAACGACACCACCCGTATTGGGAAGTGTGTCAGCCATCTCTGCGAGGGTCTTGCCTGCGATTGCAGCATTAGAAACTGCTTCTCCATCAATACCGCTAATTTCATCGGAGAACTGCTTCATGGCTTTTCCGAACGGAACCATCTCTTCAGCAAAGCCGGAAAGTGAGCTTCCACCGGTAAACCACGAGGTCAATCCATCCAGAATATTTGCGGCCGTCAGGATAAGAATCGTTTCTGCAAGAGCCTTGACACCATCCAGCATAGCCGGATCTATGGAAGCCGCCCCGTCAAGGAACGGCTGAACATTGGTCATGAAACCGGAAAGGTCGGAGCCAATTTGCGGGAATTGACTGGATACGCCGCTCATAAACCCGCCGACGATACCGCCAACAAACTTTCCGATTGCCGTGCCAATTCCCTGAAGCAGATTCCCGCCTTCATTGATGAGCCAGTTCAACCCCGGAATTTGTGCCAGAGCACCAACTGCTGCCAATACAAGAGCAAGTTCAGCGATGACAGCACCCATACCGAGAACACCCAGCATTGCACCGGGAACTAAAGCGGCAACTGCGCTCAAAGCAGCCATAATCGCTGCAAGCAGACCGATGCCGACGATTCCCTGAAGAAGGGTCTCGGTATCAATACCTTTAAGCGCATCGACAATGCCCGAGAAGAACGCCATCAGTACATCTACCGCAGCCTGAATCAGACCGGGGAGATTCTTGGCGACGCCCTCAAGTACAGCAATAAGGAATTGGAAAATAGAATCGACGATAGACGGGGTGTATTCTACCAACGCTTCAAGAACACCTGCAATAAGCTTCAGTGCTCCATCAGCAATAGCGGGAACGCACTCGACAAGCACATCCACCAGCATGAGAACAACTGCTTTGACTGCTTCTCCAATGGCGCCTGCACTATTTGCAATAACTTTGCAGAACTCAACGATTGCCTCGCCGATTTTAGCCACGATAGCAGGAATTAGCGCCGCGACACCCGTAATGATGACGGTCAGGGAGGCTACAATAGCAGTAGCTCCGGCTGTTCCTGCCGCGGCAAGAGCTGTCAAGCCTACTGCCAAAGCGGACAAACCAGCACCTGCCAAAGCGAGTCCTGCGCCAATGCCGACGACTGCTACTCCAATTAGTGCCAAAGAGCCGCTCAAAGCAAGAATGGAAGGAACCAGCGGGGTGAGTACAGCACTCGCAATCCCGAGAACAGCAAATGCTCCGGCTAAGGTAACAAGACCCTTTACAATGGAACTCCAGCTCATAGCGCCGAGAATAGCCAATACAGGGGTGAGTACCAAAAGTGCGCTCGCAGCGACAAGCAGAGCCGCAGAGCCGGCAAGAGTACCTGTCATGGCATTTAAGCCGATGGCAAGAATAGTCATTGCTCCGCCAAGCGTGATAAGCCCCTTTGCAACCTGCTCCCAACTCAGATTTCCCATCTTTTCAAGAGCGGTTGCAAGAACGACAAGCGCCGCAGAAACAATTACCAAACCGGCACCGATGCCTGCCATATTATTCGGCATGAACTTAACAGCCACTGTGATCGCGACAAGTGCTCCTGCCATAGCCGTCAAACCGCGAGCAATCTCGTCCCATTGCATAGTCGAGAAATCCTTAACCGCAGAGGCGAGAATTTTCATAGCAGCGGCAATAGCAATCAATGCCAAACCAGTAGAAATGACATTTTGAGCATTACCGGTAAGTTTAGTGAATGCAGTGATTTCAGCAAGAAGAACAGCAATAGAGGCAAGCCCCTTGCCAATGTCTTCCCATTTCATTTCACCGAAGTCCTTGCAAGCGGAAGCCAGGACCTTAATCGCAGCCGAAAGAATCACGATACCAGTAGCGGTCGTAATAGATTTACCGCTGAATTTTGCAGTTCTCAGAAACAAAGAAACCTCTGCCAGTAAAACTCCGACACCTACAAGACCCTTTGCAAGCTGATTCCAGTCCAACTGAGCAAGCTGTTCACAAACAGAAGCAAGAATCTTAATAGCCGCTGCAAAGATCACCATTTGGGTAGCACCCTTGATGATTGTTTTACTGTTGGAACTCATGGCTTTGGCGGCAGCCACCATCATAGTCGTCAGACCCGCAACGCCGATAAGACCGGTGGCAAGCTGCTTAGCATCCAGGTCGGCAATCTTTTTAAGTGCGCTCGCCAAAATCAACACTGCCGTAGCAATGCCGAGCATGGCTGTTACACTCTTCATAACGCCGGTTGCCTGTCCGCTGATTTTGTTGAAGACTGCCATAGAGCCGAGCAAATCGGCAAATAGCACGGTAATCGCTCCAAGCGCTACATTCAGCTTTTCGCTGTCCACCAAACTGAGCGCAATTAAAGATGCTGTAAGAATGGCGATAGCCGACGCGATCTTTAACAATGTACCCGCCTGCAACTGATTCTGGTAAGCTTCAAAGCATCCTCGGACACTATCAAGAATCCCAATAAAAGATTCTTTGAAACTGCCGATGTCTTCGATTGCTTCTCGGAAGGTACCAACAAATTTCGTAATACCGACAGCGATAGCCCCAAATGAAATCCCATTCAGCAAATCAATGATTCCGCTGAAGTTAGCTTCACCGAGATTCTTTGCTAAAGAGCTGCCGAGTTCCCCAAGGATTTTAACGATGCCACTGCCATTCGCAGATTCAAACTTCTCTTTGATTTTATTCTTCAGCGTAGATAGAGCAGTCATAATTGTTTGGATGACTGTAGCAATACCTTCACCGACTTTCTGGAATGCCCCGCTGGTTTTGATGAACTCGTCAAACGCAACAATGGCATCACCAATACCGCCAGTAAAGCCAAGAATCCCATCTCCGAGTGTTCCAAACCCACCGAACAACGGCTTGATTGCCGTAAATATAGCAGAAAAGGCTTGTTTAACGATGTCCAAAATCGCAAACAAACCCTTGAAAGTGGATTTTAGATTTGCTGAAGCTGTATCACTGAGTTTCAAATTCGCTGTGAATTTTCGCAGATTTTCAGTGATGTCATAAAGCTGCTTGGCTGTAGTAGGAGGAAATATCTCGCGGAATGCTTCATAAATCGGTTTGATAACACTCTGAACACCTTCAAAAGCATTTTTAAGTGCTTCAATCAGTTTAGTTCTTCCGCCAAGATCTTTCCATCCCTGCAACATTTCGTTACGAGCATCTGCCTGAGCATCGATGAATCCACCGATGACCTGTCTAAGCCCAGTCCAAAGAGCTTTGGCTTCCTCAAAATCGCCAAACAGAATCTCCCATGTGTTTGCCCATCCGGAGCCTACAGCTTCTTTCAGAGTATCCATCAACTGGGAGAAAGTCTTAACATCCTGTGCTGCGGCAAATGCTTTTGCGCCTATTTCAGTTGTTTCATCCGCATAATCACGAAGAGTGCTAACAAGAGCTTCTGTAGTCATCCACTGATCCTGCAAAGAATCATTGAAGCCATGTGTAGCATCGATGACATTACCCTTGACCGTTTTGTACATTCCATCAGCAGTCTTGGTTAATGTACCACAGGCAACAGCCGATTCAAGAAGCTGTGTCTTAAATTCGACGGTCGCCATGTTAGCGTTCTCGATAGATTTCCAGTCGATCAGCTTAACATAACCGGCAGACAAAGCCTGGGCAAAGTTATACATGGCACGGGACGCCTCATTTGCATTGGCACCGGAAACGGCGGCAACATTCGAGACACCCTGGATAGCCATAACTGCATCCTCAAGTCCTACGCCCGCATTGGTAAATTTACCGATGTTGGAAGTCATGTCCTGGAACGAGTAGATGGTCTTATCAGAGTAGGTGTTGAGTTCCTGGAGATATTTATTTACCTCTTCAAGAGAAGCACCCGTACTCATCATGATGGTCTGAATTGACCCCATCTTCAGCTCGTATTCTTCAAAACCCTGACTAATAGGTTCGATCGTCAAGGAATGGAGCATTTGCTTGCCGGTATTAACGACTGAGTTGGTGATGTTTGCAAGGGCGGTTACAGCCATGACCTCCAATGCCGAGAATCGAGTCTTTACTGTTTCAACCGCAGAACCGAGCCCCGACATATCGACTTTCTTAGCAGCGCTGTCAATGCTTTCAAGACCTTTTGTAGCTCCATCCATATCCAAACTTTTCTTTAATTTTTCAATGGTGGACAAACTGGTTTGAACATTGCTTTCGAACTGCTTATTATCAAACCGCATTTCTACGACTCTTTCATCGATAGTTTTACTCATAGCTTCGTAACCTCCTTCCATGCTTCATTTGCAATTTTGTCAAAAATAGGCTGGATAGCAGGATTGATATAATCTCGCCCCTGTACCCAGCCTCCGTTACGGGTTCCGTGGCCATATTGCAGGATGATCGCTATCGGAACCCCATTTTGAATATTTGAGTTATAAAAGGTAATCTTTGCAGATCCATTTTGGTTTACGATTTCGTAATACCATGAACTGGCGGTCAAACCGGAATCGACAGGCGTTGCAGACGCAAGAGCAGCGACCCCTTCTCGGCCATACTTGTCGAGGTCTCCGAGATGGACCACTTCCTTTGCCCTCTCCAAAAAGCGTGTAACTTTAGAGAAGTCTCCCTTGTGACTGAACCTTATCATTCACGGACCTCCTTATTTAAGAAGCTGATTAACCCGATTCTGTATCACGGAAGGATCGTAACCAGCCGCCTTCAGACGATTAGTTCTATCAGCGCCGTTACCCCACAACCCCTGAATCACTTCACGGGCAACCTGGTCAGTGCTTTTCTTTGTAGAAGACACCGAGACTGCTGTTCCGCTTTTGGTTGTTACATAAGTATCGAACCCAGCAGCTTTCAGCTTCGCAGCCATAGCATCAGCGTTTGCTTTCTTGCTGAATGCACCAACCTGAATCTTGTAAAGGTTATCAACCTTGACCATGTAAGTATCGAAACCGGCAGCTTTCACTTTCTGAAGCATTGCATCGGCATTTGCTTTATTGCCGAACGCTCCTGTCTGAACCCGATAAAGCACCTGGTTATCGACCGGTTTATCGTTTCCACCGGTAGAGCCTCCAAGCTTTGCTGTAACTTTGGATGCAAGATCACCCATTCGGGCATACATCCAGTCGCCCGGACAGCTCTTATTGGCAAACCAACGATGTACAGTCAGAACCATTTCATTGGAAGCAGGCTCATAGTTCAGAGTCTTCGTCTTATCACCGAGCCACAGCAACTTGGTTTTGCCGTAGCGCTTGCAAATGTCCACACAAAGCTCGATCAGCTTGGCATACACGATGTCATTGAATGCATAGGGATGTGTAGCATCACTGGCGCACTCGATCGTAATTGCACGCTGGTCGTTTGCGTTGGAAGAAGAACACCAGGAACGGTTCTTTTCCTCCACATACATGCCTACTCGGCCATCTACGCCGATACCGTACTGACAAGAAGCCTGCCGGGAAGTCGGAGCAAAAATATTGCCCAGGGTTTCCACAGAGCACTGACCAACGACGCAATGAGGTGTAATACGATCAACGGCATGGGTTCTCTGCCCGGAATGATTCGGGCTCAACTTGGTATAGGATACCAGAGGACTGTTACTCATTTTTTGTTTCCTCCTTCACGCTCTGAATCTGCTTCAACATCTGAATCACCTTGTCATAGCCAACCGTAGAGATCAGGAACCCAAGATACATCAGGACAACGATCTCAACCCCGATCTTCATGGTAAAGACGGTGTCAGTCATGATAAGGTAAATTACACTGACAGCACAGGCGATCAGGACGGACAAAATAGCCGCAAGAACATTGGAAGAATACTTGACCTTCGTTCCATCAAGCAGCTTCTTAATGCCCTCCACTGTCAGATTTGTGACAACGGATACGATCAACAGTGCTGTAGTCAAAAAACTGATAGGCATAACTAAACCTCCTCATAATTCGTATTTTCAGCAGACTCGCTTTCTTTGTTTAATCTCTCTTCTCTTTTTTCAAAGAAAGTTTCAAACAAGGCTTTCAGAAAATAGCCAATCATAACGCCCACAATCGTGGTGGCGATAGTGCTGGAAAGAGACTCTGCAATTTGTACCTGCCCCATAAATGCAAGTACATAAGACAGTTGCAGATCGATCAATGCAATAACAAGAATCGCTGTAACTGCTTTTTTGGTATAAGTTTTCAGCCATGCTTTATAAGACGGCTTTTTATGGCAAACCTTCTTCAAAAAGCATTTTCGGCATCGTCTGTTCATTCGATCACCCCTTAGAACCAAAGCGTTTTCGATTCGCGGCGTTGATGGCTGCATTCCGATTCCACATTTCACGCTTGCTTCTTCGCTTGGGTGGAGAATTCTTGACATTGCACACTCGTATGAGAGTCAACAGCCTATTCAAATGCCATTTTTGAAATTCTACCGGAATGTTGTAAGAAATCATCCAGTAATAAATAAGCTCAGATGTAACCGTTTCTTTATTACCTCTTGTCTGCTTGTCCTCGATAAGGCAAGTAGCAGTCATAGGTGCTTCGATGTACGCATTGATGGCGGCGTAGTTTTCAGCAGACAGCCGAGTATATACTTCGGGATCAACATTCTGGGTTAAGGTCATACATCGTACATAATCAAGAATTTCCTCATCGGTTTTTTCTTGTTTTCCGAGAAATGCCTTATTCCATTTGCTTTCCCATTTTGAAAGAGAGACTAAGGAATGCTCCAACTGCAAAGCCTGCTCTTTCTTGTAGACAAATTCTTCATGAATTTCATCCCAAAACTCGGCAGCCGGAACAGTAATTTTCAGCATTCCTTAGCCCTCCGAGCTTTCTTTAATTAGATGCGATGGGCGCAGCCTGCTTATTGCCGTTGGCACGCATCACACGGTTGACAAATTCGGATGCAGCGCCGGCATCGGTGACAAGCTTCTCAAACAGGACCTCATAAGCGGGAGTTTCCATAAAGCCTCTGGAAATTTCCTCAGACTTCATGAAGCGTCTGCCATCATCGCTCTTCTCGCCATAGGCGGTCTTAATAAAGTTCTCGAAGAACTCCATAATAAGCGCCCCATTCGGACTGGCAGCGATACTCTTAAGCTGGACATCGTAGCCACCCTTTGCGCTCGCCTGCATTTTTACGATTTCAGGCTTGGACAGATCGAAGTAAAAATCTTCAGTTCTCTGAATGCCATTCAGATCGGTATAAGTGATAGTTTCCTTAGTCATTGAAATTTTTCTCCTTTCAAATTAAAAAAAGTAGGAGCCGCCAGCTTACCTGAATACGGCTCCATAATTTTTACAGATTAACCCTGCGGATTCTGAGTCTCATCGAACAGTTCAATAATCTCGTCGGGCAGAGGCAGACGAGGCTCGACACCATCGCTACCACCATCGGTAGTCGGGTCCTTACCATACAGGATCTCTTCCAGCTGAGCCATAAACTCGGCACTAAACTTAGTGGAGTCAAAGGTCAGCGTAGCAGTCGGCTTCAGCTTCTTGCCATTGACCAACTTGTTGATGTAGACGGGCGTGGTGCTGATCTCCCAGGACAGAGTAGCTGCCTCAGGGCTGTCATTGATGGTGCTATAGCCCTTCTCGGAAGGCGCTGCCAGACAACCGTAAACCAGATGCAGCTTATAGCCGTAATCATTCAGATCGGTATCGTTACCCAGAATGGTGCGATATGCCAGACCAAAAGTCTTACGAGACTGCTGACCAGCATACATACCGGGCATGATCTCAACGGAGCCATCACACTCAGCAAACTCGTCGGGGTACATGTAAGCCTCAACAGTAGCGCCGAACTCCTCATTGGATACCAGATTCACATACTTGATGTTATCGGCATAAATCGGAGAAGCCTCAGCGCCGGAAGGACTCTCAGTAACGGCAGTCAGACCATTCCATGCAACGCCCTTGTTATAAACGCCGCCGGTCTGCATCGGGTAGAGAACGCCGTGGTCACAGCCGGTTTCGTACAGGCGCTCGCCAGTTTTATCCCAAATAATTTTGGACATAAAGATATTCCTCCTTATTAGAAATAGAGCGAGAAATTCCAATGATTTAGGTTCTCGCTTGCATAATATCGTTCAAATCGGCAGGTGGATATAGCAGCCACCTTACCGACAAGCTCACTATCCGGATCAGAGTCAATGACGGTGACCGAATAATGTCTGTGAGATGAATAAACCCCGTTATCGGCGTGCACATTTTCGATGTCATCAAGTGCATAAACGATAGCGGGGTATTTCATTTTTACCGACTCAGGAGGTTGAAAATACACATTTTTGCTTTCGAGGACTTCTTCCAGGAAAGTTTGCAGATCAAGCCTGCTCGCCATTGTATACACCTCCCACAGTCAGTATAAGTCTTGGGTACTGAACTTCAACGCTTATCACTTTCCATTTAGCACCCATAAACTCAACATACCTCATCGAATGAAAATTCTCATTGGCAAATGGATCGGCTACGATACTGATCTCATTCGCAACATTGATGTTGTCGTTGAGTTGTTCCGCAGACTGAAGCCTTCTGGTGTTACGGGTCAAATCACCGTAGTACATACGCTCGATAATTTTCTCTGTCCAAACACCTGGCTTGGTCTCTTCTGTTACAGCGTAGCCAATTACTCCATAAAATTTAGCCATTTTGAATTTTCACTCCTTACTCAGTCGCCAAGGTCAAACCCTTAAGACTATAAGTCTTTGTAGTGGTATCTTCACCGTTGATAACGGTAACCTTTACCGACTGCTTTGCTGTATCGGCGATCTTCAGCACAATCAAACCGTCATCATCCAGTTCGACTGCTCCGTTCTTACCACCAATCAGTTCCACTGTAACCGTTGCATCTTCCGGTTTCTGGATTACATGCAGAGCGAGATAATTGCCACTCTGCTCATCCGCCGCACTGCTGAATCCGGTGTAGTCGGTAACCAGCTTCAGCGTACCGGTGATTTCCCTACCGGAGATTGCAACATTCTCCTGCAAATCTGCTGCGGTTTTACCGAGCAATTCCGTCTCACTGTCCGCAGGTTCAACCGTGAGACTCGTTAAGGGCGGTCAGTGACATCCTCTTCCAGGGCAATAGCGGACATGACACGGGTATTAGCGCCGGAGCAACGAGTCTCCAGCAGGCTCTTCTCCTGGTTGAAGTCGATGTCGAAATCAGTGAAGTGAGTGATTTCACCGCCCTTGGTAGCGCCCAGAGAATAGTCGGCCAGATTGACCATAAGACCCAGAAGCTTCTTGGTCTTGCTGTCCGCAGTGGTACGAGTCTTACCCTCAAACTGCTCCGCGGTAATGATCTGACCGACATTCAGAGCCGCAGCTAGGTCGCTGACCTTGTCATAGATGCGGCGACCGTTCAGGTCACGAGCAAGCAGCATGACATTGACCAGATGAGGCGTGCAGTAGAAGTCGGGAGTGCCAGAACCCTTATACTTCTCACGAGCGTACAGCAGAGACTGAATCACAGCTTCCGCATAAATGTAATTCTCGCCGAAATTGGCAGAAGTATTGGTGCCCTGAAGCGTACTCTTCATACCGGCGATGTCAACATCGGCGTGAATGGTGTAGAGCTCATCATCCAGCCAGATCGGGCGGATCTTATCCTCGGCGATCTTACCGTCGGCGCCAACCTCACGACCGTCGCCGATCATGATAGCCGTAGCCAGCTCCTCGTTCAGATTCATACGGTCGATACCGTACAGGTACTGCACCACATCAAAGTCCTGAATATCAATGATGTCGTCACGGTCAAGCTTGCTCTTCACATACACGGTCTGAGGATCGGTAGTTCTGTGGAGCAGCTGGATGTTGCCGACATAACCCTTCTGAGTGCCCTTCTTGTAACCCTTGGCACGAAGAGCCTCAATGTTACGCAGATCAGCCTGGCGAGTGCGGATACGGGAAATGGGGCTCTTATGAACCTTCTTCAGAACCTCGTTTACCCAGCCCTGGTCAGTAGTAAGCAGTTCGGGGGCACCGGGACGGACATCCTTGTACTCAGGAAACAGAGTTTCGATACCATCGATGCCGTGAGCCAGAACGCTGTCAGGATTCTGCTCTGCATAGATGTCCATAGCAGTACGAAGACTGCCGACGCTGTTGGACTTAGCCATGGAAATGATGCTTGTCTGGTCAGCGTGAGACAGAACCTCGGTCTTCTTCTGCTGATCGTTGTCAAAGACATTATGTTTCATTGTGTTATCCTCCTTATTGGATTCAGAATTGTTGTCGGAATCATCTTTGGATTCCTTTTCGGGTTCACCTTCGAGAGCCTGTGCAATAAGTGCATACATGACATTCTGCTGCTTCTCAGACATGGAATCGATCACATCAGCGATCGTCTCTTCATTGTCCTTCTTTTCTTCCTTGTTTTCAGCAGACTTGTCCTCCTTGGTATCCTCCTTCTTTTCCTCCTCTTTCTGCTCATCCTTAGACTCGGCAGAATGGGAAAGGCAAAGAGGCATTCCGGTATAGATGATAGCTTCATCATCGGACATTTCGCCGTGCTTCAGCATGGAATCGATAAATGCACCAGGATTAGCACCCTTATGTACAAGACTCACCTCACAAATACAACCATGCAGTATATCAGGACCAGCCTGCTGAAGCTGATTGGCGTAAATGGACAGAGCGCAGATGTCACCGTGCTTGATAAGGACTTTCGCAATTTCACCATCAGCGGTGTCATTGAGAAAGCCATAGGTGTAAACACCTTCCTCACGGTTCTCAAGCCATGCATGACCGAGAACATCACGAGGACTGTTGTGCTGATGATTCCAGACCAGCGGGACTTTAATACCGTCGTTATTCTTAAAGGCGTCCCGACGAATTACTCGTCCATCAGAACACTTAAGGTCGTTTCGGGTTGCCCAGCCGCTGAAATCACAAGCCTCAACCGAAAAAGGTCTACTCATTTTGAATTTCCTCCTTACTTTTTCGATTTTTGCTTAGAGATTTTGTCGTCCAAATCACTTGCTGACTCTTCGGTTGAATCATCTGTGGCGGTCGCTGTTTCTTCCGACTGCTGATCGGAGCCGGACGGTTCACTCAGATTCTTGTTTCTGAGTTCGTCTGCTCTTGGGTCATCAGAAGGTTTCATGCCAACGACCTGACGAATTTCATTCGAAGTCATGATTTCATTTCTCGTGAATTTGTCAGCAATTTCAGCGATTTCATTAACAGGAACCAACTTGAACGGATCTCTGAAGAACGAAATCGACTGTCGTTGTGATCGGGCAGTTTTGGTCAAAAACTTTCGTTTCATCTCATCAACAATAGCGGAAATGATCGGCTCGATTGTCCGGTTGTTGTAGTTCAGCATTGTCTTCTCGTCCGCTGTTCCATCCAAAATGCTCTGAGTGATTCCCAACTGGCTGTATAGCATACTCGTCAAGTATTCAATCTGGGACATCAGGTTGTTGTTTACGGAACGATTCAACTGTGTGATATGCTCGGTACCATCGGTATAAGCAATACCATACTTAGAACCCGACAACTGGCTTTCTATATCTTTACGCCGATTTTCGGCCTGTTGACGCCTTGCTTCAGTCTTGATAACATAGGGGAGCTGAATAATCAAATCGAGTTTTCCAGATCCACTTTGTTCATCAATGACATCAAGTAGGTTAAGTTTACGAATGAGCCGCTGCATAGTCGAGTTTGGCTCATTGATAACTGCGTACAGTGGATTCTCAATGATAGCCACTGCACTTTTGGGCACTACAATATCTTCTTTTCTGCCCGTCTGTTCATTGTACACACGAGTACGAATATATTGCGGATACCAATCCAGAATCTGTCCGACACGCAAAGACTGAATGTCATACGAACCGGACACATTCGGGTCAGTTGTGGTATCGACCGGAACGATTGCTACGCTTCCTTCATCAAACATAGAAATGACTACATCTTGAATGAACGAACGTGCTGTCTGATCGACATTAGCTTCCAGAGTGAGGCAATTATTCAATCCGTCATCGATGACCGAAAGAAAACGCCCATTTTCATCCAGACGGACATGCTGAACATTCAGTGCTGCAACATCAAGTGCAATTCGGTTATACACCGATGTAACGATTGACCTTTCGTTGCCTCTGGACATTCTTGGTCTGTCAGCTCGATATGAATAGCTCATACCCAAATCACGGTAGTTCATTTGAACATTACCGGTAAATGCATTCCAAGCATGTTTCAGTCTGGAACCAAAAGACATCTCCATTTTGAATCATCACCTCCTTAAACCATATCAACATTTTTCTTCTTATAGGCAACTCGACCGGAAGCCCAGATACCATTCTTCAGCTGCTGCATATCATACCCTCTGTCAGCCAGAGCCATATGCACGCCGACTTCTCCTCGTTTTGCAACGAATTGAACGACACGCCCTGAAGGTGCGGTAACATTTTTAACGGACTCATTCATCAACTCAGCCATTTTCCGGTTATAGGAATTGATAGCCGAGGAGCTGATTTTACCTTTCGATGTCACGGAAGAAGGATTTTTCAATAGTTGATTGGCATACTGATCGAGTTCTTTGGAAACATCTTTGCGGGCTTTGGACACGATTTTGTCATGGTTTTTATGAGCCCACTTTGCGTCTTTCTTTTCCAAACGCTTTTGACCGGCGGCGGTCAAAGTTCCGTCTTTGTTCTGGAAACGGCGAACGCCCCATTTCTGACCGAGAATACCGTGATGATACATCTCATCCAACTTGACCACCTCCTTATTCAAATGCATCTCGATTGAGTTTATAAGCAATATAGGCATCCATCATTGCTGCAACAGCATCGATTTTCTGCTCATACCGCTTTTTCAAAAGTTTCCGGTTTCCGTTTGTATCTTCAAGGGTAATACAGTTACCCATAGCAAAGGTCATAAGGTCCTCGTCGAAGATAAGCATTCTTTCTTCAGAAAGCTTTTTCAGTTCTCCAAGCGGAACCGATTCGGTTTTAGCGCCCTGGATGACTTTCTCAATTCCAAACGGACCGTTTTCTGATTCCCATCTCGCTACGAATTCTTTCGCGTTATAAGGGTCAAATCCAAGACAACGAACATCGTATCCGCACTCCTGAATGTGATTGTCTAAATCTTCATACACATCCATCATGTTAAGTACGGCGCCCTCTAAAACAATTAAACTGCCCTCAGCCATGAACTGATCGTACTTGATCCTCATAGCAGCCGGAAGCTTCATTAAAGTCGTAGAGGTGATGTAGTTTCTGGTTTTAACACCAAAGGAACCGTTTGGGAGTGGAAATAGAAATGTAAAGGCACAGAAATCATCGCCCTGCGATAAGTCTGCACCGAGGGAGCAAGGCATCTGCCAGAAATCCCTCTTTCGATGTGGAAGAGTTTCTTCATAAGTGAAGTAATAGGTGTAGCCCTCCATAGGCAGCCCAAATCTCTTTGCAAGAATATCATTTCGGGCAGCGGGAGCTTTCTCAGCTCTTTCGACATCCAACTGGTAAGTTTCATAGCTTACCGTTTTTCCGAGATTTGGATTGGCCTTGAGCCACATTTCAGGATCTCCGACTTCATCAATAGAGTCCAGCTTATACCACCAAATCGATACATGAGGATTGATGTAGTCACCCTTAAGGATGTCCATCAACTCCATTTTGATGGTGTCGCCGCTTCCATTACGAACCGTACCTTCTGAGCTAATAGCGACAATGATGTAGTCGTTCACCTTGGATGCACCTTGCTCAATAGCACCGATAACATCCTCTCGAATGTCCCCTGAAAGCCACTCATCAACGGTAGCAACCTTGATCTGTAGACCTTGAAGCTTATTGATACTCATAGGTCGGACTTCGAGAAGAGAGCCGGTCAGAAAGTTTTCAACGCCCTTTTTTGTAGAAGCTAACTTTGTGCGATTCGCTTTGGAACCAGTTGTGTTTTGTAAAGAGCCTTCTGTCAAGAACTGAAACAGCGGTCCTCTCGAACGGGTGATAGCGGTACGAAGAGGGGACATGACCTCCTCCGCCTGTTTCATTGTCGGAGCAGTTGTGATCTGATGGGTGGTAGAGGTATCAACATTCAGAAAGTAACCTTGCAGAGTTGAGCCGTACATTGATTTAGCAGCGCCTCGTGCTACGATCAAATACTGTTTGTTGATTAGCCGCTTCTTTACATTCTTACGAACATAATGCCCACCATGACCATCAGGATTAGGCTGATAGACGCTTCGCTCAACGAAATAGTACCAACCAAAGATCTGTTCACCCCAAAGCTTAAAGCTATCCAAAAGACTAAGGTCAGAGCCATCGGTCAAGGTCAGTTCGGACTCACAATAAGCGATCCATCCCTCAACAGCTTGGTCGTCGTAGTACACACCCGGATTAGCGATGAGGTCATCGATACGGTTCATCTCCATGGAGATCTCTTTGCAAACCGGAATCTCCCCTCGAATTACGGCATCACGAAACATGCCGTAATACTTGGGAACGGCAGTGTTTGATAATGCCATAAGTACCTCCTTAACCAGCCTTCTTAACCATACCGTTTACAATCTCTTTGATTTTGCCATAGTTATTGTAAATAGTCAGAGCAGTCGAAGTAGCGGTTGCAATCGTACCGGCGACTTTCAGAGTTTTCGATACATATTCCTTTCCGCGGTTTACATCAGTAGAAGACAATTGACTGTACTGTTTCTCCATCTGAAGTCGATTCAGTCGATTGCGAAGCTCTGCATCACTCATGGATTTAACGCTCTTACTGTTATGGGCTTTAGTATAATCCTCATGAGCAGGAGCATCAGATTTAGAAGAGCTTTCTCTTTTCTTTCCAGCCGTGGTGCGAGTACCGTCTTTGTTCTGGAAACGGCGAACGCCCCATTTCTGACCGAGAATACCGTGATGGGTAAGTGCTGTATTGTCCATTTTGAAATCCTCCTCTCATATTTAATCCGGGTCAACTGTTACATTGATTCGCCATTCGAGCTCACTGATCTGTCGGTTGATTGCTTCCATGACGGCCGAGCTTAAAGGCGGATCGAATGCCAGTTTTACCTTCAGGTATATAAAAGTTTTTACAAATTCAAGACGAGGATCATCATACAAGAATTCAGACCAGGTCTTACTTGCATCTTCGATACGGAATCCTTCTTCAGGACCAACACCGAGCTGCGTCAAGACCGAGAATGCCGAATTGATGTACATTACGATGTCCGGGTCAAAGTGCTCATACTCTTCAGCAATTCCGAGCAGCTTTTTAATCGATGTCAGTATACTATCCATATCGCGTTCTCCTTACTGCCTGACGGCTACAAATTTCTTCATACAGAATCCTTCGATACCGGTAGCAGTGCAGACAGCGTACCAATCATCATTGGAATCGCCCATGTCAATTTCCAATTCGTCAAGACAGGTCACAACGGTTACTACTCTGGAATCCTTAGTCGGCTTTTCACGAATGTTCAGCTTCAAGCAATCAGTGACGACACCGATCACATTCCGAGCTGCATCTTCGCAAAGTCTTGCTTCCCGTTCCTCAATGTTATCGATTGATTCATCAAGAACAGCATTTTCATAGTTTTCCTTGGACATTGAATTTCTCTCCTTTCATTATTTTCGCCAGGGACAGGTATCATTTTGTGTGCGTTGAACAGGTGGAAGAACCAGTAAGCTTCCATCACCATAGTGAATCGCATTGTGCGTATTCAACTTGGTGCAAACTGCATTCTCTGGATCGAAAACGCAGGGGCTCCGATTTAAGATATCTTCATAAGTAATCGGATTCAGATGATGGATCAATACGGAACCAAAGATTTCATAACCCGGCATACCAAGATCACAACCTTCATCCCGAATGATAATTTCATCTCGGAATTGCAGCCATTGATCTGAATGGTAAAACTCTTGGTTCAACCATCGCTTAAAACCGAAAGTTTCTTTTCCAACGGAACCGTCAAGTTTTAAGTAGAGAAATCGTTCTTCAAATGTCGGCAGTGTAATTAACTCCGAATAAGTTTTAATACTCATCATCTTCACCACCTGCACCTGAATATCTCCTAAACGCTTCGAGAGCCTTGTTGTACAACTCCTTGGCTTCACTGTTGGAATTCAGATTCTTGGTCTTAGCTTCGATAAGCTCTTTCTGCTTCTCCAGAATCTCCTTTTCAATTCGTTCCTTACTGGAACCGAGCTTCAAATAATGTGTTATGACCTGAGAAGAAGCAGTTCCGTCTCTGAGCTGCTTTTCAGCGCATTGAACCGCCAAAGAAATCATTAAGTTCTCTTGCGCTTCGAGAGATGTCGGCGGTCTCAATGGGCTGTTTGAGTCGGAAGAGCTTGCAGCTTTACCTTTTGGCATTAGCACTGCCTCCTCTCTTAAAAATTTGGTGCGGATAACAGGAGTTGAACCTGCACGGAGATAACCTCCAATAAATTCTGAGTCTATTGCGTCTGCCAGTTCCGCCATATCCGCATACTTGTACTGCACTTTTTATCTGAACCGATGCTCTTTTAGGTGAGAATAGGTGCAGTATTTGAAAGAACTTACAGAGCTGAATTTCCACCAATCACCGAAAGGAGAAAAGAAACATGAAAGGAGATGTTCACACTTTATGGAAAATGTCTCAACCCTGTAAGCTCGTTCAAATACTGCACCCGAGGGAGGTAGACCCATCCCCAAAATATCTCTCCGGAGATTTTTTTAAGACCGCCGCGATGAGGTAGGGGGTGCGATTTTGGAGACCCCCTCCCCATGTCTTTAAGCCCTGTGGCGGCAGTGCAGATCAAGTGGTTATTTGTTTGTATTGACTTCAAGTTCAAATGTTTTCAGAGAAGAAAACAAAAACTTTATTCAAAGAGCATTAGACCTCAACCTATAGTTCAAGCCTTGTCTGCTTTTGTTGTTTTCGTTCTCTTAACTTTCTTGTAAATGTTCATGAAGTCGTAACGAATGATCTCGTCAATTGCTCTTTCAATCTCTTGATTGTTCTCTTCTTCAGAGAATTGGTCAGAAGTGTGAGCAATTCGATCGAGATAAGCGCAAGTGTTGTAACCCTTTTCTACATCAAACAGGAACCAATCGGAGAACTGTTCAAATGGATTATAAGGGTTGTCAAATGTGGTAAGGGCACAAGAACCATTCATACCAGTCACTCCTTTCAATTCAAGTAATTAGACACTGTGCTTGTTGAAATACCAAGAGCTTCAGCAATTTCCGATGTGCTGTAGCCAGAAGCATTCATCGAAGCGATCTTATTCTGCTTTGCAGTGCTGAGAGTTGTTGTCGCTCTCGGTGTTGCACGCTGTCTAAGACTATCAATGTCCACATTGTCGATGATTTGGGTAAGCTTATTCTCGCTAATAGCGCCAGCTTGAATTGCTTCCCATTCACGGTCTGTAATCTTGATGGTCTCTCGCTTTGCACCAACAGAGGCACGAGCCTGAGTAAGCGCCTGCTGGCTTGCTTTCTTGAGCTCGCCCTTTGTCATATCCGGATTGTCCTGCTTTTTAGCAGCCACTACCGCATTAGCCATAGTCTGAGCCTGCCTTTCTCTGGGTGCATTCTTCAGAGCTACATTGAGCTTAGCATTCAGAGAATCGACCTCAGCTTGATAGGTCTCTTTTGCAGTGGCGGAGTAGGGTACTTTTCCGGTGGAGAGGATCTCAAGACGAGCCTGGTTGCCCAGGGCTTTCATCTTGTTAGCGTAGTTAGCATAAGCACGCTCCACGGGGGTATCAGCTTCAGATACCAGGGTATAGGCATCCTTTGCCTCAGCCATCTTAGTGCTGGGCTGAGTACGCTCTTTGACCTTGCCAGTTCGCTTATCGACATAAACAGGATCATCCACATCTTTCCATATGTATTCGCCTGTCTTTTCGTCGATTTTTGGGCTACCTTGCCTCTTGATAATGGAAGTCTCAGACTTAGCACGGGAAATCAGAGTCGAAGCACCCTCATGGTATCTTCCATCCTCATCAACTGTACCCTGATACTTCTTTTTCAAAGAGCTGATGCCATTGTCGATCTCACTTTGCTTGTAGTCCAGCTTGTGTTTTTCGGCATCAATAACTACCATGCTATGACGAACTGCTCTTGCAAGCTCATCCTGCGTAGCTCCCTTCAAAGTCATGTCGGTAATCAGATTAGAAATGACACCCATCTCTTTCTGTGTGTTCTTCATAGGCTTGAAAGTGCCAGCAGGTTTTCCGCCATACTCCAATTTTGGGTCAAATCCTTCAAGCCCCTTCAGAGGAGGAGTGGAAGTAATCTTGACCTTGCTTTTACCAGAGTTACAGGGGATGACCATGACAGTATCACCATCAAAGTCAGCACCTGAAAGCCGTTCTGCAACCTTACTGTTAATACCGATGGCATCTTTAGGGGTGTTACCAAGGATTCGGCGAGCCTCTGCCTGCTTGTTATTCACTGTCAAGATAGGAATCTCAAAAGTTCCGCCATGCGGATAACGAACCAGAGCTACTGTTTCACCATTCTTATAATTCGGAGCATACACTTCATTGTCTTTCATCGAAGTGATAGGTAGAATCACCTGATATTTCTGACGAGGAAGAGCAGCTGCCTGAAGGTGCACAGCAGCAGAGTCACAATCATCCGCAAAGGATTTCAGTAATGATTTTTTGACCGTCGGATTTGTCAGTGAACAGATTTCATCAAATTCAGCCATTTTATCAGATGCCGCCAAGTTCAGCTGTTTATTGACCAGACTCAAACTCTGCTTAGAAAGAAACTGGGAGGGGAGTTTATCCGCCCATTCACCCCAGTCGCCCTCTTCAGCACGCTTATTGATAAGGGAAAGCTGTCGTTTGCCATCAGCATCGATGTAATAGCTCTGCCCACCGGCTTTGATAAGTGAACCAAACGGATTGTCAGGGTCATCCTTGACCTTCTTTAGAACATCCGATGTCGGGGTGCCTTTTTTCTTATTGGTATTGAACATTACATCCACGCCATCAGGAAGATCGTCAGAATAGACAGCCATTCCTTTCAAATATCTATTGCCGTCCACCAGAATGCGAACCTGAGCATAATGGGAATCACCAAGAGACAAGTCATCTACACCACGACGAATTTCAATGACACCATCTTTCTGAATTCCGCCGTCTTCTGCATAACGGATTTTCAAGCGACTTGAATCCATGCTTTTTGGATAGACGAACTTATCGAAAGTCTCGCCGTCATCATGAGACACATAGTCTCTGACAGAATGAACATTCTCAAAATTATAAATCTCTTTATGCTCTGTTCCTGGAGGGCAGAGAACCTTGATGTTTGTTTGCTTACCCGGGTTTGTTACCTGAGGGACACCGCCGCCATAGATGGGATAGCCTTCCATTTCCAAAATATAAAGAGCCTGGTTCATTTTCTCTTTCGAAATACCAAGCTCTCTTTCGACTCCGGTTCCGACATCGATCATGCCTTTTTCCGAAATCTGTTTTTTCAGAAATTCAGCGGTCTGCTTTGCCTGATTCATACGAGCTTCGGAACTCTCATTCAAAAGCGAGCGAACCGAAGAATCGTTAGCGAAGCCCATCTTGTCAGCGATTTCATTCAAACTATAACCCTTAGCACGAAGAGCCTTAGCCGTAGCGACATCAGCAGAACGGCGTTCATCCTTCGCAAGGCTCATCTGGGTACGAAATTGGGTTGTACTCAAGCCCATAGATTTTGCAATGGCTACTTCTCCTGTGTAAGTTTTTCCATCTTTGTCAGTAAAGGTGAAATTGGACTTTTTCAGTTCTTCCACACGAGAGAGAAAATCGCCGCTGTGTTGATAAGGGTTATCACCCGAACCCCAAGGATAACGACCAGACCTTCTGGGCATACCGTAATGCATTAAAATATCATCCGTGAGACTCATGTTTTAACCCTCCTGTTCTTTGATTTTTCTGATAACCTTGTCGAAGGTAATAATTTTGTCCATGATTGGAACAATATCTTCGGCAGTAGGCGTGTGATATAGAATTTCATTGTTCTGATACAGACGAAGTTCCATCTCGATTTCCGATGGTTTCACCTTGTATTCCAAACAAAAAAGAGCAGCGTATATTTCAAGCTGCTCCATGTGCGCCGGCACGACACCGGTCTTCAAATCGTGAATACGAAGCGTACCATTCCGAAACACAATCGTATCAGCTGTGCCAAAGCAATTTTCTGAATAGAACAGAATCTGTTCAGGCACCATACGAAAACTAATTGCGTCATTGACATACATGTTCAATGTTTTCTGCGACTTGGGGAGTTTTTGCCCTAAAGTAATACATTGACAAGCAAAATCATGCAGAACGGTTCCTCGCTGCGTAGCCAAAAACTTTGAATAAGCATCGGCCACTTTTGTTTCGTCGTAGTTAATCCAATGATACTTGCTGGCACCAAGAAAAGCGTGTTGCCCTTCAAGATTGGAATGATTGTTGAAGATCATGCAGCACTTCCTCCTTGTTCTCGGGGCAAATGAATCTGGAGAAAGACATCTCATCCATCTTGCCCACATAATATTCTTGGTTCGGTTGCTTTTTTGCGCCAGCGTGTTGCTTACATTCCAGAGCAGCCCATTTGTCATTGAACAGAATAAGCAGATCAGGAATGCCCTGTAAATATCCAGAGTCGCTTTTCATCACGATGCAACCCGGAAAAAGTTTCTTAAGCTCCTTAATGAGCTTCGATTGAAATTGACTTTCGAGCATTGGCAAATGAGCCTCCTTTCATGTAGTTTTTTCAAAACTGAAAAGAGAATGTCTATTCTTAAAAATAGCTTTTTTACTCCTCTCTTCATAAAAGGGGATGTATTTTTCGCGCGGCGGAAAAAGGCATAAAAAAAAGACCGAGACACCGTTTAAGCATCTCGGTCAAATATAAAGTTGTTTGTTATCGAGCTTCTACACTTACTGGATCAAGTTCAAAGAGACCGGTATCAGAATTGTAGCTCCGCACTTTAGCCTGTATTCTTACATTGCTGCCGACTTTGATATAATCAGCAAGCGTAAGTCCGTCTCCTAAATCATATACACCAATATCCTTAAACTTAAAAGTTGGGCCAGGGTTTGCAGTATTTTCATCCACATAGTCTCCAGCACTGATTAGCAAATCATATCGGGTGTCGTAATTATCGTGGTTTGTAAGATAGATAATACAGCCATCAAACTCAATAACCTGATTCTTATGAGCCTCTGCAAAATCGGCATACGATTGATCCATATCTGCTTTAAGAGAAAGCATTGCTGCCAATTCTGGAGAATTATCTACTGTCAAAATATCAACAGCAGGCTCTTCGGTTGAAACGGATTCGCTATCTGTTTCAGAAGTTTCTTTTTCCGGGAATGTGTGATATGTGATTACGACCTCGGCATCAGCTGGATACCAAGTATCAGCAGAGTATCCAGTATCGCCATCTACGGAAACAGATTCAACCTCACCGTCTTTTGTAAGCCAACCGGTAACAAGGTCGTCAAGTTTTTCAAGTTTGATGTTTGTGAAACCACTACTTTCAAATTCGTCAACTACTTTTTGATAATCCTTGCCTTTTTGAATACTGGAACCCGATGGAGTTTTAGCTTCTCCTTCATGCCCCTCTGAACTGCAACCTGCAATCGTAAATATCATGACAATCGCCATGCACGCTGCCAAGAACTTTCTCATCTCATTATCCCATCCTTTCCGAGGGCATTAAAAAAGTGCGCCCCCACAACGAGAGACACACTGAAAAAGTGTCAACCCTCATTGTTGCCACACAATCTCAATCAAGCCGCAAAGGGACAAATGAAATGAGTAAAGAGAGAAAACACTTTTTACCAAAGCAGTTTTCCCTAAACGACTTGAACATATTAGATTGTGTGGCGTTTATAGTATAGCACAGTCTGAAAGAAAAAGGAAGAACTTTCGGTAAAAAGTCTTGACATTTTCGTCTACTTGTGCTATGTATTCCGACCTCTGGCCAAATGCCCACTTTTCTCGCCCTATTTATATATTTATTAAAACTTTTTATCGCAATTAAATAAGAAATAAAAGTGGGAAAGTGGGCTTTTTTCACAAGAAAAATTTCAAATCAGCGCAAATCGGCCATTTTGGGGCAAAAAACGCCTAAAAAGTGCCATTTTCAGAAAATGCCTACAAATTTTTCTGCCCACTTTTGGTTTTCAAAACCGGGCTTTTGCCTACTTTTTCTGGGCTTTTTTCGAGAAAATTGTCCGTACACGCTCAAAAATTTTTTCAAAACCGGGCTTTTGCCCAAATCCACCAACTAAAAGTGGGCTAAAATTTACCCATTTTTCAAGTAGGTACGGACTCATTTCTCTCATCTCCAAACCCGTCCGTTCCGTTTATCAACCAGAATAATTCGACCTTCAATCTCAAAGCCAGCCAATTCACACAAGTAAAACAGTGTATGCAGCAGTCTGTGAAATCTTTCATCTTCTTCACGCTCAATGTTTTTGAGAGCTTCATAGGCGGTCGGGTCAGAATATCCTTCGGCATTTCGTCGAGGGTTAGTTGTATTTGCCATGATGCAGGTACTCCTTTCTTCTAAGTTTGTTTCAAGATTGCCACGCCTTCTTTCAAGCTTTCCGGAATATCGATTACACGCTGATTACAGCTTCCTTTGAATTTAAGCTCCAACGATTTTTCAGCCTGTACGAACGGTCCGTCGACGAGTACATCAATATGCTTCAGTAGATCGGCGCCCTGTCCGTACAAGTCTTCAAAAAGATAACCAGTGTAGCACCAAACACTAAGTCCAATCTCATGAGCTTTCTCAGCGATCAGAGCACACTGGTAAATCTGACAGAACGGCTCGCCTCCGGAAAGAGTGATACCATCTATCCAATCTTTTCTTTTTGAAATATCATCGAGTATGTCTTCCATCAACACGAGTTTTCCACCACCAAAAGGGTGAGTTTGAGGATTGTGACAGCCAGGGCAATGATGGGGACAGCCTTGTGTAAATATCACATATCGGATTCCTTCTCCATCAACAATGGACTCTGGCTCAATCCCCGAAATTCGAATCAACTTCATGTTTGACACGATCCCGCTCCTCCGCACGCTTGGCATTATTCCACTTGTCGAGAGTTCCAACCAAATATCCAGTGATGCGACGGATTCGTTCGAACGGAACGCCATCAGTTTCACTCCGTCCGCAGCGGGGACAGGTATCGTTGATAATTCCGTTGAAGCCGCAGACAGGGTCGCGATCCACAGGATGATTGATGCTGCCATAGCCAATGCCAGCTTCTTTCATGTGCCTTACAACCCGCTCGAATGCGGCAAGGTTCTTAGTCGGGTCACCATCTAACTCAACATAAGAAATGTGACCGGCGTTGGTAAGAGCATGATACGGTGCTTCGATATCGATTTTCCTAAGTGCAGGGAGATGGTAATATACCGGAACATGGAAGCTGTTGGTGTAGTATTCACGGTCGGTAACACCTTTGATAATTCCGTATCTTTCTCTGTCAGCTCTAAGCAAGCGTCCGGCTAAGCTTTCAGCAGGAGTAGCAAGACAGGTTACATTCATACTGAGTTCTGTGCTCTTACGGTTGCAATAGTCACGAATATAGCCGACAATACGCAAGCCAAGCTCCTGGGAGAACTCATCTTCACCGTGATGCTTGCCATTAAGCGCTACAAGACACTCTGCAAGCCCGCAGAAACCGATAGATAGCGTTCCATGCTTCAAGACCTCTCCAACCGTGTCATCAGGAGAAAGCCCGTCAGAATCCATCCAGACGCCTTCTCCCATAAGGAATGGGAAGTTGCGAACTACTCTCGAAGCCTGAATTTTATACCGGTCGAGAAGCTGCTGCATCGTAGCGTCGAGCATTTTATCCAGTAGTTTGAAGAAAGTGAGATAGTCGCCTTTGGATTCAATGCCAAGTCGAGGCAGATTGATAGAAGTGAAGCTTAGATTGCCTCTACCGGGAGCGATCTCACGAGACGAGTCATAAACATTACCCATTACACGAGTACGGCAACCCATGTAAGCCACCTCCGTCTCAGGATGACCGGGTTTGTAATACTGGAGATTGAATGGAGCATCAATGAAAGCGAAGTTGGGGAAAAGCCTCTTAGCACTTACCTTCATCGCCAATTCAAACAGGTCATAGTTCGGGTCGTCCGGATTATAGTTGACACCTTCCTTGACTCGGAAAATCTGAATCGGGAAGATAGGAGTTTCGCCGTTTCCGAGTCCTGCCTCTGTAGCAAGGAGAAGCTGCTCGATAGCGAGGCGACCTTCCCAGGATGTATCTGTACCATAGTTAATAGAGCTGAATGGGACTTGAGCGCCTGCACGGGAATGCATGGTGTTTAGATTGTGAATCAGCCCCTCCATCGCCTGGTAGGTGTCACGAGTGGTCTTTTCCATAGCATAGTCCAGAATCCATTCCTTATCTTTCAGGTCATTGAGGCGTTCGCAGATCTCATAACCCTCTTTCAGGTACTTCTGATAGGTGTAACGGACACCCTCAGCCATAGCATAATCGAAGTCCACAACACTCTGTCCGCCATGCTGGTCATTTTGATTTGACTGGATAGCAATAGCAGCCAAAGCTGCATACGAACCAATGCTTTTTGGTGCTCTCAGATGGCCGTGCCCGGTATTGAATCCATTCTTAAAGAGTTTGCGAAGTTCAATCTGCGTGCAGGTCGTCGTCCACGCATAGAAGTCAAGGTCATGTATGTGAATCCAACCATCGCGGTGAAGTTCTGCAATTGCAGGTTTAATCAAATACTCCAGATTGTACTCCTTAGCGGTATTGGCACCATATTGCAGCATAGCCCCCATAGGGGAGTCACCGTTGATGTTGGCGTTATCTCGTTTCAAGTCGCTATCTTTTGCCTGAAGAACGGTAATACTATCAAAAATAGTTTTTACCTTTTCTCCAAATTGTTCATTCATAGAAAACCCTCCTTAAATATCATCCTGATTGCGATGCAAACTGTGTTCAGCGTCGAAACCATCCGGATACCTGGCTTTCAGTTTGTCCACATTCATCTGCATGATGGTTTCAAGGTCGTACCCAATGGCGTTTGCGCTTACAGCGAGATACCAAGCCACATCTCCAAGCTCTTTAGCCATATGTGCAGTGTCCAGTTCGTGCCCCTGAAACAGATGTTTTTTCAAAATATCAATTGCTTCGCCGGCTTCTCCGTTCAGTCCCATTAAGCCATTGAGCAGAAGTCTCTCAGGCGGTAAATCTCCTGGGGCTGTGCGAAGAGCTGCCTGCTGATAGTCGTTCGGCGTCATATTTTTTCCTCCTGTGATTACGATTTACCAGTGCAATAGCCTGGTTTATTTGAATATCAAGCTGACGTTGTTCTTTTACTTCCCGCAGACGGTCACGAACAGCCTGAATATCCGCTTTTGTCGCTTCTCTGGCAAGCATGTTTTTCTCCTTTACACAAAAAATAAGAGCCAAGGTTTAACCTCAGCTCTTACATAACCTGTTAATTTTTCGATTTGTGGTATTTCCAGGCTTCACAAACCGTTTCCTTACATTTCGGATAATCAGGGCGCCCACATTTGTTGCAGATAAGCTCTTCTCGTCCAAGATCCGGAATATCTTCTTCAAATTCTCTGATAACAGTTGTCCATGTGCCGTCTTTTCTTCGAACCGGACAGGACATTCTGGATTTGACTTTCATCGGCATCGCCTCCTTATAGTATGTTACCACAAATATAACAAAAGTAAAAGGGCTTGTTACGGCCCCTTTACCTTTGAAACCGAGTAACTTACGAAATCATGATCTTGTAGCGTTCGTTCAGCTCTTCGAACACTTCCTGATCTGCTGCAATGCTGATGTGAAACTCAATCTTGCCCTTTTCGTTCAACACGGTTTGGACAGCAGGTTGAAGTTTTTCAGCAAACAGCATTCTCAAACAAGTGCCGAGTTGCCGATCATTAACTGCCAGAAAATAATTCATTGTGTGTTACCTCCTTTCATAATAGGGGGTGTATTTTTCGTGCAGGAAACCGTTTATTAGAGTTTCTCCGTCTCGATAAGGTGCTCACATTCATGTGGGTTTTCATCCGAGCAGACTTTATATTTATCCCAGTATCTCGGGCATTCATGTTCCTTTGCGTTTTTACTGCACATCGTCCATAGTGGACACAGCTCTCCGTAATAAGGAAGCTGATTTACTACGAATTTCATCATCTTTCATCCTTTCTTTTCGCCAGTAATCAGCTCAGAATAAGGCAGGCTCTCAATCCAGTCACAGAACGTATGCCACTCGTCGAGCTTGTGGTTCCGACGGGACTTATAGATGTTCGCCAGGACCTCATAGTTCAGCATGACCGTTCGCTTCTGGTTGTAAGAGCTCGGTAGGAGCTGGATCATCTGCCACCAATCGATCTTGGGGTCATCCAGTACCTTATTATTAAACCAATCTCGATGAACATTCAAGGTATGAATAACCGTTTCGAGCACAGCTACAGAGTCCTCCTGCAAATGCTCATGGCAGAAGTCCTCCAGTGTAAACTCCTTCGCTGCAATTTTGTGCATCGTGGAGCAGGAGTTAGCAACCGTACCAACTTTGTAGGTATCGAACTCCTTCCACCAATACAGCGGGGCGGTGATGTCAAGATAGACCGTAATCATCCGCATGAACTTACGATGGTCTGTGCCTGCGTTGCGAAGGGTCGTCATAAGCTTCAGGTCATTCGGGCCCACTTCAAAGCATTCAAAACCCGTACAATCACGGTCCTCTTTTTTGCAAATATCCTCTCTCTCTCGATTTTACCGCACTTTCCACAGTCAACAGCAGGATATGAGTCTGTCTTCTCCCAAGAGTTCTTAGGGTTTCGCATACCACGAATGGCGTGCTCCCAGCCCATAACCTCGGTGTTTTCAATTTTCAGCATTTTCTACCTCCGTAAGCTTCGTCCGAATCATTTCCAGAATTTCTTCTACAATCGAACGAGTGTTATTGTGTAACTTAATATAGGATTCATGGTCTTTATACCAAGCAAACATTTCGGAAAGATCGCCTTTAATCCAACTGAATGCCCACCAGTCACAGATCATCTCGATAATGTACGGGTACGGCATTTCGATAAGGATAGTTCCTTCTTTAGGTTCATCGTTAATTAAGACCCAATGCTGCCAATGATGGGGATTTCGGTGGATATGCATAAGCCATGCCCGGTTAAACGCCTCGATGATTGCTGGGGTTTGCTCCCCATAGAAATAGTTGTCATAAGGCGTGTACTCATCTGGCGTATTCTTCGACATATCATGGAACTCAATATTTCGAGTCGCCTCCACATCTGTCAGTTCAGGAATATACGCAGCAATCCACTGATAAGCCTTTTTTACAGCTTGCCTGTGTTTTTCCAGATATTCATCATATTTTTGAGACATTGGATTCTCCTTTCTGATAGATAACCCGATCGCAAGCAACTTTGTTTACCACGCTGGTTGTGTAGTCGATTGTAGGTACCTCATGCTGCTCGAAATGGATTACTATGGAAAAATCAGTGATTAAATCATTTTCGGGATGCACCATCGATTCAGCTCGGTTGATAAGTTCTTGACCTGCGTCTTTTATTTGCTGAACAAGAGCATTACGATACCCATTAGCCATTTTTTTCGATCTCCTTTCTCAATTTATGAGCCATAGCCACCTGTTCCTCAAGCCTCGGCATATGAGGGCAGGGGTAATAGAGACCACAAAATAGACAAGTAACACCTCTCGTAAGAGTAAAGCATCGATTGCATAAAACCCGACAACTTTCTTTAAGTGAATCGTTTTCATTTTCGAGTTTTGAAAGCTTTTCATGGTATTCAGTCTGAAGGTCTGACAACTGTCTTTTCAGTTGTGCATTCTCTTCGGTAGCATCTGACGAAAGTGCCTTTCTGAACTCCTCAAGATTCATGTTTCTTTTTCTCCTTTCAGAAATATCACTCTTGATCGAGCCGTGCCTGTTTAAGGATGCGACCAATTTCGTAAACGGATTTTGCCTGTGCAATTTTTCTCTTAACTTCTTCGCTATAGCAAAGTTCCGTCGCAATATCAATCGCATCCTTTTTCTCGGCATCAAGAATTGTTTTTGCTTTCGTAGTTCATCGGTTTGTGGGAATTTGTATTGCTGGGTTCTGCGAGACAGTCATTGCACGGGTCTTTGGACTCTTCAAGACCATGGTACTTGCAAGATTTACAATACTGGTCAAAATAGACTTCCTTTTCTTCATTCATCTGCAAAACCTCCTTACAAAATCCACAGAATGCACTTCACAGTTAAAGCAATGACGATGGCAGAAACACAAAGACAAGCTACCAGCGCGATAGCCTGCCCGATTTTATAAGCGACAGTATTCATTCTGTCTGAATTGTTGGTATTGTTATGCATATTCAGCCTCCAAACTGAAGTCCGAGATGAGAATATAAATCTTTATAAAGGATCTTCTCCAACTCGTCCTTATACATTGTTGCTACTTTGCCGTCTACTACACGGCTTACGGTTTCTCTCAAAATGGGAGCTGCTATATCAGCAGTAACCGGGACTTTGGCATCTGTCATAATCGGTTCTGGTAAATATCCCAATGCTTCCACTTCCTTGTGCTCACAGGTCTCGACAAAAGGACATTCACGGCATTGCTTCGTCAGTCTTGCCAACGCCATCGTCCGTCACCTTCTTTCTCAGGTATCGCTCAATGTTTTTGCACCGATTTCGATTTGAGCATCGTATGACCGTGTCGGATATGACGATCTCTTCACTCATTCCGTATGCTTTTTGCGGTCGTTGAACATCTGGGTCGAAGTCCATGCAAGCAGAGCAATACTCCGCGACATCAATTGTTATCATCTTTTCTCCTTTCTCAGGCAGCTTTGGGTTTATAGCTGCCGACATACTTGGTTTCGTTGAAATTCCGCTTTTCGCTTAACGCTCGACTGATAGCCAAATCAATGCCAGAACGGGATTTCAAATGGTAATAATATAAATCTTTGAACGGAGTATTTAAGCGATCGGTTCGCCCAGCTGACTGCTTCATAATTTTGTAGGAGTAATTCTGCGAGTAGAACACAATGGTGTCTGTACTAATGCAGTTCCAACCTTCGGCTCCAGCAGTATACTGAACCAGATACACCCAGCTGTCGCAAGTCGGGATCGGTTGATGCTTGTGACCGTTCCATTCTGCAATCTCAACATTTTCTCCATAGTAGAGATTTTTCAGAATATCAAGCTCGTAGTCGAAATTGTAGAAGACGATCATTTTAGGATGTTTCTCAAACAGCTCCATTAGAGCGATTTGCCTGGACTCGTCCTCATTTACGATGCGTCGCCATACATAGCAGAGTTCTCCGGCGTTGACAATCGGCTCGTTTTTATATGGGTTCCAGCGAAGACGACTTGTCTCTTTATACTTCGCAACATCATAATTGACATAAACATCCTCATGGTGCGAACAGGTTTCCCGCTTAAAATCCATATCCACAAGAATGCGATTGCGAAGTCGGATGAGTCGTCCTACCCCTAAATATCTGTCTACTTTTGGATACTTTCCGTTTACCCAAGTCATGACCATGTGTTCTTCTTTGAAGGCAGTCCGGTTTTTATAAAAGCCGTTTGCAACAAAAACAGGAATATAATCCTCCCATGTGTCTCCTGGGGTGGCAGATAGTAGAATCCATTCGTTAAACTTGGCAATTTTCAGGAATGCCTTAACCCATGCTCCTGAACCAACAACACGCTGCTCGTCAAATATAAAGAACGCATCCGTAACCGTTGCATACTTCCCGATATTGTTCCAGGAATCAACGATGACCTTATTTTTATAGGTATTGACTTCTGCGTGAACAGAGAGAAGGAAGGGCGAAAGCTCACCCTCCCATTCCAAAGTGTCTCTTTTTCTTGCCGTGGTGATGATGTACAGGTCTTTTGGTGTACCCGGCATCCGAATATAACTCTTTGTGCCGAGCTTCCCGCCATTCTGCTTGTAATAATAGGATAATGCTGTTCTGGATTTACCGCTGCCAACTCCACCACAAAGAATGCAGCCGTTTTTCATTCTCTCAACAGCATCCGTCTGATAGTCTCGAAGTGATATACCTGCCATCAGCATCCTCCGAAGATTCGACGCAGCACCCAGACATTAGAGAAGTACATCGGAGTAAACCAATAATTCTCTTTATTGTCGTTATCCGTCATCGGTTCTGTCAGAGAGTTTCCGACCTTTACATATCCGGCTACACCCAAAAGTGAAAGCTGAATATAACACATCAACGCTACCGTTTCGTCGATGTCTTGGGCAATGATGAGAAGATGATTTTGGTAGTTCAGATTCGCTTTTTCCAACTGCTTTCTTGCAGCGTGGATTCCGGCAATCAAGGTAGCTCCAGCGCCACAGCAAGGATCGTTGATTGAAATATAACCATCCTGCTCTACTTTTTTTACGGCATCATCCATCGTCATTTCTGCCATCAGTTCACATACATGATATGGTGTAAAGATCTGACCGTTATGTCCATCACCGAGATTAAGGGACATGAAAATACTGCCCAGAAAGTCCTGCTCCGGATTTTCATCCAAAGCCAAGACCGTCTGAGCAGCCAGTTCTGGGAACACCTCTTGTTCCTGCTTATTGTATTTTTTGACGATCTCCAAATATAACGCTTCTCGCTTATCCCTGTGCTCCTTATCGAGAGGGTTGGATAGTGAGCAAGCGAACATAGTGACAAAGTCACCCCAAACATCCCAAGCTCGATGCCGATTAGTTAATCGTCCGAATGCATCTAAGAAAGCTTTTTCCGGAGTCAAAACCTTTTTTGATTTTTTCCCGGCGGGCTTTTTTTGCTTTGGCGTTTCTTCTTTCTTCTCAGGTTCAGTCGTTTGCGGAATCTCTTCCACCGGCTGCTGAGGAGCAGTCAAAGTAACTGCTTTAGGCTTGGTAGCTTTTTTTCGTTTTTTCTGCCACAGCATGGCTTGACCTCCTTTCGGTTCTTAAAAAGGATTGGCTGTTTCCTCTTACCATCATAGGCGTGCACACCTAATCGAGACCTTACTGGACATTTAACCAGACATGTACTAAGCTGGCACCTATTCACTTTTAGAAGGGCATCTCCTCGGGGCCCTCAGTTTCAGCATACTTTTCAGCGAATTCGTCTTCCTCAATAGTGACATACATCGTTTTAAGGTACGCCTTAACGCCGGTCTTGCCGTTGACCTCCCAGTTGTAAGGACGGATGGTAAGATCAACATTGCGAATCTCTGCAAAGTCCAGAGTTCCAATGGACTCCTCGTCCAGCTGAGTCTTAGCTCGACGAGTAATCATGATGACCTTCGGGGGGATGTTGTCGAAGCTGACCGCCACCTGAATATAATGGCGAGGAGCCTCGTCCTCATCACGAGGAGCCAGGACACGAACATTCCATCCATCTTCGATGAGCTTCTGCGCCATATCGGGGTCTTCGATGACCACGCAGAAGTTGCGGGAGCCAGCACGATTGTACTTGGACTCCTCACCCTTAAAGTTGCGGAAGATGATTCGAGCGTTCTCGATGATAATGTTGTCTACTGCTTTGTAAGCCATAATTATTTTCTCCTTTCAATTTTTGCGTTTATCGCATGGAAATGGACAAGTCCTGCACTCCTCACTGGGAATACAGGACTCGGTGGAATCAGCCGTGCACAAAATATAAATGAGCACAGCAACTGCTAACAGAATTAGAATCATAAGCGTTACCTCACATCAAACGGCGTAGTGTCTTCTTCGTGAGGTTCACCAGCTCCAAACCATGGAGGGGTGTTGTCTGAAACATACGGCTCATCCGCCGCAAAGCGTTCGAAGTCGCCATAAACAGACAGAGACTTGACTGCTTCATCGACCATATTGTTGTAATAACCACGGTCAATATCACCCTGCTTGTCAAGCTGTTTAACCATCTCAGATTCGAGCCAACGGAATCCTTTGGAACCAGTAGCTGCGGCATAGCCTTTTTCACCGGTCTTCTTGTTTTCCGTTTCACGAAGCAGGATACCGCCTCCGCAGCCGGGCTTAATCGGGCAGAACTGACCGACCTTTCCAATGAAATGATAGTCATGCCCCTTAGCAATTTCGGATGTTTTAGTTTGGATTTCCTCATCGACATCAAAAGGATAGTCACCGTTAGCATCAGCATACTTTTTCTTCAGCGCAACGACCTCGTCCTCCAGTTTAGAGACATCCGGAAGGGCTTCGTTCATGTCGAGATAGAGCGAAGAAGTTACAGACTTAGTTTCACACATATCCTCAAACTCAATGTTCTCTTTACTGAAGAGCGTCTTGAAGACATAAGGAATCTGGAACTGAGTACCTGTTGCTGTCCATGCATATGGATGCTTCTTGTTCTCCTTGCAAATATCCTTTGCAGAGTCGATGTACTTTTTCCCATACAGGTCGCAGCACTTCTCAACCGTAGCATATCGAGCAATATAAACTGCATCGTTCACCAGACACATACGATCATAGGTTGCTTCGTGCTCAAAGTTGTACCCATACAGTTTGCCGTACTCAGTCACAAACTTGATGATCTCAGGCGTTGCGTCTGGAATCTTGATGGAGTCGGTTTTGATGTGCGCTACAGTAAAGCCCTGACTCTGAACAGCGTGCTTGAGGTTGACCATAAACAAGGCCCCTCGTTTGGCAACGATGTTATCCTTGTTACGATTATCTCGGAACGGATTTTCAAATCCGGCTGAGGTCAGACCATATACCGAGTTAATTGCAATCTTCAGAGCCTGCGCCAAATCAGCCGCTGCATTTTCATCAGTCAGGTATTTAGCCAATGCACCGCCCAGCATTTTCTTGGCTTTATCGAAATCCTTATGCTTGATTGCGATACGAGCCTGAAGAATTTCGTTGAATCGCTTTGTGTATTCCGGTCCGAAGAGTTCTTCCGCTACGATACTGCTCGGATGCATGGATGCAATATCCAGCAGAGCAATGTTGCTGTACATGCCGGGTTCAGAATATACATAGCCGCCCTCACCAACTTCTTCGCCTCTGTAGACGGACTTACCGCCCTCGAATGTGTAGCCAGGAAAGATGGGACGATGGTTTTTATCGAACTGTGTGAACTCGTCGTAGTCTTCAAGCCCCATTGTAAACGGAAGATCCGCATTAGGGTCGAAGATTTGACTCTCGTCACCCATGAAACGGTAATTGAACTGATCCTGAGGCTTGCGGTTGTTACCAAATATAATTCTGGTAGTCAGCGAGTTCGTTGTATCATTGACGGACATCCCCGCCACATCTGCCAGAATCTGACGAGCCGTGAAGTCCGCCTTACGAGCATTAAAGGTTGCTTCTGTCGCAATAACATCGTTGTCGCAATACTCAGCAACCTTAGTCCAAAGTTCCTCCGGCACAGGCTTGTCCCAAGGCAGACCAAGTTCCTGATGGTGAATACCCAGTTCAATCTCGAACTTTTTAAGGGACTGCTTCTTACTGGAAAAGTCATACACATCCGTATACGACACATTATAGGCTTCGCCAAAGAAGCAATTTGCGCTGCCGTTGATGATCTTTGTCGAGAGATTATAAAGCTGTTCGTTCGTATACCCCATCAGCCGAGCATAGAGAATATGGTTGTCGTATCGACGGCAGTTGAAGCCAACCAGACGGAATCGCATCAGCTCTTCAATCTCAGTCGGGGTAGGGTTAATCATACGAACCACCGGCTTACCCTCGCCCTCGATTTTCCAGTTCACCAAGAACAGGTTCGGAAATACCTCAACATCATAGAATACGAGCTTGGCATCATCATTTTTTGCTCCTGCTGACTGGTCTGCGGACTTAAACTGCATCTTGTTTACTAACTTGATACAGTAATCCGCTTGATGTGTGCTGCTCGCCGCAAATGCCAAGACAGCATTGCGCATATCAGTCACATCATAATTGAGTCCGCTTGCATAAGCATCCTCAAGAATTTTGTAAATGAAGTCGATACTGGGCTTTGTTGCTGGATGGTACTCCTTGTTCAGATTTCGCTTGATTTGCGTTCTAAGCCCTTTCTCGCTCTTCACTCCTTCAAAATTTATCACTTGTTTTTCTCCTTTCAGTGGTAAACCCGAGTTGATCGTTGCGATAGGCAGATCATTACACTTTGTCAGCTTTCTGCGCAGCGAGCTTTTACCGGTGAAGACCTTCACTTCAATATGATCGTCGTACACTCGGCTGAGCTTGCTGACATCACCGGCATAAATATAATGAAGGTGGATGCCCTGACCGCTTTTGCTGAGTTCAGCATAGGTCGGCGGCCATTTACTCGCTTCTTTGAGATTCAGTTCATACGACTTATTGCCGTCCTTATCCTGAATATCAAAGTCGATAACAATGTGGTTCTCCGGGACTTTCACATAATGCAATCTTGATGTAGTCAAGTCGCTTAGCTTAGTTGAAACTTCATCCCATTTGGAAGTTGGTGTCTCTTTAGCCGAAGCATACTGAGCAGGACAATCTGCGCATTCTCTATCGAAGACCGATTTCTGTTTTAAGAATTCGATCTGTTTATGCTCAGGCTCGTCTTGCTCGGTAAGTGCCTTATCCTCGAATTTTTCGGTTCGAAAGCCAATGTAATAGCTTCGCACACGAGTTCCGTCATCAAGATTGAATCTCTCCTTGTAATCCCGGAAGTAGTTTTTCAGTTCCTCCTTAAATATCCTCTGAGAGAACGGGAATGTAACTTTTGCCTCATCGCAATAGGTTTTATACATCTCCCATGAGGCTTTGAGAGTTGTCCCGTCTTCTTTCTTGAAGACATGGTAAGAATCAATAATGAAGTTATAGAAATCATTAGATGCACCGAGCATCGTCACGGGAATATAATCATCATATCTGCCCGGATTCTCCAGATAGACTTCCTGGCAATGATAAGCAATTGCACCGAGTTCAAATTCGATCTGCTTTGTCACCGCCTTGTATTCCTTGGGACTTAATTTATTTCCGGAAGGGGACACATCGATCAATCGTCTGATAAGACCTGACTTTGCGTCCGTAATCTTGACCGGTTTATTGGTGCCCATGAACAGGAAGCACTTGAAGCGGTTTGCGTAGGTCGATTTGAACTTTTCATTTACTGTCATCAGCTCGTGAGAAACCAAACTATTCAGTCGAGTGTTATCCTCAATACGAGACAGATCACCATCATGCTGAATCGCCACAAGCGGATTCGTCTTGAATGCCTCCAATGCAAAGGAGTTACTGGATGAACCCAGTGCCTTAGCGTCAAAGACCGAGTAATATCCCTCAAAGAGCTGCTGAATAATATTCAGAACCGTAGATTTACCCGTACCTGCTGCACCGTACAGAACCATAAATTTCTGCAATTTCTTCGACTCTCCACAGACAATAGAACCAATAGCCCATTCAATTTTCGTTCGCTCTTCTTCAGAGTAAATTGTGGACATCAACTTATTCCATGCATCCGTGGTCCCTTCCTCAAGAGGATAGTTCAGCCGCTTACTTGCATAGTCTTTTTTGTTTGTCGGAGTATTGGAGAATATAAGTTTCTCATCAAGCATGTGGAAAGAGTCTCGCATCTGCTTTTGACAGTATTTGTGCCACGAATCGATCATTCCGGATTCGGAATCCCACATGTGCAGAACTTTAATACTTGAATCAAAGTTTTTGCGGTTTTCCTCTGCATACTTGTCAAGTTCCCGGTCAATAAGCTGGAGCGCATCTTGCTCATCCGTAGACCATAAACCTCGGTCTTCTAACCAAATGGCATAGAAGTCACCGCCTCTAATCATCAGGTCGGAGCTTTTCTTAATGATAAACTTCGGATAGATTTCTATTACACCACGCTTCGTACTACGGGTCGAAATCATTAAAAAGTCGATCATCGAAGTTCTTTAGTCTCCTTCCGTTTTTCTAAGCTCCTTAATTTCGTTTTTAAGGTTCCCGATCTCGTCACGCATACTGCGAATCTCCAAGTCCTGGATAAGCATGTGCACAGTCATAACCGTGGCGACCATGACGGTGCTGCGATTGAAAGACCTCTGTTTTCTGAGTGTCTTAGCAAACACACGCATCGCAGTTTCGGAGCAGCGAAGACTTCCGAAAATATAACGAATCATTTCATCCATGTTTCTTTTCTCCTTTCATGTCGACAAGAAATTGATCGATCGTTTCAAACTTCCAAGCCTTCGGCTCTCTCAACGAAAATATAAATTCCTGTCCGTTGGTTTTGCGAATTCGAATGCTGTTTTTACCATTTGGGAAGTATTCTTTTACCTCCTTTGCCTGGTCGGGTAAGCATGTCTGAAAAAACCCGTACACTTGCGTATGAATCATGATAATTCTCCTTCATAGGATGCTGTCCAAATACCAATTCATCTGCCACCAGATTTCAACAGTTCTCATGTCATACTTGCAGCGTTCGACGGTAAACAAACCGCCTTCGCCATTTCGCTTGTATTTGCGGTTCATAAATCGAGATATTACATCGTCCGTATACGCCGCATCAAATCGAGAATCACTCATCGACCCTAAACCCAGACTGACAATCATGTTCCAGAACCACTGTCCCATGCGGTTACCGATATCCGGGTCGGTCATAATATGTTCTTCGCAACGAAACGCTAAGGCAATAAGCATCTCCAATACACTGCAAGGGCGGTTATCCAGATAACTGGTAATCATAAGACCCTCGTATTCTTTTTCATAACCAAAACGATACCGGAGGTCTATCCCATCTTCTGCTCGATTTCCGTCCATCGGCAGCATATATTGAAAATCAATATTATGCAGATGACGAAGAAGCTTCTGATAAGACAGCCTCCGGCTATATCGTTCGTTGCATACGAGCTGACACATCCACTCAAAATATTCATTGTTCAGCTCAATTTCAGTCATTCGATCCTCCTATTAGTAGTTGGAGCCTTCAGCCACATCGGAGAAAGAGCGATTGTCTCTGAGAATTTCATAATCGCATCTCAGACGGTCATTACGAATAAAGACCGAATCGTCCTCATACTCTCCGAAATGTTCAGCAAAGTCCTCGCCAACAGTGTCCTCAATATCCTCGACGACTTCATCTTCATCGTCGGCAAGGACTCCGTCACCAGCATAATAGACCAGACTGATCTGCGTGTAATTGTCATTCTCACCATAATTGTCCGGAGAGATGACATAAGGTTCATTGGGCATAGGATCATCCTTTTTTTCTTCAGTATTTTTCTTGCTGTGCTCCGTGTAATTGGTATAGCCCTCTTCCTGAAGCTTAGCAGCATAATTCACCAGGTCGGGTTTCAGCTTGGCAATATCTGCCTTATGCTGATTTTCCTCCTGCTTTTCCTTGCTCTTTTCATTCTTGGCAATATTAGTGTTTACGGGCTTTCTTTCGGCAAATGCCGCTTTCACAGAATCAATCTCTTCCTGTGCAATCTGCTCGTAATACTGTCTAAGACAAAGCCATGTCGCTGCGGCGCCTACCGTGGCTCCAGCCAGAAACATAGCGAAACCGGTTTTACTCATCTTCGTATTCCTCCTCGTCAGTTTGAATTGTAACAACAGTAATGGCGAGACCTCCGAACAGCAATGCTGCACTCAAAAGAATCCCGCCAGTAATGTGTCTTTTCCGCCGACTGTCCAACATGGCATCAACGGTTGAGATGAAGTCATCCAGAATATCCATCATTTACTCCTTTCCACCAGAGAGAACAGCAATGCCTCCTACGAGACAAAGCCCTGCCATAGTGGAAAGAATGTACGAAAACAAAGCTTTCATTTTATGTTCTCCTTTCAGTCATAACTCGAAAAGTAGTGACAACACTCCTGAAACAAAGGCTCACCATACTTGCTGTATCCTCCGGCCATGAAGAACACACAATCGTAATTTGTCCGTTCCAAAAGTTCTTCTTTTACCAACTCAACAATCTCAGGTATGACATAACAACGGTCAATCCTGCTGTTCCACATCACGCTGAACTGATTGGGTTGATAAATAACGTCGTACACAGTGTCCGGGAAAGATGGATGGTCAATACGGTTAAGAATTGTATCAATGACCAAGCGTTTTCCCAGTTCTGTTTCTCCTTCAGCTTCACCCATGGTTACGAGTGCTATGAGGTCGATTTCTTCTTGTGTAAGAGGATAGTCCGGCTCATTCTTCACCTCAGGTGTTAAGTTAGGAGATTCCATCAGAAGATCCGCCATAATCACTGGCTCTGCCTCCGCAAGAACCGGATAAGATTGCTTGATCTCCGATGTTTCTTTATCTGTAGAGCGAACCACACCGCATACTGTAAAACCAACAAAGAATATCATGCAGAGAACGGCGGCTATCGCTCGTGGTTTGATGCGCATTATTAAAACTCCTTTACATTAAAAATATCACCCCCAGTCCAAGTCTGAAGGTGGTTGATTACATCTTTTCCCAGATGTTACCCTCAACATTGAAGTCGAGCAGAAGCGCCGGCTCATGGCGACCATCCTCGGTCTCACGCTCTACCTCAACGATGCGGAAATTAACATAGCCGTCCGGACCATCCTTTGTCCAACCGACAATCTGACCAGCAGGGGTACGAGGAAGATCCAGATCATCCAGAACCTCATTCAGGAAGAGGTGACCACGGGTCTGAAGCTTGTCGTTTGCAAATGCCTGCTGTGCCTTGAGGAACATGCGGTTGTAATCGGGATTGGTTTCGTAGTTGCGGCTCTTGCTGTCGAAATATACAGCATAATCGCTCTGGAGATTAGGATCAGCGACCATCACGGTCTTCTTAACCTTCTTCTCCTTGCCGGTCTCAGGGTCAACTTCGATTTCCTCGAATTTCTTCGCCTTGATGCCATACTTCAGTTCGGTATCGACCTGCTCTCCGAAGCGCTCGATGACACGACCGCGATATTCCTTGAAGCTCTTATCAATAGCGGCATAGGCAGCGCCAAGAGCTACATTGCGCTTGCGAAGAATATTGTTGGATGCCAGAATGCTGGTGATGGACAGAGTGCCGAGAATAATAGCAGGAGCATAAAGCTTTGCGAGCTTCATTCCGGTCTGGGCATAGACAACAACCGTGTCCTTCTTGCCGTCCTCAGTCGTATACTCCTGACCGTTGATTGCACCGGTTTCCATACCTTCATGAATGGTGTCGAGAGTACCCTTAGTTTCATCGAGAATCTCTGCTACCTTAGTGGTAGCCTTGCAAGCGAGAACGGCACTTACGACCGTACCGGCAATACCAGCCATAACGAGAATCTCGGGGCCGTGCTTCTTGAGCTTCATAACGGCCTTGGAAGCAACGCCGTTCACGCTCTTCATAATTTCAGTTTTATTTTTCATGGTTTGTTATTCTCCTTTTCAGTTTTTAGAGTTGATTTCAGCACCACAGGCAGCGTATCCAGCCAAATCGACATAGCTGTCGTCCGTAGCCGTTCCTGTCCTGATTCGTGCGATCTTAAGAAGCGCCATCATCATGGCAACATCATTTGCGGTAAATTCAACGCCTTTATAGACGCTCCAGAAGCCTGCAATAGCAGTGAAGTTATCTTCCGGAGAGCCGTATTCGTTCTCTCTCTGCCCACATACGCAAGCCTTTGCTTTATCGAGAGTCTCAGATCTGGTCATCATCTGCATCCTCCTCATCTGTAGAAATAAACGGAATATAGTCACGCTTACGCTCCTTAGCAATTACCTGACAGCCGCACATCGGGCAATCAAATGTGTCATATAAACTTTCTTCGGCAGTAGAGCCAAAGGCAACTGCCAAACCAGTCTTTCCGTTATCACGAGCAATATAATGTCTCTCGATAATGGCATTGAATTTAGTGCCACAAATTTTGCATTCAAGCATTATTTTTCTCCTTTCAATTCAGCGGGATAGCACGAGGCAGTTTCAGAATATAACCATCTCGAACTCGTACCGCAGTTGCACCGCCAATGTTTGTCCAACCGTAGCGGTTCATAGTAAAATTATCATTGGGAACACGAGCGAGATCATAGAAATCGGACACGCTCACCGTTCCGTACTGACTGATAATATCGTTCATTGCATCGAGAACCGCTTCTGCATCTCCACGAGTATCGAAGAGAATATCATCATAGTCAGGTGTATTGCGTCTATTGCCGACGGAACCTGCACGCACTCTGTCTGTGCCTTGATCGTAGTAGTTCCGATAAGACACCTTAGATGCCGTTCCGTTTTTCTTGCTGCGACCTGCCTCGCCGTACAGAATCATGTCAATACCGGTAGTGACAATGTCAGAAATCGCTTTCTTGACAGCAGGCACAATGACCTCCATCAAAATATAAGATTTGACATTGTTTGCATCTTCTGCAATAAAGACATCTGCGAATTTTTGCATCTCGCCTTTTTTTCGAGTTTTTGCAGCCCCGGTAATAACCGCCTCGACTTTCTTTTCTGACTGTTGCTCCTGACGAGCCTTATCAGAATTAGATTTGTAATCTTCCACTGGGTGATCTCCTTTCTTATGCCGGAATCAGCTTACCGGGCAGAGTAATTTTTGTGTTCGGCATCAAGCCGTTTTCTTTTTTATATCGATAGGCGAGATTGCTCTTCGCTTTCGCTTCCGTCGGAGCAACAGTAGTTGCTCCGACGATGCTGAACGCAATCATCGAATCGCATAACAGGACCGTCATATTGATACTGCTGCATATTTTTTCCTCCTTTCGAGAGATAAAGAAAAAGGAAAAGCACCTTGTTACAGGTACTCTCCCTTATCCGAACTTCTCAAATTCGCATTTTCAGTTGTCTTCAGTGACAACATCGGATTCTTCCAAGATAACCGTCTTCTCCTCAGCAGCCATCTTCTTCTGCTCGATCTGGGCTTTGATGTTTGCAATTACCGGCTTTGCTACATACTTGTAGACGACCACGCCTACAACTACGCTCAAGCCGATACCCGCAGCAATCTTTACGCCCTTGCTCAAGCCAGCGTTCTCGATAACCTCTTCGGTAGCTTCAACGACCTCGTTGTTCATAATCTCATTGTTGTTCATTGTGAAATCTCCTTTCAAATGTGTGAAATTGTGGAATGTTCTTCCATTAAATAAGTTGTAAATTTCGCGCGGTAGCTTACTGGTAGTCATAAACCGGAGCAACCTGATAATCAATCACCAGGCAGGGGGTACCGTTTGCATCCAGCTGCGATGAGAATGCAAGATCAATGTAACCCTTATCGATGTTCCATCCGAGCATATCGCCCATCTTAGTTCCATCCAAACCGAGTTCGTAGTAGAAATCGTTCAGCGTGACATACATTTCGTCACGCATCTGACGATTCAGTTCATTCATGACCCGGGTGATTTTGTCTCTGTCAGACTTGAAATATCGTCCAGACAAGACATCATAGCAGATCGTGTTGCCGCCGCTTTCAGTGAGAATCACTTCTCGAACAGGGTTCTTAACCATCTTGTCTTTCGACACAGAGTCTCGAATGGACTGTTCCTTTTTCTCACCAATTGTCTCAACGACTTTTTCCTGATACTCCTTCAAAGTAGACTCTGAAAGGGTATACGCCGTTGCCAGAGCAGCATTCCGACGAAGATTAGTCGAGCTTGCTCCAATCAGGCAGAAGACAGAGATGGCGCCTACAACGGCTGCCGGAATATAACAAGGCCAAGCCGTCTTGATGATATCCTTCGGCTCAAGTCTGTCCGTATCCAGCTCATCTTTTTTCTCTTCAAGCAGAATCAGAGCTTTTGGTGTTGCTTTTACCGCCATAACAGTGGTGGTAATCATGCCGGCAATTCCAATACCGGTGAGAATTTCCGGACTATGTTTTTTCATTGCCGTCCGTACACCTTTGGCAATGCTTGCTAAACTTTGTTTAGGCATGATTTTCTCCTTTCGGTTAAACAAATAGTAGGCTTAATTCTTCAGCTGTTTCGACTGCACTCTGAAATATAAAGCTACGCTGCTCGTCCTCACCGTAACAAGCATACATAGCCATCTCGAACATGAAATTTTCGATGACGGTGATTGGATCATCGAAAGGCTTGTCCAAGATTCGATGACAGATTTCATATGCAGCCCATTGCTGATATGACCTTTTTCTGAATTCATACTTTGGCCATGTGAAGGATGGGCTGAACAGATGCTCACCAACATATCGTTGGATAATCGAAACAGCCGTGCTTGCATCACACATATCTTTCAAATAAAGAAGAAGAGCCCTTGTTAGGACTCCTCATCTTCTTCATCGCTAAGTGCGGCAAGCTTCTCATTGATGCGTTCATCAATTTTTTCTTCCATCTTCTTCTCGTTCACCCAGTCAGTGAGGAGCGTAGTCCCCATACCTACTGCGGTAGCGACAAGACCAAGGATTTTAACCAATTTTGCATTATTCATAAAGCGAAACCTCCTTTTCGTTTTCATAAAGTGAAATGTATTTTTTGCGAACTTACAGATCTTCCATCCACTCAGCTGTAGGCTCAAAAACCATGTCAATAACATATATCTCCATGCCGTCATCCAAAGTGAGTCGGTGATGGTTAAAGTCGATCCAATAAATATCGCCATTACAGCTTGACCATCCTACGGCATCTCCGAGTTCAGTCTTTTCAAGTCCGAGAAACTCGTAAAAATCATTTAGGGGAATAACGCCTGCAAACATGAAATTGCGGTTCAGATGGTACTCAGCCTGAATGACCTTTTCGATGGTTGACTCAAAATATCTTTGCGAAAAGCTATCGTAAAAAGTGCGGGAGACTTCTGGTTCCATACCTTCACCAAAATCGAGGGAAGAATCGTACCAACCTCCATTAGCAGAGATGCTGATGTCCTTGCACTTTTCTTTGGCGATAGAATCTATGATGGCATTATGAGCTTCTTCGCCATAGAGTTCTTTCAGCTTGCCCTTATACTCCTTATAAGAACTTTGGACGAGAGCATACGCACTTGTTAGTGCTGCCTGTTGGCGTCGATTTAAGGCATTGGCACCCATAATGCAAGCGATAGTAGAAGCTCCAAATGCCACTGCCGGAATATAACATTTCCATGCAGCGATGAACGCCTCTTTCTTGGTGTACGCATATGGATCGCCATCATGCTTTTTGCGACTGTCTGCATAAACTAACGCTACTGCTCGTGGGGTCGCTTTGGCTGCTGCAATTGCCGTGACTACCACACCGGCTGATGCTACACAAGACAACGCAACAGGTGAGTATTTCCTGATGCAAAGCCCTGACTTATGCAGCAACTTTTGAATTGCTTGGTTTTTGTTCATGTCTTTTCTCCTTTCATGTTTTTTGTTATTCCATAGCCCTTAATAGGTCTAAAATGTTCGCTGCCATTTCACTGGCAGATCGAAACATAAGACTTGTGTTTGGATTCACCCTCGCATACTTAGCGGTCTTCATCATAAATTCATGCGTGAGCTTACAGAATTCATCAATAGACCCTTCTCTTCGAGGGTAAATCTGTTCGGCGATAAAATCTCTGAGCTCGTCGACAGCCCATTGTGAGTAACTCGCTTTTTTATAATCTTCAGCCCATTTACCAAACAAAGGCGGCAGCCAAGCGTCCATGCGGTACATGTCATACAAGATTAAATCAAGCTGATCGATGCTCATGTCTTTTCTCCTTTCATGCGAAAATAAAAAGCAAGAGAGACTGTATCGGATTCGAACCGACGACCTCCACGGAAGTGTGGCGCTCTACCAACTGAGCTAACCCGTCTCTCATAATAAGACTTGTAAATTTCGCGCGGCAAAAGAAAAGAGCCGTTGTTAGCAGCTCTTTTCAAGTTTTTACAAACCAATACTTTTCAGGATTTTAGTAAGTTCATCTTTCTCAAGATCGGCATCTATATCCAGATGAACATGTGTCTTTCCGTCAACGACTGTGGCTTTTACCTCATTCAAATTCAGTTTTACATCATAACCAAATTTCTTTCGGATTGCCAAACTCGCCAATTTCGAGATAATGCTCGTAGTGAATTTAGAACCAATTTTCATTTCGTCCATGCTCCTTTTACTCCTTTCGAATAGCATCGTTTTTCATAATAGGAGTTGTAATTTTGGCGAAAAGAAAAGAGCCGTTGTTAGCGGCTCAATCCTCAATAAATCCAGTTTTCTTTTGCAAAGAACAACGGTATTGCGATAAACGCAAAGAACACTAATGCTGTTGCATCTTTGTCGATAAGTACCGGTAAGTACCCACAAATAAGTAATACTATAGCATATAGCTTGTTCTTTAGTGTTTTCATAATCCATATCTCCCTTCAAAATTCAATGGTTTTTCATAAAGGGAGATGCGTTTTTTGCGCTTAAATATTCCGTCTGTCAAAGACTGTTTCCCATCGTTCTTTCTGAATAGGCTTCATTTTTAATGCCCACATGATTTGACGAACAGTTACAGTAGGATATAACCCGTCCGAACAAGCTCCAGCCCGTGCCTCAAAGTATTCTCGAAAACCGGAGTGCAAATATAAAGCATCCGTAATCCAAGGATCAACTTCGCTCCACCATGTACTTTTTGTATCAGTGTCAAACCGCTGCTGAATCACTGCCAGACCCTTTTCTTCAATTCGGTATAGAGTGCAGCTATTATAAACGGGGTGCTCGCAAATATAGCGCTCGCCATATAAGGACAAATAAATTTCTGGCTTATCGAAGTGGTATCGCATATTCATCACCTATAAAAAGAAAAGAGAAAGAGCCCTCGTCAGGACTCCTTCCCCCTTTGCTAATAGTCTTAATTAGTCGTCGCAGATCTGATCTCTGGTCGGGTATAAGGCATCATATTCCTCATCATTCTCCATGCCGTAGTGTTCTAAATCGACGGAGTGACCACAAGCAGAGCATACTAAAGTATCTTCCCACTCATCCTCAAATTCCATAAGCCCTCCGCATTCACTGCAAATATACCGTCCAGTAAGTAAACCGTCTCTCTGCGCATCGTTAAAAAAGCTCATTGCAAATTACCTCCTTGATATTGTGTGGCACTATTAAGTATAGCGACCATCAGTATTTTATCAAGAGATAAAAAGCACTTTTACATCTCTCACAATAGCCCTTGTAAATTTCGAGCAGGAGAAAAACGAAGAGAACATGTTATACACACGAACTCTCCGTTTTTGGAACCGGCTTATTTCTTAGTCGGTCTGAATCGACTGAATAAACCCCTGAATGTCTGAGAGGTGAAAGTTCCGTCCTGTTCGAACTTGAAACCTCGTCTCATCCAGATGCCGTAGAACATCAACGGCAACACCAGCTCGGCGGCAGCCATACCATATCTGAAGTATCGATCCTTGATAGATTCCGCCATTTGAGCCGTCTTGGATTCCTGATCGATTTCACGATTTTCAATCTTGTCCAGACGCTCATAAGCGTTCTTATCCTCTTCGAGCTTCAGTTTGTACAACTTCGTCAAGCTATCCACTGCTGTGGTATGCTCTTGACTTCCGGATTCGAGAGATCCCAAGCGCTTAATTTCGGCTTTGATCTCCTCTTCCAACAAACTTCTGTTTTCTTCACCCATATTCGTTTCTCCTTTCGTTTTAATAGGGTTCCATAAAAGGAAGTGTTATTTGTGCGGAATAAAATCTTCTCGCTTCACTTCAAGCAGGACAGTTTTTTGCGTTATGATTTCGTTGATATTCCTTTTCAACTCCAGAAAAAGATAAGGCCCATCCGGGTCGGATTTGTCAATGCGCAGAAAGCCAACAGGTCGTTTTCGGCGAATGATAGACGCGCCTACAAATCCAATCAAGATTCCGATAATTACATAAATGACTTCCATGAACGATCTCCTTTCAAATTGTTTTTCAAAAATTTCAACCCGGGGATTTTTCCAGATACTAATTTAACACAGATACCTGTCACCTCCGTCCGGATTTTAATCTAAGTTAAAAAGAAAGAGCCAATGCTACAGTGCATCAGCTCTCACTTCTCCATAAAGGAGCTTGTTATTCCTGCGAACCCTCGTAGACGATCTTCTTCCGCAAATCAGACCAGGTTATGTATCGGTCTTTACGGCATACAGGGCAATAAAACTTGCTTACCTTGCCTCCGATATCTGTCAGTTCACTGCTATCGGCTTCGAGTCTGCTCTGGCAATTCGGGCAGTTGAAGCGATAAACTTTCTTCACCGCAATATCCACTATCTTCATTACTGTCTCTCCTTACTCAGCAGCCAGAAGAACCGTCTGTACAAGTCGTAGTAAACATCCTTGCAGCATGGGATGCCGGTTCTGGCTTTCAAATGGTCATACGAGATGCCCTCTGTTATGGCTTCCAAAATATAACAAGATAGCTCCTCATCCGTTTCCTTTGCGACCCGTTCTACCATTTTCATACGGTCGGCATAGTACAGCCTCTCATCGATGTGCTTGGTGACAGGGTCACTAACAACATTTGTTTTACAGGGTGGCACCAATTGAGGCCACGAACCTGGATAGTCTATCAACGAATTGTACGCATGACGCCACAATGGGTACTGCAAGCAAAAATGCTTCAATTCGTAATAGCGGTGTTTCTCGATCCAGTAACGGTTAGTCTCGGAAAGTTCCGGTCGTATCGATGTACTCATGCGCGTTCACCCCTCCATACATAGCCGGTCTCCTGCCAGAGGAGTTTAGGCGAAATATAAAAGTTGATGCGCCCATACTTAGAGTTCATTTCCTCCAGGTTTGTAACGAGCTTTCCACTTCGAGTAGCTTTTCCGATTGGTAGCCACCCGGATACGATGCCGGCTCGAATCCAGGATGCGTCTTTCCCATAGACTCGTGCTGCGACAGCTACCGGGACTGACCCCGATGCAAATATAATTTCTTCCATTGGCGTTTGCCTCCTTTCAACTGCTATTTTAGGTTAGGAACGGCTGTTAGTAAAAACAACCTCGGTGGAAACAAGCGCCAACGAATCATGGTCATCTCACAAGGGTAGTCTTCAAAACCCAAGGTCTCACAGGTAATAAGCCCTTCGAGCACGCCGATAATGATATCTGCCTCGTATTGTTTATACGGAAATATAAAGTCAGGAAGCTCTCGATGAACAGCGTGGCATTTGCAGCATCGAAGTCTTCTTATAGCTACCCGCTTTTTATTACCGAACTTCGTCCGTATCAGTCTTTGCACATTGTCGTAATATTTAAGCTGCCCTCCGCACTTGGGGCAGATTGATTGGTTATCACTAATCATATCCCATCTCTCCCTAAGCAAATAAGAAAATTTGAATGTAGGAGTTGACATTCCTACACTAATGATATATGATTACTAATAGCAAATCAATGGGGAAGGTGATAATAATGCTGATAAAATGCCCTGAATGCGAGTTACAAGTAAGTGATAAGGCTCTTTCTTGCCCTCACTGCGGGTTTCCGTTACAGCCAAATATAAAGCCGAGAAAACCTCGGAATAAGAACAATAAACGCCGTAGACTGCCAAATGGCTTCGGACAAATCAGCGAAATCAAGAATCGAAATCTTCGCAATCCATTTAGAGCCATGATAAGTGTCGGAAAGGACTCGAACGGACGACCTATTTGTAAACCACTCAAGCCAGAGTCATACTTTCCAACATACAATGACGCCTACGCTGCTCTTGTCGAGTACAACAAGAATCCTTACGATCTTGAGCCATCTATCACGATGAGAGAACTGTACGATAAGTGGATTGTCGACTATGAAAAGACAGTCAAAAGCACTCGTTCAGTAGCTTCAGCATGGGGGTATTGCTCAGCTGTGTATGACATGCGAGTTAAAGATGTCCGTGCCCGGCATGTAAAAGGTTGTATGGACGAAGGTGTATCAAAAGTTCGAGGCGAGGACAAAACGCCCAGCGCATCCATGAAGAACCAAATCAAGTCTTTATTCAACTTGATGCTGGATTATGCTTTGGAATATGAGTTGGTTGATCGGAACTACTCACGCACTTTCAACCTCAGTGAGGAAACCATTAAGGAAATCGTTACAGTTAAAAACGAGCATATTCCTTTTACGGATGAAGAGATGGACTTGCTTTGGAAACACGCCGATGATAAAATGCTTGTGGATGTTCTACTCATTCAATGCTATTCTGGTTGGCGTCCCCAAGAACTTGGTTTGCTGGAATTAAAAGATGTAGATTTGGAAAACTGGACTTTCCGAGGCGGCATTAAAACTGATGCCGGCATAGATCGCGTCGTTCCAATTCACTCGAAGATCCGTCAGCTGGTTGAACGAAAATATAAACAAGCACAGGAACTTGGTAGCCTATATCTGCTCAATTATGTGAATCCGAATGCTCGCAGCAAGAACACAGCGCTTACTTATGCCCGATACCAAAAAGGCTTCAGTATGATTCGAGATGAATTGAAGTTAAACCCTGAGCATAGACCACACGATGGTCGTAAGCATTTCGTTACAATGGCTAAGAAGTACGGCGTTGACGAGTATGCAATCAAATATATGGTGGGGCATAAGATCTCTGACATTACCGAAAAAGTTTATACGCAGAGAGAATTTGAATGGCTCAAACAGGAAATAGAAAAAATAAAATAGCTTGTAGAAACAAAGAAAAGCCTCCCCGAAGTGGGAGCACCGGTTAGGGCACTCGACACAACGAGGAGGCTAACTTTGTGTAGGAATACAGGTATAGGAATAGTATAGAAGTAATGCATGAATTACCTACATTTCTCGGCATTTAACCACTTCTAATCACTCTAAAAACAGTGTAAATACAGGCATTTAGAGGTGGTCGGGGTGTGGTAAGTTTCTATCATACATTTATTTCCCGTTTCACAGCTTACAATTTCCATCTTTATACTTTTCTGCTTACAATCCACATTATTTCTCCTTTCGGTTTATCTACCTATAGTCAAAATATGGCATTTGTTGCACAGTTTAGGGCAACAATACAAAAAATTTTTTAAGAAGGAGCATAATTAGAAATGGCTAAAAAATCTTCCTTTAAAATACCAGGGCTTTCCTTTAGCTGGAAACGTGCGCTTGGAATTACCAGCGCAAAACGCAAGATTGCAAAAGCAACGGGAATTCCTACAACAAAGGCGGGGCGGCAAAGAAAAGCCGGCAAGCTATTGGGGATTAAGTGAAATCCACAGAAGATTATTTCATATAGTCCCCACCGCCCCCGCACCGGACGGTGGGGATTTTTTGCCGCCTATCGCCGTCACTGGCTCTTGGCCGCATACCCACAGTATCAGTTTGTTGTTTGGCAAGTCAATCCAAAAACCGGATAATATACGATTAGCAGATAAAAACAAACGGAGAGGTTTGCCCGAAATAAGGCAGGAGGGGAAGAAATGGAAAAAACTTTGCAGGATATTTGCAGAGATGCAAAAGAGGACCAGCATCTTACCACGCAAGACTTAGCCGATTTAACAGATCTGTCATCGTCCACGATCAGCAATTACTTTTCTGCGTCGTCAAAGGATCCAAGCCTATACAAAATGGGGATTATATGCGCCGCCCTCGGTGTGTCTATAGATGAGTATTTTGGTATCGTAAAGAGACCAACCACGGAGGAGCAGCTGGCAGAGGCACACAGAGCAATGGCCGATGCAGATGCAAAGCATAGCGCAGCCCTACGCATTGCGCACTTAGAGGGCGGCATGGAGCAACTGACCGGATCAGTGGCAAAGCATGAAAAAAAGGAGCGAGTATTGCAAATTTGGGTGTATATCCTGGCACTTTCGCTGTCGATTTCCGTATCCATAATATTTGGATATTTGGCGTTTGACTCAAGCGTCCCGCAAACAGGGCTTATCCGCAACGGGAAGATTACATCACTCGGCTGGATGCTATTTGCGCTGCTTGCGGTAGGCGTCGGTGTAATCATTGCTTCTCTGATTAATGCGCTGCGATATTACAGGCACCATCAAACTGATAAAAATATAGGGTAGGAGGATAAAAATGGGAAAAGCAATGAGGAGGGCCAACGGAACCGGGACAGTGTATAAGCTCGCCGGGCGCCGACGCAGGCCCTGGGTGGCTGCAAAGCAAAAAATCATTATAGGATATTACCCCACCAAAAAAGATGCTATAGCGGCGCTGGAACGTCTTGCAGGCAAGGATTTAACGGAGCGGTACAACATGACCTTTGCCCAGGTGTTTGACGCTTGGAAAGAGGAGCATTACAAAAAAATAGGGCCAAACGGTATAGAAGGCTATGACGGCGCATTTAAAATTTTTGCGCCGCTGCACGACCGGAAGTTCCGGGACTTAAAAACGGCGGATTTCCAGGGCGTACTGGATGCCCATATGCATAAATCCCATAGCACTGTGTCCAAGTATAAGCAACTCATAACGCAGATGTCCACATGGGCCATGCGCGAGGAGATCATCACAACAAATTTTGCAAAATTCGTCCAGCTCCCCGAAAACGCAAAAAAAGAAAAAGAAACATTTACCGATGCTGAAATAAGCAAGCTGGAAGCGGACGGCAGCGACACCGCAAAAATTATCCTCATGCTGATTTACACAGGAATGCGCATAGGGGAATTGTTTTCCCTACCGGCTAAAGATTATCACAAAGATTATGTGGTCGGCGGTGAAAAGACGGAGGCTGGGCGAAACAGGATCATCCCAATCCGCCCCGAAGGGATCCCATACTTTGCCTATTTTGCAAATAAGGCTACCGGCCCACTGCTCATATCCGGCTATGCTGGGGAAAAAATCCCAGCAAACTTCCGCCGCCGGGATTATTACCCGCTTTTGGAAAAATTAAAAATCCAGCGCAAAACGCCGCACTCCACCCGGCACACCTATGCGAGCTGGGCGAGAAAAGCGGGGATTGCTCCGGAGACGCTACAGAGGATCCTCGGCCACGCCAACTACTCCACTACCGCAAATATATACGTCCATACGTCAGCGGAGGAATTGGTGCAGGCCGTTAAAAAGGCGAAAATTTGTTAGTAGTTTGTTAGTTACCGACGGGAGCCAAGGCAAGCCCTTGCAAAATTGCTCTGCGAAAAGTTGCAAAATCGCAACAAATATTTTTATTCTTATTAACTTTTGTGTCTATATATTCAAAACGATTATAATTCACACGCAGGAGGTCACTGGTTCGAGTCCAGCAGTCTCCACCACATATGAAAAATCCGAACTTCTTCCCTATCGGGAATGCGTTCGGATTTTTCATTTTTATCAAAGATAATTCCTACTGATATTTACGCCCGGAGGAATTTTGCATCCTCCGGACATTTTTTATCCGCATATTCGATTTCTGCCGTTAGGAATGACGGCCATCAATAAAAGAACATCATCTCTTTTGTGGACGGCAATGGACACTATCGGTTAAACCAGCCGCAGGACGAGCGGTCCGCCCTCACGAGCGCCTCTTCCCTTCGATCCCCCTATCCCACCAACAAATCCCCCTTCCCGGCACAGAGCACCGGGAAAGGGGGATTTTTGATCCATCCGCAGAATTTTTCATGTTCCCCCTTGACAATTCCTTTGTCTTAATGTACTATTGTCATAGTACAAGCGAACTGATAGGTGGGGCAGCGAGAATGTCGAGATGTGACTGCTCCGATCCATCGGCAGCACAGGCAAAGGAGGACGCCTATGGAATGGGATATCCGCAATGACCAGCCCATTTACACCCAGCTGATCCAACAGGTGACGCTGGCCATTCTGTCCGGCACCTTCCCCTGCGGCGGACGGCTGCCGCCGGTGCGGGAGATGGCGGCGGAGGCCGGGGTCAACCCCAACACCATGCAGCGGGCGCTGGCGGAGCTGGAGCGCACGGGGCTGGTCTACACCCAGCGCACTGCCGGGCGCTTTGTTACCGAGGACGCTGCCGTCATCGACAGTGCCAAACAGGAGCTGGCTCATCAGCAGGTCGGGGCCTTTCTGCGCCGTATGGAGCGCATGGGCTACGACCGGGAGCAGGCCGCCCAGCTGGTGCGGTCTTGGAAGGAGGAAGCATAAGAGATGGCTATTTTAGAATGTAAGGACCTGACCAAATATTACGACCGGACTCTGGGTCTGGACCACCTGTCCCTCCAGCTGGAGCCGGGGCGGATCGTGGGTCTGCTTGGCCCCAACGGCAGCGGTAAGACCACGCTGCTGAAGATCGCCAATGGGCTTCTGACCCCCTCGTCGGGGCAGCTGCTCATCGACGGCAAGGCCCCCGGCCCGGACACCCGGAGGCTGGTATCCTATCTGCCGGAGCGCACCTACCTCTCCGACTGGATGACGGTGGTGCAGCTGCTGGACTTTTTCTGTGACTTCTACCCGGACTTCGACCGGGATGCGGCGGAGCATATGCTGACGGCTCTGGAGATCAGTCCCACCCAGCGCATCAAGCAGATGTCCAAGGGTACACGGGAAAAGGTGCAGCTGATCCTGGTCATGAGCCGCCGCACACGGCTGTATCTGCTGGACGAGCCCATCGGCGGCGTGGACCCCGCCACCAGAGACTACATCATCCACACCATCCTCACCAACTTCCACCCGGACTCCACCCTGCTCATCTCCACCCACCTCATTGCCGACGTGGAGCGCATCCTGGACGACGTGGTGTTCATCAGCCGTGGCCAACTGGTGCTGCACCAGTCCGTGGACCAGATCCGGCAGGAGCGTGGCTGCAGCGTAGACGATCTGTTTCGGGAGGTGTTCCGTTATGCTGAGTAAATTGCTGAAATATGAGCTTCGGGCCTCCGGCCGCATCCTGCTGCCGGTTTATGCCCTGCTGCTGGCCTCCGCCGGCTGCTGCAGCCTGTTTTACAAGCTGGCGGCAGACCATCCTTACCGTACCGGCGCCGCCTCTGTCCTGATGGGGCTGCTGAATGTGGCGTTCTGGATTTTCGTAGTGGCCACCGGCGCCATCACGGCGCTGCTGATGATCTATCGGTTCTATAAGAACTACATGACCGACGAGGGCTACCTGATGTTCACCCTGCCGGTAAACCGGCACCAGCTCATCTGGTCCAAGCTGCTGTCCGCCCTACTCTATACCGCCGCCAGTGCCGTGGCCGTAACGCTGTCCATTCTGCTGGTACTGCTGCCCATTGCAGACTGGTCCGGCTTCTGGGGCAATCTGGGAGAACTTCTCTCCTCCATCACGGAGTCCCTTCATTTCGGCGTTCCCGGTCCGCTGCTGCTCCTGTGGATCGCCGTGCTGGCCATCCTGACGGTGTTCTCCGGATTCCTCATGGTCTATGCCGCCATCGCTCTGGGCCACAGCTTCTCCAATCACAAGATCCTGCTGTCGGTGGTGTTCTTCATCGCCTTCTCGCTGGCCATGCAGGCGGCGGGGTTGACCTTCTTCTCCTATCAGCTGACCATCGGCGAGACCGTCATCGAGAGCGGCGGCAGCGCCGCCTCCCTTCTGGACGGCACCCGCTTTCTGGTCATCGACTCCATCGAGACGCTGGTGGCCTGCGGCGTGTTCTACACGCTGACGTGGTACAATCTGCAAAAGCGCCTGAACCTCCAGTAAGGCTCGTCTCTGGACAAGACGCAAAATCAGCCCGCACGGCTTCTCCGTGCGGGCTGATTCGTTTTCACTCCTGCGGGATACCGAAGAACCGGACGCCGTTCTCCCACGTCTGGCGCTCCACCTGTTCCGCCGGCAATCCCTTCAGCTGGGCGATTTTCTCCGCCACCAGATGCACATACCCGGAGTCGTTGCGCTTTCCCCGGAAGGGTACCGGCGTCAGATAGGGGGCGTCGGTCTCCACCATCATCCGCTCCAGCGGTACGGCGGCGATGACCTCCGGCGCCTTTCGGGCGTTCTTGAAGGTGATGGCCCCGTTGAAGGACAGCATCCACCCCAGCTTCAGCAGCTCCTCCGCCATCTCCACGGAGCCGGAAAAGCAGTGGAACACCCCCCGCACCGCCGGAAACTCCCTGACGATGGCAAGGCTGTCGCCGTGGGCCTCCCGGTCATGGAAAATCACCGGCAGCTTCAGTTCCTCCGCCAGCGCCAGCTGCCGCCGCAGCACCTCCTGCTGCAAGGCACGGGGCGGGTTCTCCTCCCAGTAGTAGTCCAGTCCGACCTCCCCGATGGCCACCACCTTCTCCCGCTGCGCCAGCTGCCGCAGATGCTCTATCTGCTCCGGCTGAAAGTCGTGGCAGTTCTCCGGGTGCAGGCCCACTGCGGCGTATACATGGGGAAACTCCGCCGCCAATGCAACGGCCTTCTCCGAGGAGGTCAAGGTGCAGCCGGGGTCTACCACCAGCCCGACACCCTTTTGGGGCAATCCCGCCAGTACCTTCCGCCGGTCCGGGTCAAAGGCCTCATCGTCATAGTGGGCATGGGTATCAAACAGCATGGGTACTCTCCTTTCGCACAAAACAGCACAGGCCGCCGCAGCCTGCGGCGGCCTGTGGGGTCATATTACGCTTCCTCCAGCGTCACCCGGCTCAGCCGGGTGTCCGACACATATTGCTCCTTCAGCTCCCGCAGACGAGCCATGTGGGGCTGCTGCAAATGGATGCGCTGATGGGCCTGCGTCTGCCACTGCTCCACCAGCAGAATTTTGTCCTCCTGCTGGGCGGAGAAATAGTAGTCGTAGCGGATACAGCCCTCCTCCCGGCGGATGGTGTCGGCAATGCCCTCCATCACGATCTGACGGACGAAGGCCTCCCGGCAGCCGGGCTTGGCCGTATAGGCCACATACAGGGTCAGGGGTGTGCTCTCCTTCATGGCCGTTTCCCTCCTCAATACCGCTTGTCCAGCTCTGCGATCATGGCCGCAATGGCATTCTCCCAGCAGTTGGGCAGGATATGGATGCCCGGCACCTCATGCACCGGCTGAATGGCATTGGCCGGGGCAAAGGCGGTGCGGGCAAAGGTCAGCATGGGGATGTCGTTGGCATGGTCGCCCACGCAGTAGACGTTCTCCTGCCGGATCTCCAGCATTTGAGCCAGACGGCGCACCATGCCGCCCTTGTTGGCCCCCTTGGCCGTCAGCTCCAGCAGATAGGGGTTGGACGGCACCACCTCATACTCGGTGCTCCAGCTCTGGCGGGCGATGTACTCCCGCAGGGCCGTCATCCGGGGTTCCGCCTCCTCAAACAGTAGCTTGGAAATGGGGGACGGCACCTCCTCCATGCTGGCCAGCGTCACCGTGGGGGAGTGGGTCAGATGCAGGTGATGATAGGTGATCTCGTTGGGATTGATGGCGTGGATGGAGTCATCGTCGTGATAGATCTCCAGCGCCGTCTCCGGCAGGTCCTCCAGCAGGCGGCAGATATGCCCCCGGACGGACTCCGGCAGAAAGGCCGTGTACAGGTAGCGCTGCTGAGCGAAGTCGTAGATGGCAGCGCCGTTGAAGAGCACCGTGGGGCCGTTCATGGGAACGCCCTCCCGAACCCGTGAAAAGGACGGCAGCGCCCGGCCCGTGGCCACGGAGAAGGTGCCGCCCTCCGCCATGAAGTACTCCACCGCCTCCCGGTTCTCCCGGGATACCGAGGGCAGAGGGCCGCCGCTCTTCAGCGCCCCCTCGGTATACACCATGGTATTGTCATAATCGCTGGCGATCAGAACGCCTGAAAACTTTCCCACGGCTCACGCCTCCGTCTTGGGCGTACCGCCGCCCTGACCGCCTCTGCGGCGGCCTCCACGGTGCCGGGGGCGCTTGTTGCTCGGCCCTTCGTCCTCGATGGGCCGCTGGCTCTCCTGACGGGACACGGGCTTGGCATCCGGCTGGGGGGGGAAGGGCTTGATGGCGCTGGCGCCGGGCTTGCCGCTGCGGGTACGGCGGCGGCGATTGCCCTCCCGCCGCTTCTCCTCCGGCTTTTCCGCCAGCTTTTCCGCCGGACGCTCCGCAGGACGCTCGCTGCCCTTGCCGCCTCTGCGGCGGCGGCTGCGGCGGCGGCCCTCCTCCGGCTCCTCCCGATCGGCGGCAAAGTCTGCAATGATGGCGGGGACAGGGAATTCCTCCTGCCGCTCC
>ERZ894180.31-NODE-31-length-110672-cov-36.238833_pt1 | contig 110672 bp, 103 predicted proteins | sample MGYA00380278_ERZ894180 | MGnify/ENA primary metagenome ERZ894180 (study PRJEB32331, sample SAMN06328450) | human gut metagenome | biome: human gut microbiome; feature: stool | host: Homo sapiens | collected 2013-02-24 ...
TAGAGCAACTGACTCTTAATCAGTGGGTCCAGGGTTCGAATCCCTGAGGGTGTACCGAAGCCGTGAGGCAAAATGAGGAAAGGCTCTGAAAATCGATAGATTTTCAGAGCCTTTTTTAGTATCCTCCTACTTTATGCATCAGATTCCGGAGTACCTATATATGATGAGAAAGAGACCTCACATTACCTAATTTTGGCGATTGACACAGCTTGCCAATAAGGATACCTTTGCGCCTGAAATCATCAGGATATGAAAACAATCGTTTTAGCCTTTTTCGCAAGTGCCAGTCTGACTGCCTGGGGGCAGTCGTATAAGGTAGCAGGATCCGTGCTCGATGCCAAGTCGAAAGTACCGGTGGAGTTTGCGACTTTGTGGATTGAAGGAAGTGGTATCGGTACCATGACCGATTCGCAAGGAAAGTTCGTCATTCAGCATTTGGCAGAAGGAAAGCATGAGGTGCTGGTGCGTTGTCTGGGCTATTCTGAATATAAATTACAGCTGGACGTCAGAAAGGATAAGGAAAACATCGTGGTATATCTTTCCGAACAGACTTTGGCCCTGAACGAAGTGACTGTCACGGCAGAAAGAAAAACCGCAGATGCTACTACAGCATACACGCTGGGCCGTACGGCACTGGACCATTTGCAGAGTGTCAGCGTGTCTGATGCGTTAAGTCTTTTGCCCGGAGAACAGACCAGCAAGTTCAAGGGACTGACTTCTTCCGCTCAGGTAATCACGTTGAGAGGAGAAAGCACTGAAATGGGGAATCCTGATTTTGGAACCGTAGTTGAGATGGACGGGGTGCGCCTGTCGGGTAATGCTACGGCCGCTTCTACTTCCGGAACGGATACCCGTAACATTGGCAACAGCAATGTAGAACGGATTGAAGTTATCACCGGTGTACCTTCTGTGGAATATGGTGACCTGACCAACGGAGTGGTAAAAATTGTGACACGCAAAGGAAAAAGTCCGCTGATTGTCGATGTGGCTGTGCGTCCTACCACCCAGTCGTATGCCGTAAGTAAAGGAGTGGAACTGGGGGCAAAAGCTGGCGTACTGAACCTGTCCTATGAACGGGTTCGTTCTGTGTCAGACATTGCATCGCCCTACACCTCGTATGTACGCAATGCGTTTGGCGTGAGATACTCTAACAGCCTGCATACAAAGACCGGAAAAACCTTGTCTGTCGATTTCAGTCTGAACGGTAATGTGGGAGGTAATAATACCAAGGCTGATCCGGATGCCTTCAAGGAGACTTATACCAAGAGTCGGGACAATGCGTTATGGAGCAGTCTCTCGTTTAACTATATGCTGAATTCGCCCTGGTTATCCAATTTGCGTGGAGGAGTGACCTTCTCGTACGCCGACAACCGGGTGGAAGAAAAGAAAAACCAGTCGGCTTCGTCCGTCCAGCCTGCACTGCATACTATCGAAGAAGGGTATTTTGTGGCTTCCAAATATGAAGAGGATCCCTCCTCACCTATTATTTTGTTGCCTACCGGCTATTGGTATGTAACGTCATTCAACGATAGTCGTCCCATAAATTACACTGCCTACCTGAAAGCACGCTGGAGCCATAAAATCGGAGGCGTAACCAGCAACCTGCTGGCAGGAGCAGATATGAAAGGAGAAGGCAACCTGGGTAAGGGAACGTATTATGAAGACATGTCGGTAGCTCCTACCTGGAGGGAATACCGTTACGATGAGTTGCCTTTCATGCACAATCTGGCTGCGTATGCAGAAGAAGAGATAACCCTGCCTTTTCGTCATTCGCAGTTGCTGCTTAAAGGAGGACTCCGAAGTGACATGACTTTCATCCCGGGCACGGTGTATGGCACCGTATCCAGTCTGTCTCCCCGTGTCAGTGCCAAGTATTCATTTGGCGAAAAAGAGCATGGTTTCTTTCGAGGGGCGACCCTTCGTGCCGGATGGGGAAAGGCGATGAAACTTCCTTCGTTCGAGATGCTGTATCCCCGGGAAACGTATGTAGACCGTCTGGCATTTGCCCCTGGAGCAATGGCCGACGGAACAACCTATTATGCTTATCACACCCATCCTGTGCTTCCTGTCTATAATCCGGAGTTGCAGTGGCAGTACAGCCTTATGCGGGAAGCCGGAATGGACATTCGTCTGAAGGGGGTACGGATTTCGTTGTCGTTCTTCTACAACACCCTGTCACAGCCTTATACCAGTACACGTATCTATACTCCGTTTGATTATAAGTTGACCGACCAAAGCGCGCTCAATGATTGCCTGATACCTTCAGCCGACAGGGTGTATAGCATTGACCGTACGACAGGAGTCGTGACCGTGTCCGACAAGAACGGGATACTTACCTCTCAGACGCTTGCCTATAAGGAGATTCATGATTTCCAGTCGGCCGTCATGAATGTGAATGGTTCTTCCTCTTCACGGATGGGACTGGAATGGGTGCTTGATTTTGACCGGATAAAGGCAATCAATACCTCCATCCGCATAGACGGGAAGTATTATCGCTACAAAGGAATTGATGAAGTGATGGTACCGTCTACCAGCAGCCTGACCGATACGGACGGACAGCCTTATAAATACATCGGTTATTATGTAGGAGGCAATGGCAACTATAACGGATTCATGACGCAGCGACTGAACACCAACCTGACCCTGGTGACGCACGTGCCGAAAATCAGAATGATTTTCTCTCTGCGTTTTGAGGGCACTCTTCTGAATACGCGGCAGAACCTGAGTGAATACAGCGGTGGAACCCGGAGCTATGTGCTCGACTCGCAGAGCGATTATCTTCCCTCGTCCACCCAGACGGATATTTATAACGGAGCCAGTTACGTGGCTACGTATCCGCTGTATTATGTATCGAGAGAAGATATGGAAACCCGTATACCGTTTATGGAAAAGTTCCTGTGGGCTGCCGAACATGACAAGGAGTTGTATAACGAACTCAGTAAACTGGTGGTAAAAAGCACCACCGGCTATATGTTCAGGAAGCAGGGATATTCCCCCTATTTCTCAGCCAACCTGAACGTATCAAAAGAAATCGGGAAGTACCTGACGGTGTCATTTTTTGCCAATAATTTCTTCTACAGCATGCAGAAGATAAAGAACTGGCAGACGGGTAATGAGGGAAGTCTGTTTGCTTCTTCGCTGGTCACTCCCTTTAACTATGGCATATCATTTAAATTAAAACTATAAACACGTATGAGTATGATGAAAAAGATGTTATTTGCGTGCTGTGTCTTAATCCAGATACTGGCTTTCAGCGCGTGCAAAGAGAAAGAAAACAGCGGTTATCAGGTGAGCAGTGTAAGCATTCGGCTGGTGTATCCCGAGGGAAACGGATTTGAACCAGTGGAGGGAGTCAGTGTAACTTTGAAGAATACGTCGGGCAGTACTACTTTCAGTCAGTCGACCAATGCGGAAGGGGTGGCTGTTTTTGAAGTGCCGCAAGGTATCTATGAAGCTTCGGCTTCCGACAAACGGGTGGCCGATGCCAAAGTGTATCTTTTCAATGGACTGAATACATCGGTCAATGTGACTCAGGAAACGGTAGAGGCTACCATCAAACTGGAAATGTCTTCAGGAGGTTCCGTGCTGATTAAGGAACTGTATGTAGGAGGCTGTCCGAAAGACGATGGTTCGGGTACGTTTGCCATGGATCAGTATGTCGTACTGTATAACAATTCTTCGGAAACACTCGATATCAGCGACTTTGCATTGGGTATGGTCAATCCTTACAACCCTCATGCGTCGAATAAGGACTATGTGAACGGTGAACTCTTTTATGCGGCAGAAGGATGGATACCGGCCGGAACGGCTGTCTGGTATTTCGACAAGCAGGTACAGCTGGAAGCCGGAAAAGAACTGGTGATTGCACTGAATGGGGCCATCGACCACACACAGACTTATTCTCAGTCCGTAAATTTGGCCAACAGTACCTATTACTGCCTGTATGACATTGAGGACTTCAACAATGCCAAATACTATCCTTCGCCTTCGGAACTTATTTCTACCGACCATTACTTGAAGGCTTACAAATATGGTTTGGGTAATGCATGGCCTGTCAGCCAGTTCGGTCCGGCATTCTTTGTGTTCCGTCCGGAAGGTACTACCCTACAGGCTTTTGTAGACGATGCATCCACCACCAACCTTTATGGAGGAAGTGCCAGTCAGCCGCGTAAGAAAGTGCCGGCAGAGTGGGTGGTAGACGGTATCGAAGTATTCGTGCAGGGAGCCGACGGCAACCAGAAGCGCCTTCTTCCCTCGGTAGATGCAGGCTATGTGGAACTTACCCGCGGAATGGGATATACCTTGTATCGCAACGTGGATAAAGAGGCTACGGAAGTACTTGCGGAGAATGAAGGAAAGCTGGTCTATAACTATTCGCTCGGTGTAGAAAATTCAACCGATGCCAGCGGAATAGATGCCGAGGCATCCTTGAAAAACGGGGCCAGAATTATTTTCCAGGATACAAACAATTCGACAGCTGACTTCCATCAGCGGAGCAAATCTTCTTTGAGAAACTAAACATGAAGCATTTTCGTATCGCTTGCTTTTTTCTTGTACTTGTGGCGGGAGGCAGGTCCTGGGGAAGTGTTCCCTCAGGGACCTCCTCTCCTCTTCGTACGGACTTTCAGGAAACCTTGTGGAGGTATGCGGCTTCTGCCGGAAGCAATCCTTCTTTTCTGTCGGGGATGGAGTGCGGACGCATCTCCTATCTTCAGGCGGAAGGCAGTTACGGAAGCGGGAAACTGGTGAATTATTATCAGTCGGACAGCCGGCTGGACGGATTGGTCTCAACCGAATCCTACTGGCGGCTGAACTCGCAGCTGGTATTAGGAGGTGCCATGGCATACGGCACGGAAAAAGGCAAGCACATGTCGGGTTCGGCTTTTCTGCATCCGGAAGAGACACCTTTTGACATTGTGGAGATGGACGACTCGGGAGCCGGTACGAAACGGCATGAATGGTACATGCTCAAAGGAGAAGCAGGCTATCTCCTCACTCCTCGCCTTTCATGGGGAGGGCAACTGGAATACCGTACGGAAAACTACGCCAAGTTCAAGGACTTGCGGCATCAGAATTCCCTGATGAACCTGCATTTGTCGACGGGCTTCTCGTACGAACTCTTTTCCGGATGGCAGGTCGGACTTTCTTATGGGTATTTGCGCAACGTGGAAACGGTAGGCTTCGGAATCTATGGAACGACCGACCGTCAATACACTTCTCTCATCAGTTTTGGAGGTTTCTACGGGCGCAGTGAGGTGTTTGGGGAAAGTGGATATACCTCGAACACGACACCCTTGTTTACCCAAACGCATGAAGCAGCCTTTCAGGGACAGTATCATCGCGGAGACCTGCACTGGTTTCAGGAGGTATTCATCCGAAAGACTTCCGGACGCTTTGGAAGCGGTTCTTCGACTTCCATCACCTACTCTACTCATACAGGGAGTGAGGTGGGTTACCGTACAAAGCTTACCTGGCAGCAGTCCCGACTTTTTCAGGCGATGGAACTGGGCATTGCGCTGAAATCACTGGAAAACAGGGAAAACTCATATAAGGAGAGTACGGACGGACTGGGCGTATCGCAGATTGTCTATTACGGTAGCAATGAAGTGATGAGCAGGGACCAGCTGCGTGCCTGGTTGGCGTATCAACTTCTTTCAGGAGGTAAAGAGAGCCGTTCAGACTGGTCGGCCGAAGTGCGGCTGGACTATCGTTCCCGCTCTGTGACGGCATCGCAATATCCGTTCTTCCGGAAGCAGAGTCTGCACGTCATGGGGCTATGGCTTCAGGGTGCCAGAAACTGGTATAAAGGCCGGCAGGTATGGACTGCTTCCGCCGGACTGGGCTTGCAGGGCGGATGGGGCTGTATGAAGGAAGACGGACAATATGTCAGTGTATCGGAGGACCAGCAACGTCCGGCAGAAAGAGCAGACTTACTGGTGCAAGAATACGATTATCAGACAGCTGTCCGGCTGGTGCCATATGCGGCCGTGGGGTATGAAAGAGAAATTACTCCTGCCTTGTCCGGTTATGTCCGGGGCGAGGTGACGTATGCCAGGGCTTTTACAACTACAATGGCAGGAAAGGATTTCGTGCAACCCGTCATCAAGGTAGGGGTAAAATTTTAAGAACTAATCATTTAATCGTTTTACAATGAGTAAAATAATAGAGTGTGAAAATATTACGCATTATTACGGAAACCGCTTGATTTACGAAAATCTCAGTTTCGACGTGGAGCAGGGAAAGGTATTGGGCCTGTTGGGAAAGAACGGCACTGGGAAAACCACCATCATTAATATCCTCAACGGTTACCTGAAGCCTCGTTCGGGCGTGTGCAGGCTGTTTGGTGAGGAGATGGAGCACCTCTCTCCGCTTACCAAATCGAAGGTGGGACTGTTATTGGAAGGGCATGTGCAACATGCCTATTTTACGGTTTCGCAGATAGAGAAATTTTATTCGGCCTTCTTCCCGAAATGGAAGAAAGAGGCCTATTATGAATTGCTGAAAAAGTTGCAGGTACTTCCTTCACAGAAACTCTCTACCATGTCGTGCGGACAGCGTTCGCAGGTAGCGCTGGGACTTCTTTTTGCCCAGGACCCGGAACTGCTGATTCTGGATGATTTTTCCATGGGACTGGACCCGGGTTATCGTCGTCTGTTTGTGGAATACCTTCGGGAATATGCGTCGGCAGAGAACAAGACAGTCTTTCTCACTTCGCACATCATTCAGGACATGGAACTGCTGATAGATGATTGTATGATCATGGATTATGGTCGCTTGCTGTTGCATAAGCCGGTAAAGGAAATCATGCACCATTTCAAGCGATACCGTTTCACCCGTCCGGGAGATGGATTTAAGCTGGAAGCCGATGAAGACTTCTGGCATCCCTCCGCATTGGGTGATAAATGGGAAGTATATTCTTTTCTGCCAAAGGCCGAAGTCGAACAACGGTTGAAGGCGATGGGTGTCACGGAAATTACAGAAGAGAATCTTTCGCTGGAAGATGCATTTATTGGTTTAACAGGTAAATATTAATGTCATGAATTTATTCAGAGCCTTATCTTATAAAGAATGGATGAAAACCCGCCGCCTGATTGGGGTGATGTTGTTGCTGATGGCAGCAGCTGTGGGTTATACCTACATCGACCTTACCCATGAAATCCGTTTGAATGAAGCGGTCAATGTGTGGTATGGCTGTCTTTTTCAGGGCACATCGGTTGCCCCGTGGATGATGTATCTGCTGCCACTGGCCGGAATTGCACTGGGAGTCGTGCAGTATGTGCCCGAGATGACGCAGAAACGGCTGAAGCTGACACTCCATCTTCCGGCAGGAGAAACACAGATTATGGCCTCCATGCTGTGGTATGGTTTCAGTATTGTCTTGTTGCTTTGTCTGCTGCTTTCGCTGGTCCTTTCAGCTGTGGTTTGCCTGTTCCTGCCTTCCGAAATTGTAGGAATGATGCTCCAGCAGTTGCTTCCCTGGATGGTGGCAGCAGTGGCAGGCTATGGCTTCACTGCGTGGATTTGTATCGAGCCCCAGTGGAAACAGCGGATGCTATGCATTGTGGTATCGGTGGGACTGCTGTCCATGCTGTTTGTTTCCTCCTATCCCGGAGCCTATTCACAGTTCGGGGCAGGAATCTGCTGGATACTGGCAGCTTCTTTTATCTTTCCTTTCTCATCCTGCATTCGGTTCAAGTATGGTGTACAATAAAAACAATGAACAATGAAATACAAATCTCTCATTTTTTCAATCATTCTGGTGTCTGTCACCCTGCTGGCTTCCTGGACGGTGCCGGCACTGGTACAGAAAATGACCGACGATTCGCACAGCTATCCGCTGATGTATTATAGTGCCCGGTTGAAGGAACTTTGCGTGATTGACTTTCGCGAGCATAAGAATTCATTTTATGATATTCATGGCAACGAGTACCCTCGCGCGCAATACGATTCACTGCTTCCGTTGCTGAATTATCGCCAGCTGGCCATGGAAGGCCAGTTGCCCGATTCGCTGGAAGGACAGGCCATCGACGTGAAAATCCTGCGGAGCAAACAAGTGATGTTCCGTTTTCGTCCGGTCGATGTATTCTCTCCGCAACCCGCTATGGGAGTGTTGTTGGAAGCCATGCCCAAACGGGGAAATCTTACGCTTCCCGGCGACTACTTCCGGATGGACCGTGAACTGACTTTTGTCGATGCGCAGTCCAATTCGGTAAATCGGCAGAAGAGTGAAATCTTCACCAAAGAGCTTATCAAGAAAGGGTTCAACTTTCCGGTAAAAGCATATTGGGGAAACCCTACAGTGAGAAAGCCTTATGAGGAGGGCTATTTCTGTCTGGACAGCAAAGGAGCTCTCTTCCACCTGAAGATGGTGAACGGACGGCCTTTCGTGAAAGATACAGGTATCGGTTCGCAACTGGGCATCAAATGGTTTGTCATGAGTGAGACGAGCGACAAGCGTTTCTATGGCTATCTGTTTGGTGAGAAGGGTGAAATGGGCTTACTGGAAAGCACGGACGAAGGTGGTTATCGCTTCCTGCCGTTCGATATCCGTCCGGTAGACATCACGAAAGACGAAATCAGCATTCTGGGAAACCTGCTTTATTGGACCGTACGCGTATCGGATGCGGAAGGAATGGACTGCTACGGATTGGATGCCGTGACGCTTCAGTCGCTCTCTTTCTATCATCAGGACCGGAAGCGCGTTTTGTGGGATGAGCTTTCGGAATGGCTGTTCCCGTTCCGTTTGTCACCTTCGTCCGAAACGAGTTCCTTTGTAAATCTCTATGCGGGCAATCTTTCTTCAAAGGGATTGGCGGTGAGCTTCTTTTTAGCCCTCCTGACTTTCTTTTTGTGCAGAAACAAGGTATCTTTGTACAGACGGATACTGATGGCGCTATGCGTGTGCGCTGCCGGCTTATCCGGGATAGTCGCACTGTTATTTCTTCCTTGGAATAAATATGAATAACTATAAACTCAATTGAAAATGAAAAAACTGTTTTTTATCGTAGCTGCGGCCTGTCTGCTGACGGCTACTTCGTGTGTGAACAATGGCAAAAAATCAGAGACCTCTCAGGAACAGCCTACTGCCGCTCTGTCGGTCAATGAGGCAAAATATGTGGAAGACATTCTGAAGGATGCAGAAAAGAATGTAGACAAGGAGGTGGTGCTGAAAGGATTCATCACGCATACCTGCAAGCATTCCGGACGCCGTTGCTTTGTGATGGGAAAAGACCAGAAGACTTCCGTACGTGTGGAGGCAAAAGGTAATATCGGCGGATTCAACCGTGAGTTGATTGGTTCAGAGGTCATCATCAAAGGGATTCTTCGCGAGAACCGTCTGACCAAGGAATACATTGACCAGGCGGAAGAAGAATTGAAGGAAAAGCAGGAAAAAGCAGAAGGAAACGGTGAAACCTGCGATGCGGAGATGAACAACATTCAGAGCATGCGTGAATGGATGAAGGCCAATAACAAGGACTATTATTCCATTTACTACATAGACGGCACGGAATATGAAGTGGCGGAATAAGAGTCTCTCCTACTGGTTTCGTGTGCTGCACCGTGACTTGGGCTACCTGATGGTAGGAGTCTGCCTGATTTATGCCGTGTCGGGCATCCTGCTGAACCACATGAATGGCAAGGATCCGGCTTTCCGTACCACGGAAGCGGCCGTTCAACTGGAGAAAGGCATGCAGGCCGAAGAACTCCTTGCGGCATGGAACCGACAGGAAGATTTGCCTCCTGTAAAGCGGGTGCTGTCTATTGATGAAAGCCATCATCGCCTGATGCTGGAAGGCGGCGTGGGTGTGTATGACGCTGCCAGCGGTTGTGTAGATTATGAAGTACACGAAAAACGTCCGGTGGTGTACTGGTTCAACCGGTTGCATTATAACCGCATTCAGGGATGGAACCTCATGGGCGACTTTTTCGCTGTCTCGCTGGTATTCTTTGCCGTTTCCGGATTGTTCATGGTCAAGGGAAAAAATGGACTGGCAGGACGCGGAAAATGGTTGCTTTTAGCGGGTATTCTGATTCCGCTGGGATACATCTGGCTGGCTGCCTGAACATGAAAGTCTATATGATAAAAATCGCCTGTCTCTTTACCAATGAGACAGGCGATTTTTTATGTTTCAGCACCGTAAACCTTACGTTTCTGTACGCAGAACCCTAAGGCTTACGCTAGGAAAATATACGGTTCTGCATCGGGAAACATAAAAGGTGAAAAAAGGCTTGCAAATTATCTTCTTTGCTTTTTTACATCATTCTATCAAGAAACCTGATTATTCTATGTTCCGTATGAATTTGGCCGGTACACCTCCTACTACGGTATTGGCAGGCACGTCTTTCGTTACGACGGCTCCGGCTGCGATGATGGCATTGTCGCCAATGGTGACTCCCTGCAGAATGGTGCTGTTAGAGCCTACCCATACGCGTTTTCCCAGCACGATGGGAGCCGGTGTCATAGCCGCACGCTTTTCCGGATTCATGTCGTGATTAAGTGTGGCGAAAACCACGTTGTGTCCAATCAGGCAACCGTCGCCCAGTGTCACTCCACCCTGGTCCTGGAAATGGCAGCAGGCATTGATAAACACATCTTTTCCTATATGGATATTTTTCCCGAAATCCGTATAAAAAGGAGGAAATACCCGGAAAGTGTCGTCTACCGGCCGACCGAAAAGCCGGGACATCAGTGCCCGGATTTCTTCCATGGTGTGATACGATCCGTTCAGTTCGAATGTGATGCGGCGGGCTTCGTCACTCATGCGGTTCAGCAATTCCATGATCTCGGGTGTATCAAGCGGTTTCCGCATGGCTACGTGAGCCAAAAAATCATTTAGTTCCATGTGCTATGTTTTGAAAGGGTTATACAATTTTTATTTTACAAAAATATCCTGATTTTTCGGAAAACACGATATACATATTACGGATAATCATACCCCAATTACTTGTATACTGACAAAATGCCCCATTTTTGTATCACTTTTTTCTGTTTGTTTTGTTTTTTATCACGTACATTTGTAGAAACTTTAAATGACACATCATGAAAAAAACGTATGCAATGCTATTTTCCTTCCTTTTGGTCTGCACCATGGGATTTTCGCAGACCCGGAAGGCTGTTTCTATTTTAGGAGATTCGTACTCTACTTTCGAGAATTACCTTCAGCCTGATACCAATGCCGTGTGGTACTTTCAGCAGCCGCGGAAAAACAACGATGTCCGTTCTGTAGACCAGACCTGGTGGTATAAGTTTATTAAGGAAAGCGGATACCGTCTGTGCGTAAACAATTCTTTCTCGGGTGCAACCATCTGCCACACCGGTTACCGGAAAGAGGATTATTCCGACCGCTCGTTTGTGACACGAATGAACAACCTGGGGTGTCCGGACCTCATTTTCATTTTTGGAGCAACGAACGACAGCTGGGCCGGGGCTCCCATCGGTGAATACCAGTATGAAAACTGGACGAAAAAAGATTTGTACAGCTTCCGTCCGGCCATAGCTTATATGCTGGAACACATGCAGTACCGTTATCCCAACGTGGAGATTTATTTTCTGTTGAACTGCGACCTGAAACCGGAAATCAATGAGTCTGTAAAGACCATCTGCGCACACTATCACGTGCCTTGCATCGAACTGAAAGGAATCGACAAGCAGGGAGGGCATCCTTCCATAAAAGGTATGCAGCAAATCAACGAACAGATAAAAGCTTATTTTGCCAGTCGGCAATAAGGAAAAAGAAAACGGCTTGACGAATACGTCAGGCCGTTTCTTTTAATAATTCCAGAATCAGTTGCTCCAGTCTGTCTCTCACTTCATCCATCGGGACTTCTTGCCGTAACTCAGCCTGTAGTGAAGTGACTCCCTTGTCTATAAACCCACAGGGATGAATGTAACTGAAATACCTTAAATCTGTATTGACGTTCAGGGCAAGACCGTGCATCGTAACGAAATGGCTGCTTCTTACCCCCATGGCACAGATTTTACGTTCTTCGGGCGTACCCGTAGCCAGCCAGACGCCAGTAGCCCCGTGCACTCTGTCGACTTCTATGCCGTAGGTCCGGCACACGCGGATCACCGCTTCCTCTAACAGGTGCAGGTATTCCTTCAAACCCAAGTGAAAATCTTCCAGGTTCAGAATCGGATAACACACCCATTGTCCCGGTCCGTGATAAGTAATGTCTCCTCCCCTGTCCACCTGAAACAGTTCGGCATGAATGGTCTGTAACTGTGTGGGGCTCAACAGCATATTGGCCGCCTTTCCGTGCTTGCCCAGGGTGTAGACATGCGGATGCTGGCAGAAAATAATCCGGTTGGTATAAGGCTTCCCGTTCAGCTTGGCATCAATGAGTTCATCAAAAAGAGCAGTTTGTCGTTCCCAAGCTTCAGAATAAGAGATGAGTCCCCAGTTTTCTATTGTAATCATGGCATTCAATTCTTAAAAGGTTACATTTTGCAAAGAAAAAATTTTTTGGTGTGAATGGCAAAGATTTACAAAAAGAATTCCTTTTTACATCGCAATTCGGGAAGTTATGCTATATTTGTAGACAGAGAAATCATTTTTTTGAGAAAAACGTCTGAACATGATGAAAAAAATACAAAGAGGCTTATTCCCCTCTGTCGTGTGTGGCTTGTTTTCCACCATGATGCTACCGGGGTGTATCGGAAACGGGACAGCCGGAGGAAACGAAGTTTCAGTGGATTCCATTCCTATGGATACGACTGTGTATCTGGATGAAGCCAATACGGAATCACCTAAATGCCAGATAAAAATCAATTTTAAATATTTAAAGTCGCCCGATAAGAACGATTCGCTGACGCAGGTAATCAATCAGGTGCTGGAAGATGCTTTTTCAAGTGCACATGCCGGAGCAGCTTCTCCACAGGCCTTTGTCTCGTCTATCAAGGAAAGCCTGGCAGGTGATTACCTGAAGGATGTGCAGGGAAGTTATCATACCGACTTGAAGAACGGAATGAAGCCCGATGAAATTCCTAACTGGTATAACTACGAATATGAGATAAATTCGGAACTGCAAGAAGGTAAAGACAGTATATGGAATTATGCCGTCACTACTTTCCAATATACCGGAGGCGCACATCCCAACACATGGGCACAGTGGGTTAACATTGATGCGGCCAATGGGAAAAAGCTGGACAAGAGCGAAGTGTTTGCCAAAGGAACTGAAGAGGATATCTGTCGGCTGATTCTGGACAAACTGCTGGCAGAAGCCAATAAAAAGCTGGAGACAGATACGCTGACCTGTGTAGAGGGACTTCAGGCGGTAGGTATCTTGTTGGACACGGACTTGTATGTGCCCGATAATTTCCTGCTCGAAAAAGAGGGAGTGACATTCCTTTATAACACCTACGACATTGCACCTTATTACATGGGACGTTTCCAATTGACGGTTCCCTATGAAGAAATCAATACTTATTTAATCAAGAAATAATCGTACATGGACATTATCTTAAAATATTTTCCAAACCTGAGCGAGGTTCAGCAACAGCAATTTGCGGCTTTGTATGACCTATATACTGACTGGAACAGCAAAATCAACGTGATTTCGCGAAAAGACATTACCAACCTGTATGAGCATCATGTGCTGCATTCACTGGGTATTGCCAAGGTCATGCAGTTCCGTCCGGAAACGGCTGTGATGGACTTGGGTACCGGCGGTGGTTTCCCTGGAATTCCGCTGGCTATTCTCTTTCCGGAAACACATTTCCATCTGGTGGACAGTATCGGCAAGAAAGTGAAGGTGGCTACTGAAATAGCCAATGCCATCGGCTTGAAGAACGTCACTACCCGTCATTGCCGTGCGGAGGAAGAAAAGCAATTGTTTGACTTCGTGGTAAGCAGGGCCGTCATGCCGCTGACCGACTTGCTGAAAATCATCCGCAAGAATATCAAGAAGGAACAGCACAATGCCCTCCCCAACGGACTGATTTGCCTGAAAGGCGGTGAACTGGAACGGGAAGTCATGCCTGTAAAGCATCAGACACTTATGTATGATTTGAAGGATTATTTTGAAGAGGAATTTTTTGAGACCAAGAAAGTGGTTTATGTCACAATCAACGGATAATCGATATGAAAATTAAGACATTTGAATTCAATATGTTTCCGGTCAACTGCTATGTGGTGTGGGACGAGGAAACGCTGCAGGCAGCTGTAATTGATGCCGGATGCTATTATCAGGAAGAGCAGCAGACATTGAAGAAGTTCATTGCAGAAAACGGACTTACGGTGACGCATTTGCTGAATACGCATTTGCACCTGGATCATATCTTCGGCAACGCGTTTATGCTCAGAGAGTTTGGAGTCAGTGCCGAAGCCGGAAAGGAAGATGAATTTCTGTTGCCGAGAACGGCAGAGTATTGCCGCATGTTCGGTTTCCCTCTGAACGAGGAACCTCCTGCACTGGGCAGCTACGTGCATGACGGCGACCTGATAAAAATAGGAAATATAGAACTGAAGGCGCTTGCCGTGCCTGGCCATTCTCCCGGAAGCATGGTGTTCTATTGTGAAGCACAGCACTGCATGTTCAGCGGTGATGTATTGTTCCGGGGCAGCATCGGGCGTGCAGACCTGGAAGGCGGAAACTTTGACCAGTTGAGGGAAAGCATCGTGGCACGTTTGCTGACACTCCCTGACGAGACAATGGTGTATCCGGGTCATGGAAATCCCACTACCATCGGCTATGAAAAGATGAACAATCCTTTCTTCCGCTGATGCGTTATTCTTTTGCTTGAAAACCATAAATCTTACCTTAATAATCATGAAAACAACGACATTTTCAAACAGACACATCGGCATCGGGGAAGAGGAACTTCCGCTGATGCTGAAAAAAATTGGAGTAAGCAGTCTGGATGAACTGATAGAGAAAACCATTCCTGCCAATATCCTGTTAAAAGAACCTTTGAAACTGGGAGCTGCCATGACGGAACGTGAATTTGCCGAGCACATCGGCAAACTGGCAGCCCAGAACAAGCTATATAAGACGTATATCGGATGTGGGTGGTATGATACGGTGACTCCGGCAGTTGTTCAGCGTAACGTATTTGAAAATCCGGTTTGGTACACTTCCTATACGCCCTATCAGGCTGAAATTTCCCAGGGACGACTGGAAGCGTTGCTGAACTTTCAGACGGTAATCAGCGATCTGACTGCCCTTCCGCTGGCTAACTGCTCTCTGCTGGATGAAGCGACGGCTGCGGCGGAAGCGGCTACGATGATGTACGGACTGAGAAGCCGTGCGCAACAGAAAGCGCAGGCCAACGTACTGTTTGTAGATGAAGAAATATTCCCTCAGACGCTGGCAGTTATTCGTACCCGGGCCATTCCGCAGGGAATGGTAGTAAAGGTAGGCAGTTACAAGAACCTGACTTTTACGCCGGATATTTTCGGTTGCATCGTGCAGTATCCGAATAACAGCGGAAGTATAGAAGACTATCGGGAATTTGCCGAACAGGCACATGCTGCCGGATGTAAGGTGGCCGTAGCAGCCGATATCCTGTCGCTTGCCCTACTGGTTCCTCCCGGTGAATGGGGAGCCGACATCGCTTTCGGTAGTTCACAGCGTCTGGGCATACCGATATTCTATGGAGGACCTTCTGCGGCTTATTTCGCTACACGTGATGAATACAAACGAAATATGCCGGGACGTATCATCGGTTTGTCAAAAGACAAATATGGTCATCTGTGTTACCGCATGGCATTGCAGACTCGCGAGCAGCATATCAAGCGTGAAAAGGCTACTTCCAATATCTGTACGGCACAGGCGCTGCTGGCTACCATGGCCGGATTCTATGCCGTTTATCACGGACCTGACGGCATAAAGGAGATAGCTAATCATGTGCATGCCGTGGCTTTCTGGCTGGCAGAACAGCTCACGAAGTTGGGATATAAATTGCAGAACGAAAATTTCTTTGATACACTGAGAATACAGTTGCCGGACAACGTAACCATTCAGGAAGTGCGCACCATTGCCTTGAGCAAGGAAATCAATCTGCGCTATTTTGATAATGGCGATGTGGGTATCAGTGTCGATGAAACTACTACGCAGGCAGATGCTACGCTGATTCTGAATCTGTTTGCCGTAGCGGCAGAAGAACCGATGCATGATATCTGTGCCATACCGGAAAAGGCTCCTGTTGCCGCACAGTTCCAGCGTCTGAGCACGTACCTCACTCACGAAGTCTTCCAGAAGTATCACACCGAAACGGAAATGATGCGTTACATCAAACGTCTAGAACGGAAAGATATCTCGTTGGCTCATTCCATGATTTCATTGGGCTCTTGTACCATGAAACTGAATGCGGCATCCGAAATGTTACCTCTTAGCAATGCGGCCTGGATGAACCTTCACCCGTTGGTTCCGGAAGACCAAGCCGCGGGATACCAGACTTTGATTCACAATCTGTCGGAACAGCTGAAGACGATTACAGGCTTTGCAGGCGTATCTCTCCAGCCGAATTCCGGTGCAGCAGGTGAATATACGGGTTTGCGCGTGATTAGAAGTTACCAGGAAAGCATCGGACAGGGTAACCGCCGATTGGTATTGATTCCGGCCTCGGCACATGGCACCAATCCGGCTTCGGCTGTACAGGCAGGTTACGAACCGCTGACGTGTGCTTGCGATGAGAATGGAAACGTGGATTTGGAAGATTTGCGTGCGAAGGCTGAAGCACATAAGGATGAACTGGCAGCTTTGATGATTACTTATCCGTCTACTCATGGTATTTTTGAGGAAGAAATCAAGGAGATATGTGAGATTATCCATGCGTGCGGTGCACAGGTTTATATGGACGGAGCCAACATGAACGGACAGGTGGGACTGACCAATCCGGGTACTATCGGAGCAGACGTGTGTCACCTGAACTTGCATAAGACATTCGCGAGCCCCCACGGTGGTGGCGGTCCGGGTGTAGGTCCGATTTGTGTGGCCGAGCATCTGGTGCCTTTCCTTCCGGGACATGTCAGCACGGGCAATCCGCAGAATGAAGTATCTGCTGCTCCTTATGGAAGTGCCGGTATCCTGCCGATTACTTACGGCTACATCTGCATGATGGGGGCAGAAGGTCTGAGAAGAGCGACTCAGGCAGCTATCCTGAATGCCAACTACCTGGCCGCTTGCCTGAAAGATACGTATGGAGTGGTATACCGCGGAAAGAACGGTTTCGTAGGTCATGAGATGATTCTGGAATGCCGGAAGATACACGAAGAAAGCGGAATCTCGGAAAATGATATTTCCAAGCGTCTGATGGACTACGGTTACCATGCACCTACCCTCTCCTTCCCTGTACACGGTACGCTGATGATTGAACCGACGGAAAGTGAAAATCTGGCAGAATTGGACAACTTTGTGGATGTCATGGTACATATCCGTGAAGAAATTGCAGAGATTGAGACTGGAAAGGCCGACAAAGAAGACAACGTATTGGTGAATGCTCCTCATCCGGAGTACGAGATTGTGGGAGATGCTTGGACTCATCCTTATGGTCGAGCTAAGGCGGCTTATCCGATTCAGAGTGTAAGAGACAACAAATTCTGGATTAACGTAGCACGTATCGATAATACATTGGGCGACCGTAAGTTGCTACCTACACGTTACGGAAGCTTTGAATAAAGTCTTTAAAGTCACGTTGGCTTGACATAGAAAATAAGAAGAGCCACTGCATTTCTTCGTAAAAGAGGGATTCGCAGTGGCTCTTTTCATATAGGATCGGAAATGGTATTCCCTGTTTTTCCGCATAGGGAGGATACATGTACGGTAGCTATCCTGACAAATTTTGAATCATTTGAGCAGTCTTAAAAGAAAGATGAAAGTTTTTGTTTGGTTTTAGTTTGTTATTTCTATATTTGTGCATCAAACAACGAAAAATAATATGAAAAACGACCAAATGTACTTGCATCCTGAAGTGGAAACCTTGTCGAGACCGGACATTGAGAAACTTCAGTTGAAACGGTTGAAAGCAACCATCAACCGTTGTATGCATTCTCCGTTCTACAAGGAACGCTTTCAGCAATGTGGCATCAAACCGGAAGATATACAGTCACTGGAGGATTTACAGAAAATCCCTTTCACTACCAAACAGGATTTGCGCGACCATTATCCGTTCGGGCTTTCTGCCGTGCCTTTGGAAGAGGTAGTCCGTCTTCATTCTTCCAGTGGTACCACAGGAACTCCTACCGTGATTCTGCACACACAGCACGATTTGGAAGAATGGGCCAATGCCGTGGCGCGCTGTCTGTATATGGTGGGACTGCGTAAGGGAGATATTTTTCAGAACTCTTCCGGCTACGGTATGTTTACCGGAGGACTGGGCTTCCAGTATGGTGCCGAACGTCTAGGTATGCTGACTGTTCCAGCTGCTGCCGGCAATACCAAGCGGCAGATTAAGTTTATCACCGACTTTGGTACCACCGCTCTTCATGCCATCCCGAGTTATGCCGGCCGTTTGTATGAAGTGATGGAAGAGATGCACATCGACCCGCGCTGCGATACCCATCTGAAGACTTTGATTATCGGAGCCGAACCGCATTCTCACGAACAGCGTCGCCGTATTGAACAGATGCTGGGCGTGAAAGCCTACAACTCTTTCGGTATGTCGGAAATGTGTGGCCCGGGGGTAGCTTTTGAATGCATGGAACAGAACGGACTCCACATTTGGGAGGATTATTATATCGTAGAAATTGTGGACCCTGTCACACTGGAACCAGTACCCGAAGGCGAAGTGGGCGAACTGGTGCTCACCACCATCAACCGTGAAGCAATGCCGTTGCTGCGTTACCGTACGCGTGATCTGACCCGTATCCTTCCAGGCGATTGTCCTTGCGGACGCCATCACAAGCGTCTTGACCGAATGAAAGGCCGCAGTGACGACATGATGATTCTCAAGGGTGTCAATATTTTCCCGATTCAGATTGAGAACATCTTGCTGCAGTTCAAGGAACTGGGCAATGAGTACCTTATTACGCTGACCAACCTTGATGCGAACGATGAGATGACGGTAGAAGTAGAATTAAATGACTTTACCGATGACTATGGATTCCTTCAGAACCTGACTAAGGAAATTACCCGACAGTTGAAAGACGAAATCCTGATTACCCCGCGCGTGAAACTGGTGCCTAAAGGAAGCCTGCCCGTACAGGAAGGAAAAGCCGTGCGCGTAAAAGATTTACGAAAAACATTGATTTAAAAATAAAAGAATATGACCATACATCAACTATCTGTTTTTGTAGAAAACAAGTCGGGCACACTGCTTCAGGTGCTTGAACTACTGAAAGAAGCGCATATCCAGTTGATTGCTTCTACCATATCCGATACCGTAGAGTACGGTATCTACCGTATTATTTGTTCTGAACCATTGCGTGCCTACGAGGTACTGAAGGATGCGGGCATTTCAGCTAACGTATCCGAAGTGTTTGCTATCAGTCTGGATAATGAGCCGGGACGGGCTGCCGATGCCATCCGCAGTTTCAGCGAAACAGGCATAGGTATCTCCTACCTCTATTCCTTCTTGCTGGGAGGAAAAGGTATACTGGTATTCCGTACCGACAACACGGAGAAAACGCGTGAAGTGATACTGGAAAAGAAACTTCAGTACATTGAAGAAGAAAATCTGATGAAGATGGCCTAGCGGAAAGTCAGGCGGCGATTGCAAATGAAATTGACGGCACCGTAGACAAAGAGTCCGAGGAACTGTGCCAGGTATTCATTGCAGTGAAGAAGCTCCACGAGTATAAGAAGAAAAAGGAACTGCGCACTATAAGCCAGTGCGAAAGCACCAATAAAAAATAGCATCTGATGCCAGATGCTATTTTTTTTGTCATCTGTTTCAAGCGGAAAAATCCAGTATTTACACCAGATAAAGTTGTGTATCTGTGCTACGATGTATGCGCATATATTGGCTATAATATAACTCTCGCCCTCGATGTGCATCAACAGCCATACCACGAAAGCTGCAATCAGGGCATTGAGCGTTCCTACTATTGCAAAGCGTATAATCCGTACCGATTCCTTCATCCGGTTACTTTCTTGTCTTTTTCCTTGAAACGTTATTAATTATTTTCCTTGAGATCAATTTTCAGATTCAGTTCATCCAACTGTTTCTGATCGAGGAAGCCAGGAGCATCCAGCATCACGTCACGTCCGGAGTTGTTCTTCGGGAAGGCGATGCAGTCGCGAATAGAATCCAGACCGGCAAACAGAGATACCCAACGGTCAAGTCCGTATGCCAGACCACCGTGAGGAGGTGCACCAAACTTGAAGGCATTCATCAGGAAGCCGAACTGTTCCTGTGCTTTTTCTGGAGTGAATCCCAGGATTTCGAACATTTTAGCCTGCAATGCTGAGTCGTGGATACGGATAGAACCACCACCAACTTCCACACCGTTGATGACCATATCGTATGCATCGGCACGTACAGCTGCGGGATCGGTATCCAGCAAAGGAATATCCTCGTCTTTCGGGTGAGTGAACGGATGGTGCATAGCCATCAAGCGACCTTCTTCTTCGCTCCATTCGAACATCGGGAAGTCTACTACCCACAGGCAAGCAAACTTGTTCTTGTCGCGCAAGCCCAGCTGGTTACCCATCTCCAGACGCAGTTCGCAAAGCTGCTTGCGGGTCTTCATGGCATCGTCACCACTCAGAATCAGAATCAAGTCACCCGGTTTAGCACCGAATGCTTCTTTCATCTTTTGCAGCACATCTTGGCTGTAGAACTTGTCTACGCTTGACTTCACGGTACCGTCTGCTTCAATACGTGCATATACCATACCTTTAGCACCAATCTGCGGACGTTTTACGAACTCTGTCAACTGATCCAGCTGCTTGCGAGTGTAGTGAGCTGCACCTTCTGCACAGATACCACCAATATAAGCTGCATTGTCGAATACAGAGAAACCATAGCCTTTCAGCACATCCATCAGTTCGACGAACTTCATGCCGAAACGTAAATCCGGTTTGTCACTTCCGTAATACTTCATGGCATCTGCCCACGGCATACGCAGGAACGGTTCTGTAAGTTCCACTCCGCGAAGTTCCTTGAACAAATGTTTGGCCATACCCTCAAAAGTATTGATGATGTCTTCCTGTTCTACGAAGCTCATTTCGCAGTCAATCTGTGTGAACTCAGGCTGACGGTCTGCACGAAGGTCTTCATCACGGAAACATTTTACAATCTGGAAATAACGGTCGAAGCCGGAAACCATCAGCAGCTGCTTCAAAGTCTGCGGAGACTGAGGCAATGCGTAGAACTGTCCCGGATTCATACGTGAAGGAACCACGAAGTCGCGTGCACCTTCCGGAGTAGAACCAATCAGCATCGGAGTTTCCACTTCCAGGAAGCCTTTGCTATCCAAATAACGGCGTACTTCCATCGTCATGCGGTGACGGAGTTCCAAATTCTTGCGTACAGCAGTACGGCGCAAGTCCAAATAACGGTATTTCATACGAAGGTCATCTCCCCCGTCCGTATTATCTTCAATGGTGAAAGGTGGTGTCTGGGCTGAATTCAGAATATTCAGTTCCGATACGATGATTTCAATTTCTCCCGTCGGGATATTAGCATTTTTGCTGGAACGTTCGCTTACAGTTCCTTTCACCTGAATCACGAATTCACGTCCCAGGTGGTTGGCACGCTCACAAAGTTCGGCGTTCACCTCCGTATTGAACACCAGCTGCGTAATACCGTAGCGGTCGCGGAGGTCCACAAATGTCATTCCTCCCATCTTACGTGCACGCTGCACCCATCCGGCCAGTGTCACGTTCTTGCCTGCATCGGCGAGTCGTAACTCACCGCAAGTATGACTTCTAAACATATCTTTATTAAATGTTAGTTTTATCTAATTGACTGGCAAAGTTAGCATCTATTTTTCATTTATGCAATAAAAATCCCCCTTCAAAGGGCGAATAAGAATGAATAAAGAATGCATATTTCGGCAAATTCTTTGAATAAATAAAAGGACTATTCTAAAAAAATATATACTTTTGCTTTGCAATTACTCAAATTAAGACAAACATTATTCCAATTTTATGGCAAAAGAACATGTAAAATGCCTGATCATCGGATCAGGTCCTGCAGGATACACGGCCGCTATCTATACCAGCCGTGCCAATCTTTCTCCCGTGCTTTATGAAGGAATACAACCCGGCGGTCAGCTTACTATTACCACCGAAGTAGAAAACTTTCCCGGCTATCCGGATGGGGTAACCGGTCCGGTGCTGATGGACGACCTGAAAAGACAGGCTGAACGTTTCGGCGCCGATATTCGCAACGGCATTGTGACTAAAGCCGATCTGAGCAAGGCCCCTTATACTTTTGTAGTAGACGATGAAAAGGAAATCACCGCTGATACGGTTATTATCTCTACCGGTGCTACTGCTAAATATCTGGGACTGGAAGACGAAAAGAAATATGCGGGTATGGGTGTCAGTGCCTGTGCTACTTGCGACGGATTCTTCTATCGCAAGAAAACCGTAGCTGTAGTGGGCGGTGGCGATACAGCCTGCGAAGAAGCTGTATACCTGGCAGGACTGGCCAGCAAGGTATACCTTGTGGTACGCAAGCCGTTCCTTCGTGCTTCTAAAATCATGCAGGAACGTGTACTGAATCATCCGCACATTACCGTATTGTTTGAACACAATGCTATAGGCTTGTTCGGCGATAACGGTGTGGAAGGCATGCACGTAGTGAAACGCATGGGTGAAGCCGACGAAGAACGCTACGATGTGGCTATTGACGGATTCTTCCTGGCTATCGGTCACAAACCGAATTCCGATATCTTCAAGCCATGGGTGAAAACCGATGAAACCGGTTATATCATTACTGAAGGCAATACACCATGTACAGGAATTCCAGGTGTATTTGCTGCAGGTGACGTAGCCGATCCGCATTACCGTCAGGCCATTACTGCGGCCGGAAGCGGATGTAAGGCAGCCATTGAGGCAGAACGTTATTTGTCTGCTAACGGACTTCTTTGATTACTCACAACCTAAATAAAAATTACGATGAAAGTTTTTAAATTAAAAAGAACTTTTGCGGCAGTAATTTTAGTGGGAGGTGCGATGACTGCATTCGCCCAACAGATGCCGCCCATTCCGACCGATCCCAACGTGCGTATCGGTAAGTTAGAAAACGGATTGACCTACTACATCCGTCACAATGAGTTGCCCGACAATCAGGCCGACTTCTACATTGCACAGAAAGTAGGTTCTATCCTGGAAGAAGACAACCAGCGTGGTCTGGCACACTTCCTGGAGCACATGTGTTTCAACGGAACCACTCACTTCCCCGACAACCTGCTTCGTGAATACCTCGAAGCCATCGGTGTGAAGTTTGGAGCTAACCTGAACGCTTATACTTCAGTAGATGAAACCGTGTATAATATTTCTAACGTACCGGTTATCCGTGACGGAATCGTAGACTCTTGTCTGTTGATTTTGCACGACTGGGCCAACGACCTGACACTTGCTCCGAAAGAAATCGATAAGGAGCGTGGAGTTATCCACGAAGAATGGCGTACACGTACAGGAGCTATGATGCGTATGTATGAAAAAGTATTCCCTGCCATGTATAAAGACAGCAAGTATGCCTATCGTCTGCCTATCGGAACGATGGAAGTGGTAGACAACTTCCCTTATCAGGCATTGAGAGACTATTATGAAAAATGGTACCGTCCAGACCAGCAGGGTATCGTGGTAGTGGGCGACATCAATGTGGATAGCATTGAAGCTAAAATCAAGAAGCTGTTCTCTCCGATTGAAATGCCGGCCAACGCTGCAGAACGTACCTACTTCCCTGTACCCGACAATGACGAACCTATCATTACCGTGGCAAAAGACAAGGAACAGCAGGTGCCCATCGTATATCTGTTCCACAAACACGATGTAGTGCCTAACGACCAGAAGAACAACATGGGTTATTTGGTTATGAACTACATGGTTTCTTCTATCGAAAGCATGCTTAACAGCCGTTTGAACGAGCTGACCCAGCAGGCTAACCCGCCGTTCATTGAAGCAGGTGTACAGGATGGAGATTACCTGGTAGCTAAGACAAAAGGAGCATTTGCAGCCTTTGCCGCAGCCAAGGAAGACGGCATCATCCTGACCACAGAAACATTGATGCGCGAAATTGAACGCGTGCGTCAGTTTGGTTTCACAGCCAGCGAATATGCCCGTGCGAAAGCTGACTACCTGCGCGGACTGGAATCTGCTTACAATGAACGTAACAAGCAGCGTAATGCCAGCTATGTAAATGAATACGTTCGTCATTTTATTGACAATGAACCGATTCCGGGCATTGAAAATGAATATGCCATCATGAACCAGATTGTGCCGAACATTCCGGTAGAAGCCGTTAATCAAGTAATGAAGCAGCTTATTACAGAGAAAAACATCGTGTTGAGCGTATTCTGTCCGGAGAAAGACGGTATGAAATACCCGACTGAAGCTGAACTGAAAGCCGTAATCGACAAGGTAAAAGCTGAAAAGCTGACGGCTTATGTAGACAAGGTATCTGATGAACCGCTGATGAAGGAAAAACCGCAGGCTGGAAAGGTCGTGAAAACAGAACAGGGTGTGTTCGGTTCTACTATCCTGACACTGAGCAACGGTGTGCGTGTCATTCTGAAACCGACAGATTTCCAGGCCGACGAAGTACGTATGCAGGCCTTCAGTCCGGGTGGAACTTCTTTGTTCAACGATAAAGATGTATTGCAGTTCGCTCTGATTAGCCAGATTGCTTCATTGGGTGGACTGGGCAATTTCAATTCTGTAGACCTGGATAAAGTTTTGGCCGGAAAGATGGCATCAGCCAGCGCAATGGTTAACACCTATTCAGAAGGATTGTCAGGAAGCTGCTCTCCGAAAGACTTGGAAACCATGCTTCAGCTGACTTACCTGCGCTTCACTGCACCGCGTATGGACCAGGAAGCCTTCACTTCTTTCATCACACGTAACAAGGCTGCTCTGGCTAACCAGGAAGCTGACCCGATGACTGCTTTCAGCGATTCTATCAACGTAACACTTTACAACCGTCATCCGCGTGCGTTGTCTATGAAAGCCGACATGCTCGATAAGATTGACTACAACAAAGTGATGGAATTCTACAAGAACCGTTTTGCGGATGCCAGCGACTTTACCTTCATTCTGGTAGGTAACGTAGATACAAAAACAGCTACTCCGCTTATCGAGCAGTACCTGGGTGCACTGCCTGCTACCAAGCGAAACGAAAAATTCCGCGATACAGGCATGGCCATCCGCAAAGGACACTTTGAAAACAACTTCGTGAAGGAACTGGAAACCCCGAAGGCTACTGTGCTGATGGTATATTCTGGCGACTGCAAGTATAATTTGAAGAACAACCTGCAGATGAGCATGCTTGGTCAGTTGCTGAACATGGTTTACCTGCGTACCGTACGTGAAGATGCCGGTGGTACATACGGTGTAAGCTGTAACGGAAGCCTGAGCAAATATCCGACAGAGAAAGGTGCCTTCCAGGTATACTTCGATACTGACCCGAACCGTCGTGAAGAAATGGTGAAGCTGATTAACGAAGGTATTCAGGAATTCATCGAAAAAGGTCCGGTTAGCGAAGACCTGAGCAAGGTGAAGGAGTACATGCTGAAGACTTACAAGCAGAACCAGAAAGAAAACGGTTACTGGATGAATATCCTGAACACTTACTACTGGGAAAATCTAGATATGAATACCGGATACGAAGCCACAGTAAATGCTATCAGCGGTGACGACCTGAAAGCCTTTGCCAAGACCTTCTTCGGACAGAAGAACGAAGTGGAAGTCAGCATAAGTTCTCCGGTACAGAAATAATGAAACCGTGAAATTACTCCGATTATGTTATTGACCGAAATACGGAGGAATCAAAAACTTGCCGCAAAGCGGAACCCGATGTACGACAGGAACCGCTTTGCCAAGTTTCTGATTTATCTGTTTACTGCATTTTGGGCAGCGTACCTCATTCTGATTGGGGTTACGCTGCCCATTGCTTTTGAAGAAGGATTCCCTACGATGGAACCCTACGATATGCTCAATGCCTGTCTGCCAGGCTTCCTGTTCATTGATTTCCTGCTGCGCTTTCTTTTTCCTACTCCTGTGCAGCAAATCAAACCCTACCTGCTGCTGCCGATTAAAAAGCAACAGCTTATCAATGTCCTGCTCGTACAGGTGGGACTGAAAGCATTCAATCTCTTCTGGCTCTTTTTCTTCGTCCCCTTTGCCGCCATGACCGTGGTACGCTTTTATGGTGTAACCGGTGTGGTGTGCTATGCACTCGGAATCTGGCTTCTGATGGTGGCCAACGCCTATTGGAGTGTACTGGTGCGCACATTGCAGCGTCGCCACATAGTCTGGGTACTGCTTCCCGTGGGATGCTATGTCCTGCTGGCAGTAGGAGGATTTTTCTATTCATACGTCAGCGATTTCTCCATGGCGTTAGGCGAGACCCTCATTCAAGGAAAAATATTGGCCTATCTAGGAATACTGGTCGTCATAGCCCTGCTGGCTTTCTTGAACAGCCGTGTGCAGATGGCCTGTATTTACAGTGAACTGAACCGCCGGGAAAAAATGCCGCAGGTAAAACATGCCGGACGCTACCGTTTCCTGAACCACTTCGGACTGACAGGCGAATACATGAAACTGGAACTGAAGATGATATTCCGCAACAAGGCTCCCAAAAAGAACTTCCAGATGATGACCGTGATCATCGTATCGTTTGCACTGAGTCTGCTGGGGTTCAGACATGCCGGTGAGGAAGAATTCTTCAGTCTTCATCTGTATGTGGTGTATTGCTTCACGGGATACGCCATCAGCATCTTGTCGCGCATCATGGCCTATGAAGGTAATTACCTCGACGGATTGCTTATGCACCGTGGTTCCCTGCTCTATCTGTTCCGGGGCAAATACTATGTGTATTGCCTGCTGCTGGTCATTCCACTAATGTGCATGCTACCTGCCCTTATTTTGGGAAGTATCTCCGTCCTGCTGGTCTTCAGCCAGCTGTTCTACACGGCCGGCGTTACTTTTCCAGTGATTATGCTGTTGGCCCTTATGAACCGAAAGACCGCCCCGCTGGACGCTTCCCTCATGGGAAAAGGCCAGTGGAACTCTCCCTATCAGGCCTTGAGCGTAGCTTTTGCCTTTTTTGCGCCGATAGCCATCTGTCGCATATTGTTCATTTGGATGGAGCCTTCCACAGCCTATCTGGTTTGTACCCTGCTGGGTGTGCCGGGCATCGTGCTTCATCCCCTTTGGTGCAAGCTGCTCTACCGGAAAGTATTTCAGAAACGGCATTCGCTCATGGAAGACCTTCGCGAAACAAGGTGATTTTTTATCTGTAACCAATCAATGAATTCTTATGGAAATCAAGATACATAACCTGAAAAAGACCTATGGCAGCAAGACGGCTGTCGATATTCCCGACTACACCCTGCAGGGGCCTGAAATCCTGGGGTTGATGGGCAATAACGGGGCTGGGAAAACCACTCTGTTCCGCCTGATGCTCGACCTGTTGAAAGCCGACAGCGGAAATGTATGCCTAGACGGAACCGACGTGTCACAAAGTGAAGACTGGAAGTCGCACGTAGGAGCCTATATGGACGAGAGTTTTCTGATAGATTACCTTACCCCCGAAGAATATTTCCAGTTCTGCGGACGCATGTACGGATTCGATGCAGCCACCCTTCATGAACGGATTTATCGTTATGAACGTTTTCTGGGCGATGAAATCCTGAAAGAAAAGAAATACATCCGCAACCTTTCGGCCGGAAACAAGCAGAAGACGGGTATTGTTACCGCTCTGCTTCACAATCCGGAACTCGTCATTCTGGATGAACCGTTCAATTTCCTCGACCCTACTTCACAATCGTTGCTCAAGCATCTCCTCAAGCACTATTGTGAAGAACAAAAGGCCACTATTCTTGTGTCAAGCCACAACTTGAGCCACACCGTCGACCTCAGTACCCGTATCGTATTGCTGGAACAGGGGCATCTGCTCCGCGACCTTGACAATACCGATGGGGCTGCCGGAGTAGAGTTGGAAAACTATTTCGAGGTAAAAGAATAAAATAAAAGAATCTTCAACAGGTTCTAAAATACCCTAAGTACCTATCCATGTAACGAGGATATTATGTACATTTGTTCAAAACAAACAACTATGTACAGATACCGCTTCACTCGTTTTTCAGTGTGCATGCTGTTCGCGGTGTGCACACTTTTGTTATCCTCGTGTGGCACACGTGCTCCGCGCGTGGACTACCGCGAACTGGCGCGTGCAGCTGTGCGACTGGAAATGGACATCGATGCCGACGACAATCATCGTCTCTACGTAGAAGTGGCCGACTGGATTGGCGTACCCTACCGCCACGGAGGAACCACTCACCGTGGAACGGACTGTTCAGGCTTCACGTCTGCTGTCTATAAAAAAGTGTACCACAAGAAACTGCAACGTAATTCCGACGCCCAGCGTACGGAAGACTGCCGAAAAATATCCAAGCGCCAGCTAAAGGAAGGCGACTTGGTGTTCTTTCATAACGGACGGCGTAAACGCGTCGCCAATCACGTAGGCATTTACCTGAAAGACGGAAAATTCGTGCATGCCAGTACCAGTTCCGGCGTCATTGTCAGCCGGCTGGAAGAGCCTTACTATCGCAAGTGCTGGATGCAGGGAGGACGAGTAAAAGGACTATAAACACGCGCACGACATGAACTACTCTTTACATCTATCATCCCGGCTGACTCTGATGCTATGTACAGTCGGTATCCTGCCCGCCATGAGCCAGCAGCAGGAAAAGGAACTGCAACTCAACATGGATGCAGTGAAAATGATTCAATTCGATTTCAATTCCCTGCCCAAACAGGAAAACCAACCGCTGGAAGCCCCGCTGAACAAAAAATGGATGGACTTCAAGGTGGACCTGAAAGTGCCCCGCAGCCTGATTGATACCACCAAAGTATGGAAACCGGAAAGTTATGTCCGCATGGAACCTTATACCATCTGGACCCGTTTCGGAGAAGACCCGGTGTATGATGTACTGATGGCCGGACGGCCCAAGCAATGGGAAATCTCCTGGACACTCAATCCCAATCGCATATATGCCGACGAGGAATACGGACGCAGCATTGTACCTTCTACCGGACGAATGGATGAAAGTGTGGGAGGCTCTGCAGGTGTAGGCATCGGTATCGGCGGACTCGATTTCATGGGTTTTATCTATGACAACATGACCCGTCGCGGGCGCATGCTGGCACACAACCGCAAGCATGCCAATGCCTGGAAAACCTATGCTGACTATCAGCCTACGGCAGCTGACAGCATGAAAGTGCCCAACTTCTACCGTCAGCTCCGTAAACAGCAGGCAGCCGACAGCACGCAGACATTGCTCACCTTTCAGCCGGCTTTTTCGGAAGCCCCTCTCCTGCCCATTTACGCCGTGCCTGATTCCGTAAAGAAACAAGCGGAGCCCCAGCCCGATACTGTAAAAGTGGAGAAAAAGAAAAACCCGCAACCAGCGCAGGCGGAGGATGCGGGAAACTTGTATGAATACATTCGCCAGAAAGCAGCCGAGGACTCCATCCGGCGAAAAGAATTCTTCCGAAAAGATAAAGTCAGAAACAACCAGTATGACGTGCAGCGTGAAATCCAGCGCCTACGCGAACAGCAGAACTGACGAGTGTCTTATCTCATTTCTTGAATACGAAATACACAGCCAGTATCAGGCAGAAAAATGCAGCCAGGTGATTCCATTTCAGTTCCATCTTGAACGCAATCATGGAGAAAATGGTAAACACGGCCAGCGTAATCACCTCCTGAATCACTTTCAGCTGCATGATGTCAAACGGTCCCCCACTGTCTCTGAAGCCTAAGCGGTTGGCCGGAACCTGCAGACAGTATTCAAAAAAAGCAATGGCCCAACTGAACGCAATCACCCCAATCAGCGGCAGTGAAGCAAACCAGCTGAACTCTTCACGCATCTTCAAGTGGCCATACCAGGCAAACGTCATGAAGATGTTCGAGAAAATCAGTAAAACAATCGAATAAATACCTTGTGATAGCATATCTTTTTCCTTATTTAAAAATCGGCTGCAAAGATACGTTTTTTAAATGAAAAAGACATGCTATCCTTGCGTCTTTACTCATTCAGTACGAAGGAATTTCCACACCAGTGCACTGAAAGCCGCTCCCACGAAAGGTCGATGACAGAAAGACCGAATGCCATGGCCACTCCTCCTGCAAATACGGCGCTACCGCAGCCCAGCAGTACAAGAACCATAGTTCCGATTAGTTCAGCTACATACTTTTTCATAGGCATTACATTTAAAATTCACGATGCCCTAATTTAGTATTTTTGCTGGAGAAAAGCAAGATTGCTAATGATTTATTAACTTAAAAATCAGACAGAAAGGAGTGTGCTGGAAAACTCAAGTACGTTTCAGGGAAAACGTAAGGACGTTTGAGTCCAAATGCACTTGCGTTTGAAGTAAAACTCTTTGACGTTTTGTATAAAACGCAAAGGCGTTTTTTTAGACCTTCGGTTCGTAGGTGCAATACACCAGGTAACTTCCTTTTGCTGTAATGCGGAAACTGCCGTGTTCCACTTCATTAAGCGTACCTTGCCACAAAGAGTGAAAATCATAGATAGGATATTTTAATCCTTCGCTTCGAAGTTGTATTGCCCCAAAATTAAAGACAGATACCTGCTGTCTGGGGAATCCGGCAAATACCTTGTCACCTGTAGCAGGAATGAAGAAACCGTAGTCGGTCAGCATCACCACTTCCGCCCCCATCTGCTGATATTCCATAAGCAGACTGATATTTCCCAGTGTATGGTCCTCCCGTTTACCCGTAGCCCCTACGAGGACAATTCGCTTTATCCCTTCCGAAAGCAGGAACATCACCGCCTTGGTCTGGTCGTTGGTCTCCTGGTCCGGAATGCGATGAATCCGGTCGTGAAAACGGATCCGGTTCTCCTCCGAAAGTGAATCACCGTCGCCCACAATCCAGTCGGGCACACGTCCGCTGTCGGCCAGCGCATTCGTCGCCCCGTCGCAACACACCACACAAGGTGCCTGATCGAGCACAGCCAATGGGAACGGATGTGAAGGGAAGTCTCCGTTTCCTACTATCACCGCTTCAGGAACAAACGGCAAAGTCAGTCGTTCATTTTCATTCTTTATGTCATTCATTGTTTCTACTCTTTATTAGTTTGGTCACATGCCTGTTCCGTCATCAGGTTCAGCCACTTTCTCCATCCGAAAAAGGCCACTACCGCATAAAGCCCGTACAGTGCCGAAGTGAAATACAGCCCCTTGTAGATGTACAGTCCGCAGCACACCCAGTCCACAATCATCCAGGCTCCCCACTGCTCCACATATTTGCGGGCCAGCATCCACATGGCTATGATGCTCAGTGCTGTAGTGAAACTGTCCGTCCAGGGCACACTGCTGTCTGTCCATGTAATCAATATCCAAGCAATAATCACCCAGCACAGAATAAACACGGCTGTCAAGGGGAAATATACCTTGCGAGGCATGCGTGTAATGGGTGTTTCTTCTTCAGCCTGCTGTATGTTCCTCTTTTTCCTTCCTCTGCTCCAGGCTATCCAACCATACACCGAAGCCAGCAGGTAATACACGTTGATTCCAAAATCGGCATACAGTCCGGCCTGATAATACACCACCAGATAGATGGCAGGCATTACGATACAGGCAAGCCACAGGTAAATGCTGGCACGGTACTCCAGCCATAAATAGACTAACCCTACGAGGGTTCCAAACACTTCCAGGTAATTCATGGTGCAAAGATAGTATAAGCCGAGTGCAGCGGCAAATAGAAAGAATTGTTTTCTGATTTTGACTATGCGAAGACGCAACCTAGCCAACGATAGTAGAAAGCGAGTAAATGGTTGTTTAGAAGAGGTTTTTTCTTTTGCAGAATAATATTTTTGTATCTTTGAAATTGATTGAACATTTTTGTTCAGTGGATTGAACATTTTGTGGAATAAGATTGAACATTGGGAAAAATAAAATATTCAATCTTATTTGATAGTTGTTCTACAAGTAATGTGACAGGTGTATCCGTAAAAAAGGAAATCAACCATGAATGAGCAGCCTAACAATGGAAATATAATTCTCTATCAGACAGAGGATGGCAAATCAAGAATAGAAGTAACGCTATGCAATGATACAGTGTGGCTTACTACCGACCAGATGGCAGAATTGTTTCAGAGAAACAAATCGACTATTTCAAGACATATAAAGAATGTATTCGAGTATGGAGAATTGAATCCGGATTCAGTTGTTGCATTTTTTGCAACAGTTCAAAATGAAGGGGATAGAACAGTTGAACAAAATCTGGCATACTATAACCTTGACATGATAATCAGTGTAGGTTATCGTGTCAAGTCGCATCGTGGTGTACAGTTCAGATTCTGAAGATGGAGATTTAGCAAATCAAATAAGACTTTATGAAATTAGGATATATACACAACAACCGAGAGGAACAAACTCGGGTCATGCAAGTATTGAAAATGACTTCGGAATCTGTAGCTCTCGACGAACTTGGCATTGGCCGTATCCGTGATGCTTTCGCAGACCGTATGTTTCCCGGGATATCTACCCTGCAAAAGCACATGAAATATTTCTCGCTTATGCCGCAACTCTATCGTAAGGCTACAGAAAAACGATATAACCGTTTATCGGAGGTGAAAGCAGAAATTATCCGTCTGGAACGGATCATGACAAAAAATCTATACGATGGCAGTGCGGACAAACGAGGTATCACAGGAAGTGAGATGATTGGTAAAAGTGGAAACAATTATGTAAAATATGATCCGGCATACATCTACAATTCCGGATTACAGACTTTCGGAATTTTACGTAGTCCGCAGCTATATGAACTAATCTACTCAACTTCAAAGGCATTGCACAATGCCCCTAAAGTGACCAAGACGGATGATGAAGATACAAATGACGATGCGGACGAGAAGTCAGGCCTGTTCCAGTTCTGCTCTTTCCCTAATGTAGATTATGATTTTACCCAGAAATGTACATTAGATTTGACCGTAGAAGATAAAGACTTCATTGTGGATCACATTCTGAACGCAGAAGCATGTCAAGGTACCTTATTACGTTACATCGTGGATAATCCTGACTTTGCGATAGCCGATAGTTTTGAACAGATTCCCTTCCGTCATTTGCCACATGAGATTGGAGAACTGCAAGACCTGGCCCGACGTTTCGCTGATTTCATATATATGGTACACATCCGATATAACTATATCTATTCACAATATCAGGATGAAGAAATGCGAACTGAATTTCAGGAGAAACTCGAAGAATACCGGAATAGTGGTACAGACATAGACAAGGTGCTGAATGCTGTAAGCATTCGTGAGAACAGCGGAAAATGGTTCTGCAAAGAGGTTGCGGAACGCATTGCAGCCAACGACACTGAAGAAAATGGAGGTTTGGATCAGTTGATTATCAACCGGGAACGAAGAATAAAAGGGAATCGTCGGAAACTAGGCAATCCAGCTCGTATTTACGACAAGAAGAACCGTATACACTATTATAAACTTACCTACCGATGGGAAACGGTAAAAACCTTTGCCGAGGAATTAAGAAAGGAGGCTATCAATGGCTGATGCATTATGGAACGATATTATCTATACGGATGTGTTGCAAAGCGATGGCTTTGTAATTGATTATGCGGTTTGTACGACCTACAGTCTGGACATGCCTTCCTTGTTATCAGTGCCCTTTATGTTGGGTACTATGACCGACTTGACGGAAACGATCATGCGCTCTCCTCACCTGATACTGGAGACTATCAATCAATCAGCAGGTAAGTTTGCAGTTTTCTGCAATGCCGGATGTATGGCAGTACCGCAAGCCAATTCCAAAGTGTATTCACTATTGGAGCAAAGCGTTGTACAGGTAACACTGCAAGCAAAAGGGGGCGGTTTCATCAATTTTCATCCCAAAGTATGGATTATCAAAGAAACGAACCCGGACACCTGTGCTCAGCAAATCAAACTGATTGTCCTTTCCCGCAACCTTACCGGTTCCAACGATCTTGACGTAGTATGTGAACTTGTCGGTAAAATCGGCACCAAACCGGCCACAAGAAAAGCGCAAGTCAAACATGCACCGCTTGTGGACTTCCTCACATGGCTAATCGCAAAAGCCGACAACCGTACTATCCGTAAAAATATGCGTTCACTCTGTAAGGACATTGACTACATTGAACGATTTGACCTTACCGATTCTCCTTTTGAGGATTACGAGTTTTTTCCTATGGGGATACCTGGATATGACGGATATACAAAGTGCTTTGAACAAAGTATGCTGAATCATGCGGCAGAAATGCTGGTTATCTCCCCCTTCGTTGACAAGAATATTTTGAATCAGATGGTCAGTTGCAATCCTAGTGCTAAAAAGACACTCATCACACGACATGCTTCAGTTATACAAGAGGTAATAAACTTGTTTAATGACGGTGTTTACACTCCCAAGGAAGTACTGACCGATAAGGTGGAAAAAGATGTAGCTGTCGATTTACACGAGAAAGTGTATTTCATACGCCGGTACGAAGGCAATCTCAGCTATAACCATCTTTATCTCGGTTCTACCAACGCCACCATGAATGGATTCGGACGGAATGTGGAGTTTTTACTGCATCTGAAGTTTGCTCCCTATAAATCTTCGTATGAAAAATACCGGAGTGAACTGATAAACGACAGCAAGGAATGTATGTTCGAGCAGGTTCTTTCGGTACCAGAGGAAGACTCTGAAAAAGAGGATGTCACTAACGAATTGATGTTGCGTCGTGCAATTTCGGCCATTCAGCAGGCACAAGTTACATCTAATGACGGAAACTATACCATCACCATACAATGCCAGACTAACAGAATGCCTTCAGAGCCTGTTTTTCTTTATCCTTTAGGATGTGACGGCAAGGAACAAGTATTGGCTGACGGACTGACATTTAAAGATATGCCACTGGATTCATTGACAGAGTTTTACACGATACGGATTGGAGACTTGCGCCGTCTGATAAAAATACAGACGGATGGAATACCAACCGATGAACGAGACAAAGCGATATTCCGTTCCTTTATCAATACGAAAGGAAAGTTTATCAACTATTTGGCATTCATGCTAACTGATGAGGTGGAACAGTATATATTGGAAAGCCAACAACTGGAAAAGGAGCTGGCCAATGACAAGGTATCCTCTTTGGAACAGCAAATTACCTCACTTTATGAAGACATGGTGAAAATGGCCTATAAAGACCCTGACCGCATCGCTTCTATCCGGCGAATCGTAGAGAAAGCAGACGAGACAGTCATCCCAGACCATTTCATGGAGATGTACAACACATTTGAAAACGTTATTAAACAAATAAAACGTTTATGAGTCAGGAAGTAAAGGATTTTCAGCGTGCTACGGCAGATCGCATTCTGCATATCTATAAAAATTTAGGTCATCGAAGGGTATTGCTGGCCGACGAAGTGGGATTAGGCAAGACGTTCGTGGCCAAACAAGTCATCAACCTGGTTCGTGAATGGCACAAGCAGGAGAAAGATGACTTCTTTAAGGTGGTTTATATCTGTTCGAATGCCAACATAGCCGACCAGAACATTGAGAAATTAGGGGTTGAAAATCGGATGAGCATCAGCGAGAGCCGTCTGTCAATGCAGCATCTCTATATCAAATTGGCTGAGAAACGGATTGCAGAACAGCATGAACAGGGAGAAATGCCTGAATCAATCATTCCGCTGACTCCTTCCACTTCCTTCCGTTTTTACAGTGCACAAGGAACGGCCAATGAACGTGCCTTGATGTATAATATTTTATGCGGACTGGATCAATTCAAAGATTATAAGGAAGTTATCAGTGATTTTCTTAGCTGTAATGTAAAAAACTGGCAGGAGCTTACGAACATTTATAACGAAAAAATCAAAGGATGCGGAGATGATTATCTTTGTGAGATGCATAGTAAGTTACAGACGAGATTGTCGGATACTATTATAAATCAATTGATTGAGTACGCACAAAATGTTTGCGATAATCGTCAGAGGGCAGAGATGATCAATAAGCTACGTCGTATTTTCGCAGAAATCAGTATTGACATGCTCGACCCTGACCTGGTTATCATGGATGAGTTTCAACGCTTCAATTCGTTGCTTGAACAAGGCGATGACGAGCAATCCATGCTGGCCAACAAATTCTTTGACAACGAGCGTTCCAATACGAAGATTCTGTTACTTTCCGCTACGCCCTACAAACCTTATTCCACCCTTGAAGAGTTAAATACAAATGGGAATGACGAGCACTATCAGGACTTTATGAAAGTAATGGATTTTCTATATGCCACAAAAGATAAAATGGACCGGTTCAAGTTGGTATGGCATACCTATTCTGCTGCACTCAAACGTAACAATGTGGTTGATTTAACACCGCTTGTGACTGCCAAGAATGAAGCAGAAGAAGCACTGTATGGGGTAATGTGCCGCACGGAACGGTTTAACAGTGGCATTATAGACGATTCCCGTGTATGTGACGTACAGGTCGTGCCGGAAGATATCCTTTCTTTTGCAGAGGGGCAGTATCTGATGGATTGTCTAAATCAAGAAAATACGAAAGTGCGCTTAGGTAATCTCCCCATGGAATACGTCAAATCTTCACCCTATTTGTTGTCCTTTATGGATAAATACGAACTGAAGAAACGAATTGCTTCGGCATTACAACACTCAGACGTAAAAAGATATGGAAAAATGGACGCATTGCTTCTATCGAAGTATGCCATCAATAATTATCGTCCTATTCCTGCTGCTAATGGAAAATTAAAGTATCTCCACGACCTCGTATTTGGCACACGTCATGAAAAGAAGACGCAACTGTTGCTTTGGGTTCCTGCCTCTAATCCATACTATAAAGCCGGAGGTGTATTTGAGAGTAACGAAGCTCGCAACTTCTCCAAGATTATTCTATTCTCTTCATGGGAAATGGTACCGAGAATGATTTCCATCATGATGTCATATTATTCGGAGTTATATACTTTGGGAGAGTTAAAGAAGGTAGAAGCAGAGATACGCTATACTTCTCAAAAGAAGAACCGTTATGGCGAGAATCGTTTAAGAGCCGACGGATTATTAGAATATCCTTGCCAAACCCTATCCGGTCTTTTCTCTCCTACCACATTTTATGGAGAGAAACTTTCCTCAATCCGGAAAATCATAAAACAGAGAATTCAAGAAGAATTTGCACAGAATACTATCATAAGTAGTATTCCACAACAAGGGCGAAACAACGCCAAACTTATTCTTACTCTCATGAAAATACTGGATGGAAAGCCAGTAGAAGATTTGAACGACTTGTATGTGCCTTCAAATGCATTGGATGTGATGACAGATATTGCCATCGCTTCACCGGCTGTATGTGCTTATCGGCAATCCGGCAATGAAGAAGATGCCCAAATGGTGGCTAAAGCAATCGTCTCAGTATTCAACAAACCTGAAAGTGCAGCTGTGATAGACCTGATGTATAACAAAAAGAACGATGATGATTATTACGAATCTGTTCTTGATTATTGTGTGGTAGGTAACCTACAAGCTGTACTCGATGAATATCTACACATGGCACAAACAGAGGATAAAAAGTTGGGGCAAATAGTCACAGATGCGATTATCGACACAAGTAATCTCGGCATAGACACCACTGATTCTTTGGATAAAGAAGAGAAAAAACAACTGATGCGTTGTCACTTTGCTATTCCGTTCATTGATAAAACGGTTACAGACAAATCTGTCGCTCGTACCACTAATATTCGTAAGGCTTTCAATTCTCCTTTCCGTCCGTTCCTGCTTTCAACAACATCAATAGGTCAGGAAGGCCTTGATTTTCATTGGTATGCCAGAAAAATTGTTCACTGGAATCTACCTTCCAATCCTGTGGATTTGGAGCAACGAGAGGGTCGTATCAACCGTTTTAAGTGTCTGGCCATTCGTAGAAATGTGGTAAAATTGTATGGCAGTGAAACTTATCATACTTGGGATGAACTGTTTTCTCTGGCTTATTCGAATTTGAAAGGTACACATTCGGATATTGTTCCTTATTGGTGCCTTCCTGTCGCAGATCTGACGGAAGAACAACGGGCAAAATTGGAATACATTGAGCGTATTGTTCCGCTTTACCCGCTCAGCCGCGATCGATATAAGTACAAACGTCTTATCAAGGTGCTTGCCTTGTATCGCATGACACTAGGGCAGCCACGTCAGGAAGAACTGTTGAACCTTTTGAAAAATATGCATCTCTCGGATGAACAGCTCAAAGAACTGACAATTGATTTATGCCCATTTAATAAATGATAATGTACATTTCGGTATAAAATCAGGAAATAGTAATTTGCCCGTCATCGAAGAATTTTACTTCATGACGGGTTCTTTTTAAAGAAGTATACGCTCCGTTACCTAAACATACAATGCTTTTCATTTAATGCTACATATCTGCCATAGATAAACCTTTATAGGCAATATCATACTCCTTAAATTCTCCTGTGCTTTTAAGAAAGGCCTGAGCTTTTGCCTTCAATACATCCAAATCAATATTTTCGGCTTTACGCTTCACCTCAAAAAAGACAGCTTTATTGTCAAGCTCATTTTCAGCAATCATATCAATTTCATTCTCCCCTTTTCGGTCCCACCAGCCTCCGATACGTGTATATTCCTGCTCAGCTATCAGAACTTGTTTGAAATAGCGTTCTAACATTAGGCCGGTATAAGTTTCATAATCGCGTTCAATGATTTTTATAACCTTATCATAACCTTCAATTTCAAGTATATAATTGTATTTATAAATGAAACGGAACCAAAATGTAAAGAAATTATCACTGATTGAGTAACGAACGTTCTTTGTGGAACTCTTTGCAAACAACGGTTGTTTTTTGGTTATTATCTCATAATCGGCTTCCAGTTTTGTTAGATACCCCCCAATCTCTTTACCTATATTATTCTCTATTTCCGAACGGCTGGTTTTTCCACGTGCTATAGCTGAAAGAATGGAAAAATAAATTCCGTAGTCCTTTCCAAATTCTTCAATCAGAATGGCTTTACCCTCTGTAAGAAAGACAGAATCAGCTTTTACTATTTGATGGAGCATTAGTTCTTTTGTGGTAGCCCCAGCATCGATAAGTAGCTGAACATACTTTGCCACTCCACCTGTAAAAGAATACAGCGCAAGGAGGTCTTCAGCAGTATATCGTGGATTGTATTCTGCCAGAATTTCTTTCAATACAGAAGGAGCAAAGGCACGAATATTCATAAATCGGGTCTGACGATTGTACAATGGCTCTTTTTTGTCCTTAAAGATTTTTGTCATCATAGAATAAATGGAACCACAAACTATCAGATTAACATGTGCTGTATTCTGATGCATATCCCATATTCGTTGCATATCACTGTATATGGATTTATTCACACGGAAGAATTCCTGAAATTCATCAATGAAAAGAGTAACAGGTCTTTCTACGGAAAGCTTCAGAATAAATTCAAATAATTGTGCGAAACTATCTACCCTGCCCAATGTTTGAATGCCCAGTTTCTGTTCTATTTCCAGTTGATAAGACTCGCATAACTCTGCTTCTGCTTTTCTGGCTACAAAGAAATAAAGGAAAGTCTCATTTTCATATGCTTTCCATATAAGTGAAGTTTTACCAATACGTCGTCTGCCGGTAACCACGGTAAACTGCGCACTATGCTCAGACATTGCCTTTATTTCTTGTAAGGCCGCTATCTCTTTTGTTCTATCAAAAAATCTCATATTGCATAGTTTTTTATCTTTAGAAACTATCATTTCCGAAACAGCCATTTCCGAAACGGCTGTTTCTATATTGCGAATATAGTACATTTTTTGATTTTGTTACATAATCAAAAAGACAAATATGCAATACCTGAAAACACTTTCCACAATTCGGGTATAAACATCTGTAAATGGTATACATTCTCCCCATATTAATCGGTTAACTTTGCCATTGAAAAAGAAGACAAACCAATAACTCATACCATTATGAAAATACAAATGGTCCTTGCGCTTGCCGCATGGGTAATAAACAGTACAACTATTATGGCACAGGAAACGATTAAACAGACAGCTGGACGCGATCAGCTGGGAGATTTTGCTCCTAAATTCGCGGAACTTAATGATGATGTACTTTTCGGTGAGGTGTGGAGCCGTACCGACAAACTCGGTCTGCGCGACCGGAGTCTGGTCACCATCACTTCACTTATCAGTCAGGGGATTACCGACAGTTCGCTGACTTATCACTTGCAGACTGCCAAGCAGAACGGCATCACCCGTACGGAAATCTCGGAAATCATTACGCACATTGCCTTTTATGCCGGATGGCCGAAAGCATGGGCCGCTTTCCGTCAGGCCAAGGAAGTGTGGGCGGAAGATGTAGCCGGAGAAGAGGCAAAGGCAGCTTTCCAGCGCGAAATGATTTTCCCAACCGGAGAACCGAATACCACATTTGCACAATACTTTATCGGTCAGAGTTACCTGGCTCCGGTTTCGAAGGAACAGGTGCCGGTATTCAATGTGACCTTTGAACCGGGATGCCGCAACAACTGGCATATTCACCGGGCGACTAAAGGCGGCGGGCAGATGCTTATCGGAGTGGCTGGCCGTGGCTGGTATCAGGAAGAAGGAAAACCTGCCGTACAGATTCTGCCGGGCACGGTGATTCATATTCCTGCCGGCGTGAAGCACTGGCACGGGGCAGCAGCCGACAGCTGGTTTGCACACCTGGCATTCGAAGTGGAAGGAGAAAACACTTCGAACGAATGGCTGGAACCTGTCTCAGACGAAGAATATAGTAAACTGCAATAATCTATCCAGCGTCATCGGCTTCTCGCTTTTGTCGGGAGCCGATGACCTTTCACTCTTCCCTTTTCTGTCACCTACATTTCTATTTATGAAGAGAATCTTGTTATTCCCGCTTCTGCTTTTTGCTGGCATGACTCTGTTTGCCTGCAATCCTTCGGACGATGCTCCGTCTGCACCTGAAACGAACACACCCGAACAGTCGGGAAATGACCGGCAGACAACCACATCTCCCGGCGACCTGATTCTGTATCAGGGCAACTCGTTTGTTATTTATTACGATACGAATTCATGGAACTTTACCCGCTTGGGAAAGGTGGATGGCGTGTCCAGCCGCAATGAGATGCTGGATTTGCTGGGTGGCAAAGGAGAAGTTACCGTAACCCTCTCGTTAGCAGAATAAAAAACTTGATAAAAAGAATTAGAATAAGGTTTTGCTCAGGGGCAATTATATTGGCTCTGAGCAATTTGTTTTTAATAGGATTTTTACTTTTGCATCCTTTTACGTGCATACATTTAATTGACGACTTGAATGAAAAAAACGAACGATACCTGTTTTACTGCTCGGCCTGGCTTGCCATGCAGGAATGGCCCAGAAGCCACAACGAGATACACTTTCATTGACAAGCAAGATTCACCAGATAGACGAGGTGGTAGTGACCGGAGCACGCCATGAAACGGATGTGCGGCATCTTTCACAGACCGTGTCGGTCGTAGGGCGCGCCCAGATAGAAAGTGCCTTGCAACCGTCTTTGCTGCCCGTGCTTACTGAACAGGTGCCCGGACTCTTTGTTACTTCGCGAGGTATTATGGGTTACGGTGTGTCAACCGGAGCGGCGGGCGGCATTTCTCTGCGCGGACTGAGTGGAGGTACGGCCCGGTTGATGGTCATGATTGACGGTCATCCGCAATATGCAGGGATTTTCGGTCATCCGATAGCCGATGCCTACCAGTCGTTTCTGGCCGAGCGCGTAGAGGTGTTGAGAGGGCCTGCCTCGGTACTTTACGGTTCGAATGCTATGGGAGGCGTGATCAATATTGTGACACGGAAGATGCAGGAAGACGGGGTCGATACACATCTTCATGCGGGTTATGGTTCGTATAACACGCTGGAAACGGAACTCACCAACCGTGTCCGCAAGGAACGGTTCTCGAGTGTGGTATCGGGCTCCTACAATCGGACCGACGGGCATCGGACCGATATGGGATTTGAACAATACGGCGGATATGCCAAGTTGGGATATGAAGTGGCTGAACACTGGAACCTGCATGGAGATGTAAACGTGACACATTTCAATGCCTCCTATCCCGGTCCGATAACTGCCCCGTTACTCGACGGCGACCACATGATGGGTGTTTCGCTCTATCAAAGTTCCCGATTCTTCAAGGGAAACCGCATTACCTTTGGTTTTGACTGGTTCCGCTACGGAGGGCATGCGTGGAATGAATATGTGAGTGGAGAAAATGCGGGTACGTCTGCCGACCTGGTGGATAAACAGGAAGATGAGCTGGCCGGATACGTGGACTTGCGTCAGGACATCCGTTCGTGGCTGACGTTCAATGCCGGACTTCGGGTAGACCATCATTCGCGTGTGGGAACGGAATGGGTACCGCAGGTCGGTCTGGCTTTCCATCTGCCACAGACTATGGAACTGAAGGCATCGGCTTCAAAAGGTTTCCGCTACCCTATCCTTCGGGAAATGTACATGTTCCCGCCACAAAACCCTGACCTGCAACCAGAATCTATGTGGAACTATGAACTGGCCTTCTCACAGCGACTGATGAATGGCAGGCTGCAGTATGGCGTCAATCTGTTCTTTATTGACGGAAAGAACCTTATCCAGACGTTGCCGAATCCTAACGGAAGTGGTATGCTGAACCAGAACTCCGGAGAGATAGAAAATGCGGGTGTAGAAGTACAGGCTGCCTACCGTATCGACCGCCACTGGTCGGTAGACGGAAATTACAGTTACCTTCACATGAAGAATCCGGTCATCGCTGCTCCGGAACATAAACTTTATGCCGGAACCAGTTTCTCGCGAGGGCGGTGGAACGTATCTACGGGGCTGCAATACATTGCCGGACTTTATACGCAGACAGACCCCGTGGTGACCGAAGATTTCGTGCTTTGGAACCTGCGTGCTACCTTCCGTGTGAACCGCTGGCTGGACATCTGGGCATGTGGTGAAAACCTGTTGGCACAGAAATATGAAATCAATGCCGGGTATCCCATGCCGCGTGCCACTGTGATGACTGGAATCAATCTCAATTTTTAGGATAAGTTTGTGAAATTCATAAGTTCTGCCTATTTTTGCTCTCATTATGAAAAAGACAATCACTTCTCTCCTACTGGTGTGGGCGATAGGCTCATGCGGTACATCTTTCCTTCAGGCACAGACCGCCGTAGAAAAAGGTCTGAAGAGTATCAACCGCCCTTCTGCCGAGGCCATTGTAGGCTTTCTGGCCGATGACGCGCTGCAAGGACGTGAAGCCGGCATGATTGGTTCGCGCGTGGCAGCCCGCTACCTGGTTTCCTGTCTTCAGGAAGCCGGCATTGCTCCTCTGTATGATGATTCGTATTACCAGCCTTTCGAAGCCTGTGCTAAGGAACGGCAGCAGAAAGGCCGTTGGCAGGTACATCCTGATTCCATTGCCCAGCTGAAGCAGGGTACGCACCGCTCGCTCCGCATGGCCAATGTATTAGGCATGATTCCAGGAGAACGGACCAATGAGTACGTGGTGGTAGGCGCGCATTTCGACCACTTGGGAATTGATGAAACACTGGCAGGTGACAAGATCTACAACGGAGCCGATGACAATGCGTCGGGTGTATCGGCCGTGATGCAGATTGCCCGTGCTTTTCAGGCCAGTGGCAAAAAGCCCTTGCGCAACGTCATCATCGCATTCTGGGATGGAGAAGAGAAAGGACTCTTAGGCTCTAAGTATTTCATGCAGCACTGCGATTTTATAAAGGATATCAAAGGTTATTTGAATTTCGATATGATTGGCCGGAACAATCGGCCGGAACAACCTGAGCACGTGGTGTATTTCTATACGGAAGCACATCCGGCACTGGGCCAGTGGCTCAAGGATGACATTGCCCGTTACGGGTTGAAACTGCAACCGGATTACCGCCCGTGGGACCGTCCGGTGGGAGGAAGCGACAATGCTTCGTTTGCCGTACACGACATTCCCATCATCTGGTATCACACTGACGGACATCCGGATTACCACCAGCCTTCTGACCATGCCGACAAGCTGAACTGGGAGAAGGTGGTGGAAATCACCAAGGCTTCTTTCCTTAACGCCTGGAACTTGGCTAACGAGAAATCGTATTAAGCCGTCAACAGATACCGAACAGTTTCATGTCCGCTTCGGGGGTAGTAATGCCTCCGATACCGAACTGTTCTACCAGTACTTTGGCTACGTTTGGTGAGAGGAAGGCTGGTAAGGTAGGTCCTAGGTGAATATGTTTCACGCCCAGGCTCAACAGGGCCAGCAGGACGATGACCGCCTTCTGTTCGTACCAGGCAATGTTGTACACAATGGGGAGTTCGTTGATGTCGTTCAACTGGAAGACTTCCTTCAGCTTTAAGGCAATTACGGCCAATGAGTAACTGTCATTACATTGTCCGGCATCAAGCACACGGGGAATTCCTTGAATATCGCCTAACGGAAGCTTGTTGTAACGGTACTTCGCGCAACCAGCCGTAAGGATAACCGTATCTTTCGGAAGTGCCTGAGCAAAGTCGGCATAGTAGTCGCGGCTCTTCATGCGTCCGTCGCATCCGGCCATAACCACAAACTTGCGGATGGCACCGCTCTTCACGGCTTCTACCACCTTGTCAGCCAGTTGCATCACCTGATTATGGGCAAATCCGCCGATAATCTCTCCCTGCTCCAGCTCTACAGGCGGCTGGCATTGTTTGGCCAGTGCGATGACCTCTGAAAAATCCTTGTGGCCGTCGGCATCCGTGGCAATATGCTTGCATCCGGGATACCCCGTTGAATTAGCCGTAAACATCCGCTCCTTATAAGTCGCATTTTCCAGTGGCGGTACGATACAGTTGGTGGTGAACACAATCGGGCCGTTGAATGCCGTAAACTCTTCACGCTGCTTCCACCAGGCATTTCCATAGTTTCCTACAAAATGCTTGTATTTCTTGAAGGCCGGATAATAGTGCCCCGGGAGCATTTCGCTATGCGTGTATATATCTACTCCCGTACCTTCCGTCTGGCGCAAAAGCTCTTCCAGGTCGTGCAAGTCGTGTCCGCTGATCAGGATACCTGGATTCTTCCCTACTCCGATGTTTACCTTCGTCAGTTCCGGCTGTCCGTAGCGAGTGGTGTTGGCACGGTCCAGCAAAGCCATTACCTGCACTCCGTGCTGTCCGGCCTCGAGTACCAGAGCCACCAGTTCATCCGCTCCCATTGTTTGTGTGGTGATACGCGCCAAAGCCGATTGCATAAAGGCATGAATGGCCTCGTCGGCAAATCCCAGACGCATGGCATGTTCATGGTAAGCTGCCATTCCCTTCAGTCCGTACATCAGCAGTTCTTTCAACGAGCGAAGGTCCTCGTTCCGTTCTCTCAACACTCCTACGGAAGCTGACTTGGACAGGTATTCTTCCTCTTTACCGTTCCATGTCAGTTCATCCGCTTCCGGTAGGACGATACCTGCTTCCACGGCACATGCCTTCAAACGATCGCGCAGTTCCAGTCCCTTTCTCACACGAGCCAGGATACTTTCATCGTCAAAATTGGCATTGGTAATTGTAGAGAAAAGTGCGCCGGTGACAAACTCATTCGTACCGGCTTCCACTTCGTATTCCTTCGTGCGCAAGGCATCGGCAGCCACCGATACGCCGCGCACCACAAAGAGCAACAAATCCATGTAGCGTGCGGTGGTATCTTTCTTTCCACACACTCCTCGCAACACACATCCAGTGCCTTTAGCCGCTTCCTGACACTGGTAACAAAACATATTTCCTTCCATATTCTTTCTTGGGTTATTATTGATTTTTCATTAAGTTTGCGCAAAGATGAGGAATCCTGCACGGGATTTCTGTCACCTATGTGACACGTAACCCAAAGAAAAGTTAAAAGAAAGATGCATACCGAAATTTTGAGCCGAATGAGCCTGTTTGAAGGCTGTGACCCGGAGGCACTTTATCAGTTACTCCGTGAAGCCCCGAACAGTCTGCGCACATATAAGGAAGGAGAATTCATTGCCCGTCAGGGTGACGTGTGCCGCTCCTTGTTTATTCTGATAAAGGGACATGTGAGGACACAAATGGAGAATGCCGAGGGCAAGCAACTTACCATCGACTGGATTAAGGCACCCGACATTCTGGCACCGGCTTTTATCTATGCCTCGGAGAATCGCTTCCCGGTAAATGTGGAAGCCACAGAACTTTGTGAGGTACTTGTAATGGACCGGATACGTTTTGAGGAGTTCATGCATGCCCAGCCGGCTGTAATGCGGAATTTCATTGCCACGATATCCGACCGGAGTTTGTTCCTGAGTCGAAAATTGAACGAGTTTGCCTTGCAAAGCTTGAAATCACGCCTATTGAACTACCTGAAAATGCACGGAGGCATCCACAACCAGCAGGAAGTAGCCTTTATCTTAGGAGTGGCACGTCCGTCACTGGCCCGTGCCTTGTCTGAACTGATTGCCGAAGGAAAAGTCACCATGTCCGGCAAACAGGTGATTCTTCACTCTGCCGACTGACATTTATTTGAGTGAGTCGTCTTCCTCTACCGGAAGCATATCGTGCTGGATGTTGTTCATACTTCCCCATAAACTATAGCGAGCCTCCGGATTCATGGCTTCCAGACGTGCCAACACCTCTTTCATATCCGAACGGTGAGAATCTTTCTCGTACGGGCAGTTCTTCACCTGCTTGCGGAAATCACGGAGAGCGGCCATCTCTTTCAGGTCGGCTTCGTGTACCAGACACATGGGGCGGATAATGGTCATGTCGAACTTGCGCATCACCAGGCGCGGCGGCATGGTGCTGAATGCTCCCTGAAAGGTCATATTCATCAGCAGGGTTTCCAGAATGTCGTCCATGTGATGTCCCAAGGCGATTTTGTTGCATCCCTGCTCTTTGGCCACGGTGAAAAGGGCCTTGCGGCGATTCCATGAGCAGAGGAAGCACGGCGACTTTCGCGTATCGGTCGACGGATCGAACTCCGTTTCATAACACACGTAGGGCACTCCCAAACTTTCGGCATATTCGCGCAAGTAAGTCTGGTCGGATTCATAAGCAATGTTCTTCATCACCACGTGCGCCGCCACCACCGAAAACTTCGGCTTGTAGATGCGCGAACGTCGGGCCAGCAACTCCAGCAAGGCCAGCGAATCCTTTCCTCCCGAAAGCCCCACCAGAATGCGGTCGCCCTCCTCTATCAGCTTGTAATTCATCACTCCTTTCATAAACCGCTGGTTGATGCGGCGCATCAGGCGGTCTTCTTCCGTCATTTTTCCCATATCGTATGTTGTTAAAACGGCGACGAATTTACGAAAAAACGCCCGAACCACAGGTTCTCGTTACAGATTTTTATCAAGTCAGCCGGAGCGTACGCTTTGACAGTAGCGCATTATTTACTACATTCGCAAAAATAAACACACAAAAGTTCTGCCTGAATGAAAAATAGCAGAACAGAAAATGGCATAATTCCAAGAATATTCCTACATTTGAGAAACTTTTAGACACAGAAACGATGAAAAAAAGATATTTGCTTCCTCTGCTGGCTCTTTGTTGCGCAGGAGGAACTTCTGCCCAAAGCTTAAGCCAGGCACAGAAATGGTTCAACAATAAAGAATTCGATAAGGTCAAACCCGTGTTCAAGCGCCTGGTGAAACAGTCTCCTTCGAATGCCAATTACAATTTCTGGTACGGCGCCTGCTGTTACGAGACAGGCGAACTGCAGGAATCACTTCCTTATCTGGAAAAGAGTGCCGAACGCAAGGTAATCAACGGTTATCTTTATCTGAGCAAGGCGTATGCCGACCTCTACCGTTTCGACGAAGCCATTGAGAATCTGGATGAACATATCTATTGGCTGGAAAGAAAAAATCGTGACGCTTCTGAAGTGGAAGGCTTGATGAATCGCTACCGCATGGGAGCTCGTATGATAAGAGGCGTAGAGAATGTGGCCGTAATTGATAGTTTTGTAGTCGATAAAGCGAATTTTCTTGAAGCTTATAAAATCCACGAAGAATCTGGAAAAATCGGTTTGACAGGAGAAAGCGACTGCACGGAATTTACGAACGGGATGAAGGACAAGAAGATACTTTCCCACCGTTTGCCGGAAACCAACCAGAAGGTGCTGTACTCCAGCGCTACATTAGGCGGAGACTGGAGTGTGCCGGAGAAAGTCAAAGGACTGGAAGAGGTGGGTACCGACCTGAACTATCCGTTCATGAATTCCGATGGCATTACCTTGTATTTTGCAGCCAAGGGCGAAGCCAGTTTAGGCGGATACGATATTTTCATTACCCGCTATGACGCAGAGGATGGAAGCTACCTGAAGCCCGACAACATGGGATTACCGTTTAACTCTCCTTTCAATGATTACATGTATGCCATCGACGATTTCAACGACTTGGGCTGGTTTGCTTCCGACCGCTATCAGCCGGAAGGAAAAGTCTGTGTGTACGTGTTTGCCCCCAACAATTCCAAGCGGGTGTACGACTATGACACCACCGACCCTGCGCTGCTGACCAACGTAGCTATGCTGAACGGTATCCGTCACACCTGGAACGATGCCGACAAGGTACGCATCGCCAAACAGCAACTGGCACAAGTGATGTACGGAGGCAATGAAACCCAGAAGAAAGGTGACTTCCGTTTCGTGGTGGACGATAACGCTATTTATCACACACTTAGTGATTTCCGATCGGCTGATGCACGAAAGAAATATCAGTTGCTCCAGCAGAAGGAAAAGGATTTGGATACGATGCTTGATGCACTTGACAGAGTACGGGCCAAGTACGCTTCTGGTAATCAGAGTACAAAAAGTCAGCTGACTCCCGGCATACTAGATCAGGAAAAACGGGTAAAGGAATTGCGCGAGGAGATAGCTCGTCTGACCCTCGACATCCGGAACACGGAAATCCGCAAACTCAAAAATCCTTAATATTCACATAACCATGGAAACACTGATTATCATTGCACTCATCGTAGGCGGATTGATACTTTTTGCCATAGAGGTCTTCCTGATTCCCGGCATCAGCATAGCGGGAATCGGGTCGGCGGTATGCATCCTGTATGCCATCTATTCCGCCTTTACATCACTCGGTTCGGAGGCAGGATTCATTACCTTAGGAGTTTCCCTGCTGGGTATCATCGGCGTCACATGGTGGTTCATGCGCTCTAAGACCGTAGACCGCCTGTCGCTGAAGAAAACGCTCGACTACCGTCCCTCACCTTTTGAAGGAATGGACCTGAAACCCGGTGACAAAGGCATGAGCGTCACCCGCCTGACCCTGATAGGTAATGCCGACTTCAACGGACACATCATCGAGGTGCAATCGGCCGACGGATTCATCGACGAAAAAACACCGGTAGAAATTGTCCGCATCAACGAAACCACTGTTTACGTGAAGCAGGCATAATCCCTCTCTCCCTTTTTGTATTCACTTTTAAATCTAAGTTATATGATTAATCCCGCTTATCTTCCGTTTATACTGGCCGGAGGTGCCATTATCTTCCTGGTCATATTCTTTCACTATGTACCTTTCTTTCTTTGGCTTTCGGCCAAGGTGTCAGGAGTAAAGATTTCGCTTATCCAGCTGTTCCTGATGCGTATCCGTAACGTACCGCCTTACGTCATCGTGCCTGCCATGATTGAAGCCCACAAGGCCGGACTGAGCACCATTACGCGCGACGAGTTGGAAGCTCACTACATGGCCGGCGGACACGTGGAAAAGGTAGTACATGCACTGGTATCGGCATCAAAAGCCAATATCGACCTGTCTTTCCAGATGGCCACCGGAATCGACCTGGCCGGACGTGACGTGTTCGAAGCCGTACAGATGTCGGTCAACCCGAAAGTCATTGACACACCTCCTGTAACCGCTGTAGCCAAAGACGGTATCCAGTTGATAGCCAAAGCCCGTGTAACCGTACGCGCCAATATCCGCCAATTAGTGGGTGGTGCCGGTGAAGACACCGTACTGGCTCGTGTAGGCGAAGGCATCGTCTCCTCCATCGGTTCTTCCGAAAACCACAAATCAGTACTCGAGAATCCCGACTCCATCTCCAAACTTGTGTTGCGTAAGGGACTGGATGCCGGTACTGCCTTCGAAATCCTTTCCATTGATATTGCCGACATTGATATAGGTCGTAACATCGGAGCTTCCTTGCAGATAGACCAAGCCAACGCCGACAAGAACATCGCTCAGGCAAAGGCTGAGGAACGTCGTGCTATGGCTGTTGCCCTGGAGCAGGAAATGAAAGCCAAAGCCGAAGAAGCACGTGCTAACGTAATTCAAGCCGAAGCAGAAGTGCCTAAAGCCATGGCAGAAGCCTTCCGCAGCGGCAACCTCGGTATCATGGACTACTACCGGATGAAGAACATTCAGGCCGACACCGACATGCGAAGCAGCATTGCCCGCCCTGATTCACACCCGGCCGGACATGAACCCATCGGCAAATAAAAAGACAGAAACAAAACACTTAACTTGCTAACTAAAAACAAATGCGTATGAAAAAGTATTTTCCTCCTTCAGAACTGATCATCAATGAAGATGGTTCGGTGTTCCACCTCCACGTGAAACCGGAACACCTGGCAGATAAAGTCATCCTGGTAGGCGACCCCGGACGTGTAGCTCTCGTAGCCTCTCATTTCGACACCAAAGAATGCGAAGTAGAAAGCCGTGAGTTCCGTACCGTGACCGGTACTTATCAGGGCAAACGCATCACGGTAACCTCTACCGGTATCGGATGCGACAATGTAGACATCGTAATGAATGAACTCGACGCACTGGCCAACATCAATTTCCAGACCCGTGAAGAAAACGATACCTTCCGTCAGTTGGAAATTGTGCGTATCGGTACCTGCGGCGGTTTGCAACCTTATACGCCTGTAGGCACCTACATCTGTTCCGCTATCTCCGTAGGATTCGACGGCCTCCTGAACTTCTACGAAGGACGTAACGCGGTATGCGACCTGCCCATGGAACGTGCTCTGCTTAACCATTTAGGTTGGACAGGCAATCTCTGTGCACCGGCTCCCTACGTGATTCATGCCAACGAAGAACTGGTAGACCGTATCGCCGGTACAGACATGGTACGTGGTGTGACAGTAGCCTGTGGCGGTTTCTTCGGTCCGCAAGGACGCCAGCTCCGTATTCCACTGGCCGACCCGCACCAGAACGAGAAAATCGAGAACTTCGAATATCAGGGACACCGCATCACCAACTTCGAGATGGAAAGTTCCGCACTGGCCGGACTGGCACGTCTGCAAGGCCATAAAGCTACCACCGTGTGCATGGTCATTGCGAACCGCGTAGCCAAGGAAGCCAACACCGGATACAAGAACAAAATTGACGACCTGATTAAAGTCGTGCTCGAAAGAATCTAACAAACTTATTATGAATCAGCAGGTTCTCTTCTTCGGGAGAGAACCTGCTTTTATGCCTGAAAACCCACTCATATGGAAGCAAGTTTTAAATCCACCCTTACCGACAAACGTCAGCGATACGCTCAATTCCTCGAACAGTTCGCCCCTCTGATTGAAGGCGAGAAAAACGAAATCAGCGTACTGGCCAACACCAGTGCCGCCCTGAAAGAAGCCTTCGGATTCTTTTGGGTAGGCTTCTACCTCGTACACGAAGGCGAACTCCACCTTGGTCCGTTTCAGGGCAGCGTGGCCTGCTACCGCATCAAGAAAGGACGCGGCGTATGCGGCACCGCCTGGGCTGAAGCCCGTACCCAACTCGTGCCCGACGTAGATAAGTTCCCCGGGCACATTGCCTGCAGTTCCCTCTCCCGTTCCGAAATCGTCGTGCCGATGATAGCGGCAGGAGAAGTGCGGGGCGTGCTCGACATCGACAGCGACCAGCTGGCTACATTCGATGAAACCGACCGTGAATACCTCGAAAAAGTAGTCGACCTGCTGGTGAAAACCCTCTACCAGCCCGCATAAATCTGCCGACTCCACTTCCGGATGTAACCCGAAAACCGTATCTTTGCAAGGATTTTAAAAAGACATACACACGTGAACATATTACAAACTGAAGATACCATCTGTGCCATTGCCACCGCTCAGGGTGGAGCCATCGGTACCATCCGCGTGTCGGGGCCGGAAGCCATCACCCTCACCGACCGCGTCTTTAAGCCCGTTTCCGGCAAACCATTAGCCGAACGCGCACCTTATACTCTCACCTTCGGCCATATCCTCACGCCCGAAGGAGAAATCATCGACGAAGTGCTGGTCAGCCTTTTCCGTGCCCCCCACTCTTACACTGGTCAGGATTCCACGGAAATCTCCTGCCACGGATCGAGCTACATCCTCCAGCAAGTGATGCAGCTCCTTATCCGCCAAGGATGCCGTGCCGCCGGACCGGGTGAATATACTCAGCGTGCCTTCTTGAACGGCAAGATGGACCTGAGCCAGGCCGAAGCCGTGGCCGACCTCATTGCATCCACCTCTGCCGCTACCCACCGCATGGCCATGAACCAGATGCGCGGCGGATTCAGCCGTGAACTGGCCGTCCTGCGCGACAAACTGCTCCATCTCACCTCCCTCATGGAGCTGGAACTCGACTTCAGCGACCACGAGGAACTGGAGTTTGCCGACCGTTCGGAACTGGAAGACATCGCCCGTCAGATTGAGCAGGTTATCCATCACCTGGTAGATACGTTCAGCGTGGGCAATGCTCTGAAGAACGGAGTGCCCGTGGCTATCGTTGGCGAAACAAATGCCGGTAAGTCCACCCTGCTGAATGCCCTCCTGAACGAAGAACGTGCCATCGTGAGCGACATTCATGGCACCACCCGCGACGTCATTGAAGACACCATGAATCTTGGAGGTATCACCTTCCGCTTCATCGATACCGCCGGTATCCGCGAAACAACCGACACCATCGAAAGCTTAGGCATCGAACGGAGTTTCCAGAAGCTAGATCAGGCCGACATCGTGCTTTGGGTTATTGATGCCACTTGTGCCGAAGAGCAATATCGTCAGTTGGCCGACAAGATTCTTCCTCGCTGCGAAGGTAAGCACCTGGTGATTGTGCTCAACAAAGCGGATTTGCTTTCATCGGCAGATATGGATACTGCGGCTTCGAAGGATGCACAGTTTGATCGCCTGAAAGTGGCTCTCCCCGATTTGCCGGAGGATGCTTGTGTGCTTTCCCTTTCGGCCAAGCAGAAAGAGGGACTTTCTCAGCTTCAGAAGCAGTTGGTGGACTTCGCTGCCCTGCCCGACCTGTCGCAGAACGATGTAGTGGTGAGCAACATCCGCCATTACGAAGCACTAAGCCGTGCGCTGGAAGCTATCCACCGCGTACAAGACGGACTGGCCATGCAACTTTCCGGTGACCTGGTTTCACAAGACCTTCGCGAATGTCTTTATCACTTGGGAGAAATCGTGGGCGGAACGATTGAGACGGATGAGGTGCTGGGGAATATTTTTAAGCACTTTTGTGTGGGTAAATGATAATGTAGTAGAATTTAGAATATCAAATTCCTACTACTCTTAGTATTTTTAGTATACAAAAAAAGGAAAGAGTAATGTCATCACAAAGTTCTGATATAAAAAAAATAATGGAACAAATTGTCCAGTTTACTAAAGATAGAGACTGGGATCAGTTCCACAACGGAAAAGATTTGGCACTGGCTTTGTCTATTGAAGCTTCAGAATTAAACGAAGCGTTTTTATGGAAACAGCCAGAAGAGGTAAACGTTAATAAAATTAAAGAAGAATTAGCCGATATTATGAATTATGCATTTCTTATTGCTGATAAATACAAATTAGATATCAAAGAAATCATCTTGTCAAAATTAGCTAAAAACGCAGAAAAATATCCTGTTGACAAATCCAAAGGTAACGCTAAGAAATACACTGAATTATGATTGTATATCACGCCAGTAAAAAAGGATTCATCAATGACGTTTTCAATGGAACTATTGCGGACGATATTGATCACGCTTTCTTGCTTCATTTAGGAAGACATACTTCTCCCAATGAAAAGCTATCATGGAAAAATTCCATGATGCACATGTATAAAGTAATCAATACACCAGATATTCCGGATGCTTCAACAATAGCCATCGAGTATCAAATACCCCTTACGTCCAAACGTATTGATTTCATTATTTCTGGAGTTGATACTAATCAGCGTTCCAATATTGTCATTATTGAACTGAAACAATGGGAACAAGCAAAACTGTCCAAAAAATCTGGTATCATACAAACTCATTTTCAACACGGTGAAAGTGAAACGGCACATCCTTCCTATCAGGCCTGGTCGTATGCTTATATGCTTCAAAACTATAATGAGACCGTACGCGAACAAAGTATACAACTCATGCCCTGCGCTTTCTTACATAACTATCAGGAAGATCATATCATCTCTAATGAATGCTATGCTGAGTACATAGCGAAAGCACCTTTATTTTTAAAGTCAGATGCAGGAAAACTACAAGATTTTATTAAGAAATATATCAAGTACGGTTCTAAAGAGGATATTATATATCTCATCGATAAGGGTAAACTACGGCCTTCCAAGCAACTGGCTGACGCTCTAAGCTCCATGTTACATGGAAATAGAGAGTTTGTATTATTGGATGATCAAAAGGTTGTATACGAAACTGCGTTAAATTTGGCAAGAGAAGCCGCAAAAGGACCCAAACATGTTTTTATTATAGAGGGTGGACCTGGCACAGGGAAAAGCGTTGTCGCCGTAAATCTATTAGTTGAATTGACTAAAGAAGGTGTTGTAGCTCAATATGTATCTAAAAATGCAGCACCACGTGATGTATATACAGCTAAATTATCAGGGAGCTTTAAAAAAAGCTACATTAACAACTTGTTTGTAGGTAGCGGTAGTTTTATAGATACCCCACAGAAAACTTTTGGAGCTTTAATTGTGGATGAAGCCCACAGGCTGAATATGAAAAGTGGTCTCTACAGTAATTTAGGCGAAAATCAGATTCTTGAAATTATACAAGCAGCTCGTTTTTCCATATTTTTTGTCGATGACCGTCAAAGAGTACATATCAAAGATATAGGCTCCAAAGCTGCCATACAAAAATTTGCAGAATCGTGTGGAGCAATTGTACACACTGCTAAATTAAGTTCTCAATTCCGATGCAATGGTTCAGACGGTTACTTAAGTTGGCTCGATAACACTTTGCAGATTAAGGAAACAGCCAATATTCGGTTGTCTGCTGAAGATTACGATTTCAAAATTTTCTCAGATCCAAACCAATTATTTGAGGCTATCAAAGAAAAAAATAAAATCAACAACAAAGCACGTGTTGTAGCTGGATACTGCTGGGATTGGAGCAGTAAGAAAAGTCCCAATGACTATGACATTGTCCTGCCAGAATTTCATTTCAAGAAACGATGGAATCTGAATACAGATAAAAATTTATGGATTATAGGTGATAAATCTATCGAGGAAATAGGTTGCATACATACATGCCAAGGATTGGAACTGGAGTACATAGGAGTCATTATTGGTCCAGACATGCGTTATGAAAACGGACAGATTATTACTGATGTCACTCAACGTTCTGGTAACGACCAGTCTGTTAAAGGGTTCAAGTCGTTCATTACACACAATAAAAGTAAAGCTCTGCAAGATGCCGATGAGATTATTAAAAACACATACCGTACTTTACTTACAAGAGGTATGAAAGGCTGTTATGTGTATTGTTGTGATAAAGCATTGGCTGAATATCTTGCAGCCCAATTAGAACCTCAACATGAGTCTGTTCCTGAATTGAGAATAGAGCCAGAAGTCAATGACGAAGTGAAATACATTGATTTTCTGCCTTTATATTCCATACGGGCTGCATGTGGATATTTTGGGGAAGGAGAAATAGTTGATGAAACCGGTTGGATGAAAGTTGAAGGAATGGGAAAACTTAACCGGAATATGTTTATCGTACAGGCTGTAGGACATTCTATGGAACCGCTCATTCACGATGGAGATTATTGTGTCTTTAGGGCGAATCCAGCAGGCAGCCGACAAGGGAAAATTGTACTTGCAGAACACCATAATTACTATGATCCTGACTATACTGGCAGTTATTCTATCAAAACATATACCAGTAAGAAATCATTTGATGCGGAAGGGAATTGGGCTCATGAAGAGATTGTTCTCCAGCCCAAAAATTCTAACTACTCCCCTATCATTATTGAAGAAGAAAATGCAGATGAGTTCCGAATTATAGGAGAGTTCATAGGTATTTTACAGCCTGATAAGATATAGAAACAAAGAGAACTAAACCTAAACACACAAATAGAGCGATATTTGCTTATTATATGATAGGTTGATAAAGAAAGACAATCAGCCATGCAATGCCCAATCACACTTTTTCGAGTTTTTTAAAAGTAACTACTCACCATACAACATGTCTATCATTTCCGCAACCAATTGTTTATCCGCGAATCGTACTGCAAAATCTTCTTCTGTTGCATACCCGATAAAATTGATACTCCCATACCAGATATCCTTTTTGTCGATAACGACTAATTGAAGAGTCAACGATTCTGAAACATAAACAGCAAATCCTTCTCTTTGCAGCCACTCCACTTGCTCATTCCTATGTTTTACGAATACAACCACTTGTACTCCTCTGCATATAGCTTCCTTCAATGCCCTCCAAAGACCAGACTGTTTTTTCAATCCACTTTTCATGGCAGCAATCAGTACAGAATGTTTGGCTTGGGATATATGTTCCACCAAAGACGCTTGATAGTTATTTCCTGAAAATAGACTTTGAGGATGCTGCTCAGTTACTGATGGCTCGTTCTCCAACAACTGATAGCCTATAGCGGCATAGCCTTTCAATCTGCGTTGGTACATACGTTCGCATAAAGGAAGGCGGATGTCAATGTAATCATAGATGCGGACATCAGTCTTTCCATGGTATTCGCGGTGTAAACGTCCTGCATATTGAGCTATAATCCCTTTCCATGAAACAGGTGAAACCAGAAATAACGTATCTAAACGGGGGTAGTCAAACCCTTCTCCAACATAATGCCCGGTTGCCACTACCACTAGAGGTTCTTTAGGAGAAAGTTCAGCCAATCGTTCCATCTTCTGCCTTTTATCTTTCATGGATTCAGACCCCACTAAAGTGATGATATTTTTGCAGCACGTAGAAAGTAATTGACTCAGTTGCTCTACATGTGAAGTTAGTGTAGTCAACACAATCGGCGAGCGCCCAACAGCCAAAGTCTTACATACATCTTCAACAATTAGAGCGTTTCGGGCTTCGTCCGTAGCTAGTGATTGCACTATTTGCGCGTAGGTTGATGAACTATCCGACAAGTCACAATAGGCTGTAAACCGAGGTATCAACCATCGCTTGAACGTTTGTTTTGCCAGTTGGCTCTTGGCTTCTGCTGAATAGCGAATCGGTCCACACTGCATGAAAATGATGGGCTGATGTCCATCCTTCCGTATGGGAGTGGCAGTTAGTCCATATACATATCGTGCAGGTATCGATTTCAATATTTGTTCAAAATTGACTGCAGAAACATGGTGGCACTCATCAACAATCACCATACCATACTGACGGACAAAAGGCTTAACGCCTTCATCAGTTAAGCAGGATTGCATAAGAGCGACATCTACCCAACCATGCAAACTATTTCCTTTGGAATCCAACGTACCAAAGGGGGAAAAATGTTTTTTCTTCCCCGCTTCGGAGCCATTTCTTCTATAGGATATTCCAATTCCAAAAATTCTTCCAGCCGTGTTTTCCATTGTTCCAGCAAAGTTCGGGTATGTACTAGACACCTCCCCTGCTTTCAGTACATCAATCAATGCATCTTCACAGCCGCGAAGCAATGCCAAATAATCCTCCAGTACTTCTGCGCAACAAATCACTCGCGGAATATTATAGGTAGAAAGACGCATTCCTTGCCTTGCATAGAATTCCGGATTCTTAAAGGATGCTACCCGCTTTAAATGCGCCAATACTTTGCTAGAAAAGTGCTTCAAAGGTACATAAATCTGATTGGAGCGTATGATGGTAGACTTCGGGGAAAATCGTATCGGGTGACCAGCTGTACTTCTGGAATTTTCCAAGGGGTTGAATCGCTGGTAGTGGATAAATCGCCCATTTCTGTCAAAATGCCTTTCTTTTGAAGGAGAGTATCGACCTCGTTCTCCGTGATTTTCACAATTTGTTGCAGGTATGACCATTGCTCCTTGAAAGCAACAAAGTCTTCATCTACAAATACGCTATTACCTAATTTACGAGCTTGTCCCTGCAAAGGTAAGGTCACAAGATTCCCCAGTCCACCCTCCGGAAGATAATCTTGGTTCGGAAACAAGCGGTCATAAGATTGAAAGGTCAACTTTACATTTCGCTCCATGGCCTGCGTCAATAAAGCAAACCCCAACTTTCTGGCTTTCACTGCAGATATGGGCTGCTCAAAGAAAACCCATACATGGGCTCCATTCCCCGAGCGCGAACGCTCTATATAACAGTGTAGACCCCAAGACTTACAGACTTTCACATAAGCCAGAACATCTGTCTGATAGCCATGAATACAGGATTTATCATCAAAATCGGCACACAAAAAGTTGCAGGTATTATCAGGTAGAATTGCATACGCACCAATTACGTCACATCCATCCGGATGCTTGCCCTCCAAGTGCTTGTACACATCTTCATAAGAAAGTGTTTTGAATTGGCGATGAGGACATTCTGCACATTTGAACTTCTTTTTGTCACAGAAAGTTCGATGCCATTCGTTTAAGCACACAGGCTGATACCCTGATTTATCAGTAGTACGGCTATACCATCATCGTGCAAACACATCTTCCCGACCCCGAAACAGGCTTCTAAACAAGGCTACTTTTTCTTCTAAAGACAAGCAAACTTGGTTAAATTCTTTTTGGAAAAGTGTATTGAGTTCTTTACACTCCCCTATATTCCGACCTTTGAGTTGCTGTATTTCCTGTTTCAAAGCCGTATTTTCCGCCTGCAGTCTTTGATAAGCTTTCCAAAGTTCTTCATAGGTATATTTCATATCCATAGTCGAGTGAGTCTTTTACCCAAAGTACTTCGAGATGGCATAGAGCGGAATGTTCTCCATCCAATCCTGGTCTTGATACCCCATCATGGAGATGCGCAAACCTTTCAGCGAATATTCCGGATGGCTCTTGATGTATTCCGACATGGACCGAGCTCGCACATTCTCCTCCGCCTTCACCTCGACCGGAATCACGCGCTGGTCCGTCTGCAACACAAAGTCAATCTCGGCGGGCGTTTTGTCGCTGCTCCAATAATAGGGCGAAAAACCTTGAGCCACCAATTGCTGCAACACAAACTGCTCGGTAAAGGCGCCCTTAAACTCCTTGAACACATTATCGCCCACCAACATCTGGCTGGCAGGTGCTTCGGTCATACATCCAAGCAAACCGCAATCAAGCAGGAACAGCTTAAAGGCACTCAGGTCTTCATAAAACTTGACGGGCATCTGCAACTCTTTCACACGGCTTACTTTATGTACCAGTCCCGCATCCATCAGCCACTGAATGGCAAGTTCATATTCTGCAGCTCTGGCACCCTTTTTCAACACGTTATATATGAATTTCTTATTTTCCCTGGCCAGTTGCGAAGGCAGTGACTGCAGTACTTGTCCAATGCGCATACTTTCCATAGGGGTGGTATGTTTGGAAATGTCCCGCCGGTAAGCATCCAATATTTCACGCTGTTTGTTGCGCACTTCCTGCAAGTCGTGATGCTGAACGAAATGGTCCACCACTTCGGGCATGCCTCCTACATAATAGTATTGACGGAGGAAATCAATGTATTTCGTGCTGAGAATCTTCAAGATTTCCCAATCGGGCTGATGCAGCAGGTTGCACAAATCGGCTTCACCGGCGGCCATCAGAAATTCCTCAAAGTCCATTGGGTACAGATGCATCGTGTTGACCTTTCCAACAGGGAACGATTGTCCTTTGCCTAAAGTAATTCCCAACAACGAACCGGCAGCCATCACGTGATACTCGGGTGCATTCTCCTGGAAATATTTCAAGCTATGCAAGCCTCTTTCCACTTCCTGCAACTCATCGAATACAATCAACGTTTTCCCGGCTTCAATATTCGTCCCAGTAATAGCTTGCAGCGTCAGCAAGATACGGGGTATGTTATAATCGGCTGCAAACAGTTCCTTGGCCAGCGGTTCCTCATCGCAGTTGATGTAGGCTACATTCTGAAACTCAGTCTGACCAAAGTGTTTCATCACCCAAGTTTTGCCTACCTGACGAGCACCCAGCAATATCAATGGTTTTCTTTCAGGATTCTCCTTCCAACTTTTCAGCTGCCCAATAATCTTCCGTTTCATGGCTTTTCTTCTTTTATTCTTTTGACTCTATGCAAAAATACACTTTTTCGAGGATACTTTTATCGAAATCCTATATTTTTTCGAGGATAACTCCTTGTACACTGTACTGGATTCAAAAAGTACACCCACAAAAAACCTTCATCCACCCATCAAATATCCAACAAAAATCGCTATCTTTGCTCACAACCAAGTCAGCAAAAAGAACTTCATACGAGGGAAGCAAAACAGGGACTTTGGATACATCGAAAGCACGAAAAAGCTCAAAAAGCAACCGGAATAGCATCATTCAAAATTACACTGGAGAGGAGCTTTTTCATCTCAAATCGGGATACTACAATCATAAGAGGTTACGAAAGCAGCATGACTACAAAAGCATAAATTGATATAATCATTCCAGCTTGAGCTTCTGTTGTCAAAAAGTCATTCGCAATATCTGTCAAGAGTCCTATCGGAATGAACTCAGAAGTGTTAAAGATAAATGCGGCACAAGTTAATCCTACCAGTGCCATCCAGTTTTTTGTCTGCATCATGTTACTCGTTCTCATTTTTTTGTTACAAAATTATACATTTTATCAAATCCTGGTATAAGAATAAACAAAATATAGCACTAAAAGCATTAAATTCACAATAACAAATATAACATTTAAACGGCTTAATCTTCCACTAACGACATCTATCTGTAAATCAAATGTTTACTCAATTAAACCGGGACATCAGAAGCAGGAAGAAAAGAAAAACTCCCTCCTGCAGAAAGCCTTATGTTTTCTGAACACGAGAAAACCTTCCATCGTTCCCTATCTGTATGTAGAGAATAACAGGGATGTAACGGTAAATGTCACCACCAAAAAGAATCTTGATTTCCTGTACCGCTCAGCCATGAGGTATGAATTCCGTTTTTTTGCTTCTGGCAACTATCTTCTTCCCCCCCATTTTTTATGTGGACTTAAAAACACCTAAGCATAAATACTCATTTATGCTTGAAATTTCCATGTTTTCCACACAGAAACCGTATGTTTCCGCCTTGAGAAACGTACATTTCACAAATGAAAAACATACGGCTCTCGTATGGGAAACATAAATAACATTTCCTCATGAGTCACAATTCAATGAAGCTTTTTCCGGAAACACTACAGATCAATTATTTTTCTTGTAATAAATCGCGCATATTTTTCCCTATCAGGATGCTGCCTGCATAAAAATCAGTGGGGCTGTTATCGCATACTTACATTTAATCAATATCCACAATTATGAGTATCCACCTCTACCGACACTTGAAAAGCCATCTGGTTGACATATATCAAGTATTAAGGCCTCTCATGAAAATTTTATGCTATACAACATACTATGTAATAAACAATGCGTATTTTTGTGTTGTAAAACATAAAAACAACTACGAAAATGAGATTTATTATTAAATGCTTTATTAAAGGCCTGAGAATGATGGGCGACAACCAACTACAGATTCTGAACAAATAATAGTTCACATTTGCCCATTTTGAACAGGAATAACAGGCAAACAAAAAGACAAGAAATGAAACCGACCACCGGATACGACTTTACCATATTCCGATGATCGGTGTTTTTTTTGATATAAAGGCACCTAAGAGCTGATGCCACAGCCTTGGCGTTTACTTAGGTTGCCGGTTCGGTAATTCTCATCAATTACGTCTTATCACATTTCAGCCATCGTCCACGTTTCAAACGTACAAGGAAGATAAATCCACGAAAACACAGCTCTACGCACATGGCAATCCATACGCCTTGCAGTCCCAGTGTCGGGGCGAGCCAGGCAGCCAGAGTCAGACGTACAGCCCAGATGCTGAATAAGTTCATCAGGCATGGTATCAGTGTATCGGCTGCTCCGACAAAGACTCCGTATGCAACAATAGAGGCCGCAAACATCGGCTCAGCAAAAGCTTCGATGCGTAAAGCCATTACCCCCAGCTGACGGATTTCCTCCACAGGAGTCATCATCCCGATAATCTGAGGGGCAAACAGATACATAAGGATACCCATTACGCACATGATGGCCATTCCCATCAGTACGGTAATATGGGCAAAGCTACGGGTCAGCTTCTTCCGTCCGGCTCCGATGCTCTGACCTACAAGAGTGGTGGCCGCATCCGCGTGTCGGGAAAATCAAAAAAAAGTTGAATACCACATCCAGCACGCACATGATGACGCCCAACAGACTGGGGATACGCATATTTCCACTACAGCGAAGCATACCGCCTGCCAGAAAAATCATTTGCAGGACAGGCAGGAAAATGGAAAATATGAAGAAATAAATGGAAGCATCCCGACGGATGGAAACATCGCCTCCCAGCCATGCCGGCAGCGAAGAGCTGATACCTGCACCCAATACAACCAGCAGCAGCCGTGCAGAGTCCCCAGAAAAGCCATGTAGTGGTCGATACCAGTCCGATGGAAGCAGATGCCTTCGCACCGATACGTCCCACCATGGCTGCATCAATATACTGCATGATGATGGAAGACAGCTGTGCAATGATAGCCGGAACGCTGAGTTCTACGGTCAGGCACAGCTGCTGCCGCAAGGTCATCGGACAACCGTCACGGATAAGGTCAAGCAACACATCTGTTTTCTTTTGTGCAGCCGGATGCTCCCTGAATTGCTCCGGTAAGGCTCCATTTGTGTCCGTTTCAGGTAAGTTACGTTTCATCGGGTCATCCTTCTGTTGTTAAGGCATCGACAAAGCCCTTGAAGCGCGACAGGGCATCCTGTAATACCGAACGCGGACAGGCAATGTTCCAGCGCAAGAATCCTTCTCCTTCGGCTCCGTACATGGTACCGCTGTTGAGCCAAAGTCCGGTGGTTTCCAACAGGCGGGTCTGCAAGGTATCGGAAGGCAGATGCAGTGCCCTGCAGTCTGTCCACACCAGATAGGTTCCTTCCAGCTTCGTCACGGGTATTTCAGGCAGGTGGGTACGGAAGAATGCACACAGACAGTCATAGTTGGCCTTCAGATAGTCCAGCAACTCAAGAAGCCAGTCTTCGCCTTCATTATAAGCGGCGATGGTAGCCTCAACCCCGAAAGGATTGACATCGCACACCTCGTTGATGTTGATGGCGCGGTCTATCCGCTGGCGCACGGCCTCATCGCGGGCAATAATGCTGGCTATCTGCAACCCTGCAATATTGAAGGATTTACTGGGTGATACGCAGGTAACCGAATTCCACGAATGCTCCTCACTGACAGATGCATACGGTATATAGGTATGCCCGGAGAAAACAAGTTCGCAATGTATCTCGTCCGATAGAACGGTCACATTATTCCGCAGGCAAATCTCCCCTATCCGGCACAGTTCCTCACGGGTCCATACACGTCCTGCGGGATTATGCGGGTTGCACAAAAGCAACAGCTTTACGCCCGGTTCTTTCACTTTACGTTCCAGGTCGTCAAAGTCGATATGGTAGGTACCGTCCTCGTATATCAGAGGATTGGTGACAACGCGGCACCCGTTGTTACGGATGGATGAGAAGAAGCAATTGTACACAGGAGTCTGCACAACCACCCCGTCGCCCGGTTCTGTCAGAGCCTTTATGACAGCAGATACGGCCGGAACTACTCCGGAAGTGTATATCATCCATTCTTTACGGAAAGTCCAGTGATGGCGCCTTTCAAGCCAGCGGGTTACTGCCGTATAGTATTCATCGGGGACACGCACATACCCGAATATACCGTGCACTACACGTCTGGCCAGTGCTTCGGTAATTGCCGGTGCCGTACGGAAATCCATATCGGCTACCCAAAGGAGTTCACCAGACGGAGGTTTCTGGAGTGCCAGCCAAGGTATTCGCCGTTAAGCTCAGAATCGTAGATAGTCACATTCTCCACTTCCCAGAAAGCATCCTTAGTGGTAATCTTAGCATTGTGAATCTCCACATTCTTCACATACTGGAAAACATACTTGCTGTCACTCTCCAGTCCGTCCACATAAATGTCATTGCTGAACATGAAGGGATAAGTTCCTCCATGCAATTTAAGGTTTTTGATACGGTTTGCCCACATTCCCGCCAGGATTCGCACGAAATTTTGTAGCTTTGCAGACAATTTTGAAAAAATGACAATGAAAAATAAACTCATCCAAATTTCTGCATGGATTGCGACCCACATCACCCTTGTGGTGGTGCTGGTGACGGCCGTGGCTCTCTTTCTTCCCTCCTCGTTCGTCTGGATAGATACATCGGCCATCACACCGATGCTGGGCGTGGTGATGTTCGGCATGGGACTGACGCTTCGTCCGTCCGACTTCCGGCCGGTCTTGCAGCACCCGAAAGACATCCTCGTCGGCGAACTGGCACAGTTTCTTATCATGCCCTCGCTGGCGTGGCTGCTCTGCAAGTTATTGTCGTTGCCGGAAGAACTCGCCTTAGGAGTGGTTCTCGTGGGATGTTGTCCGGGAGGTACGGCCAGCAACGTTATCTGCTACCTGGCTAAAGGCGATGTAGCCCTGAGCGTGGCCATGACCGGAGTTTCTACACTGCTGGCTCCCATCGTAACGCCTGCTCTCGTATGGCTGCTTGCCGGAGAATCGGTGAAAGTAGACGTGGCAGGCATGTTTTTAAGTATCGTACAGGTGGTAATAGTGCCCATCGTACTGGGAGTAGCTGCCAATCATTACTTCCAGCGCACCACCCGACGGATAGTACCGTTGCTACCGATGATTTCCACCTTGTCCATTGCGTTCATCATCGGCATTATCGTAGCACACAACGCAGCCAGCATCCTTGCATGCAGCCTGATAGTGGCCGTAGCGGTGATTCTGCACAACGTACTCGGACTGGCCCTAGGCTATGGTCTCTCCTCTCTGGCCGGAAGCAAGCCATCCAAACGATCGGCCATTGCCATCGAGGTGGGCATGCAAAATTCAGGTCTGGCCACTTCACTGGCCGCCACTCATTTTGCCCTGTTTCCCATGGCGGCCGTACCCGGAGCCATGTTCTCGGTATGGCACAACTTTTCGGGCAGCATTGCGGCACAGATTTTCAGAAGACAGGCAGATAAAAAATAAGGAATCAATGCCTGCACATGCAGCATGAGAATGACAGCATAAAAAAAACCTGCGGTTCAAAGACGCATCTGAACCGCAGGCTTATCATGTTTCAGTAACTGATGTTACTGCGCTTTTCCCAATAGCACTTCTTCTCCCTGCACAAAGGTAATGTCACGAGGAATTCCTGCTCCGTTAATCCGGTCAAGGTCGGCCTGAAGTGCCGGAGTGATTCCACCGTTCTCTTCTCTGTATTTCTTCGCAAATTCCACATTGCCGTCACCCTGCGTCTGAAGAATCAACGCTGCCCAACCGTTCATGGCTTCCTTGGCCTTTGCAAAATCAATCACATACTGACCTTTGTCATCACGTGAAAATGCTCCTGCTTTCTCCATATAATTGAAGCACATCATATTGGCTTTTCCGTGTGAAGAAGCTGCTCCAAAACGGACTGAACGCAGAATGCCTGCAATGTAAGTAGCCATCGCATCCTCGGCTGTAATGTTCGTGATTTCGCCCATTTCAATCAGCTTGGTCACCATGAACAGGCCCAGGATGTCTGCCTTAGCTTCTTCCCAGGAAGTCTTCTCTGTGCCCATCACCGCATCTACGCTTTCATTGGTGCGGATGGTCTGCTTCACACCCAGTCCGTGTGCCACTTCATGGAAAGTCACGTTCCAGAAAAACGCATCGAAGTTAAGGTATTTCTGCTGTTCGGGCGTAACGACAAGCTGTCCGATAGGCAACAGAATCTTGTCGAACTTAGCCTTCATGGAGTTCCGCAGTTGCAGACGGCGTGTACCTTTCAACGCATGTACCCGCTCGTCGTTCGGCAGGTTAATGGCAATCGTCTTGCTTCCTGCGTTGCAGTCGCCGGCATAGTACACCGCATCATACACATTCAGGTCGGACGACGTGCCCGGCACGAAGGTTTTATATTCTGGCGGACAAGGTAACTCTTTCTGAAGGGCCGGAAGCATGGCTACGAACTTGGCCAGGTCCTTGCTGCGGGCTTCATCCTTCAGCAGAATAAACGACTCGTACGATGCCTTGGTTTCGCGGAACTTATCATCATAAGTTTCAATAGGTCCTGTCACAAAGTCAATCTTGCTGTCCTTCATGTCCATCCATGCCAGATCGCTGGCCAGATAATCATCTGTCTTGAATGCTTCGATACGCTTTTCAAGGTAAGTTTTCAGGCCCGGGTCTTCTGCCAGTACCACTGCTTTCTCCAGCAAAGCACAAATACGTTCTATTTCAGGAGCATAGGCTTCATGATACCATACGCTCTTTAGAGAACCGTCTTCGTTGCGGCGAATAACCGTGTACCATGAGTCCTTGTTTTCATCCTCAAAGGCATTAAACTCCGCTTCGGTAATATCCAGCGGGTAATAGTTGCATACATCCGGTTTCTCACCATAACCAGCCAGGAAAGGCTTGTTATTGTCCAGACGGTCCCATGCGCCATAGTGAATCATGGCAAACTCTTTCGCATAGCTGTCGGTAATAGTATCAAGCAGGCTTTTATCACCGAATGTCTGCTTCCAGAAAAGGTCGTCGGTAATTTTCCCCACCTGGAAGAATATTCTCACCAACTCTTTTTCCTTGTCGCTCAAGTTGTTCACAAGATCAGACTTGAGTTCAACAGATGCATACTCCTCTACCTTTGCTTTCATCGGCGATTCCTTCTGCTGGTTGCTGCACGAGCACAGGCTGGAAGCCATCGTAGCAACTCCCAACAAGGCTGCCGAAAAATTAATCATTCTTTTTCTCATACTTCATTGATTGTTTTGTTTGTTTGCGAAGATACGAAAAGTCCTCAATATCTCAGACATTCAGTGATATGGTTTTGCTTCTGTCTACACACCTTTCATATGGAAAAGCTGATAAGCCTGTAATACTCGGCAAAAAAACTATAAATTTGCTATCGAGTTTAAAGCAAACCAATTGGAAGAAAAAACCAACTCAAAACAAGATAACATAAAAAAAGTAATTGTGATTTCAACCAGTCTGCGTGCTGGTTCCAACAGCGACATGCTGGCCGACAAGTTTATGGAAGGTGCCCTCCAGGCAGGCCACGAAGTAGAAAAAATCTCACTCATCGGAAAAGATATACGTTTTTGCCACGGATGCCTGGCTTGCCAGAAACTGGGCAAGTGTGTGATTCAGGACGACGTGGACGCTATCATGCAGAAAGTGCTGCACGCAGATGTCATCGTATGGGCTACCCCGATTTATTATTTCGAGATGAGCGGACAGATGAAGGTGCTTATCGACCGTATGAATGCATTGTATACTCTGGATTACCAGTTCCGCGACGTCTATATGCTGACCGTGGCAGCCGAAGAAGAGCCGGAGGTTCCTCAACGTGCCGAAGCGGGTCTCACGGGCTGGATTGACTGCTTCCCGAAGAGTCGCCTAGCTGGTACGCTTTTCTGCGGTGGAGTGGCTGACCCACGCGCCATCAGCGGACACAGCAAACTGAATGAAGCTTATGAGATGGGCCTTCACTGCTGATTAGATAACATCTTTAAAACGCCCACAATGAACGAAGAAATTACCCTGCGCGAAGTGGCCGACTACCTGGACCACGTCGGTATCCAGTTCATGGCTACCATCGGACTGGATGGCAAACCGAAGGTACGCCCCATGCAATACATGGTGCTGGAAGATGAGAAACTGTGGTTCTGCACCAACTCAAAGAAGGAGGTCTATGCCGAATTACAGGCCAACCCTACTATAGAACTTTGCGGATGCAAGCTGGAGAAAGATGAAATTCAGACTCCGTGGATTCGTTTCTCGGCTGAAGTGGTTTTCGAGGAACGTCAGGACATCCGCGATGCTATCATCGAGAAAAGCGCCATCGTCAATGCACTCTACAAAGACATGAGGCAGAATCCCATCTTCAAGGTATTCTATCTGAAACATATCGACGGCTGGCTGACTAACTTAGGTAACGTGAAGGGACTGGAACATAAGGCCGAATTTGCCAAGCCCGTGCATTTCCGGTTCTGAGCATCAGCCGTAACCGAAAACCGGTTCAATAACTCTTGTTCCGGAGCTCCAGTGTCACGTCCATGTAGCTACGCTTGCCTTCAATGTAGTCGGCATACAAAGTTTCCGCATCCTTACCTTTCAGGATGCGGCACTTGCCGCACGACTCGCAATCGTGCAGGCACTTCCAGGCTTCAATCACATACGCCCTGCGAGCTTCCTGGGTGGATTGTTCAATTGGAGGAGGTGTCATAATTATACTCAACATCAAGGACATACTATCGTTTCAGACAATACCTTCTTGCCATCGACAAAAGTTTCAACAAGAATTTTAGAAGGTCTCGATGAATTTCCTTCATAAATCAAACGTCTGGTTGATACTACGGTCTTATTTTCAGCAAAAGCTTTTTCTATAATATTTTCTTCTCGAACCTCCAACTTTCTCCAAGCTCCGTTCCGTTGCCATGAATTGTCCATTGGCACCAGATTTATGATTTCATTAATTCCTCCCTTATTATGCTGAAAAATATGCCCAGCATCATCCTTGTTCGTTCCACGTCCTTGCTTAAACCCCTGAACATAATTTCTTCTCACATCATCCAAATTTGTCTTAAGTGAAATACTCTGATTTGTATAGACTGCCTTTCCAAAAGTTGTCCTTTTTAGTTTATCTACCTCGAAAATGTATTTCCCGTCATCAATTATATATTTTTTATTCGGCAGAAGATAATCTAAAAAAAGATTAGGCGACTGATTCGCAGCCTCTTTCGTACAACCAGAATAGGCTCTTACGACATTACCCTTAATCATTATAGCCGTATTGCGAGCTTCTGGTCGAAGATTATATATGATTAATTCTCCCTGCTTTCCAACCTCACATACAAATTTGTTCCAATAAGGGTCTTGAAGTGGCCCTCCTTTTTTCATCATCTCTTTGACAATCACATCATATAGTTCAGGATTCTTATCTGCCAGATAGTTTAAAGCTTCTTTTCCTTCTTTTCGAAGCACAATTTTTACGTTTGCTCTTAAATTTGAGTCTGATACCGGTTTCAAAATATCGTTCTTAAACCTCTTTTCCTTTAAAGCGGTTTTGTAGCCCGACTTGTTCATCTTATTTCTTACCAAGCTTGACCGAGTATGAGCAAGTTTGGGTACAACTTTCATATTCCCATATTCAAAAAAAGATTTAATACCATCTTTTTTCATCTGCACCTCCATGCGTTCACGTATTTCTTTCTTAAACGCATGATTGATGGAAGCTTTCTCTACTGAATTACGACCGTAGGTCTTCACTTCTTTTTTGACTGTCCTTTTCACCGTTTTTTGGACAGTTCCTTTACCCACTTTCTTGATGACAGAGCCAACTTGAGCAGGAACAGGCAAACATTCAATAACACCCCATAAAATGATGAATATTGTTTTTAAAACAAGATGTGATTTCATAAAGCAAATAAAATAAGATTATACAAAACTTGGTTGCTATTTTCAATTCCATTCATCACCGCATGCTGAACAGCCTGAAAATATTGCTTTTTTATCTCATCATTAATTTCTTCTACGCAAACGGAAAGCAATTGCTCTTCCGGCTCAACCTCTTCATTTTCTATTTCTTGATACAAATCATATACGTCGTAACTTGTATTTCCTATTTCGTAAATAACCGAACCCACCCCACCCGTAAGTGCACCAATAACAACAGGAGCTGCATAATCCTTTATAAGTTCAGTTGTCATAGCCATTTTTTCTCCCTTAGTGAACTCGTTCACCTGGCCTAAAATATCACTAGATATATTTATAGATATATAGGGTATATCTATTCTTAATTTTTTATTGATTTTACGCCCCGTAACAGAATAAAGGTAGTCCTCCTGAAATTTACAAATGCTATCCAAATAGGCTTCTACGTATTTATTCATGCGTTCACTGTAAGACTGAACATGAACATATTTCTTCCACAACTCCTTAAAGTCTTTTCCATCCTTTCCGAAAAAGAATTCCAATTTTCGATAATTCAAAAAACCACCGGCATATTTGTCAATCACATTCTCCATATCGTCTGTCACCATTGAATTCAGTTCAATTTCCATCAAAGGCATGACTTCTTTCTCAAATACTTGTTTTTGCAAATGTGCATTATTTATAATCTCGGCATGAATGTCTTTTAAATACATTTTTCTAGCCTCATCAAAATACACTTCTGCAATTCCTGTCAAAGGAGTGTTTTTAAGAGCTGTATTAATATTCTTCAACTCATTATAACTACAATTCGTGACAGCAGGAAAAATAGAATCTCTGTAGAATGAGTCCAAAAAACTATATGCAAGCCTGTTTTTCGCATAAAAACTAGCTCCCTGTTCAGGAGACATCTCCAGAAATTTTTGCATGGCATTCTCTTTAGTAAATGGAACTTCAGACCTTCTGTTACCACAAGACGCAGCAAAGATTAAAACCAAAATTAAATAAAAAAGTTTTCTCATATTGACTTCAGGCATACTCAATCGGGTTATACTTATAAGGTTCTAAAATTGATAGTAGGTCAAATACCCGTCTATAAATTATAGGATTTACAAAAATAAGCGAAATATTCTATCTTTTTCCATTATAAAACTTTTCTGTTTTAAGATTACATCTAATTTTTCCCAAAGACACCTTTACATAGAGTTCTTCCATCCTCGCATCTTTTACGTCTCTCCTGCCAGAAATGTATGTTTTTACCTTGAAATCCATAGGTTTCTTACCTGAAAAATCTACGGTTCTAATTCGGAAAATAAAAAAGGCAGCAAACGCCTTGCTTATCAATTTCTTGTATTTCTTATTTATCTGGGAAGACTTCTCTCCCTCAAAATGTTTTTCTAAAATTCTGGTCAAAAGAGAAAAGATGAAAGAAGGGAAATGTGTATCTTGCATCACATTTAACAACGCACAAGACCATGAAACAAAAACCCCTACACTCCTGCCCCGAACTGATTGACTACATCAATGAAACGGGTTTCCTTCCCTTGTTAAGCATGGGTATTGCCGGATGGTCGGCCGAAGAAGTCACGGACGAAGACTGTCAGTACACCCGTTTGCCCGACGGCGGATGGGAATGGCCGCTTTGGGAATGGAAAGGTGCCATCCTGCAAGAAAGCGGTTGTGCATACGGTAAGTTCTTCAAAGACAAAGCCGCATTCATCAGTCGCAAGTGGTGGCCCGACTTCTGCAATTACCGGCGGAGTCTGTTTCCTTATCCGGAGGCGGGAAGTATTGAAGAAACCATCCTCGACGTACTAAGATGCGAAGGCAGCCTGATTACACGAGAGCTGCGTGCGGCATGCGGATTTACCGGACCAAAGATGCGGAGCCGCTTCGATGCCTATCTCACCCGACTGGAAATGGGCGGCTACATTGTGACGGAGGATTTTATCTACCCCCTCGACCGCCACGGACGGGAGTATGGCTGGGGCTGGTCACTGCTCACCACGCCCGAACGTCTCTTTGGACGGGAGGCCTGCCACCCCGACCGCAGTCCGCAGGAATCACACGAACGGATGCTCACCCAATTCCGGAAGATACTGCCGCATGAATCCGAAAAGACGTATGCAGCCCTGCTGAAATAAGTCTACAGGAACATCGTCAGCAACGGAATGCTCAGTACGGAAAGCAAGGTGGTGAGGAAGGTTCCTTCTGCCATGATGACCTCCCCTTTCTGATACTGAATACAGAACAGGGTGCCGTACGAAGCTACGGGCATGACCGCCAACACCACATTGATATTGGCAATGGACGAGCCGATGATGAGCAGCGCAGCAGGCACGGTGACATTTCCCAACAGGACAAACGGAGTACTGATGACACGGGGAGGTACCCATCCGGTCACGACAATCAGAATGGAGAGGTATGACGCAATCATGGCCGGACAGTAGAGAGTGCGCCAGTCAAAACGCATCTTTCCCTGACCGCCTGAAATAAACAGGGTACCGAATACAAAAATCAGCAACGTGCTGGGGAAATTAAGAAAAGTCGTGCAAAGATACAGATTTTTCTTTACTATTTCATGTTCACCATTAATCGGCTTTTCGTACATTTGCACCGCATTTTAAACGTATCAACTACACATCGTACACTAAGATTTTTTATCTCTACCAACACATGAAAAAACTAAGCAAAAATGCCATTATAGGCTATCCGGCAGGAATTATCACCGGTATTACCTACGGATTGAATCCCTTATTTGCGATGCCGCTGATGAAGAACGGTGCCGCCACAGAGTCCATACTTTTCTTCCGCTACGCTTTCGCAGTGCTGCTCTTAGGCCTGTTCCTGCTGTTCCGCAAACAGAGTTTCCGGGTTTCAGGAAAGCAAATCGGCGTATTGTTCATCCTCGGACTGCTTTACACCTCCAGCAGCATCTTTCTTTTCGATGCATACGAATACATCGCTTCCGGACTGGCTACTACGCTGGTATTCCTCTACCCCGTCCTCGTGGCCATTATCATGGTGTTCCTGAAAGTCGTTCCCTCGTGGCCGGTATGGCTTGCCATTGCCGCCACCTTCGGAGGTGTGCTCATCATGACACAAAGTGACGGTTCACAAACCATCAACCCCATCGGTGTACTGCTCTCCATCGCCTCGGCACTGGTGTATGCACTCTTCATCGTCATCATCAACCGCAGCAAGGCCATTGCCGGCATATCCAACTCCCTCCTCACCTTCTATGCACTCATGGTAGGAGCGATTGTCTTTATCGGAAAAATCCTCAGTTCCGACACTGCAATTACGGCTGGAATCACTACCGGAGCAGACTGGCTTAACCTTGTGGGACTTGCCCTGCTGCCAACCATCGTTTCTACGGCCACCCTCGCCATTGCCTCCCGTAACATCGGAGCCACCAAAGCCTCTGTACTCGGCGTATTCGAACCCATCACCGCCATCATTGTCGGCACACTGATGTTTGGCGAACCGCTGACCACCAACATCATTGTCGGCATTTCCATTGCCATGGTAGCCGTCACGTTCATGATTACCGTGACCAAGCGATAACGCATATAGAGCAAGTAAAGACATGAGAGACTTTGCCGCAATAGATTTTGAAACCGCCAACAACCAGCGCTCATCCGTATGCTCGGTGGGCGTGGTCGTGGTGCGCAACGGCGAGATAGCCGATACCTTTTATTCCCTCATCAATCCGGAACCGAATTATTACACATACTGGTGCTCACAGGTACACGGACTTACCCGTGAAGATACCGAAGACGCACCGGTTTTCCCCGCCGTATGGGCACAGATTGAGCCGTTGATAGAGGGACTGCCGCTCGTGGCACACAACCGTCCCTTCGATGAGAGCTGCCTGAAAGCCGTCTTCCGCGTCTATCAGATGGACTATCCCGACTATGAATTTTATGACACCCTGTGCGTGGCACGCAGAGTATTTCCGGAGCTCCCCAACCACCAGTTACACACCGTGGCCGCAGCCTGCGGATACCGCCTGGAAAACCATCACCACGCACTAGCCGATGCTGAAGCCTGCGCGTGGATAGCCAGAGAAATATTATAACACCACACTCATGCAAATCCTGCTCGCCATCGATTCCTTTAAAGGCTGCCTTTCTTCCGAAGAAGTGGAAGCCGCCTTCTCGCAGGCCCTCACCGCCCGCGGGGCAGAAGTCCGTTCCCTCCCCATGTCCGACGGAGGTGAAGGGATGCTTCCGGCCTTTATCACCGCCCTCCACGGGCAACTTCTCCAAGCGAAAGTACACGACCCGCTGATGCGTCCCGTCACCGCTTGCTACGGCATTGCTCCCGATGGAACCGCCGTCATTGAAACTGCGCAAGCCTGCGGACTGACGTACCTGTCTGCCGAGGAACGCAATCCGTTAGTGGCCACCACCTACGGCGTAGGCGAACTCGTGGCACACGCCGTACGGCACGGATGCCGGCGCTTCCTCATCGGACTGGGCGGAAGCGGTACGAGCGATGCCGGAAAAGGCATGCTTCAGGGCCTGACCGACTCCCTGACTCCCGGCGGCACGATAGAAGACGTATTGAAAGGTTCCCTGTCCGACTGCCACTTCATACTGGCCAGCGATGTACGTAATCCGCTCTACGGACCGGAAGGCACCGCTCACATCTTCGCCCCACAGAAAGGAGCCACTCCCGCGATGGTGGAAGAACTGGACCGACGCGCCCGTCAATTCGCCGAAGAATCTGCCCGACGCATGGGCAGAGACGCATCCTTCCAACCTGGTGCCGGAGCTGCCGGCGGACTGGGATACGCCTTCCTGCAATATCTTCAGGCTACCACCCAATCGGGTGCCGACCTCCTGCTCGACCTCTGCGAATTCGACACCCTCCTGACACATACCGACCTCGTCATTACCGGTGAAGGACATGCCGACCGTCAGACACTCATGGGCAAGCTTCCCGAGCGGGTGATGCGGCGGGCACAGGCACATCAGGTTCCCGTCTGGCTGGTAGCCGGAAAAGCCAGTGATACCGAATCCCTGCTGAATGCCGGATTCAGTCGGGTGGACAGCCTTACCCCCGACGGTATGCCCCTTGCAGAAGCCATCCGTCCGGAAGTCGCCCGGGAGAATATCCGCCGGTGGGTAGAAGCCGTATGGAACCAGCTGAAAAAGTAGTATCTTTATCCCCCCAATACACACCTAACCCGTAAAAACATGAAAGCTTATTCATTACTATATTTGTCGCTGTTTTCCTTTGTAACAATCTCTGCATGCAAGCCATCCCGTACAGCTCAGACGGAAAAAATGAAAGAAATGGAAAAGAAAGAGCTCAAAATGCTCGAGAATTCTCAGGCAAAATCAGAAGAGGAAGCCCTGGAAATTTCTTTCGGACCCTCCCATGAAGGCCTGGTCAACTGGGTACTTTCTGATACTGCCACCTTCTCCTACCCTTTCACCCGAAGTATCGAAAAGGAATACGTCACCATCGCCACTTCAGCCGACAAATGCCTGCGCATCTATTCATGGCGTAGAAAAGGACAACACCTTCCTCTTCTCAAAAGGCAGCTACCGCTATGTGGTGACCATGGGCGACAAAGCTACCCTAAAAGTACAGCACAACGGAAAAACCATCCTGCAACAAACGCAAGAAACGAAAGAGTTCTGATACGCCCGCTGCAGACTTTATAAAGCAAACAACCGAGGCCGGCGGCACAACCTGTTACAGTTGTCCGGCAAGGCCCCGTTGAAAGTATCTGATAATTGAAGAATTCTCATAACATAAATATCACGTTATGCTCACCAAATCCGCAGCCACCGTTCCGACGGCGTTCCCACACACATACAGACCACAAAATGAATGACCCATACAGCCGCTAAGATTATCATCAAGATACAAATTAAATTCTTTTTAGTGGTTGATTTCATTGTCTTTCCTCCTTTTCTGCAATCATACATTAAGCCATATTATCTCTTGCATTTAGTGAAAACACGCAACCTGAACTGATGCGGCGGAAGCATCTCATCCGGGTATATCCCCCATTTACCCTCCGCGTCGGGCGGCAGCTGTAAAAAACATTCGTGCACCACATCCATCGCCTCCGTCGTTTCCTTGTCGTCCGACCAGTCCGCATTTTCTATTGAGAACACAGCCATCGCCACCTCATCTGTAGACGAATACTTCGCCGGCAGCTTCTTCCACCAGTCCTTCACTTCCTTCCTCAGGAAATCCAGGTTACCGGCAAGCATAAAAAAGTCGACGTGTTTAGAAGGAGTCGGAAACCGAAGAAAAGTCCTGAAATCATTAAAGTCGAAGGTAATCATGCAACGACGAAGCACCATTCCCAAAAGCAAGTCCGTAAACTCGATTATCTTCCGGTTCGCTTCCTGATACACTTCCGTAAGTGTGGCATACCAGGAGTCATCATAATCCACTGTATAAAGAGCGTCTGCCATCGGTTCCAACGCTTTCAGCAAACCTAAAGCATTCTTCCGCTTTTCCGCTCCCTCCGACGAATGGGGAATCGTTACCACCAGAATGATTGCCTTGTTTCCCACCTCTCTGGCCTTCTGCAGGAAAAACCTGACGCACCCCTCTCCTGTTCCTCCACCAAGGCATACCACAAACACCGCCACAAGTCTGCCCCTTAATACACTCTCAACGGTCCTTACCGCTGCCCAGTCCTTCCTGTCCAATCAGGTATTTGCCACACAAGGACAACTCATCCATTTCCTTCCGATTCATGCCAAACGCATACAGTTGCACATCTGGCAGACAGCATTTCCGCATCTGGTCTACCACACGACCTGCTCCCCCGCCAATGCCCACTATAGATGCAAAACGTCCACTTCCCGGAATCAGCGCTCTGTAATCGAATAGCTTATCTAAATTCTCTTCCATACATTTTTTCTTTTAATGATTTTCATAATGTATGGCAAATATGCACCTGAAGATATGCCATATAGGGGGATATGAAGAAAAATTTTATCCGGCGCTCCGAATTATCTAATGGGTAACTTGTCCTGTTTTCAAGGTTTCTACCAAGTTAGGTTGGTTCTTCCATTCAGCGGGAGGAGCAATATGAAGATAACGATTGCACAAGTCCTATTGGTCTCCTAATAACAGATTCCGGAAGAAGCGCTCCAAATATATAGGTGTATAATCAATCCCTTTCTGTGCATTCTTGTAATTCGCCCTCACCAATGCATTACAGATTCGGTCTTAAATATTATTCCAAGGGAATAATAACATCACTATACCAACTTCAAATATACGCATTATTTCCGTATTAGATTTCTTTCAGCAAGAACAATATATTTCATTCCATGACAATTATAATCCGGACGCTCTACATGACATGCATTATATATCGCATTCAATAAAGCGGATACTCCCGACATCGGAGAAAGTACCCCACAAATTTTACCCAATATAATATTACCCAAATGAGATTCATTCATCCTTGCAGAAATCTCTTCCTTCTCTTGCCGTAACTGGTCCAGTTTTATAGAGAACAGTTCAGATTCAGGCAAGATTGTGGCATCCAAAGCTATTTCCTCGACATGGTTCCTGAATGTCCTTAAAAGTTCACGATGTGTTTCCTTAAAATGCCTGATTTTTCTAAGATCATACTCTCTAGGAACAGGTATTAATTCTTTCAAGATGCAATTTCTCCGGTTGTTCTGATGGCGAATTTCATATTCGGGGGTATGAATGTATGTGGTTGAAAATGAATATGACATCTGGTCTGTAGACAATCTATAATCCATAGTATTAGCCAACACAGAAGCCAAATAGTACATCAAATCATTGGCTGTATGAGGCTCTACATCATACCAACCATTCTTATCATATTTTGCTAAGCCTAATTCCTCTAAAAAACAATACAAAGAATGACTAAATTTACCTTCATGAAGTTTAGCCCCTTTCAGATTCCTCGTTCGATGAAAAAAGCCTTTTCTTTGTTCTAAGCATCTTCTATGCGAAGTAACATATTGCTGAAAAAACTTCTGAATTTGCTCCTGATGCCGTAAATTCATCATCGGATCAATAGGTGTAACCAATTCATTAACGAGAACTTCCCGCATAAAAGGCTCATAAGAGTTCGGTTCCATATTATATTTATATGGAACAATCGCCGCTACCTCATCATAATACAAAAAGGCACGAATAGCCCACTCTGTTCTCGGTATATTAATTTCAGGGTAATATAAAATATTCATGATTCAGAATCTATTTATGCGAATTTAGAGAATTATATGCAAATCCCCAAACTATTTACTCTCCGGCAGTGCAGGCGAAGAAAGCCCCTCGTTGGCATCGTAGCTCTGTTTTGACGGAATCACACCTCTTACCCCACCTTTCGGATTGGGCACATCGCCCTTGTAGCGCGGAATCAGGTGCATGTGTACATGAAAGACCGACTGCCCTGCCGCCTCGTTCACATTAATACCCACATTGTATCCGTCCGGATGGTATCGCTCGTCCACCTTCTGCTTCACGTACTGAAGCACCACATTCATGGCCTCCCGTTCGTGATTGGTCAGGTCGAAGTAAGAAGCCACATGCCGCTTGGGGATAATCAGTGCATGACCTGGCGATACCGGATAACCGTCATAGAACGCCACACAAGTAGCCGTCTCACAAATAATTTCCACTCTTCGCGACAGACGGCAGAAAGGACAAACCTCCCCTTCCTTCCGAGGCAACTTATTAAAATGCTGATACTGATAAAGCTCATAGCTCGAATTACGTTCCAAACTCTGGAAAGGCAGCCGCACATTACACTGATAGGTGTACTGGCGATGAATGGCATGCAACCTGAATCCTTCTTCCGTCAGGTCACGACGCACGGCAAAAAAGGCCGTTCCCGTAGGAGCAAGAAGGTTCGTGACATTCATCATCACTTCCGCCTGTGCGTATGGTTCCAGTACATTCAGCACATAGTTGCACAAAATGGTATCAAACTTCCCGTCTGGATACTCAGGACGATAATAATAGTCGTACCCCGTGATGTCATACCCCTGACGTTTCAACTCGTCTGTATCAAAGCCATACCCACAACCAAAGTCCAAAATACGTCCTTTCAGCAGATTATGTTGAAGCAGGTAACGGGTGGGTACAGAAAGACTCGTACGCTTGATGGCGGTGAGGTAAGGATGGTTTATCTTTTCAGGTTCCATAATATTTAGTATTTCCAGGTTTCAAATCCCATGTTCAAGGCTATTTGGTGTATTGGTCCGAAAGTACGCCTATACACCTCTAGAAACTCTTCCTCATTCATCAGGACAAACTCTTTCGGAGTATATCCTAAAGACAGAAAATCTTCCAAAATAGTTGGCTGATAATTCGCCTGTATAGAGACTTTCAAAGAATGATGCTGCAATTTAGCCAATTTAGGCAGATAAATATCCAAGTCCGGCAGATAATTACTTTTGGAAGAATTGATACTGCCATCAGCAGGTATCAGATTCCAAAGCAAATCATGAGAAACAAAACTCCAAGGAATAAAATGATCCAACTCATAATCGGAAGGATACAACTCATGACCTGTGTAAATGCAGCGTACAGGCCCTCCTATCTGTATAACCTTATTCCAATAACGATGCTGGTTTGCCAGAGAACTCCTGCTTTCCGGCCTGATTAGCTTACTGGAAATAGCCGGCACATTGGGATTCCTCGCTTGCAGAAACTGCATCAAGTTCCAATAAGTGAAATCCATCAGAATCTTGTAATGCGTATGCAGATATTCATCCCACACCGGATTAAGTTCAATATAAAAATCCGCTTTCTCTTTATAGATGGAATAAAGACATCCGTTTTCAAAACTTTGAGAACGCCACATAACTTCACGACTGTTATTTGTAGCATTTATCCAGGGATACAGAAAACAGTAAGGCACATACGTAGTAAGCTTACCCAGTCTACTCTTTACTTGCTTATCTTTCAGCCTTGCCTGAAGCTGTCCGATAACCTCCTCGCAACTCGCATCAATCGGTATCTGTGTCTCTTTCTGCAATTCGGTGACAATATCAAACAAAGAATCGTTTTTCCCAAATGACAGTCTGAAATAATGTATCGGATACCAGGCATTGGCCACCATACGAATCACTATATCCCAAACGTTTATATGTAAATTTTCCGTACGGGCATGTATCTGCAAGATGGACAAGAACCAGAAGAACTTATAAGTGGCCGAAGTGGTATCAAATATCCGACTAAGGCATCGGGTGGTAAGTGTTTGTGACTGCGGTATTTGCATAAAGATTCATTTTATTAAAAATACTAATTCTTTGTAGAAATTCGAATTTTTCCATCTTCACTTTTAGAATAAGATATAAACCCTTTACGACTAAGTGCTGATGCCAAAGAAGTGTTCCAATCATTTCCCGTCAAAGTTACACGGCTAAATGCTTTTGTTATTTCTTGATACTTTCCTCCCAATATCTGCAATAGTTCTTCTATTTTTGAAAAGTCATAATCAAAAGAATCGATCATTGATGCAACCAAACGTACTCTTTTCCCCTTATTATCAGCTCTTTGAAGTAGTTCTATTATTGTATTCTCCTTTAACGTTGACATATCAGATTTAGATAATATATCAAGTACAATATTGGCAAGCATCGGTGAATCCAAAAGAATATTCTCAGGAATGACAGACACCAGTTCCCTTTTTTGTTCCAACGTAAACTTATTCGAATTCAAAACTTTTTCAGCAACTTCCGCCTTTGTAAAATAAGAAGATTGCTTATTCTCAAAGAAAGCAAGATGATGGAACAATAAGTAATCTGCATAAGCATCTGTCTCTTTTAATAAAGCTGTATTTTTGTCACTAAAAGGAAGTTTTGAGTGAGATAGCAGAACCTTTAAACGTTCAGCTTCTAAGTTTTTCAAATACTCATCTCCGTCAAACTGTTTATCAAATGAATCGATTATTGACTTATATGCTTTTATCCCAAGTAGGTTCGTACCTAATAAATCTCTAAATAAAGTCTGATAATCCGCTTCACTTCCTATAAAATTACTCTTACCTAATCTCCAAGCATAATATTCAATATATTTTATGTACGTATCTTGATCCTTATGTTTACAATGATAATATACCACTACGTTGTTCCATGTAGGAGTTATCAAGAAAAGTTGATAAGCCAAGGTTATTAGCTCACCTGTTTTAATTCCTTCACTGCTAATCAATAAATTGATCTGCCTACATAAATAATTTTTTTTCTCTTCATGGCTTAATAAATCATTATTCAATAAAAACAAAATAGAATCCTGTGTCTCATCTTTACATTGAATGGAAAAACAGGGTAATGCTTTAACGATATTATTCCTGATAAAGTCAACGAAACAAGTGTACCCAGTTGCAACTATCCTACTTAAATTCAGCTTTTCGGATGTTATATTTTCCCTTTGTAATGAACTTGTGATAACACACAAATTATGAACGTTTATTTCATACGTACAATTATCGATTACACAACGTAGTAATTCACTATTCTTTTCATTTAACTGCTTAAAACATCCAGTAGCAACTAAATGCTTACAACGATTTAGACCAATACTTTCAACTCGCGCTGTAATAAAATCAAAGTGCTGATTCAGCCATTCCTGAGAATTATCTCCTAAGTTCTCACTATATTTTAACCATCCTTCTCTAAGCTGATTTTGTTCTTCAGCATTATGCCACAAATCAATTGCATTCCATGACTGTTCTTTATCCCAATCAACATAATGTTTAAATACTTTCGACTGCTCTTTTCCTAATGCATAATATTGGGCGAGAAAATCAAGAGGTGCATTTTCTGTTTCCAATCGATACATTATCAGATTAAAATTATCCTCATACCTACTGCTATGCTTGGCTAAAAAATCAAGTAAATCATTGTTTAATATAGCATTACTTTCAAACATATAAGAAAGAAGCTCTTTTACAAAGTTTTCTACTTTATCAATGTGATAAGAATATTCCAGTGGTATATCTCTTTTGATAGATAATAATAACTCCCTATCTGACCAAGAAAGCATACCCTCATAGAAAAATGAAATATAATCATAATACTCTTCATCAATGAAACCTCTCCGAATAAATACATCCATCATTGGAGAAAGTCCCAAACTATTGTAGAGCCCATCTACTCCTTGCTTATAGTCAGCTACTAACTTCCTTAATTTATATCTATGCACATTAAGTTTTTCTAAATTAAATTCTTCTCTCTTTTTCTTAAATTCTTCTTCTCCACTTTTTAACAATACCATTCTAGTTTTAAATTGCATTGCTTTATTTATTTCTTCTAAATTTACGTTTTTTGAAGCACTCACATTATTGTGATAATAATTTGTATATCTGTAATTAATACAAGATGTAGATATAAGCATATTAAAAAGCTGTTCATTTTCTGCAATAGCCTCTAAAGAATACTCAGAATCTTTAATCATGAACTTTCTTAAATCATCAGTGCAATAATTTTTAAGTTTATACAAATACAAAAGACGCAAATCGGCCTCCTTTAAATGTCTTACTCTTAAATATTCTTGATACTCTTTTTCTAGTTCTTTTTCTTTTAATTCAATCTCATTCAAGGCAAACTTCGCAAATAATGGTTTTGCCTTTATGCAGCTATAAACTTTTCCCTCTCGTCTGTGAAGCATTGCAAAGTCTTTAGGATGATAATTTTTATAAACTATCATAGCCAATAACTTTGTCAAATTTAGCTTTGGCCCTTTTTCTGTAAGCTTCTCTTTATACTGAGAAAATTCATTCACGATATTAGTCAATATACGCATATCTTGAATGAAAAATGCCATATCTGCTAAATCTCCATCTTTTATGACTCCATTCTCTACTCCAACTTTTTCAAGTGCTTCTTTAAGTTTACTTTTAGAGTTTGATGGGTTAATAACAGGTATAACCGTAGTTATGTAATCAAAGAATTTTGTACGCTCTTCATTTATGAACATATCATCTTTTACAGCATATACAAACACTACATTTCTGCCTACTATCTTAGATTCATTAATAAGCTGGTTCAACTCTCTAAGCTTAAGAAATATATCAGATGTTCCAAACCTGTCCAGATCTTCAATAATAACCACATTATATTTTGTAACCTGAAAAAAGTAAAGTATTTCATCAAGATGTTTATTAAAGATTGAATTTTCCTCCTCAATCTCAATATACATATCTTTTAAATTCAACTTATTCAGCTTTGAGTTACAATATGATTTCACAAAACTCTTGACACTCAAATAAATAATATACAGAATAAATGCGAAGCCAGATAGTTTCAGAAAGGGAAGAAATCTGCCAAGTCCGTATGAAATTAATAATGACCGGACATCTCCAAAATTAGGAAAGAATACCACAATTATAGCCAATATTAATCCAATGGCAAACCAAGCATAAGTTCTCAACCGATTTTCCTCAATATGGACAATTCTTCTAAACCGTGAGTTCTGGACAGTGGATGTTCGTTCGCGATAAATCAATTGCTGTAGGATACTGTATTCTATCCTTCTGTTTAATTTTTCAACTTGCTTCTCAGATTTATGGCAACTATACCCATTTGAAGATTTACTTTCATTACCTTTTGGCTGCCCAGAGTTTTCTTGAATACCCTCCTGAACCTCTTCCTCCCCATCACTTTCCTCCTCCTCCGAACGTAAAGTTGCCAAAGAAATAGGAAGGTATTCAAACTCCTTATATCTCTTACGCAATGTCTGAAGAACAGAACTCTTACCTGACCCAAAAAGTCCGGTAAGAGCAATGTTTTTTATTTCTCCCTTATCGAGAGCTTTATCAATAACTTCATGCAACTCTTCTACAGTTTTAAAAGCTGCATCTTTTTCAGTTAAATCCTTGGGTAATAATGGCTCCAGCATATAAATCCTCTTTTAAAAAATTGAAGCAGATGAAATCCGGGAAGGGATTATGCCACTCCACCATATCGTTGGCTCACGTAATTAAACACCGCATCACGATAATAAGTAATACTTTCATCCGGATAACTTTCAGGTAACTCCTGCCAGAGCAAATCCCGTATGGTTATCACGATGGTAGCTTTTGTTTCCTGCTTATCAAATGGATGATCCATTGTTTCGAGCATAGACTTAATTTTATTTAATAAGTCTTTGGCCACTTTCTTCAACTTCTGAATATCCTCCTTCGACAAATCTTTCTTCTCTAATATATCATACAATGAAAGCTGCTCATCATTTTCAAAACCTTCCCTGATATATCGTTTCTCTTCTTCTGACAACTTTTCAGTCAGACGCATCAAGTCTTCAAAAGTTTTCTCAATACTGGCCCGGTTTTGCTCTTTGTTATAATTGCTGATAATTTCCTGATATTTCTCATAGAAATTTATTCTCGAAGGATTGGCCGACAACATTTGGGCGATACGTTCCTGTAACACCTCCTGAATATCTTTCATCACCAGATTCTTGTCTCTTCTTCTGCCAAACTCTCTTCTCAACAAATCAAAATCAATCTTACTAATATCGAAACGGCGATTGGAATCAATTTCCTCCAATTCATTTATAGTTTCCACTTCCAAATGCTCATCTACGATTCCATTGATAACCACACTAAGGTCTGTTATATCCGCATGCTTACGCTTCTTCTGCAATGCTTTATAAATAGCCTCTAACGCATCTTTTTGTTGCTTCATCTCCGACGTAATATCATCGCGGTCTAGGAATTTCCACAATTTGAGCAAAGTAGTGAGATAAGTGTTATAACTCTTTCTTATTTCAACCGTTTCGCACATGGCATTTGCCGCATCTCTCAGCAACGACAATTTTACAAAAGAATCCGCCTGAATCAAGTCCTTCAATTCAAAGCCATGTTCTTTAAGAAATGCTACAGCACTGGAAATAGTCTCTATCACACGGTTGATAAGCTCCTTTTTGTCTATCGTAGGGTCTTTGCCCTCTTCTCCCTCTTCCGGGCTTGCCGTATAATCTGCCAAAGCCTGCCTGAGTGCTTTTACAATGCCCATATAATCAATAATAAGGCCGTTTTCCTTTCCCTCGGCCACCCGGTTTGCCCGGGCTATCGTCTGCATCAATGTATGGGCCTTCATAGGCTTATCTATATACAGGCATGACAAGGATTTCACATCAAACCCTGTCAACCACATCGCACACACAAATACCACTCGTAGCGGATTATCTGTATCTTTAAAATCCTCATCAAGTTTACAGTCCTCCATCTTCTTACGATGCGTCAATATATCAAGTCCCCACTTCTGGAATGTCTGTATTTCATTCTGTTCTTGTGAAACGACCACAGTCATTTCCGTTTTTTGCATCCATTCCAGTTTTCGTTTCTGTTCCTGAACTTCCTGCTGATAAGGACTGGCAGCAATCTGCTTTTTCAATGTTTCAATCTCTTTCTGCCAATATTCCTGTACGTAATCATACATGCGCACACAAGTTATCTTGTTGTAACACACAACCATGGCCTTTCCAGATGTCCACAGGTCACTATAATGACGCACAAAATCCTGCGCTACAATTCTCAGGCGTTTCGGAGCCGTCAGTAAATGTACCTCTTTAGCAAATTCACGTTCCAACTTAGCCAATTGCGAGGCATCCATTTCTCCAGCCTGCTCCAATGCCGCAGCAATCTCCGCGTTTATTTCCGGATTCTTTAAATCCTTCAATTTTTCTCCCCGGTTCTCATAATACAACGGAACAGTCGCCCTATCATCTACTGCCCGCTTGAAATCATATATGCTGACATATCCTCCAAACGTACGGGCTGTAATATTGTCATCCCGCAAAAGAGGTGTACCCGTAAATCCAATTCGGCTGGCAGTAGGGAGTAAGTGTACCAGATTATCAGCAAACAATCCATTTTGTGTGCGATGCGCCTCGTCACTCATTACAATAATATCATGATCCGGATAAATCGGTGTCGCTTTAGGATCATTGAATTTCTGAATCAAAGAGAAAATAAAAGAAGGATTACCCCCTAATCTTTTTATCAAATCTTTGCCACTTTTCGCAATAAATTCTTCTGTTTTCGTTTTACCCAGCGCCCCACAGTTTTCAAATGTATCACTAATCTGTTTGTTCAACTCCTCACGGTCAGTCAAAACAACAATAGTGGGAGAACCCTCAAATTTCCGCCTGATTTTACGGGCCATAAACAGCATCGAATAGCTCTTTCCACTGCCTTGCGTATGCCAGAATACTCCTAACTTTCCATTCACATATTCCCGACGACGATACATATCTACGGCCAAGTTCACTCCCAAATACTGGTGGTTACGCGCCATAATCTTCACCGTTCTCCCGTCTGAATGGTCATAAAGAATAAAGTTTTCCAGTAAATCAATAAAATTCTCTTTCTCGCAGATACCACGTAACATAGTGGGCAATTCGATATTTCCCTTGTCCATTTCCGTCAAGCGTTTCCACTCGTGGAAGAACTCCCATTTGGAATCTATCGTACCTACACGTGCCTCCAGCCCATTACTGAAAATAATAAAAGCATTGTGATAGAAGAGTTGTGGAATCGTATCCAGATAATCCCGGTAATTTTGACTGAACGCATCTTCCACTTCCACATTGTGATTTTTCAGTTCCATGAACAGCAAAGGAATACCGTTCACAAATCCTACAATATCAGCTCTACGACGATACAGTGAACCATACACTTTCAGTTCTCTGACACAAAGAAAATCATTATCGGCACCCTTCTCAAAATTTATAATTCTTGCCTTTACTTCTTTCGTTTCTCCGTTAGGCGATACTCGGGTCACAGGCACCCCGTCACGGATATACTGATACTTCTGCTCATTAATCTGCATAAGTGTCTGGCTGCTCATGTGTTCTGTCATCCGTTCTACCGCCTCAGCCATCTGCTTGTCATTAATCCACGGATTCAATTTTTTCAAGGCCTTGCGGAAGCGTTGCACCAAAAATACTTCATGATAACTTTTCCGTCCCAAAGTGCCATTGTCTCCCAACACTTCTTTATCATAAGCATACACAGGAGTCCAGCCAAGTTCTTTTTCCAAAAATTCAGCTGTACTTTTCTGTATGAGTTTATCTTCGCCGTAGTCCGTTGACATAATTACATTATTTCGTTATATAACAGTAGGTAAAGGTATCTCTATCTTATAAAAATGAGATAATCCCTTTACCCTCTTATTGCAAATATCTATTAATCTATTTCCCTTGAAAGGATTAAAAATACCATTACCTTCAGTTGGATAAACAATTATACAGGGTACTGATGGAATGAAAGAATCTTCTCCTATATTTTTATATCCTAATTTTCTTAATACAAACAAATCCCTACTATAACCACTTAACTGCCGAACGACATTTGTGTCCAATGTTTCATCTTCATACTTCGGTATATATTTGGTATCAAGTATAGCTTTAAAATTTTCTGAAATATACAAAAAATCAGGATATCCTGTTATACCCTTATACTGATATGCTATTTTATTTCCATATGCCTCATAAAGCAAACCATATACATAGTGTTCATATAGTAAAGACATATCAATCACAAATGGGGGAACCGTTCCTTCCGTATTGTCTGCTTTAGCTATGCTATAGTCAAAATGGCGCAATATGATTTTTGCCAGTCGTATAGCTTCTTGATAATCATTAAAAAGCTTATGCCCCTTTATTTGATTAACTTCCCGAATCTCCACATCACAGGAAACATTTTCAAATAATGCTAGATTTCTATTTAACACTTGACATATCGCATCATATAAATTACAAGAGTACAGCAAATGTTTTGAAAACAATAAAGCTTTTTTAATCAAACGATTTTCTGGTATATCAATAGAATACTCATCATAATCACAATATATTCTGTCATAACGTTTCCCTAAAATATTTTTTCTCTCATTCTTTAGAAGCGAAATATGACCTTTTACCTTTTTCAAGTTCTCACTATAATGCACATAACCCCTCTTCAAACTTTTTATTCTATCTACCACACTAAGAAAGTGAACCACAATCAGCAGACTAAGTATGCTTCTAAATGCAGGAACTTTAATTACAGGTTTGTCATAATCAATGGAATATATCTTAGAAAAGGATTTCAATTCAAGATTTGACGAAAAACAAGTCATAAACATCTTAAGGAAGTCTATACTTTCCATTTTTCGCTTTGTAGTCACAACAATAGACTCCTTTTCATCTAGCCATTCTGCTCCAATTTTGTAGGACGCATAATATCCCCACATACTACTTTCTGTAGGCTTACACCATTGAATCAATTGAAGATCATTATATCTTTCATCATATTCAAATGGAAACTGCTCATGTTCTTGCTTTTGAATCATGATTCTGCTGTTGTTTCTTTTTCAATAATCGTCAAGTTCTCCCATGCCTGGAAAGCTTTTTTCTTCTCATCTGCTTTTACATTTAATATCCCGTCATTTATATATTCATTCACGAGAGGTGTTACTTCATACTTCATTTTATATAAAAGCTCTTGCTCTGTTGCTGCCATAAAAAAGCTATGTCCTACCATCAAATCATCAATATCAAGCTCGATACTTAAATGCTGAGGATTTTCAATCAATGCTTTTATATCATTGAACAATGCTACAGCAATAGACTTTAAATTTAGATTTTGAATACCATCATAATATTTCTCTATAACCTCTACATTCGATTTCAGTGTAACAAATGCAAATCTTCTCCGTAATGCATAATCAAGACTTCCAGTACTTCGGTCTGTCGTATTCATCGTTCCAATGATATACAAATTCGATGGTACACCAAAAAGGGTCTTTGAATATGGTAATGTAACTTTTATGGGATGGTTACCATTATCCCGCTTATCATACTCTAACAATGTTATTAATTCACCAAAAATTTTAGATATATTTCCCCGATTTATCTCGTCAAGAATAAGTACTACCGGTTTATTTACTTTAGCTTTATATTCTTTCTTTACAGCTTCAATAAACGCCTGAGCATATTGTTGCCAGTTATTTTCACTTCCTTTCCCCGTAGCCTGAAGTTTTACTTTCTCTATATTCAATGGAGAAGGTGTATAATCTTCTTTTTTCTTACTAGTAGATTTTATACTTCGAACACTGATTGTAGTATTCCCTTCATTCCACCAAACATAAAGCGAAGAGTTACCCGTAATGGTAGGAATCTCTTTTCTATTATCAAAACCTTTTATTGTTTGCAGATAATCATCTATACACTCTATTATATCTTTTGTCTCATCTGTTTGTACAGCCATACACGCACGTTTAAATATTCCATCTTCTGGCTCATAAGTAACTCCTATACTTTGTCCAGTACTATCTGTTTGTACATGAGGCTTCAGTCCTTCAACAAAATCTTCATAATCAAGAGACTGATGAAAGGTTGTGAAAAATATCTGATCATCTTGCAATGATTCATATCGTTTCATCACTTGTGTATGGTCTGTTAAATCTATATCTGTAATTCCTAATATAGATAAAGCAATAGCAGCTGTATTATAAGTTTTTCCTGTACCAGGGGCACCTTGCAATATTATATTATGCTTGTACTTCAATAATTGAACTGCTTGAGTCACAAATGTATTTTGTTTCTCATACTGTTCTTTTAATTCTTTCATCTTTTCTAATCCTTTCTTTGAACTAATTCCGAAAATAGACATTCTCAATATTCCTACCGTTACATCATTCTGAATACCAGAAGTAGAAACATGAGATTGACTAAGATAATAATGCCACCCATCAACCATAATACGTTGTCCCCAGTTCGTGCAATCGCCCTCTAAATCTTCATAAAAGACTTTACTATCTGTAAAGCGAACAATTCCAGAATAATAATCATGCTGGTTTCTTTCTACTACATTTTTAATGGATGATATTTGATTTGACTGAAAAGGACAATCCACAACAGTTCCATAAGCATAAATCTCATTGTAATATGTCAACAATAAAATATCACCTCTTTTAACCTGAGATACTATATTTAATAATCCAGAAACAGCTTGTGATTTTTGAATACCATATCTTTGCTGTGTCATCCAAATATGTTTTTCTATCGCTTCACTCCAGTGTTCATCATCAGATAATCTTACAATCCAATATTGCGGTTCATTTACATCTACACGACCTAAAATTTCTTCAATTGCCATATTCTTAGGAATCCAAAAGCTTTTATCTTTCATATACTTCACGTCATATTTTATCATTTGACTTCGAAATATTTTATTAAAATCTTCATTTTTTTTAGCCTCATAATAAAAGTTTTTGAGCTTATCATCTGTTTTACCACCATTCCCATGGCTCATTTCATATTTATCCTTAGAATTGTCTCTATAACCTACAAAACGACTTGGAGAAAAATATATATGATTTTCAATTACCTCAACCACATAATTTCTCCCTCTTGTCATTATATCTTTCGCCCATTCCTTATACTCATCTCCATACTTTCCCTCTAAATAAGAATATAAGGTCTGTATATTTTTTATGATATCTTCCCTATTCTCTATATAATCTGTTCTTTCCATTTCCATAATCAATATACTTTTATTTCTCCACTCATCAGTTTGTAAAGCATGCGATCGCGAGCTTCAACCAAGAAACGTACTTGATTTAAAAGTTTTTGCCGATAAAAAAATAAATCATTGAGTGGTCTATACAAATGAAAATCTTTTGGCATAATTAATTCTATTGAATCAATATGTTTTTTCCCCAGATGAGCTACAGTAGCACCAACTAATGTTTGCTCAAAAACTTTAATAGGACCTTTTATTGCTTGAAAAATAAATCCTTTCAGAATCTCATTTTTAGGTCTAAACAAACAAGTACGTTGCACAAGATAAGCATCACTACCACTCCATGTATTAATATGAAAAATACCATCCATCCCGACCAAAATATCTCCATTCTTGACAATGTAATCATTTGAAGCTTCTTCTGTCGTATAATCATTTGTGTAACCATCAGGAATATTCCTTATTCTCGCTATAGGGATTCCTACTTTATCACTATTAAATAGTTTTCCGTCAAAGGCATATCCATATTGAATATCTGCTAACTCAGTTATGTTGTTCTTCTCCCATCCTTCCGGCAGTCCATCCACAATCTTCGTATTTTCATATCCTGGGAAACGTAAATCCACAAACCATTCTTTATAAAGACGCTGTGCAGCTTCTTCCAATAACTTAATCTGTTTTTGGTAGTTTTCTATCAAGGAATCGTAACGAAAGAGAATCTCAGCTATGCGACATTGAATAAAATATTCTGGAATATTTAATTCATAATTACCTAAACGATTTTGGCTAAGATTTTGAATATTAGCTCCTATAGCCGAACCTGCGATACTCTTTCTAAATAATGGAGCTTTAAAATGATATGTAAAGAAATAAGGATTATAAGTGTTCTTATCATTAATTCGTAACCTTATACAAAATCCTGAGAAAGTTGACAAAATATTTTTATCAATAAGCATACAACGTCCAACCAAATCCCTATTCCCATTTGAACGAACAAATAAGATATCACCTGGTTGTAAATAATCTTCGCTTCTAACAATCTCTTCTTTCACTTCTTGTAAAGTCGAGAAATCAGGGGAAAACCGATCTTTAAAATCTGAAACTCCAATAATTTTTATTCCAGAAGCATATGCGGATTTATTAAAATTAATACCATTATCTAGAATTGCAATATCTTTAATTTTCACTTTCTTCCATACACTCATACCTTTCCCTCCTTTCTACTCTCTGAAGTTACCACTTCCCAATGTCCTGTTTTATTACTACCCACACGCACAATCATCCCAGCTTTTCTTAACTCACCTAAACGGCGTTTGACTGTTGCTTCAGATACACCCAATAATGCTCCATATTCAGCATAATTCAGGTTGTTATTCTCTTGAATAGCCCGATACAAACGTGCCGTTATCGGGTCAACCGAATTTTCTTTTATCGGGTCAGAAATCATATTTATCAGGTCAGTTGTAGGTCTTATCAGGTCAGCATTCTGCGATTTCTTGTAGGCTTCTATCTCTTTACGGATATTCCGGATATGTTCGTCGAACATAAACTCATAGAAAGGAAGCAGCGTTTCCTGCTCACGTGAATCAATGAGCGACTGAATATATTCCGCCTTATCTTCTTTCACTACTTTCGAAGGAACCAAGCCAAATTCATATTGCAAATGATTCATGACCAATCTCGACATACGTCCGTTACCATCTACCCACGGGTGAATGGTGACAAGCTGAAAATGCGCATCAAAACTGGCTTTATACTTTGCAATGACATCATCCGTATTCAAAAGTTCTGCTCTTTGTTGGTTCAGGTACTGACACAACTCTTTTAACTTATCAGGCACTTTGCGAAAGTTCATATAAGAACTTCCCCCTACGCCCGCTGTGACACCAAGTAAACGAAGGTCTCCTTTAGATGAATCAAAGCAGCCACTTGCTGTGTGGTATTCGCCACCCGTGTTTTTCATGACCAAAGCCGAAAGCCCTTTCAGCATCTCAACAGAAAATTCCGTATGCGCTTTGGCTTGTTTCATGGACTGTTCGTATGCCGCCTTCAAGTCCAGGTTCATCATCTGTTCCTGAATGCTGCGGCCTTTTGCCGTAATGCCTTCATCAAAAAGTAGCTGATTCTCTATCTCCGTAACCGTGCTACCTTCAATAGCTGTAGAATGGGTAATAAGAGAATAGAGATAGAATTTGTTATAATCTATCTGCTCGGCAATCCCTAATGCTTTGTATTCATCCAGCAGGGAAAGCAAGGTTTTTGTCTTGTCATCCAGGGTCATTTCAGTGTCTCCCAATCCTTTAGAATTGCATCCATTAATGCATTAGCTTCCTTGTTCAATTTTGCCAATTCTGCATGAATCTCATTCATACGCTCGTGAAAATCCACTCCATCGTCTTCCACCTCTGCCACACCTACGTATGCACCGGGAGTAAGCGAATAGTTCTTCTCTGCTATTTCATCAAGTGTAGCAATCTTGCAAAGTCCTGCAATATCGTGATACTCACCTTTACCAAACTTTTCCGTCAACCAGTTATATTCACCGATTACTATCAGAATACTTTCAAGTACTTTACAAAATTCGTCACCAGCCAGACGCATGGGTTTCACTTCACGCTTTTTCAACTTTTCTTCAGCGGACTTCACACAAGCCTTGGTCTGTTCTATCTGTTCATTGAGCTTTTTGCTCAATGCATCGTAATTCTCCCAGGAGCCTTCGAGCCAGGTAAGTGAACGCTTAAACTGAGCTTCCGTTTCTGCATCCAATAATTCTGTAAACGGTTTGGCTTGCTCCATCATCTCACTTACAGCTTCCTGTATGGCACTGTTATATTTTTCTATCAGCACTTGGTATTTCTCTGTTTCTCCACGATAGAGATGTACGATGACCTGAAGATTGCACAACTGCCATTCAGTCCATTCGTTAAGTGTACGGTCTACTACCGTATAATATTTACGGGCATCAATAAACAATACCTTATCCTGATTTTCCTCTCGTTTGGCTTTATCAAAGAACCACAACGAGCAAGGCAAAGAAAGCGTATAGAAAAAGTTGTTTCCTACACTGACCATGACATCCACATGCCCGGTTTTTACCAGTTTTTCTCTGATGTCACGGTCTTTATTCGAGCTGTCGGTTGCCGAACTGGCCATTACAAAGCCCGCACGTCCGTGGTCATTGAGATAGGCATAGAAATAGTTAATCCAAAGATAATTGGCGTTACCCACTTCTTTATTTTTGGTGTTTACACCAGGTAAGCCAAATGGGAGTCGCCCAGCACTTGAAGCCGACTCAGCCTTAACTTTATCGACATTGAAAGGAGGATTGGCAATCACATAGTCACACTTCCCGACCAAATTGAACGCATCGTGATAGAATGAATTGGCTTCATCTCCAGAAACAATGCGGCCATTAAGCCCATGCACCGCCATATTCATCAAACAAAGTTGAGCATTGTACTCCACTTTTTCCTGTCCATAGAATGTCATTTGTGTGTTGGCATTTATACCCGCTGCATTTACAAAATCGCCGGTCTGCACAAACATACCTCCCGAGCCACAAGCCGGGTCAAGCATTACGCCCTGCTCCGGCTCCAGCACATTTACCAACATTTTCACCAAGGACTTTGGCGTAAAGAAAACGCCATCATCGCTGGCTACCGCCTTGGCAAACTTGGAAAGGAAGTATTCATAGATGCGTCCAATAATATCGCCCCCTATTTCATCGATGGTCTTGTTATTGAAAATTCGAAGTAATTCGCGCAACAAGTCATCCGAAAACATGGTGTACGACTTTGGCAGGACACCCGTCAGTTGTTCACTCTGCTCTTCCAACAACTGCATGGCATTATTGACTGCCTCACCTAAAGAATTAAGAGGCTGTCCTTCCTTATTCTCCAAACCGACGGATGCAATATCTTCGGGCAGATTAACAAGGAAATCAAACTGGGCTTCACGCGGAAGATAAAGCGCACTTTTTGCCGCAAAATCGCTTTGTTCTACCGGCATTACGCGCCCTCCTCGCGAGGGGCGATTTTTCAGAATTTCAGCTTCCACCAGTTTATAACGGCTATAAGCATAGCGTAAAAACAACAATGCCAGCACTGGCATGCAATATTGACTGCTTGTCAGTTTACTACCTTGCCGTAATAAATCAGCTGATTCCCACAGTTCTCCTTCCAGTTTTCTTATATTAATCATATCCTTTGTCTAATTATTTCAATACAAAGATAACGATTATTTTTATTTCTCCCCCGCCAAATACACCGGCTGATACTTCGTCCCCGCATTCTTCAACACCCCTTCCTTCATCAGCTCCCGAATCACCCGTGTAGACTTCGATGAATTAAACCCAGTGAGCCGTTCAAAATCGCGGCGTTGCAGGAAAGAATGCGTCTTGAAATACTCTGCTAATTTCTGTTTCACCTCTTCCTCATCCAGCTTAGTAGAATGATGCGCCTCGTCTACCTTGCGCTCCAGATACACACTCTGAAAGCGGTCAATCAAATCCTTGTCGGGAGTGAACTTGATGCTTCTCACCTGTACATCGTCATCCTTAATATACTTCGGATTAATGTCCGGCGCACACTTCAGGCTCAGACTGAAATAGCCGATTCCTTCCAAATGCACCGCATATCCGTTGCTCAGGTTCTCATAAAGTTCATCGTTCAGGGCCGTGATGACAGCTGCCACATCGGCTGGAGAGACGGTACATTTCCTGCGTATCGCTTCACGGATTTCACGGGTGGTCACCACGTCTTTGGTAATCACTTTTGAGGTCAAATTTTATAGCCATAATCGTTTTAGTTATATTGTCATTATACTTTTTTCAAAAACGCTTATACAAAAATACCTCGACACGTAGCTGTCAAGGTCGCGACACGAACGTGACGAGACATCAGCACGAACGTGTCAAGACCTCGTCACGTACGTGTCGAGGTAAATTTAACTCAATTTTTAGAAAAATGCAAGAAGGTGCCTAACTATATTAAAAAATAAATACATAAGCTTTCGTTTTTAAGCCGGACAACATATTGCGACAAATAAATTATCATTACCTTTACAAAAAGATAAGAATAAAACAATCATGGACGTCCTCTCCAAAGACCAGCGGCACAAAAATATGGCTGCCATTCATTCGGCTAACACCAAGCCGGAAATGATAGTCAGGAAGTATCTGTTTGCCCACGGATTCAGATACCGCCTGAACCATCCGCGTCTGCCGGGACGTCCGGACATTGTGCTGAGGAAATACCGCACCTGCATCTTTATCAACGGCTGTTTCTGGCATGGTCATGAGGGTTGCAAATATTACGTCATTCCCAAATCGAACACGGAGTTCTGGACACGAAAAATCACACGCAACATCGAGCGTGACAAGCGGGTACAGCAGGAACTGGCACGAATGGGGTGGCACTGCATGACGATATGGGAATGTGAACTGAAACCCAAGAAACGAGAACAGACGCTCCTGGCACTGGAATATACGCTCAACCATATTTACCTGAAAGACCACACCGTGAGCTATTCCTTTGACGAAGAAGAGAAGCCGCTTATGGCTGCGGAAGAATCAGAAGATACTTATCATACCCCGAACAATAAATAAACCTCACAATATGAACTCATTCATACCCATCTTTTCAGCCTTCTTCATCCTGCTCGGATTCCTCGTCTGGAGATTCCCCAAGCTCATTGCAGGATACAATACCATGACGCCCGAGCAACAGAAAAAAGTCGATGTCAAAGGGCTCAAAGCCTTCATGTGCCGTGTGTTCTGCGCAATCGGCGTACTAGTCTTCGTGAGCTACCTGCTCCTGCGGCTGTTCATGGACGAAGCGTCGGCCATCAACATCAGCTCCATAGTAGTACCCATAATAGGGGTAATCTATCTGCTGGCCGGTGGCCAACGGTACGATTACAACTAACGGGATGCCTGGGCGATAATCTCCTTTACTTCGCAGCACTCTCCTTCCCGACGGATGCACCAGAACGGGACGGACTTGGCGTCGGTAAACTCTTTCATCCGCCAGGCTGATTCGAAACCGCTGGCTACGAAATGCATGGGCACGAACAGACCGGTACGGAACACGTCGAGGAACTGACGGGCTCCGCGGGTGTAGCCGTTGCCGATGCGCCCGTCTACGGGAAACATCACCACGTCAAAACGGTCGGTGAGCTTGCGGATGTCTTTCAGCTCGCCCAGGAAACGCTTTTCTTCCTTGGCAGGGTCGATGTCGATGCCGAAGTCAGGGCTGTAGACCAGTCCCCCGTGATAGTCGTCGGTCAGGAAGCGGGCGTACCAGTTGTTCAGGTCGCCGGCATGGAAGATGCGCTTGCCGTCGGTCTCTATCACCCACGACACGCCGCTGTCGTTGCTTCCGGTGGCCGTCACGCGGAGGAGTTCGTCTTCCCACGTGGCACCTTTCCCCAGCCAGGCGTCGGCTTCTTCCTTCTGCGCCCGACGGTGTTTCAGGATGTCTTTCGAAAGGATGTAGCGCACGTTCGCTTTCCGGGTCCGCCAGGAGAAGATGTCGCGGTTGAAATGGTCTTCATGGAAATGGCTGGAGAAGACGTACAGGGGCTTGGGCGACTGCAACAGACGGGGCATCACGTCGGCAGGGTCCATCCAGTAGTCAAACACGAGGATGCAGCGGTCGGTCTCGAGGGCAAAACCGCTGTGGAAGATATAGGTGAGTTGCATAGGCTGCTTGAATAGTTTGTGCAAAGATAGCGTTTTTGGCGGAAAGCGTGATATTACTTACAAAGGCAGAAAAAGATACGTCCAAAATATTCGTATCTTTGCACCAAACAATTTGCCGCATGAAAAGTACAAAACAAGACATAAAACGCATGCAGTGGGAAAACGACCCGCTTTACCGACTGATAAGAACCATCAAGAATGTGATGGACCGATACTACCTCGACCCTCTCATCGGACTGTTTTTTCCAACGGCAGGCGACATTTTCTCTTCGGCCATGACACTGCCCTTTCTCACGGTGTCGCTGTTCAAAATCAAGTCCATTCCCCTCACCCTGGCCATCCTCTACAACATGTTGGTGGACATGATGCTGGGTATCATTCCGCTCTGGATTGGCGACCTGCTGGATATTTTCAGCCGTTCGTACGCGAAAAACTACCGGTTGATTGTGGGTTTCGTGGAAGGTGACAAGGAGGTGATTCAGGAAGTGAACCGCAAGGCCGTACTGACAGCCGCAGGCATCCTGGTGCTGTGCGTAATTATCTACTGGGTGGCCAGACTGGCGGTCTACCTGACCACGGTACTGTGGGGATGGATAAGCGGACTGTTTTAAGTATCCCGGAAAATACGTACCTTTACGCCAAAATCATTCATAATGGGAAAAAAAGAATACATGCAGGCCAACAAGGACTGGCTGGCCGAAAAGGCAAAGGAAGAGGGAGTGATGCCGCTCCCGAAGGGTATTTATTACAAGGTGCTGGCATCGGGCAAGAACGACGGCAAGCATCCCACACCGCGGAGTATCGTCACCGCGCACTACACGGGATGGACTATCAACGGCAAGAAGTTTGACAGCAGCCGCAGCGGTGCACCCGTAGCCTTCCGCCTGAGCGACCTGATTGAGGGATGGATTATCGCCATGCAGCAGATGTGTGTGGGCGACAAATGGGAGGTGTACATCCCGTCGGAAATGGGATACGGCAAGTTCTCGCAGCCCGGCATTCCCGGCGGCTCCACCCTGATTTTTGAGATTGAATTGTTTGGAATAGCCTGAGTGCAGGCTATTCCGAATTATCTTTATCTTACAGCGCAGCCTTCAGAATGGAAAGGATGTCCTGTTCGTTCAGCGGAGCAAACGTGCCCGGTGCGTCCAGTCCTTCATTCACGGCAATGTGGTGTGCCATTTCTTCCAGACGGGAATCGTCGATGCCTACCTCGCGCAGGGTCATCGGCATGCCCAGACTCTTGAAGAATTGTGCGGTACGTGCGATGGAAACACACCTTTGCGTTTCAGTGAGAACGCAAGTGCATTTCATACAAAACGTCCTTGCGTTTGGATTGAAACGCAAGGACGTTTTACTGAAAACTCCTTTACGTTTTATTTCAAGCGTAAAGGAGTTTTTTTTCGGAGTATAAACTCCGTATTTTTCAATGGTTCTCACCACATCGTAACTCCCAGAAAGCTACGGCCGAAGCAGCTGCCACATTGAGCGAATCTACCCCGTGTGCCATGGGAATACGTACCACATAGTCCGCTCCCTCGATGGCTGCTTCCGGCAGTCCGTCGCCTTCGGTACCCATCACCAGGGCCAGCCGCGGTTCCTCCTTCAGCGGCGGATAATCCAATGGTACGGAACGGTCGGTCAGCGCCATGGCTGCCGTACGGAAGCCTAGTTCCTTCAACCGCTCCAGCGGACGGTCTACCCACGTCCAGGGCACCAGAAACACCGACCCCATCGACACCCGCACTGCCCGACGGTTCAGCGGGTCGCACGAATCCGTGGTAAGCAATACGGCATCGATACCCAGTGCGGCTGCCGAACGGAAGATGGCCCCGATATTGGTGGTATCCACCACCCCATGAATGACCACTACCCTGCTTGCCCCACGGCATACTTCCTCCACCGGACGCGGAGCCGGACGCCGCATGGCACACAGCACACCCCGCGTCAGCGTATAACCGGTGAGCCGGGCCAGCAGTTCCCGGTCGCCCGTATAAATTGGCAGATGCGCCATGCGCTGCACAATGTCCGCTGCATCACCCGTAAGGTGCTTCCGCTCACAGAGCAAGGACACGGGTTCATAGCCGGCCTCCAGCGCCACCCGAATCACTTTCGGGCTTTCGGCGATAAAGATGCCCCGCTGCGGGTCAATGCGGTTGCGCAACTGGGCTTCGGTCAGGGTGCTGAACACTTCCACTCCGGGATGCTCCAGCGAGGTGATTTCGATAACGGGCATAACATAGACTTTTTTGAATGAACCGCAAAGTTACGACATCTGCCGCACATTCCAAGAATCACCCCACAGGAAAATCAGGTATCCCATTCACTCGGCTGCCGTATCGAGCAACGGAGCTTCCTCTTCCTCCGGTCTGCGAGGTCCCGGCCCCGGTCTCTCGCCTTCCGGCATCGGAGGCAACACCTGCGGCTGCATTCCACCTCCCATCGGGGGTCTTCCTCCCATGGGAGGCTGTCCGTTCATTCCTCCCGGGTGACGCTGCATCATGGCTTCTACTTTTTCCTTTTCTTCCTTCAGGAACAACTTGTAAATCTTCTTGTACTGCTTCTCCGTCAGGTTCAATGCCTTATCCATCTCGTCGGTCCGTCGCTGGGCCGCCTTCTCCGGATTGGGCACTTCCTTCTTCTGCACTTTCTCCTGCGGGTCATCGTAGCGGACGTTCGCACTTACACTCAAAGGTGCACACATCAAGGCCATTCCGCAGGCCATCCACACAATTTTCTTCATCTTACTTACAATTTAAATGAAAACTAATCGGAAACAAATGTAGAAGTCGCCTGCAATTTTTAAAAATAGAATCCACCAAATGCGGTTTTCTGTCTACCAATTGGAAAGAAATCTCGTATCTTTGCCCTCAGTTTAACCAATCACACACGCTTTTATGGAAAAAGAAACAATACCAACCTGTGTGGACTGCGGCACACAGAACTGCAAATACAAAGACCGCACCTATCCTGATTTCTGTCCCACGGAAAATCTGAAGGAGAAAGACCGCCAGTGGGCGCTGGAGCGTTACGACGAGGGACGCAACCGCGAGATTATGATTGCCAGTGCGGAAGTAGAATACGAAGGCTACTGCCAGTGGACCCGCGTGCAGGAAATCATGGAATTTGCCCGGAAAATCGGTGCGCACCGCATCGGCATTGCCAACTGCATCGGCCTCATCCGCGAAGCCCGTATCTTTGCCCGCATCCTCCGTGCCAACGGCTTCGAAGCTTACTCGGTCATCTGCAAGGTAGCCGGCCAGCTCAAAACGTCGATGGGTATCCCCGCACAATGTGAAAGTATCGGTGCCGCCATGTGCAACCCGATTCTGCAAGCCCGTCTGCTGAATGAAGCACATACCGACCTGAACGTGGTAATCGGTCTCTGCGTGGGACACGACAGCCTGTTCTACAAATACTCGGATGCTTACGTCACTACCCTCGTAACCAAGGACCGTGTGACAGGCAATAACCCGACGGCAGCGCTGTATACGGCAGATTCTTATTACCGGAAGAAGTTTTTTGGAGGGAAATAAAAGACTCTGACTAATAGTATATAAAAAAGGGAAGCAGCACATCGATACGCCGCTTCCCCTTTTTATAATATTCTATTTCAATCATGCTACAATCCACCGCTCAATGCTTCGTGTCTCGTCACTGAAGTTTATCCCGACCTTTATCACCTTCCGGCTATCGGAAGCAAAGGCAGAGGCATAGCCCTTCTCCTCTATCTGCTGCATGGCTTCTTCAGCGGTACCGTTCAACTTAAACTCCATCACGTAGATGTAATCGGATGTCTTGAGCACTAAATCTACCCGACCACGCGATGTGCGGTATTCCACCTCGGTGTGGAAACCCATCAGCTTGAACACAATGTAAAGAATGTTCTGGTAATGCACCTCGCGGTCACGGGCCAATTCGTAGGGAGTATCATCGAAGAAGGTCTGCAAACGACTCAGGAAACCATCCACATCACCCTTGCGTACCTCACCCACAAAGCACTGGATTTCATAAGGGGACTTACTCACGCTCACCGACGCATAGTGAGGAAGCAGGAAACGGAGAAAACCCTGCTCCACCTCACGGTTCGGGAAACCGAGGGTATAGTTCTCAAACTCCGCGTTATAGTCCTTGATGGTCAGATAACCGCTTTGATAGATGACCGGTACCGGATCGGTAGAAGCCGCATCGATAGAATCCAGCACCGGACCGCTGGTTACGATGTGCTCAATCTCTTCCACCGGATAATGATGAAGTTTCATCAACTCTACCAGGTAAGTCGGGGTACCCGTTTCAAACCAATAGCTGCCTATCTGCATATTGGCAAAAGTACTCAGCAGGCTGAAAGGATTGTACATGCCGACTGAATTATAACAGAAATGATAACCGTCGTAGTTTTCCTTCAGCAGTCCACAAGCTTTGGTATAATCTATACTCAGTTTATCGGCAAGCGAATGAATGTCCCCGTCAAAGTACTGGTGAAGCTCCGCATCACTGATACCACAAATTTCTGCATACTGATTCACCATGGATATATCACGCAGGTTATTCAAATCACTGAACACGCTCACCTTGCTGAACTTCGTCACGCCCGTCAGCATGGCAAAATGAATAGAACCGTCGCACGACTTGAGGGCACCGTAAAAAGCTTTGAGTGTGTTACGGAATTTTGTCTGCAATTCCGGATTTGTAATGGCCTGAAGCATGGGCTTGTCGTACTCATCAATCAGAATCACTACACGACGTCCCGTCTGTTCATACGCCCGCTTGATGACATACATGAAACGTTCCTCCGGCACACGGTCTTTCTTTTCGTCGCCATAGAGTTTTTCCCATACTTCCAAGTTCTGATTCAGAATACCAAGCAAAGACTCATAATCATAGTAATTCCGGGTATTCAAGTCCATGTGAAGCACCGGATGCACCGTCCAGTCCTTTTCCAGACTTTCCATGGCAAGCCCTTTGAACAGCTCACGCTTTCCCAGAAAATAAGCTTCCAATGTAGAAATCATCAGGCTCTTACCGAACCGTCGGGGACGGCTCAGGAAATAGTACTTGCCTGTCTGTACCAGGGTATATAAAAGCGAAGTCTTGTCTACATAAATATATCCCCTGCTACGGAGATCTTCGAAATTCTGTATGCCTACCGGATAAAGTCTGTTCATGGCCGTATCGTTTTAATCCTTTCGTATACACAAAGGTAAGATTTATCTGCCGCAATTCCTAATCTGGCAGGCTGAAATCAAGGCGGCAATAGATTCCGGATGAGATTTATAGTCCCAAATAAAAAATTCCTTACCTTTGGACTAAACAATATAATATGCCATAAAACTTAAACTCTATAGTATATGAAAGCCAAACACATCGCATTCCTTTCACTCTGTGTGCTTGCAGGAACATTTGCCTCATGCACCGACTCACACGAAATAAAGATTACAGGCTCGGTAAAAAATTTAGACGGAGGCACAATTATCTATCAGAAATCCATCGACGGAATGTTTAATTCGCAATCTCAGGATACATTGAAGCTGAATACGGACAGCACGTTTAGTCTCACACTCCCCAGTAACGGATACGAACAGATACGCCTGTTCCTGTGGGGAAAACGTTATTTAGGTTCCTTCATTGCCGACGGCGGTAACTATCGCCTGCAAATTGATGCCGCAGCCACGCATCCCATCTCCATTCTGGAAGGCAAGAATGAAAAGAACATGGAGGTATCAAGGCTAATGGACGAACTGGGACAAGACGTGTTTGATGTACTTTCAAGAAAAGGCGACAAGTGGGGTATTACCCAGGACACCATAGCTACTTCAGTCAGCAAAAAGTTGCAGGATGCGGTATTAGCCTTAGATGAAAAGATGAAAGATGTGGATAAAGATTTATATGAAAAAGCCTGCCAGAATACACGCATACAGACAATGTGGGCTTTCCAGAACCAGCTTTTCGGCATTGCCTACCGCTATTCCGAAGCCACCAAGCAAAGCTGGCTCAAGGAATGGGAAAAGATGATGGAATTCTGTCGGGTAAATCACCCGGCCAGCACTTTCTCGCCCGCTTTCCATGAAGTTGTATGTAACAATGCCGGCATTACCTACTACACTAAAGAAGAACCGGTAGACGAAGACTTGAAGAAAAATCCCAATAAGTTGATTTTCCATTACATCGAAAAAAACCTTACGGGTCAGGCGCAGGAATCGGCCATGGCACTGCTTTTCCTGAGGGACGCAAACGAGGAAAAATACGACCCAGAAATACTTCCGCTGGAAGAACAATTCAAGCAACTGTATCCACAAAGCAAATGGCAACCGCTGATAGATGAGGCCATTGCCAAGAACAAGGCTTTCAATCAAGCTAAAACACCCGACTACATCCACTTCCCTAATATAGACAACGCCAAGACATTCAAAGACATTACCGACTTATATAAAGGAAAGGTTATCTTCATGGATATATGGGCAACCTGGTGCGGTCCTTGTCGTGCCTCTTTCGCCTATGTAAAACCCTTACAGGAGTATGCCAAAGCGAACGACATCGTACTGCTGTATCTCTCCATCGACCGCCCGGAAGAAGATGCCAAATGGCGCAAGATGGCAGCACATTATGACCTGATGGGCGAGCATGTACGCGTGCAGGAAGCGTTTAAGGATGAAATATACACAACCTTCGGCAACGCACAAAAAGCACTTTCCATTCCTCATTGCGTGATTATCGGGAAGGATGGAGAAATCAAATTCAAATCGGCTGCTTCTCCAGAAGATATGGAAAAACTAAAATCTCAATTGAAAGAGGCAGCGCAGGCAGAAGCATAATCCCTATTATGCATAGAAAAGCCGCCACGTATCCCTTCCAAGATGCGTGGCGGCTATGTTTTACTTCAATGCTTTCCCGTCGGAGAAGGCATTGCCCACCTTCTCTCCTATCACCAGATAGTGATGATGAATCGGGTCGTACGTAACCGGTTTCAGACGGGTTGGGTCAATCTGGCCTTTTTCATCCAGAATCTCTTCTGCTGCCGACACGTTGACAATTCGGCCTACCAGGTGATTACTCTCCTGATTGTATGAAACCAACTCACATTCCAGCGTCATGGGCAATTCCTCAATAACCGGTGCATTCACAAACTCCGATTTTACGGCATGGAAACCAGCTTTGGCGAATTTATCCGGTTCTTTCTTTCCTGAGACAAGGCCCACATAATCGCAGGCTGCTACATGGTCGACTGTAGCCATGCTCACGGTAAAGGCCTTCGTGGCCAGAATATTCTGGGTCGTCTTGTGTCCTTCGGCTAGGCAGATGCCCACCATGTCATCGGTATAGATTCCTCCCCACGCCGCATTCATGGCGTTAGGTTTTCCATTCTCGTCGTACGCAGCCACGATAAATACGGGCATCGGGTACAACCATGTTTTTACTCCAAAATTCTTTCGCATAATCTGTATATTTTTAGTTGCAGTATCCTATTATTTGTCATTTCGAGGACTCACCGCCACCTTAATCACCCCATCCAGACGGCTTTCAAAAATGCGGTAAGCTTCTTCTATCTCATTAAGCGGGAAGCGGTGTGTAATGAGTGGCGTAGTGTCAATCTTTCCTTCCGCTATCAACCGGAGGATTTCGGCACAGTCACAACCATCTACTCCGCCTGTCTTGAAAGTGAGGTTCTTACCGTACATGTCGGGCAAGGGAAGCACCTGCGGACGGTCGTACAAAGCCACGACGGTCACAATGGCATTCGGACGAGCGCACTCCCAAGCTAGCTGGAAGGTATCATCAGCTCCAGCCACTTCAATGACTACGTCGGCTCCTCCATGCGCACTGTGGGCTTTCACAAACTCCCGACACTGTTCCGGTGTAGTGACCAGTACCTCAGGATAGTGTGTCTGCACAAAACGGATACGCTCTTCCGATTTCTCACATACAATGAGACGACGCGGATGTTTCAGCCGGGCACAGAGCAACGTACAGATTCCCGTAGGTCCGGCTCCAATCAGCAGCACCGTATCTTCGGGTGTGATTTCCGAGATACGGGCAGCCCAGAAACCAGTGGCCAGAATGTCACCCACGAAAAGTGCCTGCTCATCCGTCACTCCATCGGGAATGCGGTTCAAGCCCTGATCGGCATGCGGCACCCGCACGTATTCCGCCTGTCCGCCGTCGATGCGGCAACCCAGTGCCCATCCTCCGTCGGGGTCCTCACAATTGTTTACATATCCGTGCTGGCAGAAGAAACATTCTCCGCAGAAGGTCTCCACGTTGACCGTTACCCGGTCACCCGGCTTCACGGTAGTGACTTCTGAACCGACCTTTTCCACGATGCCCACCATCTCATGCCCCACCGTAATACCCGGTACAGCACGCGGCACACTGCCGTGCTTGATGTGCAAATCACTGGTGCAGATACTTCCCAACGTAACGCGCACCAGGGCATCCTTCGGGTCTTTCAATTCGGGCACAGGCTTCTCTATCAGTGAGAAACGACCGTGCTCCATATACGTATAAGCTAACATACTCTTAAATTTTAATGAAAATACGCCTTCAACACTTCTCCGAACACCTCTCCCGGTGCTATCTTATCAAACAATTTCATCGAGGTATGCAGTTTCAGCACGTCCACCTCCGACCCCATCAGTTCCCGCACCGTACGATAGCCACGATGAGCTAACAAGGCATGGGAGATTTCCCGCAATCGGGCACCCAATACAGGATGTGTCAGATAAGCCCGGGCTTCTTCTTCCCCGTCCAGTCCGTAGAACTCCGAGTTGTAACTATAGCCTAAGCCCTTCTGCTGAGGGAAGATATACCAAATCCAATGGCTGCGCTTACCTCCATTCCTGATTTCCTTCAATGCCACAGGATACACGCCTTCCTGCGCATCCAGAAACCGTTGCAGATTAAAATTCGTGTGCGACATATTCCTTCGTTTTTTATCTTTACTCAAATGTAAGGATAATCCCTTAATGAGCCAACGGTCGCGAGGAGAATTATTTTTGTCACAAGTATGATTTTCCTCCCTAATTCTTCGTTTATTAAAGAGTTATGCTTATAGTTGTTCCGAAAATTCGCACAAGGCGGTTTTCATCGCACATTGATTTTTAGATACAGGAAGTTACTATTTTCTGAGCCGTCCGCGACGCTTCGGAAAAAGCCTGCTATTGTCGACCCTTGAAGCCTACGCACAAGGAAAGAAAGAGCTTTTCAAGGGACTGGCACTGGAGAAACTGGAGAAGGACTGGACAGTATATCCGGTGCTGCACCTGGATTTGAATACACAGAAATACGATACGCCGGAATCGCTGACCAGCATTTTGAATGATAATCTATGTATCTGGGAAAGCCAGTACGGCGCACGGGAAAGTGAGACAAGTCTTTCCCTTCGTTTCCAGGGCATCATCCGCCGTGCCTGCGAGCAGACAGGCCGCCGGGTGGTGATTCTCATTGATGAATACGACAAGCCCATGCTTCAGGCCATCGGCAATGAAGCCTTGCAGAACGAATACCGCAGTACCCTGAAAGCCTTCTACGGGGCATTGAAATCCATGGACGGGTGCATCCGCTTTGCCCTACTCACGGGAGTGACTAAGTTCGGCAAGGTCAGCGTGTTCAGTGATTTGAATAACCTGCGTGACATTTCCATGATTGACCAGTATGCCGAAATCTGCGGTATCAGTGAGAAAGAAATTTATACCTATTTTGAAGAGGATATTCACGAATTGGCCGCAGCTACGGGCATGAGTTATGAGGAAGCTTGTGCGGAGCTGAAAACAAACTACGACGGGTATCATTTTTATTGTTGTAGGGCTGACTTTTTGTAATTGCAATGTAGAAAAAATGCCCAACGTAATGGAGTGAAAATAGATAAGGTCGTGGAACCATCAGCCGAAGAGGTGATGCAGAATAGATGTACAGCTGTAAGCTGCGATTGACTATCTGCAAGGAGTTAACATCTAATTTCAAAAACAGTTTTTATGAAACAAATATTCATATTCATTCTGCTTGTATTAAGCACATACCTGAAAGCACAAAGTATTCAGGAAATAGACTCATTATTGTTGGTGGCCTATGAAAATGACCAGAAAGTCAGAACGGAGTCCATGATTCTAATGAATAAGCTGAACAGCACAGGAGCTAATGACGTTCCAGTCTCTGTAATAGATTCTCTTATGCTGCTTCAGGAACAAACACAGGCCATCGACAAGGAAAACCAGATTCTTGTTACTTCAATATTGAAGAAGGGACTGCCTGAAGGTTTGTCCCAGCAATCCTATAAGACTATATGGTTGATTGTAGATCATGCTGATTTGAAATTCCAGAAAAAGCATCTTCCTATAATGGAAGAAGCAGTGCAGAAAGAACTTGTAAGTGCCGGCGATTTTGCTGTTTTGACAGATAGAATCAGAATGAGGGAATGTAAGCCGCAGAAATATGGCACACAATCTTATACCATCACGGTGGACGGCAGGCAGGTTATATATATCTGGCCTGTAGAAGATGCCAAAATGCTGAATGAACTTCGAAATAAAATCGGCGTCGGTGATATTGAAACATATATCCAGGTCCTTAAGGCAACGGCAGGCTGTGAGGTGATCTACGATCCGGAACTGACAGTTCATCAAATGAAAAAGATGGGACTACTGAAAAATAAAAAAGAGAGAATCTGACGGTTCGAAGCTGAAGATTCTCCCTTTTTATTCTATCATAATACCATCCACTTATTGTTTCTCTGCATAAGGAATAGCCTCCATATACATATCCTTCAAGTTGATAATCACTTTAGAGAACTTTTCCAGTGCATTCAAGCCGAGTACCCCATCTTCTGTATCGTGGGATTTCATCTGTCCCGTATGCAAATCAATCCCGGTATTTACTTTGACCGAATCAATCGTCGCGGTACCATTTCCTATATGGAATTTCATTTGCGGCAACCTGTAGGTACGGGTAATTGACACACCCCCTATTCCAGCCATGCGAAGCGAATCGGGTACTCCTGCTGAATTCACCTCTTTTTGGTGACGATTGTACCAGGCGGGCTGCATATAAGTGTAATAAGAGCCTGTATCAAAATGAAGATAGACAGGATGCCCGGTATCAATTGTCGTCTTTAACTGCAATCCTTCTGTATCCGTGCGCAGAAGGTTACTTTTGCCCCACGGAGATGATGTCTGTATGGTTGGGATAATGAGTTCACGGTGTTCAAAATCCAACTGAATTTCCTGCATACAAAACATGACAGGGAGTCCGATGACAGGAGGAAGCTGAAATTTTTCACTGAACTTATCTGCTTCATCATGTCCCGTCCGGGCATCAATTACGGCAAACGGCACATTCACCCAGGCCATTCCCCCGATACGCAACGTGTCTGCAATAGCATAGTCTCCCTGTTTCAGTCCTCCAACACCTCCCACGGTGATATCTGCATCCAAAGAACGCAAACCATATTTCTTTGCCAATTCTGGGGTTATCAGGTTTCCTCCGGCTCCAGTATCGAATAGAAAACGTCCTTCTCTCCCATTGATGCTTCCATCCATTTCAATGGAGTGTTGCCCGCCTTTATCATCTATCACCATCGGAATGCGGTATTCATCCGATTTATGAAGCGGTCTATAGAGGGTGCCACAGGCAGCCAGAGCCCGATATTGCTGTGCCTGATCGCGATATGCTACGGTCAGGGTGCTGTCCGTACCCAAAGCAGTCAATTGGTCATAGAGACTCTGAAGCAGTCCGGCTGCATCATTGTAATGACCGGTTCTAGCTAGATTGGTACTCAACAGGATAACCATATTCATGGTGTGATCGCCCAGTTCTTGCTGATGATTGCCCAGCAAATCAGAAAGAACGACACATGCTGAGTCTGGACGGTTGAAATAATGATGCGTCATGGCTGTAGCCAACTGCCGCAAAAATGGTGATATGGAATTAGCAGGAGTTTCTTTCAACGCTTGTTCCAACTCAAACCAGTTGCTTTGATTAATGAGCGAGGCGATTCGCTCGTCGACATTCTGGGCTTGCATGCTCATTGAAACGAACAAGCTGAATATGGCAAAAAGTTTTTTCCACATAATCTTATCTGTTTATATACTCATAATTTGTTCATAGTTTATCCAGCTTCCTTCTTACACCTTTCCAATATATTTTCGTCATAAAGTGCCCTCCTCTAAGATAAGCAACAATCAATGATGTTGAAAACTACATTCACAGTAGAATCTAACTGTGGACAGATTGACCTGGTGTTCCAGATACAGGACTACGTGTACATCATGGAATTCAAACTGAACGATTGTCAGTTTATTTCAATGGTATAAGAAACCACAACCGCTTTTACTCCAGTTTCAGGATATTTATTCTTATAGTATTCCGTTAAGTCTTTATATAGACACACTGTATTGGGAGCAGGATTGAAAGTTCTTGATTTGGTTGAACGACTTGCAAATACGTCAAACGAAGGATAGTTTGTTTCATTTCCTTCTTCATCCAAGAATTGCCACCCCATAAATCCGTAAACATTTCCTTCCCAAGGTAGTAATTTGTAGGATTCAGGCATTTTCTCCGGATCTTTGTTTCTGCTTATTATAATACACGGCCCAATTGTGTTTTTATCATCTTTTATCGCAATCCATCTTAAAGAACTGTCTTCTCCTCGATAAAGCATATAATGATAGTCCAATGGAAGAATAGAGTTATTATTCAAATTCTCTTCAATGACTTCTTTATTATCGGCTTCTACCGCATATCTGTACTTTGGTAGAAATTTGTTTTTATAGAATGTTTCCGGAATGAAGTGTTTTGGTAATTCCTCCGAGTTTTTTTTCTCTTTGGATATTACTTCAAGCAAATCATATTCTGTCCAAGCAGGTTGTCCCATTCTATAATCCAAATAACCTGTTTCGCTGATTTTTATTTTATATTCATATCCTTTTTCAAATTCAAACCCATCAACATTGCTCAGAGTTTCCCATTCTTCCGAGTTTTCCTTTTTTACAGGATATACTTCTTTCAAAAAAATCAGGTCCTTCTGCCAACATTAAACCCGGTCTCATTTCCGATGCAACAGTTAAAACATACTCTTTGTAGTCAGTAATTTTTCTACCTTCTTCATCTTCTTTATCACAACTGATAAAGATAAATGTAAACAGGAATAGCAACAGTATTCCAAATAAGTTCTTTGTTTTCATATTACTTTGATTATAGTAGTTTATAGTTTTGCAATAACTCTTATTTTCTGCACTGTTTATCGGTTACCTTAGTTGTTTTAGTTGTCATTTTTGATGACTGTATATAACTACGTAAAATTAGGTATAGACCTAATACAATAAAAGGGATACTCAAAATTTGCCCCATATTGAAAAACATCGAATCTTCGAAACTTTCTTGATTTTCCTTAGTGTATTCCAAAAGGAATCGCATAAGAAAAATGGCAAAAATACTAAAGCCAAAATAGAAATCCTTAATCCCGCAACACTTTTTCAAAAAAAACAATTTAAAGAATTGAGTAATAATATTTTACCCAATGCTTTGTCATATCAGAAGATTCACTTAACTTAGTGTTGCTAATAAAAGTTCATAAATCTTCATCAG